>Ga0187893_10001256_pt1 | contig 62417 bp, 45 predicted proteins | sample MA1701074metaG_FD_139574 | JGI IMG/M metagenome (GOLD analysis project Ga0187893, IMG submission 139574) | White microbial mat communities from a basaltic lava cave in the Kipuka Kanohina Cave System on the Island of Hawaii, USA - MA170107-4 metaG ... | reverse complement strand
TGCAGTTGAACACGGTGTTCCCGCCGAAGTAGACCACCGGGTCCTGGTTCGGCTTGGTGACGTGGCCGAGGTTCGGGCCGTGGCACTGGTAGGTCGTGCCGGTGTCGCGAAACTCGTTTCCCACCACCAGGTGCCGCCCTTCCGAGAACCCGATCGGCGTCTCGCAGTTCTCGAAGACGTTATTCAGAAAGCGGATGTCGTAGTCGGGAAAGGTGGTCGTGCTGACCTCGCGACCGTTCGCCTGCATGCACTTGTCGCACCCGTCGCGGAAGGTGCTGTTCTGCACGAGGTGCCCGCCCGAGGTCGCGTCCACGTTGGTGAAGAGGTCGTCGCAGCCGCGGATCCCCACGACGTGATCGAGCGTCACGCCGCGGGAGTGGTACCAGGCCTGCAGACCCTCCCAGAAGTAGCGGTAGGTGAAGTTCTTGAAGGTCACGTCGGCGGCGTCCGCCCGGAACAGGAAATCGTGGCTCTCGACCTCGGTGCAGCCCTGCGGGTGGTGGACGTGACAGCCGGGCACCAGCTCGAACGTCACCTTGTTCTCTCCGTCGATCGTCACGCCGTCACACGTGATCGTGCGTGTCGAGATGAACGAGTACGGGGGGTTGGTGCAGGGGTCCTCGGCACCGGGCGCATCGGCGGGCGGACAGCTCGAGCACCCCACCACGCCCAGGCTCCAGCTCGATCCCTGGACGGCACAGTCCTGGTCCTTCGACCGATCTCCGATGGCGGCAGACAGCGAGATCACGCTGCCGGCGGGGCAGTCGAAGCGGATCGTCTTGTCTCCCGAGCAGTTCGCGTTCAGCTCCGCGATCCGCTCGTGCAGCGCCTGCTCCGTACACGGGATCGCCAGCGCGTGCGCGCTCTCCGACAGGAGCGGGCCGAGCAGCAGGGCGACAAGCGCGAGCCGGGTCCGGGCCGCGACGCGGACCGCTCGCGCATCGGCCGTGGGATGGTCTCGTGAGTCGGTCACCTTCGCATCTCCCTGCTCCGTGCTGCGTGCATACTTCGTGCCCGACGACGACGACGCGAGCGCCCCTTTGTAGAATCACTCCTGCGAGGCCGAGCGCTTTCCGTCCCGCGCGTGCCGTTCGGCGCGCGGATCCCGGTGGCACGTCGCTTGCCCGGCGAATCGGCGTAGGTCGCCGAGTCCGGACGCCGCGGCTCGCGAGCCGCGGCGTCCTTTCATGGGAGGAAGCACCATGCGCAACCCCAGATCGATCGCAGCGTTGGCGGCGATGCTGGTCGCCGTCTCGGCTTTTGCCTCGAGCGGTCGGACGCTGACCGACCGCGACCGCAGGACCATCCGCAACGCGGCGGAGGTGCTCGAATCGCTGAGCGCCGCGCCGGACAACGGCATCCCGCGCGAACTGCTCCAGCGCGCCGAGTGCGTGCTGGTCTTTCCCAACGTCGTCAAGGGCGCGTTCGTGGTCGGCGGCCGCTACGGCCGGGGAGTGGCGGCGTGCCGCCGCGGGGAGCAGCTCGGACCGCCGGCGTTCTTCAGCATCGGCGGCGCGAGCGTCGGCTGGCAATGGGGCGTCCAGGGCACCGACTTCGTCCTGCTCGTGATGAACGAAGACGGGATGAAGAACCTGCTGGAGGACAAGCTGACGATCGGCGGCAACGCCTCCGCCTCCATCGGCCCCGTCGGCCGGACGGCCGAGGCGGCGACGGACGCCCAGCTGCAGGCGCAGATCCTGTCCTGGTCGCGTTCGCGGGGCCTGTTCGCCGGTGCGTCGCTCGAGGGAGCGGTGGTCCAGCCCAGCGAGGATGCCAACGCGCGCCTGTACGGCAAGGAGATCCCGGTGCGCGACATTCTCCTCGACTCGCGCGCACACACCCCGGCAGCCGCGACGGACTACCTGGAGACCGCGCGCGCGCTGACGAAGCGAAGCCCGTGAGCGCTCGACCGACCCTCGATGCGCCGGCGGACGATCTCGACGTCGCCGGCGGCGCGTCGGGGGTCAACGACGGCAGCGCGCGGAACCGGGGCGCCTGGCGCCGGCACGGGGCGCGAGCGCGGTGCGGCGTCTCGCGCCGACCGCGCCGGCCCCGGGCCGGTGCCGGCGCCAGGCGATCGCCGGCAGCATCAGCAGGACGATGGCGTCGGTGAGCGCGGCCCCCGCGCAGACGAGCACGCCGAGCCGCTGCGTCGGGGGAAAGCGCGACAGGGTGAACAGCGCGAACCCGGCGACGACGATCAGTGCCGAGCACAGGATCGGTTCCCACAGCTCCTCGAGCGCCCGGCGCCAGCCGCCCTGGCCGGCTCCGCGGCCGCGGCGCACCGCGTAGCCGAGGTGGATCATCTCGTCGATGCCCAGCGGCAGGGCCACGTTGGCGGCGGGCGCCGCGATGATGTCGAGCGGCATGCCGGCCAGCGTCACCAGCCCGAACAGGGCGAGCGGGACCAGCACCAGGCAGAGCGTCATCGCCAGCGCCGTGCGAAGCGAGCGGGAGACGAGCAGGGCGATGACGAAGAACAGCGCCAGCAGTCCGCCCAGCCCGCGCTCGACGCCGTCGCGAACGAGCTCGCTCAGGTCGGCCTGGAGCTTGAACATCCCGCCCACCAGCGCGACGTCGAACCCGTGACGGCGCGCGAGGTCGGTCAGGCGGCGGATGATTTGCTCGGGCGTCGGTTCGCGCTCGGACTCGTGGATGCGGAGGATGAAGCGTCCGAGCCTGCGGTCCCCGCTGATGAAGGTCCGGCCGACCCGGTCGTGCTGCGGACGGTCCAGCCGATCGAGCCGTCCCTCCCAGCCGACCAGAAACGAGTACCACGGCCGCTTCGCCTCCTCCATCAGCAGGGCGATCGAGATCACCGCACCGACGGCCGGGTCCTGCTCGAGGTCGTGCTGCAGCGCCGAGAGCCGCTCACTGCTGTCGCGATCGGCCAGGCTGCCGCCGGCGGCGTCGCGCACCACGAGATCGAGCGGCACCGTCCCTCCCGCCCGATCGAGCAGCTCGATCCCGCGCCGCACGTCGCTGCCGCGGGCGAAGTACGACGACAGCGCGGGGTCGGTGTCGGCCCGGACCGACCACGGCGCGAGCGCGAGCGCGGCGGCCGTGATCAGCGCCGCCAGCCCGGCGTGGCGGACGGTGAAGAACCGCTCGGCCGCGCGGTACAGCGCCCCGCGCCCGCCCTGCGGCAGCCGCACCGAGCGCAGGAACGCCGGGTACAGGCCGTAGGCGCAGCCGATGGCGGCGAGTGCCGCGATCCCGCCGGAGATCCCGAACTCGCGCAGCGGCTTGGCCGGGGCGAGCAGCAGGCTGGCGAAGCCGAGCAGGTTCGCCGCGAGCGACCAGAGGGAGGGCGGACCGGTGAGCCGGAGCGCCAGGCGCAGGCCCTGCTTCTCCCCGTGCTCGCGCGCGAGGCGCCGGTAGCTGGCGGTCAGGTAGACGACGTGCGACAGCGTGAGAACGAACGCGATCGTCCACAGGTTCGGCGTGAGGATCGCGGTGTTCATGCCCGCGGCGTGCCGCACGAGGAACGTGGCGAAGCAGGCGGCGAGCGACGCCGACAGCGTTCCGACGACGACCGCCGGCGAGCGGAAGAGCGCGGCGACGAGCGCGGTGAAGGCGACGAGCGCCGCGACGCTGAACAGCCGCAGGTCGCGCGACAGGCCGCGGCGGATGTGCTCGGCCACGTAGGAGGCGCCCGAGCCGCCGACGAGGAACTCGGGCCGGTCGTAGGCGCGGACGACCCGGTCGATCCCGGTCACCGTCGCCGCCAGGTCGTCGCTCTCGATGCGGAGCACGAGGAGCGAGGCGTCACCTTCGGGCGCGAGCAGCAGGCGCGACCAGAACGGACTGTCGAGCAGGTCCTGACGGACCCTCGCCGGATCGCGATCCAGCACCGCGTGCGGATCCTCGGGACCGTGGGTGAGGCTCTGCACGCTCGCCACTCCCGGCACGGCGGCGAGGTCGGCGCTCAGGGAGTGGAGGCGCTCCAGGTGATCGCGGGTGAAGACGGCGTGCGACGGCCGCACGGCGAGGAACAGCTGGGGCGGGGCTCCGAACTCCCGCCGGAGGAACGCTTCGTTGCGAAACTGCGGATCTTCGCTCGAGAAGAAGAAGTCCGCTTCGACGCGGGGCTCGAGGTCGACGAACGCGGCGACGAGCGAGCCGAGCACGACCGCCACTCCCACCGCGGCCGTGGGCGCGCCGAGGGACCGCCAGCGTGGTGCGGCCACGGCGCTCTCGGGCTACGGTCCGGGACGGCGCGCTCGGCGATCGTGGCCGGCCCCCGCGGCGTTGCGGGACGGCTCCCGCGGGCCCGCGGGCGGCGAGCCGGCACGGCGCCGCGAGGCGTCCACCGCCCGACCTTCCCACGGCGAAGCTCCGCCGGCCCGCCCCGGGCCGGCCGGCGGAGCCGCCTCGTGGCTCGAAGGTGCGGCGGCGGCGGTGCCGAAGGCCGCGTGGCAGGCGAGTTCCCAGATGGTCGCCCGCGCGTGCGGGTCGAGATCGGGGAAGGCCCGGTCCACGCAGGCCCGCAGCCGCTCCCGCTGCCGCCGCTCCCAGGGGTCGAGATTGGCCATCGCCGGTCGAGCTAGAACCGGATGCCGACCGCGACCGCGGCCTCGCTGTCGTCCTTGAGCACGACCTTGCCCTGGGCGAAGGGGCGGACGTTGCCCGACCGCGCCCCGACGCCCGCCAGGAGATTGACGCCGAGGTCGGTGTCATCGCTGCCGCGATTCGCATCGCGGTGGACCAGCGTCGGGCCCGCACCCAGCCAGTAGCTCATCGAGGGCGAGACGTTGAAGTCGTAGTGCACGTCTCCGCTGAGCTGGAGCTGGTCTCGATCGTCGCTGAAGGCGACTTCCGCGTTGGGGTTGAAGAACCAACGCGTGGTGCTGCCGAGGTTGGTCAGCACTCCACCGCCGACGAACGCGTCCTCGGTGTCCGCGTTGAAACCGCCTCGCACGTCGCCATCCACGCCGGCCCGGGCGCTGGCCGCGCCGAGCAGGACGCCGGCAATCGCGAGGGTCGAAACGAACCAGCCTCTTGCCTTGCGTTGGACGAACATGGCTTCAGTCCTCCTTTCCGAACTCCGTCGCCGCCGCCAGGCACTCGAGCAAGCGGTGTGCCGCGCCCGGTTTGGGGGGATCGGGCGCGAATCGGCCGGGCATTCGTGCGCGTTTGCACAAACTGCACGATCGACGCCCGCGACCGCTCGGCCGAGCCACGCAGGCGTCTGGCACGGTTTCTGCTGAATTCCCCGGTGAGGTGTGCCGTGACCCGAAGCAGCGCCGTGGACGGCGTCGATGCCGACGAGCCGCTCGAGCGGCGTCGGACCGGCGGGGACTCGACGAAGTACCGGGTCGCGATCTCCGGCTCCTACGGCGGGATGAACCTCGGGGACGAAGCGATCCTCGAGGTCATCCTGCGGGAGCTGCGCGCCTGCCTCGAAGTCGACGCCGTGGTCTTCTCGCGCAATCCCCGCGATACCGAGCGGCGGCACAAGGTCCGCGCGGTTCCCATCCGGGAGCTGCACAAGGACCAGGTCATCGACGAGCTGCGCCGGCTCGACCTGTTCATCCTGGGCGGCGGCGGGATCCTGTTCGACGAGGCGGTCGAAGGCTTCCTGCGCGACGTGAACTGGGCCAAGGAGCTGGGGATTCCCGTCATCGTCTATGCGATCAGCGTCGGTCCGATCAAGCGCCCGGAATCCAAGCAGCTCGTGGTCCAGGCCCTGAATCGGGTCGAGGCGATCACGGTGCGGGAGGGCGAGGCCAAGCGGATGTTGCATGACCTCGGCGTCGAGCAGGAGATCGAGATCACGGCCGATCCGGGCCTGCTGCTCGAGCCGCGAGCGTTCACGAAGGAGATGCTCGAGAAGGAAGGGATCGATCCCCAGGCGCAGCTCGTCGGCTTCTCGGTGCGCGAGCCGGGTCCCGCAGCGCCGGATCTCGACGTCGAGCAGTACCACGGGATTCTCGCCAACGCCGCGGATTTCATGGTGGAGCGGTTCCATGCCCAGATTCTGTTCGTGCCGATGGAGGGCGGAGAGAACCGGGATCCGCAGCACTCTCACGCGGTCATCTCGAAGATGGCGAACGCCCAGCGCGCGAGCGTGCTCAAGGGGTCGTACACCGCGGGCGAGGCGCTCGGCCTGATGGAGCACATGTCGTTCGCCGTCGGGATGCGGCTGCACTTCCTGATCTTCGCCGGCATTCAGAAGGTGCCGTTCGTGGCCCTGCCCTACGCGACGAAGGTCTCCGGCCTGCTGTCGGACCTCGAGATGGTCATGCCCCCGATCGCCGCGCTCAACGTGGGCAAGCTGTGCGCGTTCCTCGACCGGTCGTGGGATCTCAGGCACCAACTCCGCAAGCGACTCGAAGACAGGATCCCGCCGTTGCAGGAGCGCGCGAGGAAGACGAATCGGATCCTGTGTCAGGCGCTGCGCGCGCGGAAGCCCGCGGGAGCCTGACGTCTTGCCCGTCCTGGCTCGGCCCGAGCGCCCGCTGCGCGTCCGGCTGCCGCCGCGCCGGGCGCGACTCGCCGCCGAGACCGAGGTGCTGGTCGTCGGCGGGGGACCGGCGGGTCTCGGTGCGGCGCTCGGCGCCGCGCGGGCCGGCGCCCGGGTCGTCCTGGCGGAGCGCTACGGCTTCCTCGGCGGGAACGCGACGATCGCGCTCGTCATGCCGCTGATGTCCTTCCACACGCAGCACCCGCAACCCGAGCGGGAAGGGGCGGCGACCCTTTTTCCTACCGATCACGGCCCCGGAAAGCCGGTGGTGGCCGGCGTGCTCAGCACGCTGCTCGAGCGCCTCGTGCGAGCCGGGGGAGCCATCGCGCCCTCGCGGGAGACCGGCTACGTCGTGCCGTTCGACCCCGAGGTGTTCAAGCTGGTGGCGCTCGATCTGCTGGACGAGGCGGGCGTGCAGCTGCTGTTCCACTCGCTGGCGGGCGACGTCGTCGGCGCTCGCCGCCCGACCGGGGTCGTGTTCGAGACCAAGTCCGGTCCCCTGCTGATCCGCGCCACGGTCGTGATCGATTGCACGGGCGACGGGGACGTGGCGGCCCGCGCCGGTGCCCGCTACGAGGTGGGACGGGACGAGGACGGGCTGGTGCAGCCGATGACCTTGATGTTCCGGATCGCGGAGTTCGACCGGACGGCGTTCGCCGCCTACGTCCGGCAGCACCCCGATCAGTGGCGCGGCGTGCATGGGCTGTGGGACCTGATTCGCGAGGCCGCCGCCGCGGGGGAGCTCCAGCTGCCGCGCGAAGACGTGCTGTTCTTCGCGACTCCCCACGAGCGGGAGGTCAGCGTCAACAGCACGCGGGTGACGAGGGTCCTGGGGACGGACGTGTGGGACCTGTCCTACGCCGAATGGGAGAGCCGCCGCCAGATGCGCCAGATCTGCGCCTTCCTGCGCCGCTACGTGCCAGGTTTCGCGCACGGTTACGCGGTCCAGAGCGGGGCGAGCGTCGGCGTGCGGGAGACGCGGAGAATCGTTGGAGACTATCGGCTCACGGCCGAGGACGTCCTCCAGGCGCGGAGGTTTCCCGACGTCATCGCGCGGAGCGCGTATCCGCTCGACATCCATTCGCCGGAGGGCACGGGCACGACGCAGCGGCGGCTGCCTCCGGGAACGGCCTACGACATCCCGCTACGCTGCCTCCTGCCACGCGGGGTCGAGGGGTTGATCGTCGCCGGCCGCTGCATCTCCGGCAGCCACGAGGCGCACTCCTCCTACCGCGTCATGCCCGTGGCCGTGGCCACCGGACAGGCTGCGGGGGCCTGTGCCGCGCTGGCCGTCCGCCAGGGGAAGCCGCCCCGGGCCGTCCCGGCGGCCGCGGTCCAGGAGGAGCTGCTGCGACAGGGCGCCGACCTGGGGCTCGAGGTCTGACCCCGCTCGACCTCGGGGCTCCACCGGTCCGAGCAAGGCGGTCACCTGCACCCCTGCGGCCCTCGCGGATCGCCGGGGGCTCGGGACCTCGCGGCCGCGGCCGGCTCATTCCGCGGCCAAGAGCCGTCGCGCCGCTTCCAGCTCCCGCTGCTGCGCTTCGTCCGGCGGCGGATGGTGCAGGTCGAGCTTGGACAGCGCATCGATGATCGCGGCCGCCACGACGAGTCGCGTGAACCACTTGTTGTCGGCGGGGACCACGTACCACGGCGCGTGAGCGGCCGCCGTGTGGCGGATCGCCGCCTGGTAGGCCGCCATGTAGTCGCTCCAGAAGCGCCGCTCGCGCACGTCCGCGGCCGAGAACTTCCAGTGCTTCTCCGGCCTGTCGAGCCGGTCGAGGAAGCGCCGCTTCTGCTCCTCGGGCGACACGTGGAGGAAGAACTTGCAGAGCACGACGCCGTTGCGCGCCAGGTAGCGCTCGACGCCGCGGATGTCCGCGAAGCGCTCCTTCCAGATCCGCTTCGTGACCAGCGCGGGCGGCAGCCGCTGTCTGGCCAGCAGCTCCGGATGCACGCGCACGATCAGCGTCTCCTCGTAGTAGGAACGGTTGAAGATACCGATGCGCCCGCGCTCGGGGAGCCGCACGAGGCAGCGCCAGAGGAAGTCGTGATCCAGCTCCTCGGCCGTCGGCGCCTTGAACGAGAAGACCTGGCAGCCCTGCGGGTTGACGCCGGACATGACGTGCTTGATCGCGCTGTCCTTCCCCGCGGCGTCCATCGCCTGGAACACGAGCAGCACCGCCCAGCGGTTCTGGGCGTAGAGCAGCTCCTGCATCTCGGACAGCGCCTCGACGCCCGCCTGCAGCGTCTCCCGGGCCCGCGGCTTGTCCTCGGCGCCGAGCTTGCCGGTGTCCGCCGGGTCCACGTGCTTCAGCCGGAACGCGGCGCCGTCGGTGACGCGATAGGGGCGCGAGAGCTTGCGCGCCGCCTCGACGATGCGGTCCAGGTCCATCGGGTCAGGTCCTCGGCCGGCGATGCCCGCGGCCGGAGCGGCTCGTCCGGCCTCGGAAGGGCTCGAACGCGACCGCGCGGCGATCGATCGCCGTCGTCGCCTTCCTCGCCCGCGCGTCCGGACCCGGCGCTGCCGTGCCCGGCTCACGATTATAGGCGGCACGGCGAGCTGGGCTCGGCCGGCCCTCCTTGCCGCGCGTCGCCGGCGTGAGCCGGCGCACGGTCGGGGATGGTGGATCGGGCCACCGCGCCGTCGGAACTGGCGCGGACCGGGCGAACGGCGCAACCCGCTCGGCGCGCCGCATCCGGTAGGATTGCCGGCTGGGACGAGCGTTGCCTCCCCGACCGCGCGAGGACGGCTGGCGGTGCGGCGGGACGAGGGCTGCTCGGAGGGTGGAGCCATGAGCAACCTGTCGCTGCGATTCGTGCGCTGGGGCGCGGTGCTGCTGCTGTTCGGCCTGTGGACGGGCTACGGTCCCCTGGCGCATTACCTGCACGGGGGCGTGCACGCCTCCTGTCCCTGGGCGCCGGTTCACGCGCACGTCGTGCTCCTGGGCTGGGTCGGCCTCACGCTCTTCGGGCTGGTCTACCGCCGCCTGCCCGACTGGGGCACGGTCGACCGCCGATCGCTGGCGCTGGCGCGCATCCATTTCGTGCTGTCCGTGACCTCCGTCGCGGGAGTCTTCGCCAACGGCATCATCGGCTATCGGGTGCTGGACCGCCTGGCGCCGGGCTTCTATTACGAGCCGAAGAAGGCGACGCTGAACCTCTGGCTGTCGATCGACGGCTGGTTCCTGACCGGGTTCGCCCTCGGCTGCGTGCTGTTCCTGATCGTGGTCTTCCGCTCCACGCGCTACGAGCGAAACGGCGCGGAACCGGTGCGTCGCGTCGCGGGCTGACGGACTGCGCCGGAGCCGGCGTCCGCGGCGGCCGGCCGGGCTGCGGGCGCGAGGCGGGAGGGCAAGCCGCTTCCTTGCGACGTCTCGTTCCGGCGAGGTGGGGGTAGCCCCCGCGACGGCGGTGGCCCGGCGCCGTGGCTCCCGGGGTGGGATCTCTCGTTCCGGCGAGGAGCGGGCTCGGACCGTGGAGCGGGCCGCCGGGAGAGGCGGCGGGGACCCCACCGATCTCCCGCGTTCCGGTCGGGCGCCCCTGGCACGTGCCTTGCCCTGCCGTGCTGCGGGAGGGCAAGGACATGAACACGACCTCGGAGCAGACGAGCCGCGTGCCGTCGACCGTCGCCGCAACCTCGCTCACCGAGCGCTGGCTGCTGTGGGGCCTTCCCGCACGACTCGGCGTCGCCGCCGCCCGGTGCGGCGAACGCGCATCGGCGGCGGGACCCGGCGAGCAGCGCGCGGCCCGGCCGGTTCCCGCGCAGCACCGATCGGCGGCCTGAGATTCCGCGGCGGTCGTGCGCCTCGAGCGGCGGCGGCGGCCGTGGGGAGCCGACGCGGAGCGCGGGCGGCGCTCACCCGCTGGCCGGCGCGCTCGTGTCCAGACGCGCGGCACCGTCGACGCGGCCGGCTGCGGCGCGGCGTCCGCGTCGCCGCGGGCAAGCCGTATCATGATGCCGCGAGTCCGCGGCGATGAACCCGAGAGCCCTCCTCACCTGGACCCTCGCCGGCGCGCTCGCTCTCCTCGGCCTCGGCCTGGCCGATCTGCTGCTCGTCGATCGAACCCTGCTGACGCCCTACTCCGAGTCCCACCCCGCGTCCGAGCCCCGCCGACATCCCGCCACCGGGCTGCTCCACGTCGAGGACCTGCAAACCGGCGAGGCCTTCACGCTGCTCCCGGGAAACCGGGTCGCGTACCTGGACCCCGCGACGGGGCGCGTCGATCCGGAGAAGGACGCCTCGGCGATCCGGCTCGGCCAGGGGAAGATCGTGCGCCGGCACGAGCCGCTGAGCCCGCTCTACGCGTTCTTCGTCCCGCTCCGCGCGGACCACCGGCCGCGGCTGCTCTTCGCGCTGGCGCTGTGCGCGCTCGTGCTGCTCGTGGTCCCGAGACTGGAGCGGATTCCGCATGCGGGCTGGCTCCTGCTGCTCCCCGTCCTCGCCGTCCTGGTGCGGGCCGCGTTCGCCTGGATCCGCCAGCCGTTGGGGGAGATCGGCAGCCAGCTCCTGCTGTACGAGAACGAGGAGCTGCTGTTCGACGTGCCGCGCGTGGGGAGCCTCCGCTCCTTCCTCGACGACTACGCCGGCAACATGCGCAACGCGAGCCTGCACGGCAGCCACTTTCCACCCGGCTACATCCTGCTGCTGAAGGGCATCGCGCTCGTCGCCGGCCATTCGAGCCAGGCGGCCATCGAGGAGCACGTGGCGCTGTACGGGTGGAGCCTGCTCGTGCTGGGCGCCACGGCCCTGGTTCCGCTCTACCTCCTGGCGCGGGACCTGTCCGGGGCCCGGGCGGCCCGGTTCGGCGCCGCGCTGTTCCTGTTCGCGCCGAACTCCATCGCGTTCGGCGCGGTGAGCCTCGATGCCGTGTTCTGCGCCGCCGCGCTGTGGACGATCTGGGCCTTCCGGCGCGCCGTGGACGTCGGCTCCGCGACGCTCGCCGCCGTCGGCGGCGTCCTGCTCGGCCTCACGACGTTCCTCAGCTTCTCCGGCCTCGTGCTCGGTCTGTTCCTCGCGCTGCTCTTCGTCCTCGGCTGGCGCGACGTTCCGCTGCGGCGCCGGATCGTGCCCCTGGCCTGCTTCGCCGGCGGCGCCGGGCTGTTCGTGGCGGTGCTCGACGTCGCCTTCGGCTTCGACTTCGTGGCGTGCTTGCGCAACGCTCGCGTGCTGGAGGCGGCGCTGATGGAGCAGGCCGCGGCGCAGCGCGGGACGTCGCTCGTTGCGCTGCGCGGCTACCTCGTCTGGGCCAACCTCGGCGCGTTCTTTCTGGGCTCGGGCCTGGCGCTCCTCGGCCCGTGGCTGCTCGCGGTGAGGGACGCCGTCCGGGCGCTCCGCAGCCGAGCGAGCTCGCTTGCGGCCTTCACGCTCGCCCTCCTGGGCGTGCTCCTCGCGGGCGCGACGATCTACCACATGGAAACGGAGCGGATCTGGCTGTACCTCACTGCGGGCATCGCGATCTCGGTGGGCGGCCTCCTCGCCGCCGCCGCGCCGCACGCCCGCGCCGAGCGGATGCTGCGCCTCGTCGCGGGGTCGCTCGCGCTCCAGGCCGCAGCCTCCGAAGCTTTGCTCTTCACCCTCTGGTAGCGACGCTCGCCGGGTAGGCCGCCGTCGCGCGCCTGAAGTATCATCCCGCACCCGGCCGCGATCGCCGGCCGCGTCGACGACATGTCCGGCCCGTCCCACCCGAGCGCGATCCTGCTCGCGACCTGCCTCGCGGCGGTCGGGGCTGCGGGGATCGATGCTGCCGGCCGCGCCAAGCTCGACGGCAAAACCGCGGCCGCGCGGCCACGCCTCCCCGGGGCCAAGCACGTGGTGCTGATGATCGCCGACGGCGCCGGCTTCAACACCTGGCTCGCCGCGTCGCTGTACCAGGGGACGACCGGCGCCGAGTTCTACGACGGACCGGGCTGGGTCCGCCTCGCGCTCTCGACCTACCCGCTGCGCGCTGCCGCCGACCCGCCCGTCGCGCCCGAGCTGGGCACGATCCAGGTGCCGTCGTTCGTCTACGACCCGCTGCGCGCCTGGGACCCGACCCCCGTTGCCGGCGGGCCGGACGACCGTCCCTGGTACTTCGCCGGCTACAAGTGGCTGCGCGAGACGCGGCCCGATTCCGCGAACACCGCGACCGCGCTCGGCACCGGACAGCGGACGTACAACGGCGGGATCAACGTCGACGGCCGCGGACGGCGGATCGAGCGCACGCTCGCGGCCCTGGCGCGCTCGTCCGGCCGGCGGATCGGCGTCGTCAGCGACGTGCCCTTCGCCCACGCGACGCCTGCCGCCGCGGCCGGGGTCCACCGCCGCGATCGCCACGCCTACTGCGCGCTGGCGGTCGAGATGCTGACGGCGGCCGGGCTCGACCTGATCGCCGGCGCCGGCAACCCGGACTTCGACAACAACGGCCGGAGAATCGACGAGCCGCAGCGCAAGGAGTATCGCTACGTCGGCGGCGAGCCGGTGTGGGCGATGCTCTCCGGCCGACGCGAGCTGCTTCGGGGAGAGCGGGTGTGCGCCGACGAGGCGGCGGCGCGCGGCGCCCACGCGGTCGCCGGGGTCGTCCCGCACCCGGGCGCGGGCGCGGCGGCGGGGCAAGCGGAGGACGGCTCCGCGGGGATCGTGCTGGACGAGGCCCGGATCGCCGAGCTGAAGCGCTGGGTGCTGGTCCAGACGACGGACGAGATCGCAGGTCTGGACCGGCGCTCGCTGCCGGAGCGCCTGCTCGTCGTGCCCACGGTGGGCCAAGTGGTGTTTCCTACGGGCCGGACGGGCGAGGACGGGCGGGCCGAGATCGGCGCGACGCTGCAGCAGCAGCGCGGCTCGCGCGCCGATCCGCGGTTCACCCCACCCGGCTACGATCCTCTGGTCGGCGGCGTGCCGACCCTCGCGACCTTGAGCCGTCTGGCGCTCGACGCCGTCGGCCACGGCGGGAGCGGCTCGTTCCTGATGATCGAGGGCGGTGCGATCGACTGGGCGATGCACGAGAACCAGTTGGGCCGGATGATCGAGGAGACGATGGCGTTCAAGGACGCCGTGCGCGCCGTGACCGGCTGGATCGACGAGCGCGACGGCTGGGGGGAGAGCCTGGTCGTGATCGTCGCCGACCACGATCACCTGCTGTGGGGGCCGGCTGCCGACACGGTGCCGTTCGACCCGCTGCGCGACGGAGGCGCCGGCCAGCTACCCGGCTACCGCTGGCTGTCGGACGAGCATTCGAACGCCCTCGTGCGGCTGTTCGCGCGTGGCGCGGGATCGGAGCTGTTTGCGCGCGCCGCCGAGCGCGACGATCCGTTCCGCGGACGCTACCTCGACCAGACCGACGTCTTCCGCGTGCTGGAAGCGGTGCTCGGTACGGGTGCGACCTCGTCCGGCTCCTCCGGGCCGGCGCGGTGAGTCCCGCCGCCGGCGCAAGGCGACCGGCACGCGGCTCGTCGGTCCGGCGGCCGGGGCAGCGTCCGGCAGCGGCGCTCCCGGCACGCCGGTCGTCGCGCGCGGCGCCGGCTGGCGCCCGGAGGCATCCCGTCTAGAATCGACCCGATGCCCGACGCTGCCGCCCTGGCGCTGTGGGACCGCATGGATCCGCCGCAGGACGACGGCTCGACCGTCGATCTCGGGCCGCGCCCCGCCGCGGAGCTGGACGTCACGAGCCGCATGTGGTTCGCCTGCGGCTACCGCCCGGGCATCGGCGCCTATCTCAACTTCTTCCTGCTCGCCGACTTCATCGAGACGCACGATCGCGCCTTCCCCCCGCGCTTCCACTCCTTGCGCTCGATGGCCGACTCTTTCTACCGCACGGACCTGTTCGTGCGCGACGTCACCGACAGCGGACCCCGGCCGACCAGCGGCATCTCGTCGCCCGCGGTGCGTTCCACCCTGCGCGAGATCATGGGCCGCCATCGCCGGATCGGCATCCCGCCGTGGATGATGAGCTACTTCGGCTTCAGCCTGACCGAGAACGTGGAGAAGCAGGTCCAGGGCTTCGACGCCCGCGAGCGTCAGCTGCACCTCGACTACATGACCCGCGCGTACCGCATCATGGGCCTGCGCTTCTCGAGCGACCGCGGCCTGATGGAGGAGTTCGGGCGCAGCGTGGAGCGGGCGCATGCCGGCCCGTCGCCCCACGTCGAGCAGCACGCCCGGAACATCCTCGTCATCGGCGAGATGGTCGGCGTGCGCTCGCACATCGATCACGTGGGACGGATGCTGCCCGGGCCGACGCGGGAGCAGTTCCAGAGGATCTACCGGCGGGTACGGCCGGGGTTGCCGCGGCGGCTGGCGGCACGCGCGGTCGGCCGCGTGGTGATGAAGCGCGCCATCGGCACCCCGCGCAAGGCGGTCCCACTCGTCGCTTCGGGAGGCGAGCATGATGCGTCGTGACGTCGCGTGCGTCGCGGTCCTGGCCGCGGCCTTGCCTGCGCTCGCCTGCGGCGGCCGTCCGCGGCCGGTCGCCATCGCGCCGGCCGAGCCCCCGGGCGGCGCTTTGCTGGCCGACTGGACCGGCCCCCACGGCGGGGTCCCGGCCTTCGATCGGATGGACCTGGCCGAGCTCGCGCCCGCGCTCGAGGCCGGCATGGCGCTCCAGCTCGAGGAGATCGCGGCGATCGCGAGCAACCCGGAGGCGCCGACCTTCGAGAACACGATCGTGGCGCTGGAGCGGGCCGGGCGCGCCCTGGGCCGGGCGCTGGTCTACTGGGGAATCTGGAGCTCGAACCTGTCGTCGCCGGAGTTTCGCGAGATCCAGCGCGAGATGGCGCCGAAGCTGGCCGAGTTCCGCTCGGCGATCACGCAGAACGCCGCGCTGTTCGCCCGGATCCGCGCGGTCCACGCGAGCCGCGAGACGGGCGCGCTGCGACCCGAGGAGCGGCGGCTGGTGTGGCTCGTCCACAACAGCTTCGCGCGCGGCGGCGCGACGCTCGAGGGCGAGGCCCGGGAGCGCTACGCCGCGATCGAGAAGCGCCTGGCCGAGCTGCACACGCGCTTTGCGAACAACGTCCTCGCGGACGAGGAGCGCTACGTCCAGTACCTGACGCGCGACCAGCTCGGCGGCCTGCCGGCCTCGTTCGTGCAGGCTGCGGCGGCGGCCGCCACCGAGCGCGGGCGCGACGGCGAGTACGCGATCGCCAACACCCGCTCGTCGATCGACCCGTTCCTGACCTATGCCACGGACCGCGGACTGCGCGAGCGGGTCTGGCGGACCTTCTACTCCCGCGGCGACAACGGCGACGAGCACGACAACAACGCGGTCATCGGCGAGATCCTGCGGCTGCGGCACGAGCGGGTGCGGCTCTTGGGCTATCCGAGCTACGCCGCCTGGCGGCTCGAGGATCGCATGGCCAAGACGCCGGAGCGGGCGCTCGCGCTGCTCGAGGCGGTGTGGCCCGCGGCCGTGGCCCGCGTCCGGGAGGAGGTCGCCGACATGCAGGCGATCGCCGACGCCGAGGGCGCCGCGATCAGGATCGCGCCCTGGGACTACCGGCATTATGCCGAGAAGGTGCGGCAGGCGAAGTACGAGCTGGATTCGGGCGAGGTCCGGCAGTACCTGCAGCTCGAGCGGCTGCGCGCCGCGATGTTCTTCGTCGCCGGCGAGCTGTTCGGCTTCGAGTTCACGCCGGCCCGCCCGGGCTCCGTGCCCGTGTTCCACCCGGACGTCGAGGTCTGGGAAGTCACGGACCGGGCGAGCGGCGAGCACGTCGGCCTGTGGTATCTCGACCCGTACGCGCGGGCCGGCAAGCGCTCGGGCGCCTGGGCCAGCGGCTATCGCGACCACGAGACCCTGGACGGCCGCCGGACCCCGCTCGTCTCGAACAACTCGAACTTCATCGAGGCCGCGCCGGGCGAGCCGGTGCTGATCTCGTGGGACGACGCCGAGACGCTGTTCCACGAGTTCGGCCACGCGCTGCACGCGCTCTCGTCCCGGGTCGACTACCCCACGCTCAACGGCGGCGTGCGCGACTACACCGAGTTCCAGTCGCAGTTGCTCGAGCGCTGGCTGCTCACCGACGAGGTGATCCGGGGCTACCTCGTGCACCACGAGACGGGCGAGCCGATGCCCGGCGAGCTGGTGGCCAAGCTGCGCCGCGCCGAGACTTTCAACCAGGGGTTCGAGACCACGGAGTACCTGGCGTCGGCGCTGGTCGACCTCAGGTTCCACATGGTCGATCCGGCGGGCATCGACCCCGCCGCGTTCGAGCGCGAGGTGCTGGAGCAGCTGGAGCTGCCGCGGGAGATCGTGATGCGCCACCGCAGCCCGCACTTCAGCCACATCTTCGCCAGCGAGGGCTACTCCGCCGGCTACTACAGCTACCTGTGGGCCGACGTCCTGACCTCGGACGCCGCGGAAGCGTTCGTCGAGGCGCCGGGCGGCTTCTACGACGTGGATCTCGCGCGGAAGCTCGTCGACAACCTGTTCGCCGTGCGCAACGCGGTGGATCCGGCCGAGGCCTACCGGGCGTTCCGCGGCCGCGACGCGCGGATCGACGCCCTGATGCGCGACCGCGGCTTCCCGTTGCCCGCCGGCGACGGTCGCGCCACGAACTGAGACGGCACGCCGCGCGCTCCGCGGGTCGCGACCCGATCCGGCGTCCCGCGCCGGCGCTGGCCGTCGTCGCACCGCACGCGTCGGGTCACGGGCGAGCCGCCGGCTCGGGAAGGATCGGGACGAGGGTTCCGTCGGTATAGAGATAGAGGACGCTGGCCGATCGCCGGAACTCGGGGTCGACGGTCAGGCGAAAGGTCATCGTCCTGGCCTGCGGGTCGACGTCGATCCGGGTGGCGCGCACGAGCTTCCCGTGCGGATTGGAAGCGGGGTCGTTGCGCCGGGCGTCGTCGAACGCCCTCCGGCTGCGGAACGAGACGCGCACGTCGAGGCCGGCGGCGCCCCGGCCCGTGACCTCGGCCGTGTGGTCCTGGCCGTGGTCGGGGCGTAGCGCGTAGTCGATCGACTGCTGGGCGACGCCGAAGACGGTGAGCGCGCTGACGAAGTCGGTGCGGTGGAAGAGATAGGCGCCGGACACCGAGTCCCCGCCGTAGCGATCGGGCAGGGACACCAGCACGGCCCGGCCGCGCGGGCGGGGCGCGAGCGGCTGCCCGATCGGCGCCTGGCGGATCGCCTCGATCATGTTGCGGGCGACGACGCCGGCCCGGCGATACAGGTCGTTGCGGTGGAGCGTCGCCGCCGAGCCCGCGACGACCAGCACGCCGAGGACGAGCGGCGCGAGGCGCGGGCCGAGCCGCTCGAGCACCAGCGCCGCGACGAGCGCGATCCCCACGCTCGGAACGAACAGGTAGCGCCGGCGCAGGTCGAGGTCGGCCCAGAAGACGGGGAACAGGCTCGTGGACGCCACGGTCAGCGCGAACAGGTAGAACCCGGATCCGGGGTGCGGCTCGCCGCCGCGGCGCGACTGCCTCACGACCGCCGCCGCGCCGGCGAGCGCCGCGGCGGCGAGCGCCGCCAGGCCCAGCCAGCGAAAGCGCTCCAGGAAGGTCCCGTCGAGCAGGGCGAACGGAAGCGGAAGCGCGCCGAGCAGGGCGTAGCCCGGCAGATCGCGAGCGAGAGCGGCGAACATCTCGCCCGGGCCGTCGGTCGCCCCGGCCAGCTTGTCCGACCCCAGGCCGACGACCGCGGCGCGGAGGGCGACGGTCGCGGCGGCGGGCAGGACGAAACCCGCGGCGCCCAGCACGGTGCGTCGCAGCCGGCGTCCGCCCCCGGTCAGGACACCCCACTCCAGCGCGGCCACCCACAGCGGCAGGAGCAACGCGATCTCCTTCGACAGGATCGCGAGCGCCGTGGCCGTCCACGCCGCGAGCAGGAGTCGCCAGCGCGACCGTCCGGCGCCGGCGTGCCGCCGCGATCGGACGTAGAGCCACAGCGCGGCGACCGAGAACGCCGCGCACATCAGGTGGCCGCGCGCGGCCAGGTAGACGACGGCCTCGTCGTGCAGCGGGTTCGTCGCGAACAGCAGTGCCGCCGCCCACGCGGCGAGCGGGCTCGCCGGCCGGAGCTCGCGCACCAGGTGGAACAGCGCCAGGACGAGCAGCACCAGCCACACCACGTTCTGCAGGTGGAACCCCACGGGGTTCGTCCGCCACAGCGTCTGGTCGAAGAACCAGGTCAGGTACCACGCCGGCTCCCACTCGCCCCAGAACTGCAGCGTGATCGCGCGTCCCAGCCCCTTGCGCTGGAACCAGCGGAGATAGTCGAAGTCGTCCCCGACGAAGAAGGCGCGGATCGAATTCAGGTTGAGCAGGACGACGAGCAGCGCGAGCGACAGCGCGGGGCGGCGCAGCCACCACGCGGCCGCCGTCCGTTCGGCAACGATCGTCGCCGAACGCTCTCTCACGCGGAAGCCTCGAGCGGGACTCGCCCCGGCCGGACGCGGGGCGGACGCTGTGCAGCCGGCCTTCGTCGCGCCACCGTCGAACCCCGTCCGGGACCCTCGAGCGTCGGAGATCTGGCGCGCCACCCGCTCGCACCCGGGGTCGCTCGATACCCCGGTCCGATCGTGCGCGCGGTTCCCGGTCGTGCGTCAGTCCACCGCAAGCGGAGCACCCGGCTGCGGCACCGTGCGGATTCTACAACGGTCGACCCGCCTTCCCCCATGTGCCACAATCGGCATCTCGCTCCGCGGTGCGCTCGAGCCTGCGGAGCAGGAGTGATCCGCCATCGGATCCGATGCTCGACCTTCCGGCGGCGCCTCCTCGCCGAGCGTGCGGCACCGTTCCCCGTTTCCCGAACGACGTCCGTGGGTCGTGCCGCTGCTCTGCGCGCTCGTCCTGCTGCTCAACCTCAACGCCCTGCGCGCTTTCTTCGTCGGGGACGACTTCGAGATCCTGCGCAAGGTCACCCGCGTGGACGGCCTCGGCGACGCGCTGCGCATCACGTACGACGGCAACTGGGGCCCGCTGTCCTACGTGCAGTTCTACCTCAACCATCGGACCGCGGGGTTCGACCCCATGGTCTACCACCTGACCAACCTGGCCTGGCTCGCCCTGCTCGTCGTCGCGCTGCACGGCTTCGTCCGCCGCACGCTGCCGGACGAGCCGTGGGCGGCCTGGGCCGCGGCGCTGCTGTTCCTCACCCATCCGGCGAACGACCAGGCGGTCGCCAACCTCTGTGGGAGATCGCACGTCATCGCGACGGCGATGGCGCTGGTCGCGCTCGGGCTGTACGCCCGGTTGCGCCTCGGCCGCGCCGGGTGGGCGGGGCGCGCCGCCCTGCTCTCGGGCTCGCTCCTCGCGGCGTTCCTCGCCGGGCTCTCCAAGGAGTCGGCGATGACGCTGCCCGCGTGGATCGCCGCCTTCGAGTGCCTGTTCTGCCGGCGCCGCGAGGACTCGCTCGCCCGTACCGCGTTGCGCGCGATCGCGATCGCGCTGTTGTTCCTGGTCGCCGCTCTCGCCGTGTTCGGGGCGGGCCTCCTCGTGGTCGGACGCACGTCACCCAAGATCGAGGGCGAATCGCCCGACCTCGGCGCCTTCCTGCCGTCGGACCTCGCGGTCTACGCGCTGATCAGCAGCGTACCGTTTCCGTTCGCCTGGGTCGATCTGCCCGCGCTGCAGCGGCTGCAGGCGCTGGGCTGGGCCGCGCTGCTCGCGGTGGTCGCGGCCGGGGTCCGGTGTCTATGGCTCTGCGGTTCGCGCCGGGCCGGCTCGCGGGCGCCCGCGCTGTTCGCCCTCGGTCTGACCATCGCCGCCACCACGCTGCTGCCGGTGGTCTACGCCGATCTGCAGCTGCAGCGGCGGTACGTCTTCATCTCCAACGTCGGCACCGTGCTGATGGCCGTGGCCGCGTTCCAGGCGCTGCGCCCGCGTCTGCCGCGGGCATCCCGCGTCGTGCCGCTGCTGCTGGTGCTCGCCGGGGCCGCCGGCACGGTCCAGCGCAACGACCTCTACCGGCGCGCGGGCGACGTGGTCCGGAGCGCGATCGAGACGGCGCTCGCCACGCCGATCGACAGGCTGCCGCTGGCCGAGGGCGGCGGCCCGAGCCACGTCGCCTTCGTCACTCTCCCGCGCTACTACGGCGGCGACCGGGCCTCCGGCGCCATCCTGATGCACATCAGCGACCTGCGCGCGGCGCTGCGGCTGTTCGGCACGACCAGGCCCGAGATCGCCTACGCCCTGAGATGCTCGCACGCGCAGGACTACGCGACGCGGGTCGTGGCCGGCGCCGACTCCGCGCTCGATTTGATCGTCTCGTTCCGCAGCCGGCGCGCGTTCCGGGCGGCGCTCGCGCGGGACGCGGACGGGATCCGCCGCGGCGCGCTGTCCGCGGAGCTGGTGTCCTCCGATCCCGACTCCCGCGTGCTGCGCTACCGCCTGACGCTCGACCCCGAGCGGCGCGCCGACTACGGGGAGCTGCTGCTCTACGGTGACGGGCGCTTCACGCGCCTGCGTCCCTGATCGTCCCCGCCGGCTGCTGCTTGCGCAGCAGCATCCAGAACAGGTCGTCCGCCGGGTAGGGCAGGACCAGGCCATCGGGCACGACCTCGATCGCGCGCAGGAGGAGCCGTCCCGCCGCGCTCTCCTCGAGTTGGTAGCGCAGCAGCGACTTCGCGTGCCGCGCGCCGATGCGCCGGCGCGGCCGGCCCCGGGCGATCTCGCGCAGGCCGAGCGTTGCGCCCAGCTCGCGCAGGCCGGCGGGCGAGAACCAGTGGAGCACGCTGGGCGGGCTGTACTCGTGCCAGCGCGAGCCCAGGCAGCGGGCGGTCCAGCTCTCGCGGTTCCAGCCCTCGACGAGCAGGTGGCCCGCGGGCCGGATGTGCTCGACCGCGATCTCGAGCGCCCGCCGCGGATCGGTGAAGTGCGCCAGGACCTGGATCAGCGCCACCAGGTCGAACCGCGCGTCGGTCCGCAGTCCCTCGAGCGTTCCGTGCTCGACCTCGAGCCCGAGCCGTGCGCGGGCGTGCTCGGCCAGCCTGGCGTTCGGCTCGATTCCGCGGCCGGTCCAGCCGCACTCGACCAGGGCCGCGAGCCAGAAGCCGGCGGCGCAGCCGACGTCGAGCACCGTGCCCGGCTGCAGGTGGCGGGCGAGCAGCCGCGCGTACCAGCGCCCGCGCCGGCGCAGGATCCGCTCCTCGCCCAGGTAGTCGGCGTAGCCGGCACCGCCGTCGAGGAAGTAGGCGTCGCCGTAGACGCGCTCGACGTGACCGGCGGCGACCGCACCCGCGGCGAAGCGGTGCCCGCAGGTCGTGCAGTCGCGGATCGTGAAGCCGCGCCGCTCGAAGCGGCGCCGCGACGGACCGCCGCACAGGGGACAGCCGGCCGCGCGGTCGCCGGCTCCGCCGCTCATCCTCGCTTCGCGGGATCGGCCGCGCCCGCGCCCGGCGCCGCGGGCCGCTCGGCCAGCAGCCGCTCCAGCTCGCGCGTGTTGGAGTAGACGCGGGTGCCGAGATGGAACAGCTCCTCGAAGTATTGCTTGAGCTGCAGCGCCAGCACACCCAGGCCGAACAGCTGCAGCGACAAGAGCAGCGTGATGCCGCCGACGATGAACGCGTGCGGCGACTGCTGGAACGCCCGCGCCAGCGCTTCGGACACGACGAGGTCGAAATTCCCGCCGGCGTCGACCACGGAGCGGTAGTGGCCCACGACGTGGATCCCGATCCAGACCAGGACGTACAGCGAGATCAGCTGCAGCAGCAGCCCGGGGACGATGAAGAAGGCGAACGGCCGGATGATGAAGCCGGTGAGCAGGCTGAGCATGATCCCGCGCGGGATCCGCATCCCGGAGATGCGGCGCGACCGGGCCTTGCGCTGCGCGCTCCAGTCGAGATGGCCCGGGATCTCCTCGATCCGCGCGCCGAGGATCAGCGCCTTGTACAGCACCTCGGTGTTGATCTCCATCCCGGTCGACGTCAGGCTGAGCGAACGGACGAAGCGCGCGTCGTAGGCGCGGGTCATTCCGGTGAGGGTCGAGACGTCGCCGCTCGGGCTCACGCCGCGCGCGGTCAGCGCCAGGAAGCGGTTTCCCCAGCGGCTGAGCATCCGCCGCACGAACGGCACGGCGGTCGTGCGACCGCCCTTCATGTAGGGCGAGGCCAGGACGATCTTGGCGCGCGTGGCGCGCATGCGATCGAGCAGCGGCCCGATGTGCTCGGGGGCGTACGACAGGTCGACGTCGAGGGTCACGATGTACTCGCCGCGACTCTGGTTGAAGCCATAGCGCAGCGCCTGGCCCAGATGGAAGTTCATCGGGTGGCGCAGCACGCGGACGTTGTCGCGCGAGGCGGCGAAGTCCAGCGCCAGCTCCGCGGTGCGGTCGGTCGAGCCGTCGTCGACGACGATCAGCTCCCAGCGGTAGCGGGCGGCGAGCGTCTGCATCGTGTCGCAGATGCGGCCCAGGCTGGCCGCGATGATCGCCTGCTCGTTGTAGGCGGCGACGAGGACCGACACCAGCGGCCGGGTCTCCTCGCCCGGTGGCGCGGGGGCGGCCGGCGGCGCGGTCCGGCTCACGCCGCGCGCTCCGGCCGCGACGCGGGAGGGCCGGGCGGCCGGCGGGAGGTCATGCCGCGTCCTGCGGCGGCGGCGCGTCGACGGCGCGGAAGGGGAGCTTCCGGGCGAGCAGCTCGCGGGCGTGCCGGCTCATGCTGACCGGCCGGAAGCGGGCGCCGATCTCGCCCAGCACGCGGCGGAAGACCGCGAGCTTGTGGTCCGCGCCGAGGTCCATCCCGGGGAAGAAGGCGAGCGCGGGAACCTGCTCGGCCCCGAGCAGGTCGAGCGGGTGCAGCAGGAAGCTCGGCTCGGTGCCGGTCAGGCGGCACAGCCGGAGCGCCCCCCTCAGGTAGATCAGCATCAACCGCTGCGAGAAACGGCTGAGCCACAGCAGGTAGCTGAGATGGAACGGCGTCCGGACCAGCGGCACGGTCGTCACCGGGATCTCGAGCAGCGTCCGGCCGGAGCCGAGCCGCCACAGGTAGGGCTTGAGCGGCCGCCGCCCCTCGCCCACCCCGCCGAACAGCTTCCCGCGCTTGGCCATCTCCTCCCCGGCGACCGACGACCGCCGGAGATAATAGCGTCTGGCGAGCGGGCCGATGTAGGTCGGAAAGGTCGAGGCGTCGTACAGGTATCCCGACTCGGCCAGGGCGTCCAGCAGCTCCGCGTTCCAGCTGAACCCCGGGCCGCGGTAGCCCACCGGCCGGCGGCCGGTGGCGGCGTCGATCGCGTCGGCCGCGTCGGCCAGCTCGCGCCGGATGCGCTCGCGGGAGAAGGTGTCGATCCACTGCTCGTGGTGGAACGAGTGGTTGCCCAGCTCGTGTCCGGCGGCGACGAGGGCGCGCAGCGCGTCGCGATGGGGCGAGAGCGCCGCGTCCTGCCCGACGACGAAGAAGGTGATCTCGAGACCCAGGCCGCGCAGCGCGTCCAGCGCGTGCGGCACGAAGCGGTCGAGGTACGAGGGGAACGCCTCCCAGCCCGGGTCCCCGTGGGTCTTCATGTAGGCCCACTGGTTGTCGAGATCGAGCGAGATGCTGGCCGCGGGGCGGGGCGTCACGGGCGGACCCCGGCGGCCGGGATCGGGCCGCCCGCGCCGGCCTCGGCCAGAAGCGCGGGCAGCATCCGCTCGGCGAGCTGCACCGTCTCGTTGACGTTCAAGGTCCCGTTGACGATGTGGGCCGAGTTGACGACGTGCAGACCCGGAACCGAGGTCGTGGTCGGCGGCAGGGCGGCGGAGTAACCGAGCGTCGGCAGCGCGAAGACGTGGCGGGCACGCGACACGCGGAAGGCGACGACGTCGTCCGCCCCGAGCCCGGGATGCATGCGCCGCAGCGCGTCGACGAAGGTCCGCTCCAGCTCGTCGTCGCGGCGCTCGAACACCGCGTCCTGCGGCGAGGCGTACCGCGGCAGGTAGATCAGCGAGTTGCCGCCGAACGGTTCGCGGCCGACGAGCGCCGACATCTCGATCACGGCCGTGAACGGCACCCACGACTCGGTGATGCTGGTGATGTAGTAGTCGGACAGCGAGCGGCGCAACAGCAGCGAGGCGCAGACGATTCCGACGTACTCGATGCGGTCCAGCGCCGCGGCCTCCTCGCGCGTCAGGTCGGGCACGAGGCGTGGCACGAGCGGCGCGGGGACGGTGAGCACGACGCGGTCGAACTCGCGCACGCCGCCGGCGGCGAGGGCCACGCCGAGCCGGCCGGAGCCGCCGGACCGCACCGCATCGACCTGGGTCTCGAGCACGATCTCGACGCCCGCGCCGCGCAGCACCTCGGTGAAGCGCTCCAGGATCCGCGCGTAGCCGCCCGCGACGTGGCCGAACACCTCCTGCTTCGCCCCGCTGCGCCGCGCGGCGTACATCCGGGCGATCGTGGCCCAGATGAACGCCGCCGACGTTCGCCGGTAGCAGTCACCGAGCTTGGCGCGCAACAGCGGCAGCCAGATCTTCTCGCAGGTGCCCGCGCCCGACCAGCGCCGCAGCCAGTCCGCGACCAGCACGCGCTCGAGCGGCCGCCAGTCGCGGATGCGCGAGGCGTAGAGGATCGTCGCCGCCAGCCGCAGCTTCTCCAGCAGGTTGAGCGGCGGGAAACGCAGGAACTCGAGCACGTTCGACATCGAGTGCAGCTCGCCGCCGACGTAGAAGCCGCTCTTCGCGCTCGACCAGCGTGTCTCGTGCGCCAGGCCGATCTCGGCCAGCAGCGCGCGCAGGTGCGAGTCGGAGAGCAGGATCACGTGGTAGTGCCGGTCCCACACCGCGCCGCCGATCGACCAGGCCGAGGCCAGCCCGCCGAGCCCCGCGCCGGCCTCGAACAGCGTGACCCGTTCGCCGCGCTGCCGCAGCCGGTGCGCCAGCGTCATGCCCAGCAGGCCGCCGCCGACGATGCCCCAGTGCGCCATCGCGCGGATCAGCGGACCGGCGGGTCCAGCTCGGCGATCTGCATCCCCGCGATCCGGTAGCGCAGCCCGCACGCCGGACACCCCGCCTCGCGCGGCTCGCGGGCGCCGCCCGCGAAGCGGGCCACGACCTGGCCGCAGCGGCAGACCGCGCCCACGGCTCGCGCCGGGCTGCCCAGCACGAGCTGGAAGTCCCCGACGCTGCGCGTCACGAGCGAGCCCATGCCGACCATCGCGAAGCGCCCGATCGTCAGGTCGCAGCCGATCGTGCAGCCGGCGCCGATCGTCGCCCCCTCGCGCACCAGCGTCGGCCGCGTGCTGTCGTCCGGCTCGGAGGGGCGCAGCCGGCGCAGGTCCGGCGTCGTCGCCCGCGGGAAGCGGTCGTTGGTGAAGGTCGTGGCGGCGCTGATCATCACGCCGTCCTCGATCGTCACCCCCGCGCAGACGTAGACGAAGGCGTTGATCTTGACGCGGTCTCCGATCGACACGCCGTAGGCGATGTAGCTCTTCTCGCCGATGATGCACTGCTCGCCGATCGTCGCCGAGTGCCGGATGTGGACGCTGTCCCACACGCTGGTGCCGGGTCCGATCCGCACCCCGTGCTCGAGGATCGCGCTGGGGTGGATGCGCGCCCCCGTGACGACGGGCTCGCCCGGACTCATCCGCCGGCCCGCCCGGCGCCGCCGGCGGCGGACACCTCGACCCACTTGTCCATCTCGAGCGAGCGGTAGGCGGCCTCGATCACGCGCACCGACTCCAGGCTGTCCTCGGCGTTGATCAGCGGCGCCTCGCGCCCGCGGATCGAGCCGACGAAGTTGCGCAGTTGCCGCGCGAACGCCGCCGCCTTGTCGTAGCCGTGGCCGAAGGCGACCCAGCCGAGCTTCTCGCTCTGGCGGTACTTCGACCCCTTCCAGCCGATCGACAGCACGCCGTCGGGCCCGAAGATCTCGATGTAGGCGTCGCGCTCCTTGTGCAGCGACCAGCTCAGGTCGACGGCGCCCATCGCCCCCCCGGCGGTCCGCAGATAGAGGCGGCAGGTGTCCTCCACGTCCAGGTCCTGGATCCGCCGCCCCTCCTCGGCCTGGACCTTGACGATCGGGCCGAGCAGGTAGCGCGCGATGTCCACCGAGTGCGTGCCGTTGTCCATCAGGACCCCGCCGCCGCCGACGTCGCGCCGCGAGTTCCAGCGCTCGCGCATGTCGACCTTGCTGCAGAAGACGTTCTCGAACAGGATCACGTTGCCCAGGATCCCCGAATCGACGATGCCCTTGGCGCGGATCACGTCGTCGACGTAGCGGAACTTGGAGGCCATCATCAGCAGCCGGCCGGCGCTCGCGGCGCGGGCGACGAGGCGCTCGCCCTCGGCGGTCGTCACCGCCAGCGGCTTCTCGCACAGCACGTGGACGCCGTGGTCGAGGAAGAACCCCGCGATCTCGCCGTGGCTCGCCGGCGGCGTGCAGACGACCACGGCGTCGAGCCGGCCGCCGTCGAGCAGACACCGCGGGTCGTCGTGGGCCGGGCACTGGTAGTGCTCGGCGACGCTGCGCGCGGCTTCCTCGCGCACGTCCGCCACGCCGACGAGCTGGCACTCCGCCGTGCCGACGATCGCGTCGAGATGCGTGTGCGCGATCCGCCCGCAGCCCACCAGGCCGAAGGTCAAGCGCTCGGCACGACTCATCGTGCCGGCCGCTCCAGCGCGCGCGCCGCCTCGGCGATCCGCCGCGCCACGTAATCGACGTGCTCGTCGCCGTAGCGCTCGTTGATCGGGAGCACGACGACGCCGGCCAGCGCCGCGGCGGCGCCGGGGTACTCGGCCGGATCGTAGCGCACCGGCGGCAGGCCGGCGCGGTGCGGGCCGACGAAGGGGAACCCGCTCTTGCCGAACGTGTTGCGCTCGCGGAACAGCTGGAGCAGGAACGCCGGCTTCTGGATGTAGCGCGGGGCGTTGAGCACGCCCAGGTCCTTGAGCCGCGCGGAGAAGGCGTCCACCCCGCCGTCGATCCGCGCCTCGTCCACGCGCAGCGCGTACTTCCAGTAGGTGTGCTTGCACCCCGGCGTCGTCTCCGGCGTGCGGATCCCGGGAACGCCGCGCAGCCTCTCGGTCAGCCTCTCGGCGGCGTGGACCCGCCGCGCCACCGCCCGCTCCAGCTTGTCGAGCTGGGCCAAGGCGACCGCCCCCTGCAGCTCGGTCATGCGGTAGTTCAGCGCCAGGAAGGAGTGGTCCGGCTGCGGGTCGCCGTAGCCCCAGGCCTTGTCGACGAACAGCCACATCCGGCGCGAGTAGCGCTCGCCGGCGGCGATGACGATCCCGCCCTCGCCGCTCGTCATGTGCTTGCCCTGCTGCAGGCTGAAGCAGCCGATGTCGCCGAGCGTGCCGACCAGCCGGCCGTCGCACTCCGCGAGGAACGCCTGCGCCGCATCCTCGATCAGCGGCAGACCGCGCTCGCGGGCGAGCGCCAGGATCGGCCCCATCCGGCACGGGTTGCCGAACAGGTGGGTGACGATGATCGCCCGCGTGCGCGGCGTGATGCGCGGGGCGATCGTCTCGGCCGTGACGTTGTAGGTCGCCGGATCGACGTCCGCGAACACCGGGATCGCCGTCTGATAGAGGATCGGGGCGATCGCCCCGACGTCGGTGATCGGCGAGGTGATGATCTCGTCGCCCGGCTCGGGGTCGATCCCGGCGATCGCGGTGTGGATGCTCGCCGTGCCGGAGGTCGTGGCGCGGCAGAAGCCGACGCCGTAGCGCTCGGCGAACCGGCGCTCGAACTCCTTGACCGCCGTGCCGCGGGTGCAGTTCAGCGTGCCGGACTCGACCACCTGGCGCAGCCGCTCCAGCTCCTCCGGGCCGAGGTCGCGGCCGCTCGCGTCGGCGTCGCTCGGTAGCCGCATGCTCGCTCCTCGATCCGCTCAGCCGGCTTCGGCCGGGGCGAAGCGATCGGGCCGCTCGCCGCGCCCGAAGTGGTGCAGGATCGCCTCGACGATCCGCCGCGAGGCCTGGCCGTCCCCGTACAGGTCGCGGCTGCGGGTCATCTCGCGATGGGCGTCCGGGTCGTCCAGCAACCGCGACGCCTCCTCGACCAGCCGCTCGCGGCTCAGGCCGACGAGCTTCGCCCCGCGTGCGGCCACGCCCTCCCCGCGCTCGGTCACCTTGCGGAACACGAGCACCGGCTTGCCCAAGGACGGTGCCTCCTCCTGCACGCCGCCCGAGTCGGTGACGATCAGGTGCGAGCGCGACATGGCCTCGACGAAGGCCTCGTAGGGTAGCGGATCGACCAGGCGGATGCACTCGTGACCGCCGAGGATCGGCAGCACCGCGCGCCGCACCGCCGGGTTGAGATGCACCGGGTACAGCACGAGCAGGTCGGGGTAAGCCGTCACCAGCTGGCGCAGGCCGTGGCACAGCTCGGCCAGCGCTCCGCCGAAGCTCTCGCGCCGGTGGGCCGTGACCAGCACCAGCCGGCGCCCGGCGAGGCTCGCCGGAGCGAGGTGGCGCTCGAGCGCGGCTCCGTTGCGGCGATGGATCTCGCGCAGGGCGTCGATCACCGTGTTGCCGGTGACGAAGATTCCGCGCGGGTCGATCCCCTCGCTCAGCAGGTTGCGCTCGGCGCTCGCGGTCGGTGCGAAGTGCAGGTCGGAGAGCACCGAGATCAGCCGCCGGTTGGTCTCCTCGGGATAGGGGTGCTGCCGGTCGTGCGAGCGCAGCCCGGCCTCGACGTGACCGACCGGGACCTGCCGGTGGAACGCGCCCAGCGCGCCGCTGAACGCCGACGTGGTGTCGCCCTGGATCAGCAGCAGGTCCGGGCGCTCGTCGCGGAGCACGGGATCGAGCCCGGCCAGCGTGTGCCGCGAGATGTCGGTCAGGCTCTGCTCCGGCCGCATCACCTGCAGGTCGTGGTCGGGGCGGATCGAGAACAGCTCGAGCAGTCCGTCGATCATCTCCCGGTGCTGCGCGGTCACGACCAGCCGCAGGCGGAACCGCTCGTCGCGCCCGAGGCGGCCGACGAGCGGCGCGAGCTTGATCACCTCGGGACGGGTCCCGAACAGGAGGAGGACGCTCAGCCGCTGCTGGACCATGGTGGATCCCGAGGGAAACCGCAGGTGGAGCAGTTATACGGCCTCGCCTCGGCAGGTGCCACCGCGGCCCCGCGCTCCCCGACGCGGGCTCGCGGCGCCGGCACGGAGCGCCCGCGGCGGGCCGGTTTCCTCCGGCGGGGCCCGCTTGTTGTACACTCCGGGCTCGCGGCGGACGGTGGACCGCGAGAGGGGAACGAATGAACGGCAGCGCGAAGCTTCGACTGACGATCGCGGCCGCGGTGCTCGCACCGGCCCTGGCGTTCTCGCCCGCACGAGCGGTCCCGGGCGACGCGGACAGCGCCGAGCTGGGGCTGTACGCCGGTCAAGGCCTGCTCGACGACTACGGCACGTTCCAGCCCGACGACGACCTGCTGTACGGCGGTCGCCTGGGCGCGTTCCTCTCGCCCAACTGGAGCTTCGAGTTCTCCTACCAGCAGCTGTCGAGCGAGAACTCCCTCGGAGCCGGCCTCGACATCACGTCGTACCGTGGCAACATCCTGTACAACTTCCTGCGCGGGCGGCGCTTCCGGCCGTTCCTCACGGCCGGCCTGGGGCTCGAGAGCACGGAGATCGCCAAGGTCGACTCCAACGACCCCGGAGCGAACGTCGGCGCCGGCCTGCGCTGGTACTACCTGCAGAACTTCGGTCTGCGCTTCGACGCCCGCTTCGTGCACACCGACCTGGGGGCGAAGATCGAGGAGTCGCAGGGCAACGTCGAGGCCACGCTCGGCGCCGTCTTCGGCTGGGGCGGCGGTCCGCCGGCCGACGCCGACGGCGACGGCGTGCGGGACCGCAGGGACAAGTGCGCCGGCACGCCGCAGGGCGCCGTGGTCGACGTGCGCGGCTGCCCGCTCGACGGCGACGGCGACGGCGTGTGGGACGGGCTCGACGCCTGTCCCGACACCGGCGCGGGATGCCCGGTCGACGAGCGGGGCTGTCCGCTCGACACGGACCTGGACGGCGTGATCGACTGCAACGACAAGTGCCCCGGCACGCCGCAGGGCTGCGCGGTCGACGAGCAGGGCTGCGCCAAGGACGAGGACGGCGACGGCGTGTGCGACGGTGTCGACACCTGCGCCGGCACGGCCGCGAAGTGTCCGGTCGACGCCACCGGCTGCCCGACCGACGAGGACGGCGACGGGGTGATCGACTGCGAGGACAAGTGCCGCGGCACGGTCAAGGGCTGCGCCGTCGACGCCACGGGCTGCCCCCAGGACGAGGACGGCGACGGCCTGTGCGACGGCCTCGATCAATGCCCCGGCACGCCGGCCGGACGCACGGTCGACGAGAAGGGCTGCGCGCCGCTGTTCGTCGAGAAGGCCAAGCTGGTGCTCGAGGGCGTGACCTTCGAGACCGACAGCGCCAAGCTCGCGCCGGAGTCGAGGGAGACGCTCGACTCCGTCGCCGCGTCGCTGCGCGCCTGGAGCGAGATCAAGGTCGAGATCGAGGGCCACACCGACGCCTCCGGCAGCGACGCCCACAACCTCGAGCTGTCGCAGCGGCGCGCCGAGTCGGTCCGCGACTATCTGGTGAGCCAGGGCATCGACGCCGCGCGCCTCGTGGCCAAGGGCTACGGCGAGTCGGCACCGGTCGGCGACAACGAGACGGCGGAAGGCCGGGCGCGCAACCGCCGCGTCGAGCTGAAGAAGCTGAACTAGCTCGGTCGCTTCGCTCGCGGCGCCCCACCGCAGCTCGATCCGACCCGGGCGGATCGTGGCTGCGGTCGGGCCGCGACCTGCGCCGTCCAGACCTCCCCGCGCGTTGTCGCGGCGATCGGCCCAGGTCGGGAAGGAAGGGGCTGACGCTAGCCGCCCCAGGTCAGGTCGAGGTGCAAGATCACGCTCCTCGACGGCAGGATGTAGTACTGCGCGTCCCCCAGCTCACTCTCGGCCACGGGCGGGCGGGTGTCGTTGAGGTTGTAGCCGTCGAGCCGCACCTGCCACCCATCGGATCGAAAGCCGAGACCCGCGGACCACGTCGTGTAGTCGTCGGCCGGTGCCGTGTTGCGCTTGTTCAGGAAGCGGTCGCCCACGTAGTTGACGAGAACGGAACCGATGAAGCCGTGGTGCGGAAAGTAGACGAATCCCAGCCCCGTCAGGTCTTCGGCGGACATCTCGAGACGGTTGCCGGCGAGCTGGGTCGGCACGCCGTCGAACGACTGCACGAAGTCGCGGAACTCGGCGTCGTGGTGGCTGTAGGCGATCTGCCAGCGCAGGTCGGAGCGGACGAGATGCCCGAGCTCGACCTCGACGCCCTCGAGCCGCTGCTTGCCGGAGTTGACGAGGGCGGGCAGGCCGTCCACGACGGTGCTCGTCACCAGATCCTCGAGGTCCATGCGGAAGGCGCTCGCGAGCCAGTCCAGATGGCCGCCGAGGTGATGACCCTTCAGGCCGAGCTCCCAGCTCCGTCCCGTCTCCGGCTCGAGAAGCGTCGGCTCACCCTCCGGGCCGAAATCGATCGCCGCCGGCTTGAACGCGGCGCGGTAGTCGGCGAAGATCCACAACGAGTCGGCGTCGATCCGCCAGACACGAAAGCTCGCGCCGGCCGTGCCGCTGGCCCGCGTCTCACTCGCCGAATCCTCCCCACCCCCTTGCTCGCCTTCTTCTCCCCCCGCAGAGCCCGGTTCCACCTGCGCTCTCCGCTCCTCTTCGGTGTGATTCAGGCGCGCGCCGGCCTGGAACAGCCAACGCTCGCCCGGGGTCCACTCCACCTGGGCGTAGAGGCCGGAGAAGTCGCGCTCGTCCTCGAGGTCGACGCGCTCCTCGATCGTCTGGTTGGAGCTCGAAGGAGCGTCCGAGCCGTCGAGGTTCACGTGGTAGGCGAAGTTCCGCCCCTCGGATTCGCCCTTGCCGTGGAGCCAGTCGAGCCCGGCCACGATGCGCGTCGCCGCGCAGGGCTTGAAGCCGAAATGGCTGTCGACGTACAGCCCCGTTTCGTCCTGCTCCTGGCTGAAGCCGGCCGCATTCGGGTCGGCGGCCTCCGACAGGTCGGAGAGGAAGCCGCGGACGATGTCCCGCTCCACCCGCGTGATGGCCAGCGTCGTCGACCATTCACCACCGCCGACCTCGCGTTCGTATCCGCCGACGAGCTGGATGCGGTCCTCGTCCAGCTTGGCATCCTCGGGGTTGTTGTTCGTATCGACCGGGACGAGGGGGCTGAGCATCGCACCCTCGCGCGGGCGCGGGCTCGCCGGGTCCTGGCGCAGCAGCGTGCCGTCGAAGTCGATCCGGACGCTTCCGCCGGCAGCCCGGGCCAGACCCCGGTAGAGCACGTGGGCGCGATCGAATCCGGCGTCGTCATCCGCGAGCCCCACGCGATCCACGTTGGCACCGAACGATTGGCGATAGCCGTCCGCGCCATCCAGCGGCAGGTAGACCGACGCGCCGCCGGTCGAGTGATTGCCGCTCGCGAGACCGAGCCCGGGCTCGCCCTCGCCCGCCCGGTGGTGCAACACGTGGATCACCCCGATGAACGACGTGGCGCCGTACATCACGGGCGCCGCACCGCGCAGGATCTCGATCCGTTCGACACCGTTGAGATCGAGGCTGGCGAGCGCCGGGTTGAACGCGCCGCCCCACGGCACGTCGTCCACGACCAGGAGAAACGCGTCGAATTCACGCAGACCCCACAACTCCGGAACCGAGCCGGCGGGGCCGCCGTCTCCGCCCGCGCTCACGGAGAGGCCGGCGACGAGCGCGAGGGCGGTCGCGAGGTCCCGGGCACCGGTCTGGCGCAGCTCGGCACCGCTGACGATCGTGATCGCAGCCGGCTCGGGGTCCACGGGCTCGGGCTCGCGCGTGGCGGTGACTTGCACGGTCTCGGTGACGGCCGGCGGGCGCTCATCCGCTCCGCGAGCGGCGAGCACGGGCCCGAGCAGCCCGGCGACGCAGAGCGAGGCGACGAGCGCACGCACCGTGGAAGCGGTCGGCGGATCCATGGCGGTTCTCCTGTGGCGAACGGTCGAATTCCAGCGCCTGGCGCAGTTCACGCCCGCCGCGTCGTCTGGGCACTCCGGGGCGGGAGCCCGGCGAGCAGCCTTGCGGATCGGTCGTCGGATTCACCGCATTCGATCCTACACGACTCTACGCCCACGCGGCGGGCCGCTGGCCCCGTCCGGCAAGCCGGAGTATAGAGAGGGAGTTCCGGAGGTGAAGCTCATGCGCCGCTCGACCCGTGGCCGACTGCTGGCGTGCTCCGTCCTCGTCTCGGTCGCCGCCCTCTCCGGCCCGGGGGTCGTGCGGTCCGACGAGGAACGCGACGATCGGCCGCAGCGATCGGCACAGGGCAGCGAGGCGGCCGCAGCCCACATGCGCCGCGTGCTGGCCGACCAGCTTCCGTCCGAAGACCTCGCGCCCCGGGGCTCCACCGCCTGCAGCGGGGGCTCGGCCGCGGGCTATCCGTGCTCGAACGTGGACCTGATGGCGTTCCTGCCGAACTCCTCGATCGGCGGCGGGACGGGCAACGACTGCTGGGGCTGGATCGACCCGCTGACGGGGCGTGAATACGCGCTGATGGGCCGTTCGAGCGGCACGTCGTTCGTGGACATCACCGAGCCCGCGAGCCCGATCTACCTGGGCAACCTGCCGCCGCACACGGTCGATTCGATCTGGCGCGGCATCAAGGTCCACGCGAACCACGCGTTCATCGTCAGCGAGGCCTCGGGCCACGGGATGCAGGTGTTCGACCTGCGGCAGCTGCGTGACGTGACCAACCCGCCCGTGACCTTCGGCGAGACCGCGCACTACGCCGGCTTCGGCACCGCCCACACGATCGCCGTCAACGAGCAGACGGGCTTCGCCTACGTGGCCGGCTCGAATACCTGCTCCGGCGGCCTGCACGTGGTCAAGATCCAGAACCCGGCGCTGCCGGTCTTTGCCGGCTGCGTGGGCCAGGACGGTTACACGCACGAGACGCAGTGCGTGATCTACCACGGCCCCGACACGGCGTATTCGAACCACGAGATCTGCTTCAGCTCGAACGAGGACACCCTGACCATCGTCGACGTGACGAACAAGAGCAACCCGATCCAGCTCTCCCGGACCTCCTACTCCGGCAGCGGCTACACGCACCAGGGCTGGCTGACCGACGACCACGTCCACTTCCTGCTGGACGACGAGCTGGACGAGCAGCAGTTCGGCCACAACACGTGGACCCGCGTCTGGAACGTGTCGAACCTCGACGGCCCGTTCGTCAGCGGCGTCTACCAGGGCCCGACGGCGGCGATCGACCACAACCTGTACGTGTACCAGGGCCGGGCCTACGAGGCCAACTACCGCGCGGGCCTGCGCGTGCTCGATCTGGCCGCGATCGCGGCGGGACAGCTCAGCGAGGTCGCCTACTTCGACATCTACCCCGCGAGCAACAGCGCCAACTTCAACGGCGCCTGGAGCACGTATCCCTACTTCACGAACGGTGTGGTGATCGTGAGCGGGATCGAGCAGGGCCTGTTCGTGCTGCGCACCACGCTCGACATGCCGGACTTCGGCATCGAGGTCGAGGACGACACGATCGAGATCTGCGACCCGGGAAGTGGCGCCACCCTGGTCGACGTGACCGTGACGTTCGGCTACAGCGGGGACGTGACCCTCAGCGCGGAGGGCCTGCCCGCGGCGGCCATGGCCGCGTTCAACGTCAATCCCGTGGACGCTCCGGGCCAGAGCGAGATGACCGTCACCACGACCGGTCTCGCGCGCGGGGAGCATCCGTTCGTCGTGCGTGGGACGGACGGCATTCTCGCGCACGAGCGGGACGTGACCCTCGTCGTGGCCGGCGAGCTGCCCGGGCCGCCGCAACTGATCGCGCCGGCCGACGGGGCGACGGACCAGCCGCTCCAGCCGCTGCTGAGCTGGACCCCGGTCCCGACCGCCGCCGGCTACCTGGTCGAGCTGGCCACCGACGCCGGTTTCGCTTCCATCGTCTACTCCGCCGCGTCGTCCACCGCGAGTCACGGCGTGACCGTCCCCCTCACCTACGACACCACCTACCACTGGCGGGTCAGCGCGGTGAACGCGTGCGGTACCGGCCTGCCTTCCGCGCCGGCGACCTTCCGCACGCTCGGCTACCCGCCGATCCTGCTCGTGGACGACGACGACGGCTCCCCGGACGTGCGGCTTGCCTACACCGCGGCGCTGGACGCGCTGGGGTGGAGCTACGCGACCTGGGACACGGGCGGCTCCGACGACGAGCCGGACGCCGCCGCGCTCGCCCCCTTCCCGACGGTGATCTGGCTCACCGGCGATTCCCTCGGCCCCAGCTCGGGGCCCGGGGCGGCGGGGGAGAACGCCCTGACGGCGTGGCTCGACGCCAGCGGTTGCCTGCTCGTGGCGAGCCAGGACTACGCCCGGGCGCGCGGGCTGACGCCGTTCATGCAGAGCCATCTCGGCGTGGCGTCGTTCACCGACGACGCTGCGCAGCTCACCGTCGAAGGGCGGCCGCCGGTATTCGCCGGCCTGGGCCCGTACTCGCTGGTCTTCCCGTACACCAACCGCACCGACATCCTGGTTCCCGGTCCGTCGGCCGCGGTCGCGTTCGACGGCTCGGTCGGAAGCGCGGGAGTCGATCGGGACACCGGGGTCTACCGCACCACGTTCTGGGGCTTCGGCCTCGAGGGTGTGTTCGGTGCCGCGAACCGCCGTGCGGTGCTCGAGCGGTTCCTCGACTGGTGCGCCGAGCTGGCGGCCCTGGACGGCGACGGGGACGGGGTGTCCAACGGTCAGGACTGCGCCGCCGCCGACCCCGCGCTGTGGTCGGCGCCCTCGCCCGCGCAGCAGCTGCGGTTGAGCCGGGAGCCTGCCGGCAACCTGGTCTGGCTCGCACCGGCGCAGCCCGGTGCCGCGGGCGTCACCTACGATCTGCTGCGCGGCGTGGACGCGACCGACTTCGCCGGCGCCAGCTGTGTCGAAAGCGGCGAGACGGACCTGAGCGCGACCGACCTGTTGGAACCGGTCGCGGGAGAGCTGCTCGTCTACCTCGTGCGCGTCACGAACGGGTGCGGCTCGAACCTCGGCTCCCGTTCGAACGGGACGCCGCGCACGGGCGCGGCCTGTCCTTGAGCGCTCACCGAGGCGCGGCGGCGCAAGCGCACGATCGCGATGTTCCGCTGTGTGCGCGGTCACGACGAAGAACGCTTGTGTCTTGCCGATCATCGCGTTAGAATCCAGCCAGTCGCTACGCACAGGGTCGCGTCGGCCGGGACGTCGAGCGCGGCGAGAGGAGTCGAATGCAACCAGCGCTCGACGTCGGGGACCGACCGCCGAGGAGCGGCAGCCGTCCGGCGGGACCGCTCGTCGTCGTCTCGAACCGCCTGCCGTACGACCTGCGCCGCGACGGCGGGGGCCGGTCGCCGAAGCGCAACGTCGGCGGCCTGGTCAACGCGGTCGAGCCCGCGCTGTCCCGGCTCGGCGGCTCGTGGGTCGGGTGGGACGGCACGGTACACCCGTCGCACGCGGCCGTCGTCGCCGAGATGTCCCGGCCGCTCGTCTGCGAGACGCCGGGCGGGGTGCGCCTGCTGGGCGTCCCGCTCTCCGAGCGCGAGCTGGCGCGCTACTACCACGGCTTCGCCAATCGCTGCCTGTGGCCGCTGTTCCACGGCTTTCTCGAGCGCAGCGTGTTCGAGCCGGAGGATCACGCGATCTACCTGCGCGTCAACCGGCGCTTCGCCGAGGTCACCGCGGCCAAGGCCGGCGCCGGCGGCCGGGCCTGGGTCCACGACTACCACCTGCTGCTCGTCCCGCTGTTCCTGCGGCAGCTCGGCTTCGAGGGCACGGTCGACTTCTTCCTGCACATCCCGTTCCCGCCGGCCGAGGTGTTCCGCGCCCTGCCCTGGCGCGAGGAGCTGCTCGAGGGGCTGCTCGCCAGCGACAGCGTCGCGTTCCACACCGAGCTGTACCGCAACAACTTCGTGGAGTCCGCGCGGCAGATCCTCGGCGTCGAGGTCGGGCCGAGCGGCCCGGAAGGCGCGATCCGCCTCGCGCGCGGCGAGCGGCAGACGCGGGTCCTGGTCGCCCCGATCGGCATCGACGTCGAGGACTTCGAGCGCGTGGCGTCGCTGCCCTCCGTCCTGGAGCGCAGCCGGCGGATCCGCGAGGCGCACGGCAACCGACGCATCCTGTTCAGCGCCGATCGCCTGGACTACACCAAGGGCGTGGGCGAGCGACTGCTCGCGGTCGAGCAGTTCCTCTCCTCGCGCCCGCGGTTCGACCGCCGGGTGGTGCTGCTGCAGGTGCTCGTCCCGAGCCGCAACCAGGTCGAGCAGTACCGGCAGATGAAGCGCGAGATCGACCGCGAGGTCGGCCGCATCAACGGCGAGCTGGGCCATTCGGGCTGGGTCCCCATCCACTACCGCTACCGCGCCCTGGAGCGCGAGGAGCTGGTCGCGCACTACCTCGCGGCGGACGCGGCGCTCGTCACGCCGCTGCGCGACGGGATGAACCTGGTGGCGGCCGAGTTCGCGGCCTCCCGCGTGGACGAGAGCGGCGTGCTCGTGCTGAGCGAGTTCGCCGGCATCGCCGCCCATTGCCAGCAGGCCCTCGTGGTCAACCCGTACGACATCGAGGGCTTCTGCCGCGCGCTCGACCGCGCGTTCGAGATGGACCCGCAGGAGCGACGGGCGCGGATGGCGGCGCTGCGCGAGCGCGTGCGGTCGAATCCGGTCCACCGCTGGGCCGGCCGCTGTCTGGGCTACGCGCCGACCCCGGGCCGGGTCGCCGCCGAGGCGCTGCGAGATCTCGAGGCTTGAGGGCCGGTCGCGACCGGGCCGCGGCCCTGGCCGACGAGGTGGGGCGGGCCGCGCGCGAGCGGGGCGCATGCCGCACGCTGCTGCTCGATCTCGACGGCACGCTCGCGCCCATCGCGCCGACGCCGGAAGCCGCGCGGGTTCCACCGTCCGTGCTCGGGTCCTTGCGCCGGCTCGTCGCCCGGGGCTGGACGATCGCGATCGTCACCGGTCGGCCCGCTGCGGATGCGCGACGGATGCTTCCCGTGCGCGGCATCCGGATCCACGGCAGCCACGGGCTGGAGGACGGGCGGCGCCCGTTCCTGCCCCGCGTGCTGCGCGACCGGCTGGCGCGGCTCGCGCGGGAGGGCGAGCGGCTGGCGCGCACCTTCCCCGGCGCGCGGATCGAGCCCAAGCCGGCCGGCATCGCGTTCCACGACCGCGGGGTCGCTCCCGCGCGGCTCGCGGCCTGGCGGCGGGCGGTGCACCGTCTGCTGGAAGAGCAGGGGCTCGACGGCTTCGAGACGCTGCGCGGCAAGCGCGTGATCGAGATCCGGCCGGCGGGCTGCCACAAGGGACGAGTGGTCGAACGCCTGTCGACGCTTCCCGCCCCCGGCCGGCGTCCGGATCCGAGCTTCGTCGCGCTCGGCGACGACCGCACGGACGAGGATCTGTTCCGGGCCACGCGTCGCTTCGGAATCGCCGTGCGCGTCGGACGCGCTCGGCGCCGCACCTTCGCGAATCGCCGCCTGCCCTCGCCCGCGGCCGTCGCACGCTTCCTCGAGCGCCTCGCCCGGTGCGGCGAGGTCGATGGGTGACGGCCGCGTCGTGCGCGGCCCGGCCGAGCAGGGTGCGCTCGCCTTTCGGGCTCGCGGTCGAGGCGGCTTCAACCGGAGATGCCGGGCGCTTCCCGGGTTCCGCCGCTCGCCGGCGTCTCCGGCGCGAGCCACGCGGACAGGTCGCGACCGATCAGCTCCTGGAAGCGGCGCACGTCGTCCCGGTAGTAGGCGACGAGCATCCGCCGCGCTTCGGGCGGCACGTGCGGCCGTTCGAAATTGCTCGCGATCAGCTTCATCCACAGCGCGAACACCGGCTTCCGCACGGCTCCGGGAAGCACGCGCTTGAGCGCCAAGGTGACGCGATTCTTGCCCGTCAGGCGATGGACGACCTTGCTCCGCGCCAGGCCGGACTTGTTGTAGCGGATCGACACGTCCGGCTCGAACGCGGGGTCCACACCGACGAGCGTGAAGACATCCCGCAACACCTCCGCCGGCTCCTGCCGCAGGTCGTCCTGCAGGAACAGGCGGATCCGCTCGCGCGGAAACAGCTGAAGGTAGCGGGACACGCAGGCGTGGTACAGCCCGGAGCGCACGCTGCACCACTTGCCGCCCCAGGACGGCGGGTTGCGGCCTTCGATCTCGTCGCGCGCCGCCTCGAGGAAGCTGCGCCGCTCGCTGCCGTCGCGCACGTACGCGAGGTAGCTCGAATACGCCCGCTCGACCGGGTCGCGAAACAGCGCGACGAGCCGTGCTTCGGGGATCAGCGCCCGCATGCGCTCCGCGGCCTGCGGGTGGTACAGGTACCGCGGCGAGGCCTCGCCGACCGCGGTGAAGCCTCCGGCCCGCGCGAACAGCCCGGCGTAGCCCGCGAGCGTCCGCACCGGCTGATCGCTCGCCCCCCCGTCGAGCGACCGCTCGCGGTCCGGGCCGTCGTAGGAGAAGAAGTTGGTCTCCTTGACGGGACTCATGAACACCTGCGGGTGCTGGCGCAGGTAGTGGTAGAGCGAGGTCGTCCCGCAGCGCCCGGCCCCGATGACGACGAACGTCGGCAGGATCAACGACGAGGTCCTCCGGGGGCACGACGCGGCGCCGAAAGCGGCGGGCCGCGCCGGCTGCGTGCGCGTGGGATCCCACTCCTACTGCGGGCCACGGGCGACGTCAAGCGCTCGAGCGCGCCGCCGCGCCCTCGCGTGGGGACGTCGCCGAGCGCCGGCCGCGGCGCCGCTGCCAAAGGCCGGGCGACAGCTCCGGGTCGACGGGGCCCCGGCCCCGCGCTTCCCGCAGCCGGCGCGCGGCGCGGGGCGGGCGTCCGCGCGGCTGGCATCCCGGCGGCTCGCCGCCGGTGACGGGTTCGGGTGTAGCATGGGCCCGGGTCACGCTCCAGACTAAGGAGGAACGCCGATGTTGGGAGAACCGATCGGGGAAGCGAAGGGACGCATCACGAGCATCCGCGTGCTGCCGTTCGAGGGCCAGCAGCCGAAGGTCGAGGTCTCGTTCCAGTCGAGCGGAAAGCTCCTGGGCATCGAGTGCAACGAATTGGGCACCTACGTCTCGACGCGCAGACCCGACGGCACGATGTTCGGCGAAGGCCAGGGGCTGCTCATGACCCGGGACGGCGAGTCCGTGACCTGGCAGGGCCAGGGGATCGGCAAGCCCACGGGGAAGGGGTCCGCGGCGCGCTGGCGCGGCGCCATCTACTACTCCACCTCCTCGCGCAACCTGGACCGCCTGAACGGCATCGCCGCGGTCTTCGAGTACGAGACCGACGAGGCCGGCAATACGCAGTCCAAGATCTGGGAGTGGAAGTAGCGCGGCGAGGCGGCGGATCGTTCGCCGCGGATGCTCGATCCGGGCGGCGGCGCGGAGCCGCGCCCGGACCTCGGGGCGCCTCGTCCCGAGGCCCGGTCGCGGCTCCGGCGCCTCAGGCCGCCGATCGCTTGAGCTCGACGAGCACGACCTCGAGCGGCTCGTCCCCGATGTTCCGGGGCAGGTGCTGGCCTCCGGGCGCGAACTGGTGCTGACCGGCCTCCAGGTGGACCTCTTCGGAGGATCCATCGGGCATCCCGAACGCCGCGTGGAGATCGGTCAGGAACACGGCCACGCTGTCCGGGTGATGGTGCATCACCGATTCCTCGCCCGGGCCATACCGGATGCGGACCACGCGCACCCGAGGGTTCTCGAACTCCACCGCATAGTGCCCGGCGTCCACGATCGTGGGGTCCGGACCCGCATCGGCGGCGGCGGTGCCCGTCGACTTCTTCAGCTCGACCAGCACGAGCTCCATCGGCTCGTATCCTAGGTTGCGCGGCAGGTGCTGCCCCGCAGGGACGAACAGGTGCTGACCGGCCTCGAACCGGACCTCGCTCGACGACCCGTCGGGCGCCTGGAACTCCACGTGGTGGTCGGTCAGGAACACGGCCACGCTGTCCGGGTGATAGTGCATGACCGACTTCTCGCCCGGGCCATACTGGATGCGGACCACGCGCACCCGATCGTTCTCGAACTCCGACCTGTAGTGGCCGGCGTCGACCACCGTGGGATCCGGACGCTCCGCGGGCGGCGGCGGCTTCTCGGTCGCGGGCTGCGAGCACGACAGCGCCGCCGCCATGGCGATCGCGATCAGCATGGAGATCAGGCGATTCATCGAGCACCTCCCTTCGGCCGGCCGAGCTTACCCGGCGGGAGTCGGAACTTCAAGAGTCGGGTGCGGGGTCCCCGCCTGCCGGCGCGGAACGATGCACGACCGACGCGCGGCCGGCCACAGCCGGCGTTCTCGGCTGCGGAGCCGTTCGCCCGGCGCACTCCACCGCCGGTCGCCGGGCGCCGACTGGCTCGTGCGAGCGCCACGGCCCACCTTTCACTTTGGCATGAACCCCGGCGAGCACGGCCCGCGCGGCCGCGCGCCACTGCGGTCCGCATCCCTCGATCCTCCGCGGCGCTGTGGACGGCGCGGCACGCCGATCGCCGCGCCCCGGCGGGTGCGCGGCCGCGGGGCTCCGTAGCGAGTGCGCGGTGAACCGGCGCGTGATCAGCCGCGACCTGGCGCTGGCCACCTCGGCCGACGTCGGCCGCAAACTCCTCGGCTACGTGGTGCTGGCGATCCTGGCCCGCGCGTTCGACGCGTCCACCATGGGCCGGCTGTTCTTCGCCATCGCCCTGGCCTCGATGTTCGCCATGCTCACCGAGCTGGGAACGCAGCGCTATCTCGTGCGGCAGATCGCTCGCGACGAGCGGCACGCGCTGCGCCACCTGTCCGAAGTGCTGTCGCTGCGGCTGCCGGCGACCGCCGTCGCCTTCGCGCTGCTGGGCGCGATCGGGCTGCTGTTCCTGCGCGACCGGCTGGCGATCCTGGTCCTGGCCGGCCTGTTCACGCTCGTCGGCGACCTGTACTACACGTTCGCCGCGCTGTTCCTCGGACTGCGCCGGCTCGGCCACCGGCTGGCCACCGGCCTGATCGACCTCGTGCTGCTGGTCTTCCTGGTGACCGTCGCGGTGCGCCGCGGTTGGAGCCTCCCCGCCGTGCTGTGGTGCTACGTGATCGCGCAGGTGACGATGGTCGTCACCACCGCGCTGGTCGTGCGCTGGTGCTTCGGGCCGTTCACTCTGGTCGGCGACACCCGGCGGCTCCGCGCGGTGGCGCGCGACTCGTTTCCGTTCTTCGCCGTCGGGTTCCTCGGCCTGCTGCTGTTCAAGGTCGACACGGTGATGCTGGGCCTGCTGCGCTCGACCGACGAGGTGGCGCGGTACGAGGCGGCCTACAAGTTCCTCGAGGTCTCGCGGTTCGCCGTGCGCCCCGCCGGCATGGTGTTCTTCCCGCTGTGCGCGCAGCTCGTCGCCCGCGGGGACCGGAGCGCACTCTTCGCGCTCGTCCGCCGGCTGTCGAGCGGTGCGCTGGGCATCGGGGCCGCGGTCGCCGCCGGCGCCGCGCTGCTCGCGCCGGTCGCGGTCCCGCTGGTCTGGGGACCGGCCTACGCCACGTCGATCCCGATCCTGCGCATCCTGTTTCTGTCCGCACCGTTCGTCTACGTGGCCTTCGTGGCCACGTTCGTCGCGCAGGCGCTGCTGCTGGAACGGGCGATCGTCCGGATTCTCGCGGCCTCGGTCCTGGGGAACGTGCTGCTCAACGCCGCGGTCATCCCGCGCTTCGGCGCGGCCGGCGCCGCGTGGACGACGCTGGCGAGCGAGGCCCTGCTCGCGATCGGTTTGATCGTCCTCGTGGCGCGGCGGGCGCCGCGAGAGGAACCGCACGGCTGGAGCGCCGCCGCGCGGAAGGCCGAGGCGGCCGGCGAGAGCGTGCCGTGAGCGGCCCCGTACCGCGAGAGCGGCCGACGGTCGGCGCCGTCGTCGTCAACTTCAACGGCGGGGAGCGGACGCTGCGCTGCCTGGAGGCGCTGGAGCGCCAGAGCGTCACTCTCGAGCGCATCGTGGTCGTCGACAACGGGTCGCAGGACGGCGGCCCGGCGGCGATCCGGCTCCGCTTTCCGCGCGTCGAGGTCATCGAGCTGGGCGACAACCGCGGCCTTCCCGGAGCGCGCAACGTCGGGCTGCGCGCGCTGACGTCGGGACTCGCGCTGCTGCTGGACCACGACCTGTACCTCGAGACCGAGGCCGTGGAGCGGATGGTGCAGGCGTGGACCGAGACGCGCGCCACGGTCGTGTGCCCGCGCATCCGCCTGCTCCCGGAGCGCGACGTCGTCCAGGCCGACGGCGCCGCGACACACTTCGTGGGCACGATGATCCTCCGTCACGGCTACCGGAGCGTCGACGAGGTCCCGGGCCGGCGCGCCCGCGTCGCGGGCTGCATCGGCGCGTGCTACCTGCTCGATCGCCGGCGCGTGCTCGACGCCGGCGGCTTCGACGAGACGTACTTCTTCTACTTCGAGGACCTGGAGTTCATGCTGCGCCTGGGTGCGGCGGGTCACGAGTTCGTGTGCGAGCCGTCGGCGCTCGCGTTTCACGACCGCGGTGCGGGAACCGCCGGGCTGTCGTTTCGCGGAACCGGCGAGTACCCGCGCCGGCGCGCCTATCTGTCGATGCGCCACCGGCTGCTCACGATCCTGATCCACTACCGGGCGCGTACGCTGCTGGTGCTGCTGCCGGCGCTCGCGCTGTACGAGCTGGCCACCGCGGCGTTCGCCGTGACGCGGGGCTGGGGCCTCGCGTGGCTGCGGGCCTGGACGTGGCAGCTCGCCCACCTCGGGGTCATCCTGCGGCGCCGCCGGGCGGTCGGCAAGGCGCGCCTGCGGCCGGACCGGGAGCTGCTCGCCGGCGGCCCGCTGCCGCTCGCTCCGGGCGTGGTGCGCGAGCCGCTCGCGATCGCGGCCGTCGGGACCCTGTCCTCCGTCCTCGACGCGTACTGGCGGCTCGCCCGCCGGCTCGTCGGCTGAGCGTGACGTGGACCCGGCCCCGCCGACCCTGGACTGCACGCCGGACATCGCGACCGGCCGGCGGATGAGCGCGGCCCCGCGCGACCCGGCGTCGGTTTCCGTCATCGTGCCCTGTCTGGGTCACGCGGCGGAGCTGCGCGACTGCCTCGCCTCGCTCGTCCCGCAGATCGCGGGCACGTCCCACCAGGTGATCGTGGTGGACAGCGCGGGCGACGACGCGGTGGCCGGCGTGGCGCGGTCGTTCCCGGGTGTCGAGCTGGTTCGCAGCCCGAGCCTGCTGCTGCCGGGTGGCGCGCGCAACCTCGGCGCGCGACGTGCGACCGGCGAGCTTCTCGGGTTCATCGACGCCGACTGCGTCGCGCTGCCGGGCTGGATCGACGCCATCGTCGCAACGCTCGGCGGCGGGGCGCGGCTCGCGGGCGGGCCGATCGGAGACCGCCAGCCGCTGCACCCGGTCGCCGCCGCCGACAACCTGCTGCAGTTCGTCGACTTCGCCACCACGCGACGGAACGGCGTCATCGACCACGCACCGTCGTGCAACGTGGCGATCCGCCGCGAGGACTACGAGATCCTGGGAGGGTTCCCCTCCGACGTCGCGATCGCCCAGGACGTGCTGTTCGTCCAGGCCGCGCTGGCACGCTGGCCGGATGGTCTGCGCTACTCGCGCTCGATGCGGGTCCGCCACGCCGGCCGCCGCCAGGTGGCGGCCTTGTGGCAGCACCAGGACAGCTTCGGCTACAGCCGCGCCGAGTACCGACTGATGGTGGAGCCCTGGCAGCTACGCGCGGGCGCCTGGTGGCTCGCGGTGCCGCTCGTGATGGCCAAGCGGCTGGTCTATCTCGTCGCCAGCGTCTGCCGCCACCGGCCGCACGACCTGCTGCGGCTCCCGCTGCTCCTGCCGATGACGCTCGTCGGCCTGCTCGCCTACGCATTCGGCTTCCGCCGCGCCTGCCGCGACCTGCGCCGGAGCCGCCCGCAAAGCTGACGCGCCGCCTCGACGACTCTCCGGCCGGGGCGGTGGCAGCGGCGGCTCCTCACCGGCCGCAGGTGTTTCACGATGCGCTTGCTGGTCATGCTGCACTGGCCGGAGTGCGGTGCCGAGGAGGCGAAGCCGTCGTTCGTCGACTCTCCAGCCGGGGCGGTGGCAGGAGCGGCTCCTCACCGGCCGCAGGTGTTCACGATGCTCTTGCTGGTCATGCTGCACTGGCCGGAGTGCGGTGCCGAGGAGGCGAAGCCATCGTTCGTCGGATGGCGGCGCGGCGCAGCGACGCCCTGCCGCCGGCGACACCGGAAAGTCGGCGGATCGAGCGGGCGATCGCGCACGCGGCGGCGAGGACGAGCTGCTGGCCGGGCACGGCGGCCCGATTCGGTGGCCGAAGCCAACGATCGGGCGCGGGTCAGTCGTCCGGGTCCGCGCTCTCGGGCTCGACCACGCGCAGGCGCAGGCGGAGCGGGCCGCGGGTACCGACGATCTCGACCGGCTGCGGCGCGGTGCCGGCGGTGAAGTAGAAGAGCAGCTTCTCCTCGAACGACCGCAGCCCCGGAACGCTCGCGCCGCGCACGGCGTAGCCCCGCACCGCGACGCGGGCGTCGCCGACCCGGCGCGTCTCGGGCGGGAGCGGCTCGATCTCGGCGGCGAACAGCTCGCCGCGGTTCCAGATCGACCACACGCTCTTCTTCTTCGGCGGGTCTCGCGCCAGGAGGTAGACGGCCGAGGCCATGTCCACCACGTTCGGCTCCTCGATCTGCTGGGCCCGCGCCTCGCGGTCCTTGCGAAACGCGTGAGCGCTCCAGGCCGCGGCGACGGCTCCCGAGTCCGAGTCGACGTCCGCGCCGTAGAGGAAGTACTCGCCGTCGCGCCTGGGCGCGGTGATCAGCAGCTGGATCCGCGTCCGGTCGCCCGGCACGGGCTCCGCGGTCAGGAGCGCGTCGCCGTGGTTCGGCACGAACAGGCCGGCGATCCATCCGAGAACGCCGGTGAGCTTCCAGCGCATGTGGGTCGCCTGGCCGCCGGCGTCCGCGGCGCGACGCGCGGCCAGGCGCGGATCGGTGAACTCCGGCGCGTGCCACGAGTCGGCTTCCGAGCCGGAGGGCGGGGAGTCGTCGACGGCGAGCGTCGGGGCGGCGGCGAGTGCGACCGCGAGCGCGAGCGCGGCGCGACGCGCGCGGCGGTGCCGATCCGCGAGATTGCCGGTGCCGTGCACGGGAACTCCGACGAACCTGGCCTCCGCGGGCTGGATCGGCCAGCCCTCGGGCCCGACTTCATCGAATCCAAGGATACTCGGCGGCGGCGCGGGACGGACGGACGGGCGAGCCCGTGCCTGGGCGGCAGCCGCGGTCCGCGACGCGGACTGCGCGCGGCTCCTGGCGACGCCCTCGTCGATCTGGCGTCCCGTGCCGGCAGCGCCAGCCGTGCCGCGGCCGAGATCGGCGCGGGGCTTCCGGCCCGCGGTCAGCGGGCCCGCTCTCAGGGAGGGGTCAGCCGCAGGAAGCCGCTGTAGGTGTCGATGTCGTCGGCCGTCTCGTAGCCCAGGCCGATGCCGACGCGCCAGAGGTAGAGGATCGCGCTGCCCTCGTAGACCACGTCGTCGTCCAGGTCCCCCAGGTCCTCCCATCGAGCGTTGGCTCCCAGCTCGAACGGCTCGATCGGGCGGAAGCGGACGCCGGCGCGTGCGAAGTGTCCGCTGTCCGAGACGGGCCCGAACTCCGCGTCGACGTAGGCGACGTCGCCGAACAGATCCGCCCGTGGGCCCAGCAGCCCGTGCCAGCCGAGGCCGACGGCCCAGCGGCGGACGTCCACGTCGAGGTCGTCCGTCGAGCCGTCGGCGTAGCGGCCGAACACGTGGAAGTTGAAGATCCCGAGCGAGCCGCCGGCGAGCCAGCCGTGCCCGTCGTCGCCGAGCCGGTCCAGGTCGATGTCGCTGTAGCCGGCCTCGACGTAGGTCCACGGCGGCTCGTCGGCCCGCGTCGCTCCCGCGGCGCCGATCCCCCACGCCAGCGCGGCCGCGACGATCCCGCACCGAAGCCGTGTCGCCATGCTCCGTCCTCCTCGCGCGTCGGGCCACCACGCGCTTGCCGGGCGGCGACGGGCAGCGACGACGGTTTTCGGACTCTAACACGCGGCGCGCCCGAGCAACAGCGCCGCGGTCGTGCCTCTATCCGCGAGGCTCTCGAAGGCCATGCCGTCGCCTTCGCGCGGGGCGACGGCTCGCGAGCTCGCCGTGTGGGACAGTTCCACGATCTGTTCCCGCCGGGCGTGCCGACACCGGGCCGCGCACCGGATTCGGCGTAAAGAACACCGGAGGGAGGTAGGGGACATGACTCCGAATCGCCCCTTCGCGGTGCTCGTCGCGAGTGCGGTCGTCGGATGCGTCGCCCTGGCGCGGGAGACCCGACCCGCGGTCGTGTGGCAATGCCGGGGAGAGCCTGCCGCCTGGATCTCGCTCGACACGCCGCGCGTGGTATTCGGCTCGGGGAGGAGCGCGACGATCGTGAGCGCAATCGGCCTGGTGGAGTCGAGGCTGCGGCTGGACTCGCCGGTCGTCGACGGCGTGCTGTTCTCCGATCGCCTGTACCTCAACGAAGCGGGAGGCCGGCTCTCCGTGCTGGACCTCACGCGGCCCGAGGCCGGGAGCACCCCGCTCGCGCTCGACGTTCGCTTCGCGGGCTCCGTCCGCACCGCGCGGATGGGCGAGCACCTGATCGCGCTCGAGGACGGATTCGGCCTGCGGCTGCTGGAGCTGCCGCCGCCCGCCGGCCACCGGATGTCGGGCACGGCGCACCGGGGCGCGGAGGACGTCCGTGCGGCGGGCACGCTCCGGATCCCCGCGAGCTTCACCGCGCTCGGGGCGGCGGGGACGACGATCCTCGCCGCCACGGACGATGGTCGGCTGATCGTGATCGACGCACGCCGCACCGACGCTCCCCGGATCGAGCGGACGCTGGAACTCGGCCTCGCGATCGACGCCGTCGGAGCCAGCGGGGACCGCGTCTTCCTGCTGCACGCCGCAGGGCTCGGCATGGTCGACGTCTCGGGCGGCGGCGACCTCATCGTGCGCAGCATCGACCCGGAGATCCGCGGCCGCGCGCTCGCGGTCGCCGGTCGCCGCCTCCACGTCGCCGGCGACGGGATCGCGATCCTGACCGACTCGACCGAAGGCTCCGTGACCGTCAACGTGACCGTGTCGAACAACGTGTTCACGCCGAGCCAGGTGACGATCAACCCGGGCGACACGGTGAAGTGGACCAACACCGCCGGCTTCCACAACGTCGAGTCCTGCGACGGCGTCGGCGATCCGGCCCAGTGCCCGGGCGTGGCGGCGCAGGGATTCTTCACCTCGGGGAACGCGGCCTTCCCTCCGTGGACCTTCTCGAAGACGTTCACGATCGTCGGCGACAATCCCTACTTCTGCGAGGTGCACGTGGGGCTGGGTATGACGGGAACGGTGAAGGTCGCCGCGGCGCCGCCTCCCGGCACTCCCGACGGCACGGGCGGCAGCGATCCGCTGGCGGTGGCCAAGGCTCCGGCCGGACCGTTCCCCGACCGGCTGGTGGTGAGCTGGGACGCCGACGTCTGTGCCGACGACGCGGGTTACGAGCTGCTCTTCGGCAAGGACAGCGACCTGCCGTCGACCTTCACGGGTACCTACGGCCTGCTCGGGCAGGTCTGCTCGATCGGAACGAGCGGCGCCTTCGCCTGGACGACGCCACCCGCGCCGGCCAGCGGCAGCTTCGTCTGGTTCCTCGTCGTGGCGCACGACGCGGCGACCCAGGAGGGCTCGTGGGGCCGGAACAGCGGCGGGATCGAGCGCAAGGGTCCGGGGGCGGGCGGCGCGTCCGGTAGCTGCAAGCCGACGAAGAACCTGACGAACACGTGCGGCCAGTAGCGGAGCGAACGCGGCGGACCCGGATCGCCGGCCTCACGCTGCTGTGCGTCGGCGGGGCCGGCCTGCTCGACGTCCGCGCCGATCCGCCGCCCGCAGCGGCCGGCAGCGGTGCCGACGAGCCGGCGGCCGCGGCGCAGGTGGAGGCGACCGGGATCGAGGAGCGCGTACGCCGCCTGGAACGGCTCGCCCACGAGGAGCGCGCGCGGCGCGGCGCGCGCATCTACGCCCGCTCCTGCGCGGCCTGCCACGGACGCGACGGGCGCGGCGACGGGCCTGGCGCGGCCGACCTCGACCCGGCTCCGCGAGACCTCGCTGCCGGCGGCGTCCGCTACCGCAGCACCTCGACCGGCGCCGCGCCGCGCCGCGAGGACGTCGCGCGCACGATCCGCCACGGATTGCCGGGCAGCGCGATGCCGGCCTTCGGCGACCTGTTCTCCGAGGGGGAGATCGAGCAGCTGATCGACCACATCGACGCCCTGCGCGGCGGCGAGATCTCGCGCGCCCCGCAGCCGCTCGAGATCGCCGACCCAGCGCTTCCCGACGCGGCTTCGATCGAGGAAGGCCGTGCCGTCTACCTCGTGACGGGCTGCTGGAGCTGCCACGGACTCGACGGAGCGGGCCGCGGCCCGGCGGCCGGCGGTCTGGCCGACGAGCGGGAGCGTCCGCTGCGGATGCCGGACTTCCGCCACGATCCGCTGAAGGGCGGCCGCGAGGCGCGCGCGATCGTGCGCACGCTGCGCACCGGGTTGAACGGCGCGCCGATGCCGTCGTTCGACGAGGCGATGCTGTTCGCGGCGGAGGACTTCCAGGATCCCGCGACGCTCCCCGTCCAGCTCGACGAGCGGGACCGGGGGCGCGTCTCCGCCTACCTGCGCGGCGCCCCACGCCGCGCCGACCTCGCGGTCATGGACGAAGCGAGCCTGCTGCAGTTGCGCGATCGGCGCCTGGCCGCGCTTGCACACTACGTGCTGTCGCTCGACCGGCGCTCGGGCCTGCGCTCCAGGCTGTTCCACGAGCGGCCGGAGCTCAACCCACGGAAGCGCCTGTGAGGACGCGTCGGGCACGCCGCTGGCGCGCGGGCGCCGCGCTGTCGCTGGGTGCGCTGCTCGCCGCGGGCGGCTGCGCTCAGGACGGCAGCGCGCTCGTGGACGAGATGCTCGGCGGACCGGGGGACGACGGCGGGGGACCGATCGACGGCGGCGGCAACCCGCAGGCCAATCTGGCCTTCATCCAGACGAGCGTCTTCGAGGTGTTCTGCACCGACTGTCACGTCCCGGGCGGACAGGCGCCGTTCCTGCAGCTCCAAACGCAGGCGGACTCCTGCGCGAACCTCGTCGGCCAGGTCAGCCTGCTGAGCCCGCCGCTGCTGCTCGTCGCAGCGCACGATCCGGACGCCTCGGCTCTCGTGCAGCGGATCGAGGGCATCCTCCAGCCGCAGATGCCGCTGGGAAAGCCTCCGCTCGGGCAGGAACACCGGCTGGCGATCAAGGACTGGATCGCGGACGGAGCGGACTGTGGCCTGCCGTGATCCGCGCCGCGGTTCGTCCGCCCCGGGGCACCTCGCCGCGGCTTGTGGCCTGACGCTGCTTTCCGCCTGGCTCGCCTCGACGGACTCCCGGGCCGAGCCCGCCATCGCCGCGCGCACCGGGTACCGCTGCTCGCAGTGCCACGTCAACCGCACGGGAGGTGGTCTCCGCACCTCCTTCGGCAGCCTGTACTCGCAGTTGACGCAGCCCGCGCGACTGCTGGAATGGCGCGGGGACGGGAGTCTCCTGCCCGCCGATCCCGACGCGCGCCTGCAGCTCGGCGGCAACCTCCGCCTGCAGTACCTCAACGTCGAGAGCGACGACGTGGACGACACGTCGTCGTTCGAGGTGCCCGAAGCCAACGCCTACCTGCAAGTTCGGCTGGTGCCCGGTCGCTTCTACGTCGACGAGACGCTCGGTCCCGGGGGCGCGTCGAGCCGCGAGCTGTTCGGGTTGTTCGAGTTCTCGGGAGGCCGCTCCTATCTCAAGGCGGGCAAGCTGCTCCCGCCGTACGGCTGGCGCCTGCCCGACGACGACGCCTTCGTGCGCCGGTTCACCGGCTTCGGCTACACCGCGCCCGACAACGGCGTCGAGCTGGGCTTCGAGCCCGGCCGGTGGTCGCTGCACCTCGCGGCGATCAACGGCTCGGGAGGCAGCGACGCCGACACCTCGACGCAGTTCACGCTGCTCGGCGTGCGCCGCTTCCGCGCCTGGCGCGCCGGGCTGTCGGCGTCGAACAACATCACGGACGCCGGGACGATCACGCACGCCGGACTGCTCGTGGGCGGCAACGCCGGACGGCTCGCCTGGATCGCCGAAGGCGACTGGGTCGAGGTCAGCGCCGCCGCGACCAGCCACCGGCTGGTCGGACTGCTCGAGGCCGACGTGCTCGCGGCGCGGGGCGTCAACCTGAAGCTCGCCCACGACTGGCTCGACCCCGACACCGGGCTCCGCACCAACGCCCAGGCCCGCGATTCGCTCGGCGTCGAGCTGATCCCCTTCCCCTTCCTCCAGCTGCGCTGGTTCGTGCGCTACCACGACGGGCCGCGGCAGACCTCCGGCGCCAACGACACCCAGGTCGACTTCGAGGCCCACTTCTTCTTTTGATTCCTCGCCGGGGGCGGGCCTGCTCGCCGCCCGCGCCGACACCGCCGCCGTCGCGGTCAAGCCTGCCTGCAGCACGACCCGCGCGGCGTGGCCCGGCTCGCGCCCGACCGGGGGGCCCGGCCCGCCCGGATGCCGCCGACGGCGGGGGCCGGGCGGGCGGAAGCCCGAGGGACAGTTCCCGGCGGCGGGCGCAAGTGTTCCGGCACTCCGCTGCGGCCCGTTCGACTGCGCGGCCGAATCGCGGTATACACCCCGCCGAGGAGGAGGGGCGAGAGCGATGGGTCCCCGCATCACACCCCGGGAGTCGGCGAGCGCCGTCGAGCAGGTCCGCGCTCGGCTGCTGACGGCCCTGCACCTCGGGCAGCACAAGCCGGGCGATCGCGCGCCGTCGATCCGGCGCATGGCCACGCTGACCGGACTGAATCGCAAGACGGTCCATCGCGCCTATCGCCAGCTCGCCGGGGAGGGGCTCCTCGGCGTGAAGTGGGGCAGCGGGACGTTCTTCAGCGAGGCGCGGCCGGCGGCGGCGGCCCACAATCCGCTCGCCGGCGCGCTGCTCGAGGCGGTCGAACGCTGCCGCGTGGAGGCCGATCACCTCGGCGTCGCCTCGGACGTGTTCCTGCGCTTCCTCGGGCTGATCATCGGCGGGCGGCTGCGCGGGACGGAGGTCGCCGTCGCCGAGTGCAACCGGGAGCAGACCGGGTTGATCGAACGCGAGCTGCGCTCGGCTCTCGGCGTCGCGACGCGCGAGCTGCTCATCAGCGACGCCGTCGCCCACCACCCGTCCTCGTTCTCCGGGGTCCGTGCGGTGGTCACGACCGACTGCCATCGCCGGGAGGTGACCGAGATGTTCGCCCCGCTGGGCATCCCGGTGTACCGCGTGGCGCTCGCTCCCGGCTTCACCCACTCGCTGATCCGCTGCGCGCGGCAGGGACCGGTGCTGATGGTCGTGTGCGACCCGAGCTACGGCAAGATCTTCCTCAGGATGCTGCGGCAGCTGCAGGTCCCGCGGGAGGTCCTCGGCCGGTTCGAGATCGTCGGCCGGGAGGAGTTCGCCGCGCGCGGCCGCACCGGGCGCGGCACCGGCTCGATCTACGTCTCTCCGCTGGTCGGCGAGATCGACGCGGCGGCGCTGCGCGGACTGCGCCGCATCCGGCCCCAGCGCTACCTGGCCACGACCTCGGTCGAGGCGCTGAAGGTCCACCTCGCCCTCGAGCTCGCGATGCGCGAGGAGTGCCGGTAACCCCGGTCGCGGTCGCCGACCGGACGCTTCACCGCGCCGGTGACGAGCTGGACACGACCTGCTGCGCGGCCGGGACGCCGCTCGCGTCGACTGCAGCCGACAGGATGTCGAAGAACCCGCCGCCCGCGTGTCCTGCCACACGAATTGCGGATCCGTGTCGGGGCGTCTTGCCCTTCGCGGGATCAGGGCCGACCTTGTTCCGCGAAGGCCGTGGCCGTGCCTTCGGGAGGCCGACCCGTGACCCGTCCCCGCTTCCAGGAGCGTTGCGCGCGCTGGCTGCTGCTGCTGGCGCTCGTGCACACGATCCCGGTCGTGTGGATCACCCCGGTGGTGGCCGGCACCGCGCCCGCTGCCGCGCTGTTGGCCCTCGGCGGCGCGAGCCTCCTCGCGTTCAGCCGGGAGGGTGCGGCGTTCGCCCTGTTCTTCCTGGGCCCGGCCCTGATCTACTCCGGCCTCGGCTGGAGCGTCGCCTGGCTGCTCGGCAAGCTGCTCGAGCGTCTCGGCCGCGGAGCGCGCGCCTGCCTGCTCGCCGCACTCGCGGTCGCTCCCCTCCTGAGCGTTTATGCTCCGATCTACGTCGCGGGAGGGCACACCTCCTCGCGCAGCGCCAACCTGGTCGAGCTGTGCAAGAACACGATCGACCCGCGTCTGCTGCTCGGCTACTGGATCGCGCTGCACGCGGTCCTGGCCGCACTCTACGCGGGACACTTGCTGCGCGACGGCAGCCCGATCCTCCGCCTCCTCGACCGCTGGCGCAGGCCCGCGCTCGCGACGGCCGCCGTCGTGCTCGCCGGCGCAGTTCTCTACGGCAGCTACCCGCGCCTGATCTGCCGGCCGCTGGCCGGCCTGGGCAGCGCGCGCGCCCAGCTTTGCCTGGCGCGAAACGACAGTCGCGATCGCGCGTACTGGTACGAGCGCGCCGCCGCACAGGGCCAGCCGGAGGCGATCGCGTGGATGATCGAGAACACGCACGATCGGGCGGGAAAGCTCGAGTGGCTGCGCAAGGGCGCCGAGCAAGGCGACGGGGCGATCCAGCTCGCGCTCCACGAGCGGCTGATGCGGGACGGCGCCGTCGAGGAAGCGTCGGTCTGGCTGCACCGTGCCGCGGAGGGGGGTCACCTTCCCGCGCTGCTGGCGCTGGTCGAGGAGCTGTCCCGGACGGTGTACGCCACGCAGTCGGTCGAGATGCTGGCCGAGCGTAACGCCTGGCTCGAGCGAGCCGCGCGAGCCGGCGCCCGCGAGGCGCGGCTGCAGCTCGCGAGCCATCACGTCGACGGCAGCATGGGCTATCCGGCGGACCTCGCCCGCGCCCGCGCCCTCTACCGGCAGCTCGCCGGTGGCGGGCCCCCGACACCCTACGAGCGCACGCTCGGGCTCGACGCCGCCTACTACCGCGCACGGATCGCGGAGCTGGAGTCGTGGGAGAAGGGCCTCGCGGGCGGCGATCCGGCGACGAGTCGGACCCTGGCCCGGCTCTACCTCGAGAGCCAGATGCCCGGCCCCGGGGTGCGGGATCGCGGCGTCGCGCTGCTCGAGCGGCTCGCGGCCACGGGCGATGCGGCGGCGCGCGAGGACCTGATCGTCGTGCTGCGCACCGGGGACCGCGGGATCGCCCGCGACCCCGCGGCAGCCGGGGCCTGGCTGATCCGGGCGGCGGAGGCCGGCGACGCGCAGGCGATGGAGCGCGTCGCCGCCGGCTTCATGAGCGGACAGGAGGGCTTCCCCGTCGACTACCCCGAGGCGCGGCGCTGGCTCGGCGCCCTGATCGAGCACCACACGGGCGGCGACGCGGCAGCGCTGGCGCAGGTCCGCCGGCTCGAGCGGGAACTCGCGTACATCGACCGGCTGGAGCAGGATGCGGGCGGCCCGCTGCTCGGCGAGCGCGAGCTGATCGCGCTCGGTCGCGGCACGGACGCGGAGTCGCACTATCGTTACGCGCTGCAGCTCCTCGTGGGTCACGGCCCGCAGCGCCGGGCCGAAGCCCTCGCGCGGCTCCGCGAGGCCGCGCGGCAGGGCCATGGCGACGCGGCCTGGCGCCTGTTCCAGGTCCACGAGCGGGGATTCCCCGACGAGGTCGATCCGGCCGCCGCGCTCGAGCAGTTGCAACTCGCCGTGGCGAACCATCATTTCGACGCCACGCGGGAGCTGGCGATGAGCTACGAGTACGGCAAGCGCGGCCTTGCAACCGATCTCCCGCGGGCCATCGCGCTCTACGAGTCGGCGCTGGACGCGGGCCGCGACAACCGCTACGGCTGGAACCTCGATCCCGGGAACTACAACCACTTCTCCTGGGTCGAGTCGCGGTTGAAACAGGCGCGCGCGAAGCTCGACGCCCGGGCACCGGGCCCGCGGCTGTAGCTCGCCGCGATCCGGTGGCGCAGGGGGCGCCGACCCCGACCCGGTGGTGCAAGGGTCTCGACCCGGTCCGTTCTCGCGCCCGGCGGGCCGGCGCGGCTTCCGCCGGGGCGCTTCCTCCCGGATAATGGCCCTCGGCCGGACCCGGGAAGCGGCGGCTTCGCCTCGAGCCCGCCCGGGTCCGGCGGAGGCTCGCCCGTCGTCATGAAGGCCGACGCTCGTACGAAGCGAGCCCTGGCGCTCGGGAGCGCGCAGGCGCTGCGGGTGCTGCAGGACCGGCGAAAGGCGCTGAAGCGCCGAGCCCGGGCGGTGGCCCGGGCCGGCGGGAGACCCGCGAGGACCGGGCCCGAGGCCGCGCTCTCCGCCCTGACCGAGGCGGCCGGCGGTTCCGCCTCCCGCGGAACGCTCGTCGCCGAGGGCGATTCCTGGTTCGACTACCCCTGGACCGACGTCCTGGGATGCCTCGAGGACGACCACGGCTACGACGTCGACTCGGTCGCGCACCGGGGCGACCGGGTCGAGGAGATGGCCTACGGCGAGGGACAGCTCGCGAAGCTCGTGAGGACGATCGAGCGCCTGCTGCGCAACGGTCGGGTCCCACGCGCGATCCTGCTCTCCGGGGGCGGCAACGACATCGCGGGGAACGAGTTCGCGGTGCTGCTCGACCACGCCGCGTCGCCGAAGCCCGGCCTGAACGAGGCGATCCTGGCCGCGGTGATCGACGAGCGGCTGCGGGCGAGCTACGCGACGATTCTCGGCGCGGTCACCGCGATCTCGCAGCAGGTGCTGGGCGCGACGATCCCGATCGTCACCCACGGCTACGACTACCCGGTGCCGGACGGGCGCGGCTTCCTCGGCGGCTGGGCGTTCCTCCCCGGCCCCTGGCTCGAGCCCGCGCTGCGGCAGAAGGGCTACCAGAAGATGCCGGAGCGGCTCGCGATCACGGGTGCCCTGATCGACCGCTTCAACCGGATGCTGACCGGGCTGGTCGCCCTCCCGGCCTTCGGCCACGTGCGGCACGTCGACCTGAGGGGAACGCTGTCGCGCGCGCCGGGCGGCTACAAGAAGTGGTGGGCCAACGAGCTGCACCCCACGCGCGCGGGCTTCGAGCGCGTCGCGGCCCGGTTTGCCGGCGTCCTGTGACCGCCGGCCCTCGCCGGACCCGATGCGCGCGAGCGGCGGCTCGCCGGCCGCTCCGGGCGAACGTCGTCGGTGAGCGCGGGGCAAACGTCGTCTGGGCCCGCGGGGCGGGGGTGCCGGGGCCCGCGGGGCGGGCGGCGGCGGGGGACCGCGGGACGGGGTTGAAAAAACCGCGGCGCGGACGTCACTTGATGAACGCGCGCAGCAGCTCCACCGGGAGCGGGAAGATCAGCGTCGAGTTCTTCTCCGCGGCGATCTCGGTCAGCGCCTGCAGGTAGCGCAGCTGCATCGACGTCGGCTCCCGGCTCAGCTCGCGTGCGGCCCGGGCCAGGTTCTCGGCGGCCTGCTGCTCCCCCTGGGCGTGGATGATCTTGGCCCGCTTCTCGCGCTCGGCCTCGGCCTGCTTGGCCATCGCGCGCTGCATCTCGGGCGGGAGATCGACGTGCTTGACCTCCACCGCGGCGATCTTGATCCCCCACGAGTCGGTCTGCTGGTCCAGGATCGACTGCAGCCGATGGTTGATCTTGTCGCGACTCGACAGCAGCTCGTCGAGCTCGACCTGGCCCAGGACCGAGCGCAGCGTCGTCTGCGCGAGCTGGCTCGTCGCGTACTTGTAGTTTTCGACGTCGACGATCGCGCTGCGTGGGTTGATCACGCGAAAGTAGACGACGGCATTGACCTCGAGCGACACGTTGTCCTTCGAGATCACGTCCTGCGGCGGCACGTCGTGGACCACGGTCCGGAGCGAGACCCGCACCAGGCGGTCGACGAGCGGGATCAGCAGGAACAGCCCGGGCCCGTAGTCGGTGGGCCGCAGGCGGCCCAGCCGGAAGACGACGCCGCGCTCGTACTCCGGCAGGACGCGGATGGCGCTCGCCAGCACGACGATCAGGATCAGCGCGGGGACCAGGACCGTCACGATCGTCGATGTCAGCACGCCGGCCCCCTGCCCCCGAGCGTCCCCGCCGGCCCCCCGAGCGCAACCTTCAGCATCATGATCGTTCCCCCGTCCGCGCCTTGCCGCCACCTTCGACGAGGGGGCGTGCGGTTGCCCGAGATCACTTCGTGGGTTAAGTTTCCCGGCGGGGACCGCCCCGCGGTGTAACCAAACCAGGTAGATTCACCCGTTCTGTCGATGAAGATCCGCGAGAGTGTCCCCGACTTCACCCTCACCCGTCAACTCCGGGGGCCCGTGGGGTCGCCATCGCCGAGTTCCTGCACGGCCGCCCGCTTTGCGGCGACACCACCGAGGAGGAGATCGCGTTCCTGAGATCCCTGCGGCTCGAGGGGAGGCGGCCGACCTCGCTCGACTCCGACCGCACGCGGCAGACCGGAAGGACCCGCTGCATTCTCACAAGTGATCGCCGGGCGCGCGGGCCGAGGGCCCCGGCGCGTCCGTGGAGATCGGAAATGTCGGACCCGACCCGCACGACTCCCGCGGCGACCCTGGCCTGGAAGCAGGCGGTCGCCGAGCATCGCAAGCCGGTCCTGCGCAGCGGCCTGTGGCAGCTCGCCAACAGCCTGCTCCCCTACCTCGCGCTGTGGGGCCTGATGATCTGGACGTTGAGCGTCTCGTACTGGATCACGCTCGCGCTCGCCGTCGTCGCCGCCGGGTTCCTGGTGCGCATCTTCATCATCTTCCACGACTGCGGACACGGCTCGTTCTTCAAGTCGCGCCGCGCGAATCGTGTCACCGAGTTCGTCACGGGGCTCTTGGTGTTCACGCCCTATCGCCAGTGGCGGCACGAGCACGCCCTGCACCACGCGACGTCGGGCGACCTGGACCGGCGCGGAACGGGCGACATCTGGACGCTGACGGTGCGCGAGTACCTCGCGGCCTCCCGCTGGAAGCGCTTCGTCTACCGCCTCGCGCGCAATCCCCTGGTGCTGTTCGTGCTCGCGCCGCTCTTCGTGTTCCTGATCCAGCAGCGAATCCCGTCCCGCAGGGTGGGCAAGCGAGCGCGCAGGGGAGTGCACTGGACCAACGCCGCGCTGCTCGGGATCGTGGCCCTGATGGGGCTGACCATCGGCCTCGAGGCCTACGTGCTGATCCAGCTCCCCGTGATCACCGTCGCCGCGGCGGCGGGGATCTGGCTGTTCTACGTGCAGCATCAGTTCGAGGACGTGCAGTGGGCACGCTGCGCGGACTGGGACTACGCGGAGGCGGCTCTCCGCGGCAGCTCGTTCTACAAGCTGCCGAAGGTGCTGCAGTGGTTCAGCGGGAACATCGGGTACCACCACGTGCACCACCTGAGCCCCGCGATCCCCAACTACAACCTGGAGCGCTGCCACAAGCAGATCCCGCTGTTCCAGCAGGTCGAGCCGCTGACGCTGTGGAGCAGCCTGAAGTCGCTGTCGCTCCGCCTGTGGGACGAGCGGCGGAGAAAGCTCGTCGGCTACCGCCGGCTCAGGACCATCCGCCGGGAGATGTCCTCGCCGGGCGCGGGCGGCTGAGATCGTCCGCCGGCCCGTCGCGCCGGACCTCGGCCGGCCCGCGACCGAGCGGGCGCTCGGCGGCATGTTCATGACGATCGCGCGCCAAGCGGTGGGGATTCGCGACCCGGTAACGCCGGCGCGCGGGCGCTCCTACAGGGCCAGCTTGTTGGCGGCGTCGAGCGCGGCCACCTTGTAGCACTCGGCCAGGGTCGGGTAGTTGAACACCGTCTCCAGGAAGTAGTCCAGCCCCGCCCCCAGGCCCAGCACGGCCTGCCCGATGTGGACCAGCTCGGTCGCCCCCGTGCCGATGACGTGGACGCCGAGGAGGCGGCGGTCCTGGCGGTGAAACAGCAGCTTGAGCAGGCCGCTGTCGTCCCGCAGGATCTGCCCGCGCGCGATCTCGCGGTAGCGCGCGACGCCGACCTCGTACGGGACCTTGTCCCGCGTCAGGTCCTTCTCGGTCGAGCCGACCATCGAGATCTCGGGGATCGCGTAGATGCCGATCGGGAAGTGGGCCGGCATCGGCCTGGCCTCGACGCCGAGCGCGTAGCGGGCGGCGAGCCGCCCCTGCTCCGACGAGGTGGCCGCCAGGCTGGGGTAGCCGATGACGTCGCCTGCGGCGAGAATGTGCGGCACGCTGGTGCGAAACTGCCCATCGACCTCGATGCGCCCGCGCTCGTCCGCCGCGAGGCCCGCGGCTTCGAGCCGGAGCCGATCCGTCGCTCCCTGCCGGCCGGCCGCGAACAGCACCAGCTCGGAGACGATCCGCTTGCCGGACTCGAGCAGGATCACCGCCCGGCGCGGCGAGCCCTCGTCCAGCTCGATGCTCTCGACCATCTCTCCCGGGCGGAGCACGACGTTGCGGTTGCGCATCTGGTGGATCAGCTCGTCGACGATCTCGCGGTCGAGCGACTCGAGCAGGCAGTCGCGCCGCTCGATCAGCGTGACGTCGACGCCGATCGCCGCGAAGATCGACGCGTATTCGATGCCGATCACGCCGCCGCCGACGACGACCATCGTCCGCGGAAGTCGCTTGAGCGTGAGCAGTCCGTCGCTCGTGATCACGATCTCCCCATCCGCCGGCACGCCGGGAGGAGGAGCGGCGACCGTGCCCACGGCGATCAGGATGTTGGCCGCGGTCACGGTGTCCGCGGCACCGTCCTCGCGGGTCACGCGGACCGTGTGCGGGTCCGCGAACGAGGCCTGACCGCGGAGCAGGGCGACGTCGTTGCGTCGGAGCTGATTCTCGACGACCTCGGCCTCGCCAGCCACGACCTCGGTCACCCGCGAGAGCAGGTGCTCGACCGAGGGGCGGCTCTCGGCGCGGAGGCTGACGCGGCGGCGGTCGAACGGGCCGCCCAGGCTGGCGAAGAACAGCACCGCCTCGCGGAACGTCTTGCTCGGGATCGTCCCGGTGTCCAGGCAGACGCCGCCGACGACGCGCCGCTTCTCGACGACGACGGTGCGCTTGCCCAGCTTTGCCGCCTGCACCGCGGCCCGCTGCCCCGCCGGGCCGCTGCCGATGCACAGCAGGTCGTAGTCGTAGGTCCGGCTCATCGGGAGGCCCTCGGCCAAACGTAGGCTTGGGGCGCGGCCGATGGCAAGGCCGGGGGCGGCTTGCGCCGCCTTTTTGGCTCCCGTTGGGGCGCGAGCCGGATCGACGGCCTCGTCCACTCTGCCGATGCCGCCTCCGCGGCCCCGCTCGGACGCGCCGAAGTGCTCGGCGCGATCCTCGAGCGCCGGACGGACGGCTCGGTCGCGGCACCGAGTCTCCGCTGATCCCGCTGCTCGACACCACGCTGCCGACCAACGCGCCCGGCGAGCCACGCGTCGGTGGCCACGACGCGGCCTGGGTCTGGTCGCGATCGACATCGGCGACGCACGGCAGCCCGCGGTTGGGCCCGTCCGGTCGAACCTGACACTTGAAACCGGAGACCGTCGTCGTGCAGGATGGTCACCTCAGGTGGCCGTTTTCCTGGTGCCGACCCCAGTGCTGCACTTCCGCTCGCAACCTGGTTGAGCGACCCCGGGACGCGAGGGCCGGCAAGATCCTGTCTCGGTCCGTCGATCGTCCGCGCCGTGCCGGGCGGCGCGCCACGCTTCGATCGCGTCGGAGGACCGCGTGCTCTGGAACATCTTCTTCGTCCTGCTGCTGGTCGCGGCCAACGGGTTCTTCGTGGCGGCCGAGTTCGCCCTGGTCAAGGTGCGGTCGACGGAGTTCGCGCCGACGAGGACCCCCGCGCGCGGCTCGGTTCGGCTGGCGCACCGGATGATGGAGCACCTGGACGTCTACCTCTCGGCCTGCCAGCTCGGCATCACCCTCGCGAGCCTGGGCCTCGGCTGGGTCGGAGAGCCGCTCGTGGCGAGCATGCTCGAGCCCGCGTTCCGCGCTCTCGGCCTGCCCGAGGAGCGGGTCCACTATGCCGCGTTCCCCCTGGCCTTCGTCATCATCACCTACCTGCACCTGACGGTGGGAGAGCAGGCGCCGAAGATCGGCGCGATCCAGCAGGCGCGGGCCACGACCCTGGTCGTCGCCTACCCGCTGGCGCTGTTCTACCAGGTGTTCCGGCCGTTCATCGGGCTGATCAACGTGTCGAGCAACGCGATGCTGAGGGCGGTGGGCCTGACGGCGGTCTCGGAGCACGACCACGTGATCACCGAGGAGGAGGTGCGGGTGATCCTCACCGAGTCGGCCGCCATGGGCCACCTCGGCGCCGGCGAGCGGAGGATCATGGAGAACGTGCTGGACCTGGAGGACAAGATCGCCCGCCGCTACATGGTGCCGCGCGGCCAGGTGGTGTACCTCGACCGCCGCGACCCGCTGCAGAAGCAGCTCGAACTCGCGTCGCGCTCGGGGCACACGCGCTTCCCGCTGTGCGAGGGCGGCCTGGATCACGTGGTCGGGATCGTGCACCTCAAGGACGTGTTCAACGCGATGATCCTCGGAGGCGAGCTGAAGGCGCTCGACGCGGTCGCCCGCGAGCCGCGGTTCCTGCTCGAGACCATCCGTCTCGACGTGCTGCTGAAGGAGTTCCAGCGATCGCGCAGCCACCTCGCCATCCTGGTCGACGAATACGGCGGCGTCTCGGGGATGATCACGCTCGAGAACGTGATCGAGGAGATGGTCGGTCCGATCGAGGACGAGTTCGACGCGGACACGCCGCTCGTCGTGAAGCGCGGCGAGGGTCGGTTCGAAGTCGACGCCGCGTGCCCGATCGACGAGCTGGCGAACCGCTGCGGCGTGGAGCTGCCGGAGGAAACCGAGGCCGACAGCGTCGGCGGCATGCTGATCGAAGCGCTGGGCCACATCCCGCGGTCCGGGGAGACGGTGCAGCGCAGCGGCTACCGCATGACCGTCCTCGAGTCCGCGCCGACGCGGGTGCTGCGCGTGCTGATCGAGAAGACCCCCCAGGCCGAAGGGACGCCATGACCCCGTCGATCTGGCTCGGCTTCATCGTCTTCGTGCTGGTGATGGTGGCGCTCG
>Ga0187893_10001255_pt1 | contig 62420 bp, 52 predicted proteins | sample MA1701074metaG_FD_139574 | JGI IMG/M metagenome (GOLD analysis project Ga0187893, IMG submission 139574) | White microbial mat communities from a basaltic lava cave in the Kipuka Kanohina Cave System on the Island of Hawaii, USA - MA170107-4 metaG ... | reverse complement strand
GCTCGACCCGAAGCCTGGGGGAAAGGGGGGAGTGCCGCCGCGATCCACCCGCAGGCAGCCTCAGTTGCTTCGGCGGCTGCCCGGCCGCCCGAGTCTTCCGCATTCGCTTGTTTTGGGACTAGAAGTCGTAGGCGAGGTGCCAGAAGAAGGCGGGCACGACCTCGAACGACCCCTCGCCCTCGAGGAACGCGGCGGCGAGCTCCGGCCCCATCGTCCAGTGGCGGGAGAGCTCGGTCTCGAAGCCGAACCCCACGTACGCCCCGTAGTAGTCGCCCGCCTCGTCGACGATGCCCGGCTCCCCGGTCGCGCGGTAGAACTCGAAGCCATACCGGAGCGTCAGGTGGCGCTTGTGGCCCGGGCTCGTCGAGTGTTTGAACCCCGCCCGGACGCCGAGCATCTCGCCGTGGTCCGCGAAGTCGTCGTCCGCAAGGTCCTTGTCGTCGAGGAACTGCCAGACGAACTGCGCCTCGCCGCTCCAGTCGAACGTGTCGGGTCGTGCAAGCACCTTGCCGCCCTCGACGGCGAGGCCGACCCCGGGGATCGCCGCGAAGCTCCCGCCCGCGTACCAGTCCCGGGGGTAGCCCGCGACGCGAGACTGGCACGCGACGAGGAGCGGCACGAGGAACCCGAGAAGCGCGAAACGACGCATCAGCGCCCGTTGGGCGCATAGCGTAGCCGGAGGACCCGACAGGCGAAGCGGGGCAGCGCGACCATCCTCGGCGCGCGGAACGGCTGGCGGAGGAGGCGGTAGAACCACTCGAGCCGCAGCTTCAGGACCCAGCGCGGCGGCCGGGGCACGACGCCCGCGTACGCATCGAGGCTTCCCCCGACCGTGAGCACGAGAGGCACGCCGCCCTTCGCCGCGACGTCACGGACGAACGCCTCCTGCCGGTGCGCGCCCATCGCGACGAGCAGCAGGTGCGGCCGCGCCGCGAGCACGCGGGCGATGACCGCCTCCCGCTCCTCCTCGGGAAAGTAGCCGTGCATCATCCCCGCGACCTCGAGCCGCGGGATCTCGCGCGCCAGCCGGTCCCGGACGCCTTCGAGCACGTCAGGCCGTGCGCCCACGAGGAAGACGCGCCAGCGCTCCCGTCCCGCGACATGGAACAGGTCGTCCATCAGCTCGCAGCCGGGCAGCGCGGGCAGGCGCTCGCCGTGCAGCAGCTTGAGCGCCCACGTGATCCCGACGCCGTCCGGGTAGACCACCGCGGCCTCCTCGATCGCGGCCCTGAGCTCCGGCTCCTCGAGCGCACGCATCACCTTGATCGGGTTCAGGGCGAGCAGGTGGTGGCATCCGCCGCCTCGGGCCATCGCGGGAGCGGCCGCGAGGAGATCCTCGCGCCGCACGAGATCGACCGGAAGCCCGAGCAGGCGCGCCCTCCGGAAGGGAAGCGGAGGGGGTTCGGGGGCGGCGGCCCCCGCGCCCCCTCCCTTTCCCGGCGCCTCGGCGATGCTCATCAGGACTGCGTCACGAGGAACGGCCCGAGCGCGAGCACGTCGATGCCGCTTCTGAGGAACGAGCGGATCGCGGTGTCGGGGTCGCTCACGATCGGCTCCTCGTGCATGTTGAAGGACGTGTTGACGAGGATCGGCGAGCCGGTGAGCCGGCCGTACTCCTCGACGGTCGCGTGGTAGCCCGGGTTCCACTCGCGGCGCACGACCTGCGGGCGCGCCGTGCGGTCCACGTGGACGATCGCGGGCGCCTCCGCGAGGCAGCGCTCCGTGACGTCGTACGTCACGGTCATGAAGCGCGCGGCGCGGGAGCGCGCGGCGTCGAAGCCGCGGAAGAAGTCCGGCGCGGCCTCCTCGGTCGTCACGGGCGCGAAGGGCATGAACTCGCTGCGCGCGAGGCGCTTGTTGAGCCAGTCGTTCATCGACGCGTCGCGCGCGTGGCAGAGGATCGACCGGTTGCCGAGCGAGCGCGGGCCGTACTCCATCGCGCCATCGAACCGCGCGACGATCTTGCGCTCGGCGAGGAGGCGCGCGACCTCCAGCACGATCGACTTCGGGCGCCGGACGGTCAGCTCCGGGTACCGCGCGAGCGTCCGCTCCATCTCGTAGGCGGAGTAGGCCGGGCCGAGGTAGACGTGGTCGAGCGGCGCCGGCTCGTACGGCCGCGAACGGTGGAACACGTCGAGCGCCGCGCCCGCGGCGAGTCCGCCGTCCCCCATGTGCGGGTGGACGAAGATCTCCTCGCACTCCGCGCGGCGCCAGACGACCTGGTTGAGCCGCACGTTGCTGAAGACGCCGCCCGAGAGCGCGAGGCGGCGCGTGCCGGTCCGATCGATGGCGTCGCGGACGTAGGCCGCGACCACGTCCTCGGTGTTGCGCTGGACGGCCGCGGCGATGTCCTCGCGGCGCTCGCCGGCGAGCCGCTCGGCGAGGTGGTCGCACTCGGCGGTCATCCAGTGGCCCCGGTTGACGAAGGTCCCCTTCTCCTTGTCGTAGGAGAGCCGCTCGCGGAAGGCCTCGAGGCACCTCCTCGGGTCGCCGAACGCGGCGAGCCCCGTGATCTTGCCCTCGTGGCGGACCGGGAGGAAGCCCAGGATGTGGGTCACGTAGTTGTAGTAGTAGCCGGGCGAGTGGTAGCTCGGCACGCTCTTCACGAGGTCCATGCGCCCGCCGCGGCAGGCGTAGATGCGCGAGCAGTAACCGTCGCCGCTCCCGTCGAGGCTGACCGCGAGGCAGTCATCCCAGCCCGACGTGTAGTAGGCGGACGCGTTGTGGCACCGGTGGTGGTCGATGAAGCTCGTCGGGGCAGCAAGGCCCAGCGCGCGCAGGCGGCGTCGCATCGAGCGCTTGGTGAGCGCGTGGCGCATCCGCATGAGCGAGCGCACGAGCGCCACCCCCGTCTCCTCGCCGAGCAGCACGCCGGCGACGGGCCCTTTCGAGAGGTAGCTCACCAGCTCGCGCGCGAGGCCCAGGTCCTTGTAGCCCCGCTCGCCGAACTCCTTCATCGAGCCGCTCGTGCCTGCGACCGCGACCTCGTCGACGTCGGTCGGAGCGACCCCGGCGAGGCGGAGCGCCTCGGGCACCGACAGCTTGGGCCAGCCCCAGAAGAGCTTCTTCCGGTTGAGCCGCTCCTCGTTCACGCACGCGACGAGCTTCCCGTCGCGCACGACGGCCGCCCCCGCGTCGTGCCCCGCGTGCACTCCCAGCACGACCCGCAACGGGCGCTTCCCCAGGGGCTCGGTGGTCCGCCGTCCGATCATCGTTTTTCCTGCTCCGTGGCCCGCGGGCGGTTCTCCCCCGGGCTTCCCCACTCATCGCCTGCCTAGGGCGGAATCCTGAGTGAGCGGGCTTCTCCCCTACTGAGATCGGCCGCCCGCGAGGAACTCCTCCAGCCGCGCGAGGCCGTGGTAGGCCCAGGCCTGACCCCAACGGATGTAAGGGATGCGGTTGGGGCCGAGCCGCCCGACGCGGAAGTAGAAGTACCCCTCCGGGGCGCGCATGCGGTCGAGCATCCAGCGGCTCGCGCGGGCCAGATGGCGCGGCGCGGGCTCCGTTCCCCAGAGCTCGCACATCGTCACCAGCGCCTGCGCGGGGCAGTGGATGTCCAGGGGCCCCTTGCGGTCGTGGTAGTAGCGCGGCGCGCCGTCCACCTCGTGGAAGTGGTCGAGGAAGAAGCGGTGGCCGCGCGCGAGCGGTTCCTTCGCCTCCTCGAGCCCCGCGTGCGCGATCACGAGGCGCAGGGCGTCGAGGACGAATCCCGTGTGGAAGCTGTCGATCCAGTGCTGGTACTCCGGCTCGGCGTACCACCACCCCCCGCTCGCGTGCTGCCGCCGGAGCGTCCAGCGAGCCGCCCGCCGCGCGGTGTCGAGAAGCTCCGCCTCGCCCGTCGCCGCGCCGACGCGCGCGAGGAGCCCCGCCCCGAGGAGGTTCGCGTTGTGGACCGCGAGCCGGTCCCTGGGCGTGTAGCTGAAGCAGAGCGCGTCCTCTTCCTCCGTGCGCGCGAGATCCTTGAGCACGAACGTGCACGCGGAGCGCGCGACCGAGGCGTACCGCTCCTCGCCGAGGAAGCGCGACACGTCGAGGAGCGCGTGCGCCACGAACGCGGTGTTGACGATCGTCGGCGTCCCGCGCGGCAGGTAGAAGGCCCGGCTCTGCCACGGGAACGGGTACCCCCAGCACGCGCCGAGGTACCCGGGCGACCGCAGCGAGAGGAGCGACTCCGCGAGCGAGCGCGCCGCCTCCCGGTACCGCTCGCAGCCGGTCGTGCGCCCGCGCCGCACGGTGCCCGCGAGCAGGAGACCGAGCCCCTTCGGGTTGAGCGTCTTCGGGACGAGGAGCAGCGGCCGCAGGTTCACCGGCAGCGCCTTGAGCGCCTGCGTGAACGCAATCCGCGGCCATTTGCGCCCTAGGCTCAGCACGCGGAGGATCGGGCTGTTCAGGGCGTCGTAGGGGTCGTATCCCTCGAGACCCCTGCGGGCGAGGTAGGCCTCGATCCCGTCGAGCGCCGCGCCCGTTTCCGAAAGCGTCGGGGCCAAGGCGGGAAGGGAGGGGGCCTCGGGGAACGAAACCTGAGGGGCCCGGGGGGCGATCGTCGTCTTCAGCATGGGGATCCGGCGAGGTAGAGGCGCGCCTCGCCCTTCAGCGGGAGGCGCGAGGGTTGGAACGGCCGCTCGCCCGCCAGCGGATCGACGAGGCGGAGCGACGCCTCGCGAACCCCGAACCTCCGCCGCACGAGGGAGAGGAGGCTCCCGGCCGTGAAGTGGTGCGGGTGGAGCACGTCGTTGTTGCGCGGCCCGAGCAGCCGCTCGCGCGCGGCCCGCAGCAGGAGCCACGCGCGCGAGTAGACGTTGCAGCTCATCAGCAGAACCCCGTCGGGCGAAAGGACCCTCGCTATCTCATCGACGCAGCGCCCGGGATTCTCCACGTGGTCGATGACGTTCAGGGCGAGCACGGCGCCGAACGCGCCCCCAGGGTAGGGAAGCTCCTCCGCGCGCGCCGTGACGGCGCGCCGCGCGCGCCCGTACTGGCGCATCAGGGGGTCGGCCGCATGGATCCCCCGGATCGCCGCCGGGAGCCCCGCGCCCCCGATCTCAAGGACGCGACGGACGTCCGCGCCGAGGAAGCGGAGCCAACCCGCGAGGAACTCCCCGCGGCGGTCGAGGTAGGAGGGCCCGGCGACCCCGATCCGCCGCCACGCCTCCGATTCGCGCGCCTGCGCCTCCCTCCAGCGGACGCGGGTGATCACGGCCCCCCCGCCCCCCCCTTTTCCAATTCCAGGGCATCGCCCGTGCGCAGGCACTCGGCGACGAGGAACATGGTCTCCGTGGTCGCGAAGGCATGCTCGAGGTCGCCAGGCAGCGGCGCACCGGCACGGACAGCCGCGAGGAACGCCTCCATCTCCTCGCGGTGGCCGCGCCCCTTGCCCTTCGCGACCCGCCGGCCGTTGCACGTCACGGTCGCGAAGTCGTCGATGCGCACGACCTTGCCGTCGCCGATCGCCTCGACCCACTCCTTGGCCGTCGAGCGGTCGCCGGCGTCCGTGTAGTGGATCGTCGCCGACGAGCCGCGGTCGAGGTCGAGCGTGATCGCGACGTCGCCGGCCGCGAAGACGCGCCGAATGCGCTCGCCCGTGAGGAAGAGCGCGAAATCGACGAAGTGGCATGCCTCCCCGACGAGCCGGCCCCCTTGCGCCGGGTCGAGAAGCCAGTGGCCGCGCGGCAGCTGGCCCGCGTTGATCCGGTAGTGGACGAGGAGCGGCCCCTGCCGCGCCTGAAACAGGTTGCGGGCAGCAACGGCCGCGGGCGCGAACCGGCGGTTGAAGCCGACCATGAGCCGGCCGGGCGCGGCCGCGGCCGCGGCGCGAACGGCCGCGAGCTGCTCGCGCGTGATCGCGAGCGGTTTCTCGACGAAGACGTATTTGCCGGCCTTGAGCGCGCGGCTGGCGAGGTCCGCGTGGCTGTCATGGCGCGTCGCGATGACGACCGCGCGCGTCGAGGGGTCCGTGATCGCGGCGTCCGCGTCGGTCGTCGCTGCGGCGAACCCGAACTTCTTCTGCGTCGCGCGGGCGCGGAGGCCGTCGGTCGCGACCACGTACCGGAGGCCCGGCCCCCCGGGCCCCCTCAGGTTCGGAAGGAGGAAGTTCTGCGCGAAGGACCCGGCGCCCACGACCGTGATCCCGGGCGCTTCTCCCCCTGCGACGAGCGGCGGCGACGCGAGCGTGGTCGCGATCTCCTCGGCGTTGCCGTATCGGAGGAGGATTCCGACGCACTTGCCTTCGGTGACGACGTCGTAGGCCTTGCTCGCGTCCGCGATGTCGAACCTGTGCGTGGTGAGGAGCTTGAGGTCGATTCTCTGGTCGGCGAGGAGGCCGAGGAACGCCTCGAGGTTGCGCTGCTCGGTCCACCGGACGTAAGGGAGCGGGTAGTCGATGCCGCCCTCCTCGTACGAGGGGTCGTAACGACCGGGGCCGTACGAGCGGGAGAGGACGAGGTCGAGCTCCTTCCTGTAGTAGGTCTCGCGGGGGACGTCGAGGCGGACGTTGCCGACGACGACGACGCGGCCGCGCTCGCGGGTGATCGCGCCCGCGAGCTCGACGGGGTCGTTCTCCTTCGTGGAGGCGGTGAGGATCGCGGCGTCGACGCCGAAGCCGTCGCCGAACCGGAGCGCTGCGCCCTCGGGATTGGCCTTGCGGGTCAGCGCGAGGTCGGCGCCGGAGCGGCGCGCGAGGTCGACGAGGTCTTCCGCGAGGTCGATCGCGAGGACCCGGCAGCCCGCCGCCTTGAGGATCTGGACGGTCAGCTGCCCGATGAGGCCCAAGCCGATGACGGCGACGCGGTCGCCGAGGGACACGTCCGCGCGGCGGACGCCCTGGAGCGCGATCGCGCCGAGCGTCGCGTACGCGGCATCCTCAAGCGCAACCCCCTCGGGGATCTTCGCGACGAGGTTTCGCGGAACGAAGACGACCTCGGCATGGCTCGCGTAGCCCGCGCCCGCGCAGGCCACCCGGTCACCCGGCCGGAGCCCGGGGACGTCGTTGGCCACCGCGGCCACGAACCCGGCCGAGCTGTAGCCAAGGGGGAGCTGCGTGTCGAGCCGGTTCCGGACCATCCGGTAAGTCTCAAGAAGGCCTTCGCGGCGCGCGATCCGGACGACTTGGCGGACCAAGTCGGGTCGGCTCGCGGCCTTGCCGAGGAGGCCCATGCGCGCGGTGGCGACGGTCGTCCGCTCGGTGCCCGCGCTGATCAGCGAGCACGCGTTGGCGACGAGGACCCCGCCCGGCCGGAGGGCCGGCACGGGGACATCGACGAGCCCGAGCTCGCCGCTCCGGAAGTTCTGCTGGACCTGCTGCATGGGCGGACCGGTTCCCCGGCCTTCCTCCAGAAGATCGGCTGGCGCGCGTACACTCCGGTACGAATGCTCCCCCCGGAGCGGGCGCGCCTCTACCGCCTCGTCTTTGGTCTCGCGGCGCTCTACAACGTCGGCTTCGGCGCGTGGGCGGTGCTCAGGCCGGGGTCGTTCTTCGACCTCTTCCGGATGGAGCCGCCGCGGTACCCGGAGGTCTGGCAGTGCCTCGGCATGGTCGTCGGGCTCTACGGCCTCCTCTATGCCCACGCGGCCCGGCGCATCGAAGCCGCGCGGACGATCATTCTCGTCGGGCTCCTCGGGAAGGTCCTCGGTCCGATCGGCTGGCTTGCGACCGGGTGGCCGCTGCGCACCCTGCCCTTGATCGTCTTCAACGACGTCGTCTGGTGGCTCCCGTTCCTGCTCTTCCTCGTCGAAGGGACGCGATCCGGCGAGCGGGCGCGCGCGGCCGCGCCGATCGCGTGCGCCGCAACCAACGCGCTCGCGTTCCTCGTGCTGGCCCTCGGGCTGCGCCATGGCACCGAGATCCTGCCGCTCGCCGACCGGATCGCCTTCGTGGAGAGCCACCCGCTCCTCTGGCGCGCGGGCTGGTGCGTCTGGATGGCGGCGGCGATCTCGCTCCTCGGGTTCTACGCGTGGTGGGGCTCCCGGGTCCCCGGGCGCACGGCCGTCGCGGCGTTCCTCGTCGCCACGGCTGGCCTCTGCTGCGACCTCGCCGCCGAGTCCCTGTTCGTGGGTTGGCTCCCGCGCGACTTCGAGCGCATCCAGGGCGCCGGCACGTTCCTCACCGGGGGCATGGCCAACGGTCTCTACACGGTCGCCGGGATCCTCCTGACCCTCGCGACCCCGAGCCTGCGCGGGGGCCTCCGGGCGTGGGCCTATCTCGCGTGGGGGTCGGGCATCCTCATGAGCGTCTTCGCCTTCGCCCAAAACCCGACCGGCACGGCCGTCGCCGCGACGGCGCTCTTCCTCCTCTTCTGCCCTTGGGTCGTGGTCGCGGGCAAGGGGCTCCGGTGAGGCGCCTCCTCGTCCTCGGCGGCTTCGGCTTCTTCGGCAGGGCCGTCGCGGAGCTGCTGCGCGCCGACGGGGCGAAGCCGCTCCTCGCGTCGAGGCGGAAGGGCGCGGACGTCGTCATGGACGTGGAGGACCCGGCCTCCCTGCGGGAGGCGCTCCGGCCCGGCGACGTCCTCGTGGACACGGTCGGCCCCTTCCAGGCGCGCACCGAGGCCCTCGTCGAGGCCGCGATCGAAGCCAAGTGCGACCTCATCGACCTCTCGGACAGCGTCCGGTACGCGCGCCTCGTCCTCGACCGCGAGGCCCGGATCGACGCCGCGGGCATCCGGGTCCTGACCGCGTGCAGCACCCTCTCCGCGATCAGCGCCGCCGCGGTGCGCCGGGCCGCCGTCCAGGCCCCGCGCCGCCTCACCGTCGCCCTCGCGCCCGCCTCGCGCCACGTGGCCGTGCCCGGCACCGGCGGCTCGCTGCTCGCGCAGGTCGGCGCGCCGATCGACGTGCTCCGGGACGGCCGCTGGTCCAAGGCGACCGGCTTTCGCGAGACGCGCGGGTTCCACATGCCTCCCCCCTTCGGCTGCGTGCGGGGCGGCGCGCTCGAGTCCGTGGACGCCGTGACGCTTCCGCGGATCTGGCCGACGCTCGAGACGGTCGGTTTCTTCCTCGATCCGCGCGCGCCGGGGCTCTCTCCCGTGCTCTCGCTCGCGGCGCGGTCGCGGGCCGCGCGATGGCTGACGCTCCGCCTCGGCCGGCTCGGCATGGCCTGGACGCGCGCGTTCGGCGCGTCGAACGGCTGCGTGATGATGGAAGTGGAGGGGGCAGGGGGGAACCGTGCGAGCCTCGCGCTGGTCGGCGCGGAGCGCGGCTACCTCACGCCCGCGGTCCCCGCGGCGCTCGCGGCCCTCGCGATCGCCCGCGACGAATTCGCGGGCCGCGGTCTCGTCCCTGCGGACCGGCACGTGGACTCCGAGGCGCTGTGGCGTCGACTTGAGTCTCTCGGAATCCGCCTCGTCGAGCCGATCAAGTAGTTAGGAACCCGCCACACGCGGTGCGACGCACCATGCGTACGCTCGCCGTCGTCACGAACATCCCGACCCCCTACCGCGTGCCCCTTTTCCAGACGCTTTCGGACGAGCTGCCGGAACAGGGGTGGAAGCTCCACGTCCTCTTCGGATCGCCGGGCAACGCGCGGCGCCGGTGGGCGATCGCGGAGGAGGGGTTCCGGTTCTCCCACGAATTCCTCGGGGGCATCAATCTCCGACTCGGCACCGAACGGATCCTGAACACCTACAGCGGCCTTGGCGAGGCGCTCCGGCGGGTGAAGCCGGACGGGATCGTGTGCACCGGCTACTCGGCGGGAACGGTCGTCGCGGCGCGGTACGCGAAGAAGACGAACGTCCCGCTCGCGATCTGGTCGGGCACCGTGCCCGGGCCGGTCGAGCGCGAGTGGTGGCGGGTGATCCTGCGGCGCTGGCTTGTCCGGCGGAGCGACGGGTTCCTCGCCTACGGGTCGGCGGCGCGGGACTACCTCCTCTCGCTCGGCGCCGAGCCGGGCCGGATCCACATCGCGTGGAACACCGTGGACACGGACCGGTTCCTGGGGCTTCCCCTCCCCCGCGGCCCCCTCCCTTCCGAGCCGCTGCGCCTGCTCACGGTCGGCTACCTTGAGCGGCGGAAGCGGGTGGACCTCGCGCTCGAGGCCGTCGCGGCGGCCACGCGCCGCCGCTTCGACGTGCTGCTGGAGATCGCGGGCGACGGGACGGAGCGGCCCGCGCTGGAAGAGCTCGCGCGGGACCTCGGGATCGCGGATCGCGTCCGTTTCCTCGGCAACGTCCCGTACGACGCGCTGGCCGCGCGGTACGGGGCGGCGCACGGGTTCCTCTTCCCGACCGGGCGCGACATCTGGGGGCTCGTCCTCGTCGAGGCGATGGCCGCGGGCAAGGCGTGCGTCGCATCCGTGCACGCCGGCGCCACGCGCGACCTCATCGCGGACGGCGTGACGGGCTACGCGGTCGACTTCGAGAGGACCGACCTCGTCGCGAGCCGGCTCGCGGCGCTTCGCCGGCCGGGGCGCATCGAGGCGCTCGGCGAGGCGGCGCGCGCGCGCGTGCAACAGGGGTTCACCCTCGCGCACAGCGGCGCGGGCTGGCGGGAGCTGGTGGCGGGATGGTAGCCCGGACGAAGCCCCTGGGCATCGCGTTCCTCGCGCCGACGCCGCCGCCGGTGATGGGGCCCTCGATCGCGACCGAGATCGTGCTCCGGGGCCCGCTCCCGACGGATCTCGAGATCTTCCACATCGACACGGCCGACCGCCGCGGCCTCGAGACGCTCGGGCGGATCGACTTCGCGAACCTCTGGAACGCGGTGCGTACCGCGGGGCGCCTCGTCTGGACGCTGCTGCGCCACCGGCCTAAGCTCGTCTACATCCCGATCAGCCAGACGCGGATCGGCTACCTGCGCGACAGCGTCTACATGCTCATTGCCTGGCTCTTCCGGAGGCGGATCGCGCTCCACCTGCGCGGCGCGGCCTTCGGCGACTTCCACGCGAGGAGCGGCGCGCCGCTTCGCGCGTGGATCCGCTGGACGCTCCGGCGCGCGGACGGGGTCATCGTCCTCGGCGAGTCCCTGCGCGCGATCTTCGAGCCCTTCGTCCCTCGCGAGCGCATCCACGTCGTGCCGAACGGCGAGGACTTCCCCGAGTTCGACGGCCTCGGGCGCGACTACCGCGCCCGCGACTCCTTCCACGTCGTCTACCTCGGCAACCTGATCCCGCTCAAGGGGGTGGACGACCTGCTCCGCGCGGCGCCGCTCGTGGTCGCGTGCCATCCGGGCACGCGGTTCACGTTCGCGGGCGCATGGCGGAGCGACGGGTTCCGCACCTGGGCCGAGACGTTCGCCCGCCGGCATGGCCTCGCGAACGTCCGGTTCGCGGGCCCCGTGGACCGCGCGAGAAAGACCGCGCTCCTCCGCGAGGCGGACCTCTTCGTCTTCCCGAGCACGCGCGAGGGCCACCCCTGGGTGATCGTCGAAGCGCTCGCCGCGGGCCTCCCGATCATCAGCTGCGACGCCGGTTGCATCCGCGAGAGCGTGCTCGACGGGAGGAACGGCCGTCTCGTGCCGATGCGGGACCACGAGACGCTCGCGAAGACGATCAACAACCTTCTCGCCGACCCGGAGCGGCTCGGCTCGATGGCCGCGGAGAGCCGCCGCCACTACCTCTCGAGGTTCACGCGCAGCGACTTCCGCCATGCGCTCTTCGAGGCGATGAGGGAGGCCGGGGGGGGCCGCGTGAAACCGGAAGTCGTACGTCTCTCTGAGGGGGGCGGGGGGGCCTGATGCGCGTCGTCCTCGCCGCCGGCAAGCGCGGCCACTACTACCTCACGGCCCGCGCGCTGCGGCAGGAGGGCGTGCTTGCGCGCTTCGTGACGGGCCTCTTCTTCGACGCGAAGACCCCGTGGCGGCGCGCCCGGTCGCGGAGCGACGCCGGGCTCTCCGGCGCGCCGGTCGTGAGCCTCTGGCCGCTCGAGGGCGCGTACCGGGCGGCGTGCGTCGCCCTCGGGAAGCGCCGCGCGCTCATGCGCGCCTACAACGCGGCGTTCGATCTCGCGACGATCCCGTTCCTGCGCGGCGGCGACGTCTTCCACGTGGCCAACACCTACGCGCTGCGGAGCGGCGCCGCGGCCCGGCGCGCGGGGATGCGCGTGGTCGTGGACCAGCAGAGCGTCCACCCGCTCTACCGGCGCGAGGCCCAGCGCCGCGCCTACGGCCGGCTCCGGTCCCCCCCGCCCCCCCACGACAGCCGGACCGACGAGCGCATCGCCCGCGAGCTGGAGCAGGCCCATGTGATCCTCGCGCCGTCGCGCTTCGTGTTCGCCGAGAACGTGCGCGCGGGGATCCCGGCGGAGCGCCAGCGCGTGGTGCCGCTCGGCGTGGACACCGAGCTCTTCCGCCCGACGTCGCGCGTCCGGCAGCCAAGCGAGCCGCTGCGCGTGCTGCTCGCGGGCGGGATCGCGCCCGCGAAGGGCGTGATCGACCTGCTCGAGGCCGCGCGGCGCGTCGGCGGCCGCGTCCGGGTGCTGCTCGCCGGCCGGATCGCCCCCGGGATGCAGGCGCACCTCGCGCCGTACGCCCACCTCTTCGACCACCTCCCGCCGATGCCGCAGGAGGACCTCGCGCGCTGCTACCACCGGGCGGACGTCTTCTGCCTGCCGTCGTACTTCGAGGGCTCGGCGCTCGTCGTGTCCGAGGCGATGGCGAGCGGGCTCCCGTGCGTGGTGACGGAGGCGGCCGGCTCGCCGATCGAGCACGGCCGCGACGGGCTGGTCGTGCCGCCGGGCGCGCCCGTGGAGCTCGCGGAGGCGCTCGCGTCGCTTCTCGACGACGCGGCGCTGCGCGCGCGGCTCGGCGCGACGGCGCGCCGCACCGCGGAGGCGTACGACCTCGCGTCGTACGGGCGGCGGCTGGTCAACGCGTATGGTCCCACAGCTCGCGAAGCCGGCGCGACGCCTCACGCTGGATGTCGCTGACCGCGTTGCTCGGCAACGCGATCTCCACGAACGTCGTCTGTCCGCTACGGACATCCGTGCGGGCATGTTCCCGGGCGCCGTCCTGGGGAGGGAAACCGCCCACGCAGACGTGCAGCGCGAACCGCCCCTCCTTGAGGCGCGAGAACCGGAATGACCCGTCCGCCTCCACCTTGGCACACTCGGCATTCGCTCCTGGTGACGATGCGTAGACGTACTGCTCCTCGGCGATGGGGCCGACGCACCGGCCCTCGATGCGTCCGGCACGCTCGAGCCGGACCTCGCCCGCGGCCACGACCGCGCCATCCTGCGAGCGTAGGCCCAGGCCCTCCGGCAAAGCGTAGAGCGTCAATTTCGGGGAGTCCGGGACTCCGAGGCGACCGGTCCCCTCCATGGCCCCGCGCAGCGTGAAGCACCCGTCCCGATCCGTCCGCCCCATCAGGAGGTAGGGCAGATCCGGCGAGCCCGGTACCCGGCCGGCCCATGTTACGTAGGAGTCCGCCAGCGGCCCGTCCTCGGAGACAACCCGACCGACGATCTCGCCACGCAGCGGGTGCATCGGCACGGCCAGCCTCAGGGTCTGTCCGGGCGCGAGCATGGGAACCGTGATCGGGCCGTCGAGGCCCCACACGTCCGTCGGATCGGCCGCCTCGCCTGCAACCGGGTGCGGGTGGACGAGGAGCCCATGAAGCACGCCGGGACGGACCGGCACGCGAACCGTCTTCGCCGGGTCGTTGGACCACTCCTGCCACCGCTCCAGCGTGCGCTCTTCGCCGGCGACCGCGACGGACACCTCAAGGCCAGGGAACCCGCCCGGCGGCCGCGGGCCGAGGTCGAGATCCACGAAGGCCAAACGCCCGACGTGGACGGCGAGCACCTGCTCCCGGGTCGCGACGGTCGCCCGGATCGAGTCGATAGCCCGGCCATCCGGCAGGGCGAAGATCAGCTGTTCGCTTCCAAAGTGGACATGGAGAACCTCCCCGAGGTCCGCCCCATACGTCCGCAGCGCCGGAGTGGAGAGGTTCGGATGGAGACTGCCGTAGCCAAAGACGTCGTCATCGATGCTGACCGTCGCCTCCTCGAGCGGGACCTCCGGGCTCATGGCCACCAGTTGGATCACGAGGTCGCAATCGCCCCCGAGGCGGAGGGACGGGCGGGGCTCCGCGCTGGGCTCTGACGACCCACGGATCGTGGCAGTGTCCTTCGACGCGCATGCGCCGGCGCTTCCGGGACGGAACGACGTGGGTGGCAGCGCTGCTCGGCCCTCGCGCGATGGCTCTTCTTCGTGCTCTTCGCCGCGACCGCTTGGCCGACCAGCGAGACGACACCGGAGAGGTTTCCGCGATGGACCGCCGCTTGCAGCCGTGCCCCGGAGCAGGAGGAGCAGGACCGCTGCCAGCGCGAACGCCAGGAGGAACGGCCGCATCGCCCCGCCACGCTACAGGCACAGCGGTCACGCACTTGTCACCGAAAGGAGCCCCTATGGCGTCATCGTCGCGACCGGCGCGGCGCCGACGGCGTCGAGGAAGCGGTCGGCGACGCGCTCGACGGTGAAGCGCTCGCGCGCGAACGCGGCGACGTTCCCCGCGAGCCGCGCGTAGCCGGCCGCGTCGGCGAGCAGCGCGGAGAGGCTCGCGGCGAGCCCGTCCACGTCCTGCGCGACGTCGCCGAGGTCGTGCTCGCGGACGAGGCCGTCCGGATCGACGCCCAGCGTGAGCACCGGCACGCCGCGCAGCCACGCCTGGATGAACGTGTTTGGGAACCCCTCGTGGCCCTCGGGGGACGTGTTGACGAGAGCCGCGGCGCGGTCGAACCACGAGAGCGTCTCCTCGAAGGGGATGGGCCCGAGCCACTCGACGTTGTCCGGCAGCCCCGCGACCACGCGCTCGCGGTACGCGGCGTCGGCGTGGCCGCCGGCGAGCACGAAGCGAACGGGCCGCCCCTCGAACCGGCGCGCGAGGTCGCCGAAGAGCTGCGGCCGCTTCTTCGGCCCGAGCGTCCCCGCCCAGAGGACGATCGCGTCGCGGCGGCGCGTCTCCGCGTCGGAGGGCGCGAGCGGCCGCTCGTGGCCGCTCGTCAGCCGGAAGGAGTCCACGCCGAACGCTGCCAACAGCTCGCGCCGCTGCGCGTCGTTCTGCGTGAACGCGTGCGTCAGGCAACGCATCCCGGCGTGGCGCATCACGTCGCGCACCGCCGCGTCCGCGAGGAAGACGAGCGACTTCACCGCACCCGGCGCCTTCGCCCGGTTCGCCTCGACCTGCCGCCGCACATGGAGCCAGCGGCGCGGCACGAGATCGCCCGTGCAGATCCACGAGAACGCCTTCCGGTGGAGCCGCGCGTAAAGGCCGATCACGCCGGTCGTCTCGGAACTCATCCGCTGGATCACGAGATCGGGATCGACCGCCTTGAGCGCGCGATACCACTGCCGGCTCCGGAGCCAACGCAAGTGTTCGCGGTACGGCAGCCAGCGAATCGTCACCCCCTCCACGCGCTCGACGAGCCCCGCCTTCCCGCGCACGCTCTGCGCGACGTAGTGGACGTCGAAGCCGCGCCGCGCGAGCTCCTTCGCGAGAAGCCAAGCTTGCACCTCCGCGCCACCGCCCCGCATCTCCATGATGTGGAAGGGCATCACGAAACAGATCCGTCGGATGGGATGGGGCACGGGGAAGGGAAGGCTCATCGCTCGGCGACCACCCGCTCCTTCTTGCGGGTCTTTGAGATCGTGGTCACGCGCGCGAAGCGCGCTTCGAGCTGCGCCCGCCCGTCGGTCTCCTTCCGCACGTCGAGGATCACGCGGCCGCCGGGGCGGAGGAGCGCGAACACCTGGTCGAGGTAGAGGGCCACCGGGTAGTGGAATCCCCACGAGATGAGGGAGACGACGAGGTCCACGGCCTCGGGGATGTCCAGCCGGCACTCCTCGCCCACCTCGCGGAAGCGCAGGTCGGCCTCGGGGACGCGGTTGCCGGTGAGGAGCCGTCGGGTCGCGTCGAAGGAGTTGTAGAAGGCGCCCCGCTCCGCGAAGCCGTAGTAGACCTTGTCGGAAGTCTGCGTGCGATCGACGAGATACAGCCGCGGCGTCCCGTAGTGGCGGTGCAACAGCACGTCGATGCCGCCGACGCCGCATCCGATGTCGAGGATCGCCACGGCGCGCGGGGGCAGGTGCGGGGCGATCTCCGCGTACTCCCGCGCCATGTCCCGGTTGAACGCCCGCCGCACGGCGCCGCCCCGCCACGCCGACTCGAGCGCGACCGCGGCGTCGAGCGGCGGGCGGCGGCTGATGCGGCAGAACGCGCGGTAGAGGAGCCGACGCCGCGGCAGAGCGAGATACTCCGTGCGCTGGAAGAGGATGTAACGCAACGCGTCGTCGGGGACCTCGATCGGCCCGCGGGCGCGAGGCTCCGTCGCGGCCGGCAGGCTGCCGTCCGCGTCAGCTCGAGAAGAGGGAGAGATAAGCATCGATCGTCTCCTCCGCGGCGAAGGTCTGCCGCGCGAACCGGGTGCACTGTCTCCCCATCGCGGCCCGCAGCTCGTCGTCGCCGAGCAGCGCGCGCCCGCCCGCGAAGAACCGCTCGGCGTCGCCGCGCGCGCAGAGGCCGAGCCCCTCCACGTTGATCCAGCCGTTCGGGTCGTGGCCGAGCGAGAGCACCGGCGTAGCGTGGTGCCATGCCTGGATGAACGAGTTGGGAAGGCGTCGCCGTCGGCGCGGCTCGTGTTCACGAAAAGGGAGGCGCGGGCATAGAGCGCGTGCGACTCCGCGAAGGGCACGGGCCCCAGGAGCCGCACGTTGTGGAGCGAGGCCGCGCGCGACGCGAGCACGCTCCGGTAGGCATCGACGCGCGTGCCGCCGCCGAGGACGAACGTCCAGCCGTCGAGGTCGCGACAGCGCTCCGCGAGGTCGAGGAAGAGGTCCGGCTGCTTCGCCGGGGAGAGGCTCGCGAGCCAGAGCACGATCCGCTCCTTGGCCCCCGAGGCCCCCTCACTTGCCCCGAACGTGGACGGCAGGACGATCCCGTCGCGCCCGAAGTTCCTCCGGAGGCTCTCCGCCTGCGTGCGCGTCTGCGTCACGATGCCGTCCGCGGCCCGGATGCCACTGTGGACGAGGAGGTCGCGCGCCGCCGCGAGCGGAAGCAACGCAGCCTTGCGAAGCCCAGAACGCTTGGATGCTTGCAAACGCTTCACGTGCTTCCAGAACGAGCAGGAATCCTCGCCGTTGCTTCCCCAGACGAAGCGGCTCCCGTGGGCGCGCGCCCAGCGCGCCGCGATCCAAGTGAGGTGGGAGCGGCCGCGCTGGTAGAGGGCGTCGGGCCGGATGTCGTCGAGCGCCTTCCGGTACTCGTTCAGGTCCTTGAGCCAGGAGACGGCAGTCACGGGCCGCTCGATCCAGTGGAAGCGGATGCCCTCCGGGAGGTGCGGGAGCGCGCTGCGGTCGCGTGTGAGCGCGAGGTAGTGGACTTCGTGGCCGCGGCGCCGGAACGCGGACGCGAGGTGGTACATCTGCACCTGCGTCCCGTTGACCATGGTCGCGGGGTCGAAGAGCCAGGAGTCGGCGAGGATGGCGATGCGCATGGTCAGAGCAGCGAGAGGTAGACCTCCCGCAGTCGCGCGGCGGCGCGGTCCCAGGTCAGGTGCGCGACGGACGCGCGGATAAGGGCCCGGCGGCCGTTAAGCTCCTGGCGGCGCGCCGCGAGCCCGACGAGGACGCGGGCGAGGGCCTCGGGGGTCTCCTCCTCGGCGACGAAGCCCGACTCCTCGGTGAGCACGTCGCGTACGCCGTGGCGGCGCGTGACCAGCACGGGCGTGCCGCAGGCGAGCGCCTCGAGCGCCGCGTTGCCGAAGGACTCGACGTGCGAGACGGAAACGTAGAGGTCCGCCGCGCGGTAGAGGTGGACGAGCTCGGGGGCCGGGGGCTCTCCGCCCGCGGTCACCGCGCCGGGGAGGAGCACGAGGTCCGCGACACCCGCGCGCATCGCTGCGTCCGCGAGCTTCTCCCGCGGGCCGACGCTCACGCAGCGGATCTGCGGCGCCTCCGCGCGGACGAGCGCGAGCGCCCGGTAGAGGAGCTCGATGCGCTTGACCGGGCTCGCCCGGCCGACCGTCATGAGGACGAAGCCGTCGGGATCGAGTCCCAGGGCCGCGCGGCGGTCCTCGAAGGGGATCCTCCCGATCTCCTCGTGCGCGACGCCGTTCGGCACGACGACGACGCTTCGCGGATCCGCGCCGAGCTCGACCAGAAGGTCGCGGTTCATCCGCGAGAGCGCGACGATCCGGCCGGCCCTCGCCACGACCTGCCGCATGCGCCCCTCCGCGCGGGGGTCGAGGCGCGCCCCGTAGCCGATCGCCGGCACCGTCTGGACGTCCGCGCCCTGCGCCGACACGACGACCGGAAGCCCGTGGCGCTCCGCCGCGCGCACGGCGCGCTCGCCGCCGCCGTGGAGCATCGGCCCGTGAAGGACGTTGATCCGCTCCTTCGCGACCATCCGCTCGACGTTCCGGCGGCGCAGGTAGGCGGTCAGGACGGAGAGGGACCGCGAGCGATAGTGGCGGTAGGGATAGGAGAAGCCCCGCGGAAGGAAGGCGGGGCCGGTGGAGGCGACCGAGACGCGCGTCAAGGGCTGGCGTTGGAGCGCCCGCGACAGGAGGTGGTTGGAGAACTCCATCCCCCCGAGGCTCGGGTAGTGGTTCTCGGTCACGATGCCGACGCGGACCTCCGCGGCGCCGGTCTCCATGCGCGCCGTCGTCATGCCGGGACCGCGACCGCGTCCGAGAGGCCGATGGGCTCGACGTCGTAGCGGGCGCGCAGCGCGTCGAGGTAGCGCTCAAGCTGCCCGAGGAACCGTTCCACCTCCGCCGCCGTCGCGTGGTACGGGCTCGCGCCGGCCGTCGCCTCGTTGGTGTGGAACATCATGCAGAGGAAGAGCGGGCCTTCGCCCGCCCGCCGCGCGAGGTAGTCCGTCGCCGCAAGCATCGCGGGGACGTCCGTGAACGAGGGACGCAGCCAGGCGGGGCGCAGCGGGTTCCTGAACGGGCCGAGCAGCGCGCCCTGCCAGCGGCGGAAGGGGTCGATCCTGCGGCGGAGCGCCTTCGGCACGAGGTCCCACCACGGGTTCACGAGCGTGACCGGCGCCTCGAGGATCCGCATCGCCCCCGGCTGCCGGAAGTCGTCGGAGGACGGGTGGTACGGCTGGTCGGGAGCCCCCAGGTAGCTCACGCCGCCCTTGCCGCTCCGCCACCATGCGTGCGGCGTCACGCTCGAGTCCACGAGGTAGCCGAGCTGCTCGAGGAAGCGGAGCGTCCGCCGGCCGAGGCCGTAGCGCCCGGCGCGGAAGGAGGTCGGGGGGCGGCCGAAACTCTTGCAGAAGAGCGCGGTGAGATTGAGGAGCTTGTTGTACTCGACGAACGGGGGCAGCTCGCCCTGGAACGCCTCGGTGCGCTCCGCGTCCATCGACGCGCGCGGCTCGATGAACTCCGCGTGGAGGTGCGTGCCGAGCTCGGCGCGGCCGTCGAGGCCGCGAAAGAGCGCGACGCAGTCGTCGTCGCGCATCACCTCGGGCGAGAGGAGGTACGTCGGGCGGACGCCGTGGCGCTCGAAGACGGGCTGGAGGCGCTCCGGCACGCCCTCGACCACGTTGCGGAATGCAAACGGCCGGCGCACGCTCCACCGCGGGCCCTTGTCGCACTCGGTGTCGAGGCTGATCGCGAGCCTGGCTCTCATCGCGCCACCTCCTCCCGCGGCCTCGTGAACACGGACTCAAGGAAGTGGACGGCGCGACCGTAGACCGTCGTGCGGTTCTTGACGACCAGCTTCCACCGGGGCCGGAAGCGCGTGGTCCACTTCGACTTGTAGTCCGCCTCGCCGCGCATGAAATCGAGCGCCCGCACGCCCCGCGCGTGGCAATCGCGCAGGATCTCGTGGATCAGGAGGCGGGACGGGTAGAACTGCGCAGCCTCCGGGTCGAACGCCATGTTCCACGCGTGGTAGACGCCCCGCTCCTCGAACCCGAGCATGTAGGCGATCGCGCGGCCGCGGTGCCGCAGCCAGTAGACGCGGAACCGGCCGGCAAGGGTGTGGTGCCGGATCGCCTCGGCGAGGAACGCGCGCCCGCCCGGATCCGTGAGCAGGCTCGCGCGCCCGAGCTCGCCCTGCCGCGCGGCGTGAAGGGGCGCCGCTTCGGCGAGCACCCGATCCGCGTCCCACGAGGTCGCGACCTCGACGTCGTAGCCGCCCGCGCGAGAGAGACGGTTCCTCGCGAGGTTGATGTTCTTGCGCACGAACCGGCGGCTCGTCTCCCCCATCACCTGGTCCCAGGGCCGCGCGAGATCGACCTCGTAGTAGCGCCCTTCCCCGAGCGCGTAGTCGATGCCCCGGCCGCCCAGCCACGCGCGCGCCGCCGCTGCGGGCTCCTCCCCGCAGAAGTTGTCGAGAACGAGCGCCTCCCAGCGCCAGCCCTCCTCGAAGAGCCACTGGAGCGCGACCCCGAGGACCTCGCCCGCAAGCGCCGGCGCCGCGAGGACGGCGGCGTAGTCCGCGTGCAGGTCGGCGAGGAAGCGCACCGACCGGAAAGGCAGGAGGCCGCGCCGCCGCCCGTCGCGGAACATGAGAGGCACGATGCCGACGACCTCCGCGCGCTCGCGGGCGACGAGCAGGAGCGGCGCGAAGTCTCCGCGGAGATGGCGGAGCCACGCGGTCACATGCTCCGGGTCGTGCTGGAAGGTGGGACCGGATGTGACCGACTGCAGGCGACGCCATGCGCCCAGAAGTCCGTTCTCGAGACGGAACCCGAAGCGGGGCTCGATCGCGATCACCGTTCACCTCCGCGCAAGGACCGCCCCCGCGACCGGCAGGCCGCGCACGACCGAGCGCTCTTCTCGCGTGAGCGCGCGGAAACGCAGGATGAAGTAGAGGGTGATGCCGAGGGTGACCTGGATGAGGAGCGTCGCGCCGTGCGGCCACGGCATGACCGCGGCGGCGGCTCCGGTGACCGCCGCCATCACGGCTGCGGCCGCGAGGGAACGCGAGATCGCTCTCACGAACACGCCGCCCCCCCCGACGGCCGCGTCTGCCGCGCGCAGCGTGAGGACGCCCGCGACGAGCGCCGAAGCCAGGTAGGCAAGGGCAAGCCCGTTCGCGCCCCCGAGGCCCCCCCCGATCGCGAGAAGGACGACGGACGCGCCCGTCTCGACCGCGGTGATGCGGAGAATCGCCGCCGAGCGGCCGGAGGCGATGATCACGCAGCGCAGCAGGTGCTCGAGGCCCTTGACGAGACCGACGCCCGCGAGCGGGACGAGGAAGAGGCTCGCCGCCTCCCACCGCGGGCCGTAGGCGAAGAGGATAAGCGGCCGCGCGATGGCCGCGAGGCCGAGCATCGCGGGGATGTAGACGAGACCGAGCGCGAGCATGCTCGCGTAGGCCTTGCGCCGGAAGGCGGGGGGATCGTTCTGGAAGAACGCGAAGGCGGGCTGGAGGACGGTCGTCAGCACCGCCTGCACCTGCACAGCCGGCGCCACGGCGAGCGTGAATGCGACGCCGAAACAGCCGAGCAGGTCCTTGCCCGCGAACTTGCCCACGAGGATCTGGGTGAGGTTCTGGGAGACGTAGTAGAGGACGTTCGAGCCGAGCAGGTGGAGCCCCATGCGGACGTGGTGGGCGATCCCGCGGAAGTCGGGGCGGGAGGGACGCCAGCCCGAGATGCACCAGACCCCGACGGCGAAGACGGCCCGGTCGACCATGAGGCGGACGACCAGCGACCAGACGCCCAGCCCTGCGAAGGCGGTTGCGACGGCGACGACGTTCGCGACGATCATCGACGCGATCTCGAGCGCGGAGTAGGCGCCGAACTCCATCCGCTTGCGGAGGATGACGGTTGGGAAGGAGAGGCTCGAGAGGAGGAGGCTCCACGCGAGCACGGCCACGATCGGCTCGAGGCGCGGCTCGCCGAAGAAGGTCGCCGCGAGCGGCGCCGCGAGGCAGCACGCGGCCGACATTGCGACGTTGATTCCGACGTGACAGACGAAGATCGCGCTCACCTGCCCCTCGGTCGCGTCCGCGTCGCGCACGAGCGACGCCCCGAACTGCACGCCCGAGAGCGCTTGCGCGAGCCGCGTGACCAGTAGCGCCATCATCACGAGGCCGAAGTCTGCGGTCGTGAGCAGGCGCGCGAGGAGGATCGTGAAGAGGACCTGGAGGATCTGCTGGCCCCCGCCGACGCCCGCGCGCCAGAGGAACCCCTGGATCACCCGCTCCTTCAGCCCCTTCACGACCGCACCTGCGCCGCGCGTGCCGCGTCGGCCGAGGCGACCGCCTCCCGCTCGCTGTCGACGCGCACGGCCACGGCGAGCCCCACGAGGCAGAAGAGGAACCACTGGAAGTTGCTGTAGGTGAGCGGCGTCGCGGTGATCCACGCGGCGCCGGAGCCGACGAGCACGGCCACGACGAAGTGGAAGAAGAGCTTGCGTTCCGGGTCCGTCTCCTGCTTCGCCCAGCGGTAGACCGTCCACAGGATCCAGAGCACGACGCCGACCGTGTAGAGGCCGACCACCGGCCCGAGGTCGCCGAGGAGCTGGAGGAACTGGTTCTCGGGGTCGCCCCACGTGCCGTGGATGCCGAGGCACTGGTCCATGCGCTCCATCTCGAGGAAGCGGCCGAGGTAGAAGCGCCACTGGTTGGGCCGGCCCGAGGCGAACGCGATCGGGTCCTGCTCCCCCTCGAAGATCGCGATCTCGCGCCACCAGCGCTGCTGGACCCGTTCCGCCTGCGAGAGGCCGACGAGGAACACGAGCAGGCACGCGAGGAGGCCGAACCGCCGTCGCAGGAAGAAGAACGCGGCCACGCTCAGGAAGGCGACCCCCGCGAGCGCGTTGTGGAACGTGAGGTAGACGAGCCGCCCGAAGAGCGTCGCGCAGAGGAGCAGCGCGAGGATCCAGTGCGGCCGCCAGCGCCGCATCCAGCCGAGGCTGAGCAGGAAGAGCGCGAGGAGCATCGACATGCAGCCGACGACCGCGGGGGTCACGACGTCGTGGTAAAGGGCCTTCTGGCGCACGACGCCGTGGTACTCCATGGCAAGCCGCTCGCCGTACCCGTAGAAGATCGCCGCCACCGGCACCGCGCCGAGGAGCCAGAGGCGCAGGAGCTTCCACGCGTGCTCGAAGTCCTGAACGACCATGACCGTGAGCAGGAAGATCGGGACCCCGCACGTGTAGCGGAGCGTGTTCTCGAGGACGATCTCGGTCCTGCCGCCGACCGCGATGTAGACGGCGGCGGAGATCCAGACGATCGCGGCCCAGGCGAGGATCGGCCTCGTGAGCGGGACGTGCGCGAGGCGCGGTCGCGCGAGGAAGATCGAGAGGAGCACGGCGACCGGCACGCCGCCGGCGAGGAGGTCGAGGACGCTGAAGCCGTAGACGCGCTGCTCCCAGAACATCTCGAAGCTGAACCGCATGAAGACGAGCAGCGCGAGCGCGGGGACGGGGCGGAGGATGACGATGCCAAGCGCGCCCAGGAGACAGAAGAGCGCGACCGCGGTGATCGCCGACCCCTCGAGGGCGAGCGATACGCCGAAGAGCCCGGCAACGACGGCCGGGATCCAGATGAGGTGGTGGAGCGGGCTCGTCGCGCGGCTCTGCATTCCCGTCCGTCGGCGGCCGGCCGCCCTACGGACGGACCCCGGCCGTCCGGCGCTCTCTCGCCGGCTGCAAGGGTCGAGGAAAGGCCGCTCGCCCTTCTCGTATATCGGCTGCCCCGGCGGGGTTTCCCCGCTGCGCGCGGGATCGGAGGGGGCGTCGGGGGCCCCGCCTTCGCGGCGCCGGAGGCGCCGCCACGGCGAGGCGAGCCGGCTAGAGCCCGTGCCGCGCCTTCCAGACGACCAGCGGGAGGAGCCGGCCCGGGTCCACGGCCCCTCCGGGCACCGCGGCGGCGAGAAGCCCAGCCTCCGGCATCGCGCGGGCCTCCTCGAGACGCCGCGCGCGCCAGGCGCGGCCCTCGGGCGACGCCACGGCGAACGCGTACGCGCTCGGGAGCCCGATCTTCCTGAGCTGCCAGTAGCGTGCGTCCAGCGCCCGCGCGGCGGCCCGCCGGAGGATGTACTTCGTCCGCCCCTCCCGGAGCTTCCAGCCGGTCCCGAGGCTCATGGCGATCGCCACCACCTCGTCGTCCCAGAAGGCCGGCGCGGGGACCAGCCCCAGTTCCTGCTGCAGCTCGAGCGGATGGTGGAAGAACATCTCCGGGCACATCTGGACGGCGAGCCAGGTGAAGAAGAGGCCGAAATCCCCCTCGGGGACCTCGCGCAGGAAGCTCTCGCGGTGGCGCGCGATGGCCAGCTCGTAGACGCGGCGCTCGTAGGCCTCGTCGTAGCGGCCCACGCGCCCGAGGCCGCGCTCCGCATACGGCGGGATGCCTCGCCGCCAGTTCTCGAAGTGGAGCCCCGCCTTCCGCAGCTCGTTCCAGGGGAGCCGCGTGAGCGCCGGCCCCACGAACGGCACGAGCCCCCGCCGCTCGAGCCACGCGTAGGCGCGCAGGAGCCGCGCGTAGCCCTGGTGGCGGCGCATCCCGAGGAAGAGGCGGTCGGCCCCGTCGCCGTCGAGCAGCGTGCGGACGCCGTCCTCGCGCGCGGCCAGCGCGACGAACCGCATCGTCGCGTTGTTGAACCCCACGGGCTCGCTGGCGACGCCCGAGGCGTGCTCGAAGTTGGCGATCACCTCGCCCGGCGCGACCCGGATCCGCCGCGCCTCGATCCCGAGCTCCCGCGCGAGGAAGTCCACCCGCGGGAACTCGTCGTAGGCCCGCCCGTAGGCGAGCGTGTAGCCGAGCACCTTGGCGCCGCCCTGCGTTGCCTTCGCCGCGAGGAGCCCCGAATCGACGCCGCCGCTGAGCGCGACGCCCACGGCTCCCTCTCCCGCCGTCCGCCGCGCGACCGCCCGCGCGAGCCGCGCGTCGATCTCGCCGCAGAGGTCCTCCTCGGTCGCCGCGGCGAACGCCTCGGGATCGCGGAGCCGCGCGAGGCGGAAGTAGGGCGCGGCGCGCACGACCCCGTCCTCGACCGCGACCATCGAGCCGGGCGGGACCTTGCGGACGCCCGCGAGGAGCGTCCGGTCGTTGGGCGTGACGCCGAAGTTGTAGTAGTGGAGCAGCGCGTCGGGGTCGGTCCCCGGGAGCGGGGCGAGCGACGCGAGCCCGCGCAGGTGCGTGGCGAAGAGCAGCAACCCCTTCGTCTCCCGGTAGAAGAGCGGCCGGAAGCCGTAGCGGTCGGTCGCGAGCCGGAGCCCGCCCTCGCCGTCGAGCCGGACGAGCGCGAAGCTGCCCTGGGTTCCCCCCGGCCCCTCCCGCTCGAGACGCCGAAGGCTGGTCTCGACATCCTCGGGAGAGAACACCCGCCCGGCGAGCGCGAGGAGCAGCGGCCCCTCGCGGAGGACGTGCAGCTCGCGCGACGGCCCGACGCGGAGGAGGCACGCGGTGCGCCCGTAGAGCAGCGTCTCCGCGCCGTGAGGACAGGGGGGCAAGGGGGCGCCGTCGAGCGAGACCGCGCCGAGGAGCACGAGGGGCCCGTCGCTACGCCCGACCATGCGCGAGCCTCCCGTAGATCGAGCGCATCCGCTCCGCCATGACGCCGATGTCGAACCTCTGCGCGTACGCGACGCGCTCCGCCGCCCCGTCGCGGCCGGCGGCGAGCGCCTCCCTGTGCTCCTCGATCCGGAGCGCCAGCTCCTCGACGCCGCTCACCACGTCGCGCGGCTCGTGCCCGAGGACGACCTCCGCCATCCCGCCGCCGTCCCGGAAGACGATCGCCGGCTTGCCGAGCGCCAGCGCCTCGACCGCGGCGAGGCCGAAAGCCTCGACCTCCGAGGGCAGCACGCAGACGTGCATGAGCCGCTGGTAGGCGGTGACGTCCGGTCGGTAGCCGACGAAGAGGACGGAGCCCTCGATCCCGAGCGTTCGCGCCTGTGCCTCGAGGTTCCCGCGCTCCGCGCCGTCGCCGACGAGGAGGAGGAGCGCGTTCGGGTCGCACAGCCGCGCGAAGCCGTCGAGCAGCCGGTCGAGGCGCTTCGGCCGCGTGAACCGCGACACGGTCCCGACCACGAAGCGGCCGCGGCAGCGGCTCTCGACCGCGGGATCGGGGGGGGCGGCGGGGGGACGGCGGACGGGGGTGCCGTTGTAGACGACCTCCTGGGGCACGCCCGAGAGGTCGAAGAGCGAGCGCGCCGTCTTCCGCGTGTGCTCGGAGTTGAAGGTCAGGAAGTCGACGCCGCCGTTCACGAAGCGACGCTTGAGCCAGCCCTTCATCCCGTCCGCGAGGGTGCGGCGCCGGCCGAGGCCGAAGGCGCCGTGCTCGGTGAAGACGACCGGAACGCCGGAGCGGGTCGCCGCGCGCGCGACCAGCGGATGGAAGGCGTGCAGGTGAACGACGTCGGCGTCGCCGAAGTAGCGCGTCACCCGGCGGAGCCGCGCGGGCGAGAGATCGGCTCCCCCCCGCAGCCCCCCCACTTCGACGTCCACGGGCGCTCTGCGGTAGTGATCGAGGAGCTGGCCCTTCCCCGTGCCGAGGAGCACGGCGGGGTCGATCCCGCCGGCCGCGCGCTGCGCGACCGCGAGATCGAGCACGAGCCGCTCGATGCCGCCGATCTGCGCGCTCCAGAGGTAGTGGACGACGCGCACGGCTCACCGGCGCGGAGCGGCCTCGGCCTCCGGCTCCTTCTTCGACTTGCGCTCCTCGCCGTAGCCGTACCCGTACCCGTACCCGTAGCCGTAGCCGCGGTAGCGGCCGTAGTAGCCGTAGTACCCGTAGTAGCCGTAGCGCCCGTAGCCGCGGCGGTGGACCTTGCGCGCGTCGAAGCCGTTGAAGATGACGCCCTTGAGCGCGGCGCCGAGGCGCTTCACCTGGTCGCGCGCGGCGAGGACGACGTCCGTCGGGCAGCGTCGCCACTGGACGAGGAGGAAGACCGCGTCGAGCTGGCGGAAGAAGGAGGCGGCATCCGCGACGGCGAGGACGGGCGGCACGTCGAAGATGACGTAGTCGAAGTTCTCCTTGAGCTCCTTCAGGAGCGTGCCGAAGCGCGCGGAGTCGAGGATGGCGCCGGGGTTCTCGGGCTTCTTGCCCGCGTGGATCACCGAGAGGCTCTCGACCCCTTCGACCTTGCGCACGACGTCGCGCCAGTCCATGCCCGTCTTGAGGATGTCGGTGATGCCGGGCTGGAGCTGGCCCTTCAGGTGGATGTGGCTCGCGGGGCGGCGCATGTCCGCGTCCACGACGACCACCTTGCTCCCCGCCTGCGCCATGACCACGGCGAGGTTGAGCGACGTGGTCGTCTTCCCCTCGCCGAGGACCGCGGACGTGATCGCGAAGGTGCGGACCGGGGTCTCGAACTCCGCGAACTTGATGTTGGCGCGGAGCGACCGGTAGCCCTCGGCGAGGACCGAGTGCGGCTTCTCGATCGTCACCATCTGGCTCTTCAGCCGCTTGAGCTCGCGGCTCCGGATCGACCGGAACGCGGGCAGCGCGGCGTAGAGCGGCAGGCCGGAGATCTCCTCCAGCTCCTCCGGCGTCTTGATGGACCGGTCGAGGTACTCGGCGAAGAACGCGGTCGCGAGCGAGGCGAGGACCGCGAGGAAGACTCCCACGAGCACGTTGACGAGAAGGTTCGGGCTCGCGCGCGTGGTCGGGAGGACCGGCGGGTCGACGACGCGGACGTTGTTGAAGACCGACTCGCGCGCGATCGCGGCCTCGTGCCGCTTCTCGAGGAGGAAGTTGTAGATGCCGAGGAGCGAGTCGGCCTCGCGGGTGAGCCGTGCGAGCCGGCGCTCCTTCTCCGGCAGCGCCTTCTCCTCCTCCTCGTACTTGCCGAGGAAGGAGCTGACGCGGGCGAGCCGGTCGTCGATCTCCTCCCCGGCGGCGCGCGCCCGCGTGAGGGCGTGGCGGCGCAGGTCCTCCTGCGCGGCCGCGATGCGCGCGTCGATCGAGCGCAGCCGGGGATGGGGCGCCTTCAGGTCGTCCGCGACCGCGCTGCGCTCGAGCCGGAGGTCCGCGAGCTGCCCGGCGAGCGTGGCCATCGTGGGGTCGTCCTCGCGCGCGAGGAGGAGGATCTCCTCGGCCGGGAGGCCGTCCGCCTCGAGCCGCTCGAGCAGCCGACGCTGCTCCTCGCGGGAGAGGTCGAGCTCCGCCTTCTCGCACTGAAGGGCGCTGATGCGCTCGATCAGGAGGTGCGTGCGTTCGGAGAGGAGCGTGACGCCATGCGTCGCGCGGAAGCTGTCGAGGGACTTCTCGACCTCGTCGAGCGACGCCTTGGTCGAGTCCACCTGCTTGTTGAGGAAGTCGATCGCCCTTCCGGCCTCGTCCACCTTCTTGGCCTGCTTCGTGTCGACGTAGCTCTGCGCCAGCGCCTGCGCCGCCTCCTTCGCGAGGCGCGGCGTGGACGCCTTCACGCCGAGCGCGACGAGCCCGGTGTTGCGCCGCACCTGCGAGACCGTGACCCGCCCGCGCACCCAGTCCGTGAGGCTCGCCTTCGTGCGGATCGTGATCTCGTACTCGCGGCCGACCGGGTTACCCTCGACGCCGAGCGTGAAGCCGCGCCCGAACGCGGTGAACGGCTCCCCGATCGTCGCCTTGACGGTTTCGGTCTCCACCTCCCTCCGGAAACGTCGCTCCTTCACCTTCTCGACATCGAGGTCGTAGCGGCCCTGGCCGTGGTCGCGCGCGAAGCGGAACCGGAAGGTCTCCGCGCCCGGAGCATCGGGGGGCGCGGGGGCGCAGCGGATCTCGACCGCGCACTCCTCGCGACCGTAGCCGACGGCGCGCAGCATCACCTCGAGCGGGCGGTACTCGTTGGTCTCCCGCAGGAAATCCGAGAGGCCGCGCGCCTGGAGCGCGTCGGCGGCGCGTTCGGCGACCATGCGCGAGCGCATGATCTCCATCTCCGTCTCGACCTGCGCGGCGGTGTCCACGAATTGGAGCTCCTGCACGAGCCCTTGGCCCCCGGACTGCGTGTCGATCTCGACCATCGCCTCCGCGGTGTAGACCGGCGTCGCGAAGAGCGTGAGGCCGACGCTGCCGGCGAGGATCAGGGCGAAGGGGATGAACGCGAGCCACTTGTGCTCGCGGAGGATCGCGAAGTAGTCCGTGAGGTGGAGCGTGCGGTGGAGGTGCTGGCGGCTCTCCTCGGCCGCGCGGTTGTGCATCACGCGCGCACCTCGCGGAGGGAGAGGGTGCGGAAGGCGTCGTGCGCGGCGCGCAGATGCAGGAGCTCGGCCGGGCGGTGCAGGTCGCTTCCGGTGAAGTCGTAGAGCCCGTCGGAGAGGAGCGCCTTCGAGACCTCCTCCGCCTCGGGCCCGTGGCGCCCCACGAGCGAAAGCAGGTTGAGCTGGAAGCGCCAGCCGGCCTCGCGCCACCCGCGCGCGCGTTCGTAGTCGCGCGAGAGGCCCGCGGTGCGCTCGGGATGGGCGAGCACGGGCCGGATGCCGCGCTCCAGGAGCGCCTCGCCGACGCGCCGCACGCCGACCGCAGGCTGGTGGAGCGGCAGCTCCACGAGCAGGTGGCTCTCTCCCTCAAGGTCGAAGGGGACGAGATCGCGCCGGCCGCCGACCGCGTCGAGCAGCTCCTCGCCGTAGTAGTGCTCCGCGCCGCAGCGCACGTCGAGCGAGACTTGGGCGCCCGCGAGCAGCCGCGCGACCTCCTCGGTCCGCCGCTGGAGCTCGGACGCGGCGAAGCTGTTCCCGAGCCGGAACTGGTGCGGCGTCAGGTAGACGCAGGTGACGCCGAGCTCCTTGAGCCCGCGCGCCATGGCCACGGTCTCGACGGGGCTCTTGCTCCCGTCGTCCACGCCGGGCATCAGGTGAGAGTGGATGTCCGTCTTGAGCATCAGCTGGCCGCGACCGCGGCGGCGACCGCGGCGATGGTGGCGCCGGATTGCATCCAAGGCGTCAGGAGGGTGATCGTGCGGGACCAGGTGGCGAGACCGCGCGTCCCGGCGACGATCCGGTCGCCGGGGTGGAGCTGGATCGACGGGCCGTACGTGTAGACGTCCGTGATCGACAGCGTGAACGCCTGCGGCTTCTGCCAGCCGCCGCGGAAAATCCGGATCTCGCTCTTCCTCGAGTTGAGGAGGTCGAGCCCCTCGGCCGCGGCGATCGCGTCGGCGAGGTTGAGCCCGCGCCAGTCCATCGGCACGATCCCGGGCTTCTTCACCTCGCCGAGCACGTAGACCTTCCAGTCCGTCTTGTCCGGGACGTAGACCATGTCGCCGTTCTGCATCGCGATGTTGCGCGACGTGTCGCCGCGCAGGAGGATGTCGGCGAGGCTCACCGAGAGGAGCTTCCCGCCGCGGATGACGTAGGCCCCCTCGATGTCGCCCGTGTCGCGGATCCCGCCCGCGCGCGCGACGCCGTCGAGCAGCGTCGTGCTCCCGTCCACGGGGAGGACCGTCGGCCGCTCCACGTGGCCGAGGACGTAGAACTTCTGCGACTCGTACCGGAGGATCTCGCAGCTCACCTGCGGGTCCTTGATGTACTCGCTGAACGCCGCCTTGAGCAGCAGACGCACCTGCGCGGTGGTCTGCCCGGCGGCCTCGACCCCCGCGATCATCGGCGGGTAGATCTTCCCGTCGCTCTGCACGCGCGTGCCGACGGGCGCCCCCTGGGCGTCCTGGCCGACGCCCGAGAGCTCCGGGTGGCCGACGACGACGATGTGGAGCACGTCGTTCACGCCGATCCGGTACTCCCCGGGCGCCGCGGGCGGCTCGGTCTCGATCGTCTCGACCTTGAGCGACCTCTCGATCGGGGCGCGGCCCGCCGCGACGAGCTTCTCCACGGTCTCGGGGTTCGTCTTGGGCATCGACGTGCACGCCGCGAAGAGGAAGAGGAGGGGGATCAAGGGCCGGGGCCTCATCCGTCGGTCCTCACGTCCTTCGCCCAGGCCTGGTTCTCCCGATACCAGCTCACGAGCTGCTCAAGCCCCTTCTCGAGCGTCGTCTGCGGCACCCAGCCGAGGAGCGTCTTGGCCTTGCCGATCGAGGCCCACGTCGCGGGCACGTCCGCCGGGTGCATCGGCTCGTAGCGGAGCTTCGCCTTCTTCCCGAGCAAACGTTCGATCGAGCGGATCACGTCGATCAGGACCGCCGGCTTGTCCGAGCCGAGGTTGATGACCTCGAAGCCGACGGGCTTCAGCGCGGCGATCGTGCCCCGGGCGATGTCGTCCACGTAGGTGAAGTCCCGCGACTGCGAGCCGTCGCCGAAGACGGTCACCGGCCGCCCCTCCGCGGTCCACTGGACGAACCGGAAGAGGCTCATGTCCGGCCGCCCGGAAGGCCCGTAGACGGTGAAGTAGCGCACGACGCTCACGTCGAGGCCGTGGAGGTAGTGGTACGTGTACGAGATCGCCTCCGCAGCCTTTTTCGACGCCGCGTACGGCGAGAGCGCCCTGTCCGTGTTCGCGTCCTCGCTGTAGGGCATCGGGTTGTGCTTGCCGTAGAGGCTCGACGTCGAGGCGATCACGAACTTCTTCGTCCCGTTCGCGCGGCAGAGATCCAGCAGGTTGAGCGTCCCCGTCGCGTTGGTCTCGAAGTAGACCCACGGGTTCTCGACGCTCTGCCTGACCCCGGCCCGCGCCGCGAGGTTCACGACCGCGTCGAAGGGCCCCGCGCGCTTCCACAGCCCCCGCAGCCCCCCCTGATCGCAGATGTCCAGGCGTTCCATCGCGAACCCGGGCTTCCCGGTGAGCCTCTTGAGCCGCCACTCCTTGAGCCGGACGTCGTAGGCGTCGTTCATGTTGTCGACACCCGTGACCTTGTGCCCCGCCCCGAGGAGCAGTTCGCAGGTCTTGCTGGCGATGAAGCCGGCGGCGCCGGTGACGAGGTAGTTGGCCAACGGAAACGCGCGCCCCGAACGGGGGCGCCCTCCTCTACATAGTTCGATCCCGAAGGGCGCTTTCCGCAGGGCCGAAACGCGGTCAAGCGCGCTGGCTCGCGCCTTCCAGCGTCGGCAGGAGGTCCTCCACGAAGGCCTCGGGGTAGTCCCCGAGCGCGCGACGGAGGGGGCCCTCGGGGGCCGTGGGGCCGCCCGCGGCCCGGGCGACCGCAAGGCCGCACTCCCGCGCGACCAGCGCGCAGGCGAGCGAGGGCTCGGAGTCGCCGACGACGACGGCCAAGGGCCGGCCCGCGTCGAGGAGCGCGTGGTACCGCTCCATCACCCGGGCGATGACCACGACGGGCTCCGCGGGGGCAACGTCCAGGTCCACGTCGGGCCCCTCGTACCCGAGCTCGCGGAGCTGTGCGTGGGTCACGCCGAGGTCGTCGCGGCGGCCGGTGTGGACGACGACCGGGTCGAGCGTCCCGCGCTGCCGCATCTCGCGGACGAGCGGGGCGACGCGGGCGAGCCCAGGCCGCCCCTCGACGACGAAGTGGACGCGGGGCTTCCCGGTCCGGGTCGGGGGGGCCTCGGGGGCCGTGGCCTCCAAGCCTGCCGGCGCCGGCTCGGCCATCCGGTAGGCCGTCCCGTCGATCGCGAGGAGGCGGCGGTGGGCGAGGCGGAGGAGCTCGCAGAGAATCGTCCGCTGCTCCTCGGCGAGGACGACGTCGGTCGGCTCGTACGCGGCGCTCCACGACGCGACACAGTCGCCGCAGTCGATGTGCTCCTCGATCTCGAGGCCGCCCGGCGGGCGGCGCCGTTCGGCGCGCAGGGAGCCGACGCGCAGCGACGCGAGGCCGAAGTCTTCCGCGACGCGTGCGAGGACGGCGCGGACGTCGGCGGCCCGCTCGGCAAGCGTGAGCGCCCCCGTCGCATAGTGGCGGGAGAGGTGGAGCTTCCGGAAGGTCTTGCGGTCGAGGAGGATCCGGGCCCACCGCGGCCGGGCGCGGCCGAGGAGGTAGAGGGCGAGGCCCATCCAGAGGAGCGCGGACGACGCGATCGCGCGCAGGTCGCCGAAGAGGCCGAAGGCGAGCGCATGGGCGGACGCGAAGAGCGCGAGGAAGGCGAGGACCCGGCGCGGGCTCTTCCAGATGTCCAGCAGCCGGTGGTGGACGTGACCCCGGTCACCCGTGAAAACCGGCTTGCCGCGCAGGAAACGGCGCAGTGTCGAGAGAGCCGCGTCCCCCACCGGGAGCGCCACGAGGCAAAGGGCCAAGGGCACGTCGAAGGGCCCCGGGCCGCCGAGGAGGAGCCCGGCCGTCGCGAACCCGAGGAAGAGGCTTCCCGAGTCGCCGAGGAAGATCTGCGCGCGGGGCAGGTTGAACCGGAGGAATCCGAGGATCGCGCCGGCGAGGACGAGCGCGGGCAGCGGCGCCGCGCCGCCGAGCGCGGCCCCGCCGAGCGCAGCGACCAGCGCGGCCGTGGCGGCGAGACCGTCCATGCCGTCGATCAGGTTGATCGCGTTCGTGACGAGGACGACCCAGAAGACGACGAGGAGCACCTCGATCCCGGCCGCGGGGACGGCGCCCCAGGGGGCAAGGAGAAGCTCGGACGCCCGGTGCCCGGTCGCGACGAGGATGAGCGCGCTGACCGCCTGCCCGAGGAGCTTTCCCTTGGGCGACATGCCTCGGAGGTCGTCGAAGGCGCCCACGCCCGCCATGAGACAGGCGCCGAGCGCGAGGCCAAGCGAGCGCGGAGACCCGTCGTAGACGAGGAAGCCGACGAACGGGAGGACGATCGCGAGCCCGCCCAAGAGCGGCGTCTTCCCGGCGTGGGCGTAGCGGCCGCCGGGCAGGACGACCGCGTTCCAGAAGAGCGCGAAGCGCGCGACGACCGGCACCGCGATCCGCGCGGCGCTCGCGCTGCCGAGGAAGAGAAGCGCCGCCTTCGCGCCCGCGAAAGCTGCGATCGCGGCGGCCGCGAGGAGGACCGCCGCGGCGACGACGGGACCGCGCCGGTCCCCGAGGAGGGCCGGAGGCTTCGAGGGCTCGCTGCGGCGGATCATCGTGGGCGCCGCTCTCGTCAGCGGCGGTTTCCCCTAGGGATTCGTCGGCAGCGCCCGTCGCTTTCCGAAGCCTTCGCGCTGTTCAGTCCCTAACGGCGACCAAACGGATCATGTGCACGAAACGCCGCAACACGCCGTGCGCAAGGAGCTTGCGGAGACCGCGCGGGAGGCGGAGGAGCATCCCCTCGACGGAGCGGAAGACAGGGACGGGGAGCGTCCGGTAGCCGCGCAGGGGGAAGAGCGCGCGGCATCGGAAGCCGGCCTCGCGGAAGAGGCTCGCCGCCTCGCCGACGGTGTACTCGTGCAGGTGGAGTCCGGTCGGCTCGTCGTCGAAGAAGCGCGACACGTCGTGCGGGCCGCTGAGACGGTTCGGGGTCGTGCAGATCAGCAGGCCCCGAGGGCGCAGGACGCGATGCACCTCGCGGAGCTGCGGCAGCGCGTCGCCCGGATGCACGTGCTCGAGGACCTGCGACGAGTGCGCCACGTCCACGGCGGCGTCCGGCAGGGGGATCGTGCGGCCGTCGAAGGCGAGGAAGCGATACCCCTTGGGCCCGTCCGCGGGCGGCACGACATCCAGCGCGCAGACCTCCGGGAGGAGGCCCGCGACCGCGGCGGCCAGCGCGCCGTCGCCGCATCCGATGTCGAGGAAGCCTCGGCGTCCCCGGACCAGCGGGCGAAGGAAGGCGACCTGGTGCCGGATGGAACGCTCTCGCGTCTCCGCGTCCTTGCGGGCGAGGCCGGGGAGGCTGCGGAAGAGCTCCGCGTAGAGCTCGCGGTAGAGGCGCGGGCGCTCGACCGCGGGCGCTTCGCGGAGCTTCCGGGCGAGCGAGCGCTCGAGCTCGTACTGGAACCTGATCGCGTCGGCCTCGGCCGCAGGGAGGGGAGAGGGCATCCTCCCTCTGGATCGGCGGCGGGCGCGCGGGCCTCCATGCCCCCGAACCCCCCGGACACCGCTTCAACGACCCTTGTCGCGGTCGAAGATGACGCGGACGGTCTCGAGCAGGATCCGCAGGTCGAAGAGGATCGAATGGTGCTTGATGTAGAACATGTCGAGCCGGAGCTTCTCGACCGCGTCGGCCTCGTCGGAGCCGTACCGGTAGCACACCTGCGCCCAGCCGGTGACGCCGGGCTTCAGCGCGTGGCGCTGGTCGTAGAAGGGGATCTTCGCGCGGAGCTGCTCGACGAAGTAGGGACGCTCGGGGCGCGGGCCGACGAAGCTCATCGTGCCCTCGAGCACGTTCCACATCTGCGGGATCTCGTCGATGCGCGTCTTCCGGAGGAACCGGCCCACGCGCGTGATCCGCGGATCGTCCTCCTGCGCCCACTGCGGGGTGCCGCTCGCCTCGGCGTCCTGCCGCATCGAGCGGAACTTGCAGAGGGTGAAGGTCTTGCCGCCCTGGCCCACGCGCTCCTGGCGGTAGAGCGCGGGGCCTTTCGACTCAAGCTTGATCGCGATCACCGCGGCAAGCGCGATCGGCGAGCTGAGGAGGAGCCCGAGCCCCGCAACGACGACGTCGAAGACGCGCTTCGTGACGTTCCTGAGGCGCGTGTTGATGAAGCCTTCGGAGAAGATCAGCCAGCTCGGGCGCAGGTCCTCGACGGGGATCTTCCCTGCGATCTCTTCGTGGAGCCGCGCCTCCTCGGCGATGTCGGTGCCGGCGAGGCGGACGCGGAGCAGCTCCTCGAGCGGGAGCCCCCTCCTGCGGTCGTCCACCGCGACGACCACCTGGTCCACGCGGTGTTCGGCGACGACCGCACATAGGTCCTTGTAGGTGCCCAGGACGCTCCGGCCGCCGATCCGCCACTCGCGGCCCTCCTGCTCCTCGCTGAGGAAGCCGACGAGCTCGTAGTCGCGGGCGCAGAGGTCGAGGATCTCGCGCGCGGTCCGCTGCGCCTCCTTGCCGACGCCGAGGAAGAGGACCCGCCGCCGGAACCGGCCCGTGCGGCTCAGCATCTCGAACGCGAGCCGCCCAAGGGTCACGACCGGCGCGAACGCCACGACGAACGCGAGCGGGGCGAGCCACTCGCGGAGGAGCCCGTACCAGACGGCTACGGCGACCGCCGACGCGAACCCGATCCCGAAGCCGAGGCGGCGCCAGAAGACCGCGCGGCCGGGGACGCGCCGGAACGAGTAGAGGCCCGACCAGAAGAAGGCGACCTTGATCCCGGCCATGATGAGGAGGGTGTTCGCGAGGGAGAGGGGGGAATGGAAGACCGTCACCCGCCCGAACTGGGTGAAGGCCGAGGCGCCGAGCAGCGCCCCGACGATGAGGAGGTCCTCGAGCACGACGTAGAAAAGCGTCGCGCCGCGGACGCGGACTCCGGCCACGGTCACCGTCTCGCTATCGACCAGTGGCGCCGCAGAAGTGAAGGAAGGGGAGGGGCGGCGGGGAGGGGCACCGCGCCGTAAGTCTCTGTGGGAAAGCGCGTTGCGTCGGTGGCTTCGCCTCGACCACGCCCGGCGGAGCGGGGTCCTCCTGCAATCGAGCGATCAGTTCGGCCATGGATGCGCCGTCCAACGGGCCGACGGGCGCCGGCGGGTCTTCGCGGCAGCCCGACAACCCTGCCACGACGATCCCGAGGACGTGAGTGGCGCGCACCACGCGCCCCAGTCTAGCCGGATCCCGGATCTACGGCCCCGCGAGCTCCCGCGGGAGGGAGAACTGCACGCGCTCCTCGGCGACCTTCAAGGTCTCGATCCCCCGCGCCCCCTTCGCCTCCAAGGCCGAGAGGAGCTCGCGCACGAGCTCCTCCGGCGCCGACGCCCCTGCGGTCACGCCGACGGCGCGGGCGCCTTCGATCCAGTTGGGGTTTAGATCCTTGGCCGTTTGCAACAGGTAGGAGCGGCAGCCGGCCTGGCGGGCGACCTCGACGAGCCGGTTCGAGTTGGACGAGTTCGGCGCGCCGAGGACGAGGATCACGTCGCATTTCTCGACCAGCGCCTTCACCGCGTTCTGGCGGTTCTGGGTTGCGTAGCAGATGTCCTCCTGCTTCGGCTCCTCGATCGACGGGTACTTGCGCCGGAGCGCGACGACGATCTGTGCGGTGTCGTCCATCGAGAGGGTCGTCTGCGTGACGTAGGAGATCTCGGCTTCGGGGTCGAGGGCGAGTCGCTCCACGTCCTCGACCGTCTCCACGAGCGTCATCGTGCCCTTCGGCACCTGGCCGAGGGTTCCCTCGACCTCCGGGTGGCCGGCGTGGCCGATCAGCACGATGTGGCGGCCGCGGTGGACCATCGAGTCCGCCTCGCGGTGGACCTTCGTCACGAGGGGGCAGGTGGCGTCGATCGCGCGGAGCCGGCGCTCGCTCGCCTCCTCCACGACCGCGCGGCTCACGCCGTGGGCGCTGAAGACCACGACCGCCCCTCGCGGGACGTCCCGCAGCTCCTCGACGAAGACCGCGCCCTTCTGCCGGAGCTTCTCCACGACGTGGCGGTTGTGGACGATCTCGTGCCGGACGTAGATCGGCGCGCCGAACTTCTCGATCGCCCGCTCCACGATCTCGATCGCCCGGTCCACGCCGGCGCAGAAGCCGCGGGGCTCGGCGAGGACGACCTTCGAGGGGGGCATCCGGGATCAAGCCTCGCACGGCCCGGCGCTCCTGCAAGATCCTTCGCCAGCCGCCCTTATCATGGGCGCCCTGTCCATGCGACACGCGGCGACCGCGATCCTCCTTCTCGCCGCCGCCGCGCCGGCGGACGACGGGAGCATCGCGCCGGAGACGCGGTGGAGCCACGCCCGCGGCCCCGCCTCCGGGAACGGCATGAGCCGTGCCGACCCGCCGGAGTCGTTCGGCCGGTTCGCGTGGACGTACCGGGCGAAGGCCTTGATCGCGTTCCCGCCGGTGGTGTGGGACGGCGTCGCCTTCGTCGTGGACGGCAGCGATCTGGTCGCGATCGACATCGAGAGAGGGGCTTTTGCGCGAATCGAGGCGAAGGCGCCCGGCCAACCGGCGGCGTTCGCGGGGTGCGCGTTCCTCGTCGAGGAAGGGCGGCGGCTCGTCCAGTTCCGGCTCGCCCGGCGCCAGCTCGTGCGGGAGTGGACCTACGACGCGGGCGCGGACGTCTCCGCGCCGCGCATCATCGACGGCGAGATCTACGCGACCACGCCGGACGCGCTGCTGGGCCTCCGCGTCGGGCTCGCGACACCCGCGTGGAGGACCGAGGGCGCGTTCACGGGCGAGCCCGCGGTGCGCGACGGCCATGTCTACGCGCTGCGGCGCGGCCGCGGCGGCGGCCTTGAGCTCGCGGCGTACGCCCGCAAGGACGGCGCGGAAGCGGCCGTCGTGTCCGTGAGCGACAAGGCCGAGGGCGGCGGCGGCCGGGTGGTCGTCGGCCGCGATATCGCGGCGGTCCGGCTGCCGCCCGAGGGCGCGCGCACGTGGGCGGTCCTGTCGCGGAAGCTGGCCGACGAGAAGCTCGAGCTCGCGCTTGCCCGCACGGAGCACCTCCTGACCGAGCCGGCGGCGGGCAACTACACGCTCCTCGCGGTCACGGAGGAGCCGCGCGCGTGGTGCTTCCTCACGCTCAACGCCAAGGATCCGCGCCGGCCGCTCGTCACGGCGAAGGACCGGCCCGAGCTCCTCGAGACCGTCGTCGCGCCCGTGTGGCTCGGGGAATCGAGCCAGTGCTACGGCGACTGGTGCGGCGACCCGTTCGGCAACTTGGTCCTCTGGCATGCAAGCGAGCGTCCGGAGGGCGCACCGCTCCAGAAGGGGCTCCGCTTCCACGCCGTGCCCGCGCGCGGCGCCCTCCTGCTCCTCGTCCCCGCGGACGGCAAGTCGGTCGTCGCGCTCGCGCCGGAGGAGATCCGATGAGGATGCTTGCGGTTCTTGCCGCCACGGCGCTCGCCGCGGCGGACACGGTGGTCCTCCGCGACGGCACGATCCTCGCGGGATCGGTCACGAAGGGCGAGACGGCGCTCGCCGTCGACGGCCAGCCCACCCCGCTCGCCGACGTGCTCCTCTGGGAGAGCGACGCCCTCCTGCCGCTCGCCCCGCTCGACGTCGAGGCGCACGTCAAGGCTTGCCGGGCGATTGCGAACGAGAAGCTCGTCGTCGAGGCCCGGCGGCTCTTCCCCGAACTCGTCGCGGCGGGCGCGGTGGACCAGGCGCGCACGACGCTCGAGCGCGCCGCCCGCGCGGGCCTCTCGTGGAAGGAAGCCGCGGAATGGGAGAAGCGCCTCCTCGCCGCGGAAAAAAAGGAGGGGGCCTCGGGGGCCGCGCTCGAGCAGCGCGAGATCCACGCCGGGACCCTCTTCGAGCGGGCGCAGGCCTCTCTCAAGGCCCCGGAGGAGCATCACGATCGCGGCCTCGAGCTGCTGCGCCAGGCTCTGCTCGTCGATTCGAAGCACCAAGCCGCCCTCGCCCTCCTCGCGGAGGTGGCGCCGGAGAGTCCCCCGTTCGGCCAGTCCAAGGAGCCGAAGCCCTCGCCGGAGAGCCTCCGGCGCATCTGGCTCGACTGGCGCGTGGACGTGCTGCCCGGCGGCGTGCGCGCGCTCAACCGGCGCCACCCCGACATGGACCGCGCCCGCACCATCTGGCGGAAGGACCTGAACGGGGTCGAGACGCGCGAGGAGGGCGCCGAGATCGTCTTCATCACGCCGATCGAGGACCGCACCGGGCTCCTCGGCTTGTGCATCCGGGCCGCGAAGATCACCTGCCGCGCGCTCGCGAAGATGTTCGAGACCGACTCGCCGAGGCGGGACGACAGCGAGCCCCTCCGCATCTACTTCTACGAGTCGAGGGACGAGTACGTGAACTACGCGGGCCGGCCCAACCCGTTCCTCGCGATGACCGGCGGGTTCTACACGTCCGGCGAGAACGTCTCCCGCTTCTTCCTGCCCGAGCGCGTCGACTCGACCCGCGCCGTGCGCGACGTGTTCATCCACGAGCTGACCCACCATTGGATCGAGCGGCGCAACCCGCGCTGGCACGCGCGCGACACGGTCGTGGAGGCGGACCGCAAGCCCGCGCCCGGCTACTGGGTCGTCGAGGGGTTCGCGACGTTCATCGAGGAGGGGCGCTACGACCTCGACCGGTTCGTCTGGTCCCACTTCAACCCGCACGCGAACAGCATCGACGTCGTCGCGGCGCTCTCGAAGGAACAGAAGCTCATCGACTGGGAAAAGGTCTACTCCCTCTCGGCCGCCGACTTCCACGGCGCGGGCCTCGCGAAGGAGGGGATCTTCGCGACCGCGAAGAGGCGTTGGGGGATGACACCGCAGCCCTTTGTGGAGATCTGCCTCTTCTACGAGCAGTCCGCTGCCACCTGCCACTGCCTCTACTGGGCGGACGGCGGGAAGTACCGCGATCGCCTCCTCGACTACGTGACCGCGCACTACACGGGCAAGGACGACCGGATGCCCGTCGCGAAGGCCTTCGGGCTGACCGGGAAGGAGCTGGGGGCAAAGGTCGAGGAGTTCGCGAAGAAGGTCGTGGACGGCTGGCGTCCGCCCAGGGAAAAGGAGTAGGAACAGGAGGGGGCCTCGGGGGCCTGCCTCGCCGAGCCGCGCGCAGCGCCGCCCATGCGGGGCCGTCCCAAACGGGGACACGCCTCCCCCCCGCGCCCCCCCTCTTCACGGCCCGGAGCATGCCGATGAGGAAGACATGGACCCGGGCCTCAAGCTCCGCCAGGAGTTCGTGGCGCGCGAACGCACCGCGCTTCGCGGCGGCAGCGTGCGCGAGGCGAAGAAGGGGATCACGGGCGCGCTCGCCGGCGTGCTCGCGATGGTGGTCGCGATCGCGATCACCGTCGTCGTGACCCGGATCGGGTTCTACTGGCACTCCTTCCTGCTCGAGTTCCTGTTCGCGGCGTTCGCGGGGTACTTCATCCAGCGGACGGACGGCGGGCTGCTCAAGGGGGTGATGCTCCTGCCGCTCGCGTACGGCGCCGCGTTCCTGATGCGGCGGTTCGGGTGGGACCCCTCCGGCTGGCTCGCGCCGGACGCGATCCTCATCGCCGGCCACGGCCACCTGCTCGCGGTCTGCTGCCTCGTCGGCTGCGGCGGCATCAGCGGCTACGTGCTCGAGTCGCGCGGCTAGAGGTTCCCCCGGCACGTCGCCCGCCCGCGGCCCCGATCCCGGCGATCCGTACCCGGCACCGCCCTCCGGCTTTCTTGGCGGCGGCGCCGGTCCGGGGGATGCTCTTGCGCGGAGGCCCCGATTTCGTCCGACCGCATCGCGATCGTCGAGAGGAACCTCGATGCCTACCTCGAGGGCGCCGCGGCGGCGCCGCGCCTCCCCCCCGACGCGCCGCTGCGGCCGGGCGGGCGGCTCCTCGCGCGCGACGCGGTCGCGCTCTTCGAGGACCAGGTCCTCTCCCGGGCGATCGACGTCGTCGCGCGGAAGCTGAAGCTCAGGAACGTCGGGTTCTACACGATCTCGAGCGCCGGCCACGAGCAGAACGCCTGCCTCGGCGCGCTGCTGCGGATCGAGGACCCGTGCTTCCTCCACTATCGCGCCGGCGCGCTCATGATGGCGCGGGCGCGCAAGCTCCCCGGCTCGACGCCGCTCTTCGACACGCTCCTCTCGATCTGCGCATCGAAGGAGGATCCGATCGCGGAGGGACGGCACAAGGTCTGGGGGAGCCGCCCGCTCTGGGTGCCGCCGCAGACGAGCACGATCGCGTCCCACCTGCCGAAGGCGACGGGCACCGCCTTCGCGCTCGCCCGCGCGCGGCGGATCGGCGTCGAGCCGGGTCTGCCTCCGGACGCGATCGTGTGCTGTACGTTCGGCGACGCCTCCGCGAACCACGCGACCGCGCTCAGCGGCATCCACGCCGCGCGGTACGCCCACCGCCGCGGGGCCCCGGTCCCCATCCTCTTCGTCTGCGAGGACAACGGCATCGGCATCTCGGTCGAGACGCCGCGCCGCTGGATCCGCGAGAGCTTCGGCGCGCTCCCCCACCTCCAGTATGTGGAGGCCGAGGGGGAGATCGACGGGATCTTCGACGCGACCGCGGCCGCGATCGACCTCTGCCGCGAGTCGCGCGCGCCCGTCTTCCTCCGCCTCGCCTGCGTCCGCCTCTGGGGGCACGCGGGCACCGACATCGAGACGGCCTACCGCACGCAGGCGGAGATCGAGGCGGACGAGGCGCACGACCCGCTCCTCCGCAACGCCCGCCGGCTCGTCGAGACCGGCGCGGCGGCGCCCGAGGAGCTGCGCGCGATCGTCCAGGACACCCGCGCGCGCGTCGCCGCGGCGGCCGAGGAAGCACCCCGACGCCCCCACCTCTCCACGCGCGAGGAGGTCATGCGCCCGCTCGCGCCCTACGACGAGCCGCGCTGCCGCGCTGCGGCCGAGGGAACGCCCTCCGCCGACGAGCGCCGCGCGGTGTGGGGCGAGGACCTCCCCGAGCGCGCGAAGAACCCGATGAAGCGCACGCTCGCGTCGCACATCAACGCCGCGCTCGCGGACGAGATGGCGCGCCGGAAGGAGATGCTCGTCTTCGGTGAGGACGTCGGGAAGAAGGGCGGCGTGTACTACGTCACCGCGGGGCTCCAGAAGCGGTTCGGGATCGCGCGCGCCTTCGACACGCAGCTCGACGAGACGTCGATCCTGGGCGTCGCGCAGGGGCTCGCGCACGTGGGCATGCTGCCCGTGCCCGAGATCCAGTACCTCGCCTACCTCCACAACGCGGTGGACCAGATTCGGGGCGAGGCGTGCTCTCTCTCGTTCTTCTCGAACGGCCAGTTCACCAACCCGATGGTCGTGCGGCTCGCGGGCCTCGCCTACCAGAAGGGGTTCGGCGGGCACTTCCACAACGACAACTCGATCGGCGGCATCCGCGACATCCCGGGGCTCATGATCGCGGTGCCCGCGCGCGGCGCCGATGCGGCGCGGATCCTGCGCGGGTGCCTCGCGATCGCGCGCGAGTGCGGGAGGGTCGTGGTCTTCCTCGAGCCGATCGCGCTCTACCACGAGAAGGACCTCTACGAGGACGGCGACGGGCTCTGGCTTTCCGACTACCCGCCGCCGGGGACGGCGTTCTTGCCGGGAGAGGTGGGGCTCATCGGGGAGGGGAACCACCTGCTCGTGTCGTACGCGAACGGGTTCCGGCTCTCGCTCAGGGCGGCGCGGACGCTCGAGCGGCAGCACGGGATCAAGTGCCGCGTCCTCGACGTGCGCTGGCTGAGCCCGCTCCCGTTCGCGCGGATCCGCGAGGAGGCCGCGGACGCGAGGAGCGTGACCGTCGTGGACGAGTGCCGGACGACCGGCGGCGGGATCGCCGAGGCGGTGGTCGCGCACCTCGCGGAGACCGGATGCCGCGCGAAGCTCCGCTCGGTGCGCGCAGCGGACTCCTATGTCCCGCTCGGCCCGCCCGCGCGCACGGTGCTCGTGCAGGAGGACGAGATCGTCGCCGCGGTGCGTGAGGTCGCGTCGTGAGGCCCCCGAGGCCCCCCCGATGAAACGCGCGGCGCTCTTCTGCCCCGGCCGCGGCGCGTACACGAAGCGGACGATGAAGCTGCTGCCGGAGGACCACCCCTTCGTCGCCGAAGCCGAGGCGCTGCGCGCGGAGTACGGCTTGCCGTCAATCCTCGAGCTCGACCGCGCGCGCTGGGACGGCGACGCGCACCTGCGCCCGGACAACGGCTCGGCGCTCATCTACGTCCACTCGATGCTCGACGCCGCGCAGGCCGCGCGCGAGCACGAGATCGCTTGCGTGGGCGGGAACTCGCTCGGCTGGTACACGGCGCTCGCGGCCTCGGGCGCGCTCTCGTTCGGCGACGGCTTCCGGCTCGTGCAGGAGGTCTCGATCCTCCAGATGGAGCACGCGGAGGGCGGGCAGATCCTCTACCCGCTGATCGACGACCAGTGGCGGATCGACGCGAAGCTCACGACGCGCGTCGCGGAGGCGCTCGCCGCGGCGCCGGGGGAGGCGTTCCGCTCGATCGACCTCGGGGGGTACGCGGTGCTCGCGGGCACGGAGAAGGGCGTCGCGCACCTGCTCGAACGGCTGCCGCCGGTCGAGATGGGCCCGCAGCTCTACCCCTACCGGCTGAAGCACCACGGCCCCTATCACACGCCGCTCGTCGCGGAGGTCTCGCGGAAGGCGCAGGGGCTCGCACGGCTCGGTTGGGCCGCGCCGCGAACGACGCTCGTCGACGGCCGCGGCGCGCGGTTCATGCCCTGGTCCACCGATCCCGCCGAGCTCGCGGCGTACACGCTCGGGCCGCAGCTCACGACGCCCTTCGGGTTCACGACGTCGGTCCGCGTGGCGCTGCGCGAGCACGCGCCCGACCTGCTTGCGCTGCCCGGCCCCGGCAACACGCTCGGCGGCGTCTGCGGGCAGACGATCGTCATGGAGGGGTACAAGGGCATCCGGGCGCGCGACGAATTCGAGCGCGTCCAGGCGGGGAGCGACCCCGTCGTATGGTCGATGCGGCGGTAGGCAGGATCACGCGGCTGGCGACCGCGTTCTACGCGGTCGTCGCGCTGCTGTCGTCGGTCGGCGCGTGGATCTTCGATGTGCCTCTCTTCGGAGAGGAGCCGCCGAAGGGGAGGGGCCTCGGGGAGGGGATCGCGCTCGGCCTCGGGATCGTCGCGCTCTGCCACATCGCGCACCGGCTCTCCGCGCGACTGCGCGAGGCGACGCGTCTCCTCGGCGCGTTCTTCGGGCCGATCGGGACGGGCGAGGCGCTCTGGCTCGCGATCGTCTCCGGCGTCGCGGAGGAGATGTGCTTCCGCGGCGCGCTCTGGCCGCTGGGCCTCGTCGGCACGTCGGTCTTCTTCGGGATCTGCCACGTGATCCCCGTGCGGGCGCTCGCCGGGTACCCGGTCTTCGCCTTCTTCGCGGGGCTCCTTCTCGGCGCCCTTCGGGAACGCACCGGCTCCGTGTGGCCCTGCGCGCTCGCGCACGCGACCGTCAACGCGCTGAACCTCGGCTGGATCGGCGTCCTCGAACGCCGCCGCGCCACGCCCGTGCTCCCTGCCCCCGCACCCCCTCAAGACCCGGAACCGAGGGAGATGCTGCCCGTTCCCGAAGCGCCCGACAGCTTCCCGGTCACCGTCTGGCGCTACGACCTTCGCCTCGAGCTCACCGGCACCGACCGCGAGAACCTGCCGCAGTGCCTCGAGCACGAGCAGCTCGGGCTCTTCGCCTACGTGGCGCGGCCGCAGGTGTACGAGGAGCTGCGGAAGGGGCTCTTCGTCTTCGCGGAGAGCTTCGAGGAGCCGTTCGCGGCGTTCCCGAGCGACCTCGCGGCGCTCAGCGCGTACCTCTTCCAGCCGGTCTTGGGGCTCGAGGTTGCGGAGCGGTACACGGACGAGGAGACGACCGACGACGTGCGCGCGTGGAAGATCGTCGCGAACCGCGGCGAATGGGTGAAGGTGCCGCTCGTCGTGCCCGCGCCCGAGGAGGGGAGGTTCCTCGTGGAAGCGGACCGCGAGGACACCGAGGTTCTCGCCGCGCACTGGCGCGAGTACCCGCGCTGGTTCCAGGACGCGATGCGGTTCAAGTACCCGCGGCTGCGGGATCTCTAGCGGCGGAATCCGCCGCGGAACCCGCCGCCGCCCTCGAACCCGCGGTCGAGGCCCATCCCGCCGTAGTTGATCGTCTGCTGGTGGTACGTCGGGTGATACCCGCCCCAGTTGTACGCGGAGCTGTACGCGGCGTTGTACGCCGGGTGGTACGGGTGCGCGTACGGGTGGTACGGCATCGGCCGGCCCTGCCAGTAGTAGCCCTGCACGAAGCCGCGCCGCCAAGCGTACGCGTAGCCGGGGTAGTAGATCTCGGCGGGGTCGTAGTAGGGCACCCAATACTGGTCGGGGTTCTCCGCCGCGATGCCGAATATGCCGCCGTCGTTCGTGACGTTCTGGTACTGGTTCGACTCGAGGTTACCCGCGGTCTGCGCCCGCTGGCGGACCGAGTTGACCGCGTCGTGGACGGTTTTCGGCTGCGACTGGAACGTGTTGCCGAGGCGCGTCGCCCACGCGAGCTGGCCGTCGAGCATCGCGATCACGCTCGGGTACTTGACCAGCAGCGTGATCGACGCGGGCCACTTCGGATCCGGAGCGCCGCGGGTCGACTCGGGCTGGTTCAGGTAGTCCGACGCCGTGACGATCGCGCCCGCGTGCGTGCACGCGTCGAGCACGGCCGCGAGCAGCGGGTCCGGGTAGAGCGCGATCGGCTTGACCATGTTCTCGACCTGTTCGAGCGACCACATCGGCGTGTCGTAGTCGTCGCAGCCGTCCTGGCCCCTCACGAGGCCAAAGGACACAAGGACAAAGATGAGCACGATTCCCTGGTACCGCATGCACGCTCCTCCTTCGCGCACCATTGTAGGGTGTGTCTGAGAAGCCGGCCGTCAGGACCGAGGCCAGCCGAATCCAGGACGGCTACTCGGACACACCCTAGGCACGGAGGCGCGCGCCGCGCCACGGGATGGAGGGGGGCACGGGGGGAGGTGGTGCTAACCTTCGTGCCGTGCGAGTCCTCCTGCTCCTCGTCGCGGGCTGCGCGACGCACGCCGTGGCCGAGCCGTCGGTGCGGACGGCGGGCGCGTCCGGCCTCTCGACGGTGGTCCTGAGCCTCGACAAGCTGAAGTGACTCGCGTGAGTGGACGGCGTGAAGAACGCCGTGGGACGCCTGGACGGCGTCCGCCATGTCGAGGTCGAGCTGGGCACGCGTCTCGTCCGCATCACGCCCGCGCGCGACCGCACGCTCGATCTCGCGGCCCTCGCCCCCGCGGTCCGGAAGGGCGGCGCGCGGGCGGTGCGCATGCGGATCGTCGCCGCGGGCGCCGTGGAGCCAGGCCCCGGCTTCCGCATCGCCGGCTGGCCCGTGGCGTACGCGATCGACGGCGAGGCGCCGCCCGAAGGACCGTGCTCGATCCGCGCCACCGTGCACATCACGGGCGGGACGCCGCGGCTCCGGCTGGTCGGAAGGGGGGAGTGATCCGCGTTACCAGTACCCGGGCAGCGTGATGTCCACGACCTCGGCGACAAGCGCCCGGTCGGTCAGCCGGTAGCTGCCGTCCTCGTGGACCAGCTCGCGCACCCGCCAAGCATGGTGTTGCTCGTCGGCAAGGCAACGCGTGATGACGAACGAAGCGCCGTGCCTGGTCACGGAGGGCTCGGAGATGCGCAACCTCCGGTACTCCTCCTCCGTGATCTCGCCGAGCTCAGGCTCCCCCTTCGCCATCCGGATCTCGACCTCGCCGAAGTCCTCGAAGAGGTAGCCGGTGTCGACGCTGGAGAAGAGCCGGACCATCTCAAGGGCCTGCTCGGCCGTCTCGATCCGGACGTAGCCCGCAAGCGACGTGGTCCGGTAGAGGATGCGCGCCTCGTCGCCGCGAACCGCGAAGAGGCGGGCGAACGCCTCGCGCGGCACGCCGGTCAGCTCGCCTTCTCCCTCGTAGAGCCTCCAACCGTCGACAAGGGAGGAGAGCGGGACCGGCCGCTCCTTGTCGTAGCCCAAGAGCGCGTCGTTCGCGAAGCGCAGGGGCTCGCCGGGGTCGCGGCGCACGGCCGGGCTCTGGCAGGCGGCCAGCCCGACGGCGGCCAGCAGCCATGCCCGCTTCACTTGCACGTCACGGGCGGGGTCGTGCGGTCGTCAAGGATCATCACGACGCGGCGGGAGTGGTCGCCGACGCCGTCGCCGATGCCGCCGGCGAGTACGGACGCCCCCGTGATGTCGTTGAAGCCGACGTGTCCCGCCATCGTGGCGGGCAACTCCGACGCGGTGACCGTGTAGACGATCGCGTCCGGGCGTCCGCCGGCGTTCTGGACGTACTCGATGAGCTCCAGCGACCGGATCGCACGGCCGCCCGCGGAGATCTGGAAACCGCCCGCGGCGAGGTACACGCGACCCGACGATCCCCACGCCGTGAGGCTATAGGCGCCGCGCCGGTCGAAGAGCAGATCGCCGCCGAGCCACGACATCTCCGCGGGGAAGTCGTGGATCACGACGCTGCGCGTGTCGCCCGCGACGATCATCACGCGGCCGTCGCTCGTCACGACGCCTTGGCTCCGGAACCGCGCGTCGCCCTCGAACAGGTGCGTCACGCCGATGCTATCCACCCGCGCGGCGACCTGACCGAGGTTGCCCACCGACACGTACACGTCGTCGAAGCCGCTCGAGAACTGGAGGTGCTGCGCGGTAGGCTGGGCAAGGTGGCCGGTGTGGGCGTGCCACGACCCGTTCTCGAGGAACTCGAGCGTGTCGAGCGCATCGCCCGCGCTCCCGAAGCCGCCGGACACGAGGACGCCGCTGCGGAAACGGCTCGCGGCGTGCCAGCGACGCGCCTCGAGCAGAGGGGGCCCGGGGGAGGAACCCGTCGAGGGACTGTACGTCTCGACGGTCGAGAGCGGCGGCCCGCCCGGCGCGGCCACGCCGCCGACGACGAGGATGCGTCCGTCGGAGAGGACCGTCGCGGTGAACTCCGCGCGGGGGCCGAGGAGCTTCGCGGGCAGCAGCGTGAAGCTGCGCGTCGCGAAGTCCCACTCCTCGACCGTGTCGGTCGCCGCGGTCGGGCTCCGGTGGCCTCCGATGACGAACACGCGGCTTCCGACGCGCACGACCTGCGCGAGGTAGCGCGGGACGTTCAACCGGTCGCCGAGGTCGAGGACCTGGTCCTCGCGGACCGCGGGCACCGGGCCGGTCGTGAAGAAGCAGATCTCCGTGTCGGCGCCGAGGGGCACGCCATCCGCCGAGCGGATCGAGCCCTTGATGACGAGGCGGTAGCGCGTGTCGGGATCGAGATCCTGGTTGGGCTCGACCCGCACGTTCCGGGGGTTCGCGGGCGTCGTGACGATCGCCGCGGGGACAAGGCTCCCGTCGGAGCGGGAGAGGACGAGCGTGGTCGTTGTCAGCGTGGAGATGTCGAGGCCCGCGGAGAACGTGACCGAGATCCCGGTCCCCGGAGCGAGGTCGTCGGAGCCGTTCACGGGAACCGTCTGGATGACCGCGAGGGCAGTCGGACCGGCGCCCCCCCCGCCCCCCCCGCCTCCGCACCCCGCGACGAGGCCCGCAAGAAGAAGAACCCGTGCCCGCACGCCTTCCTTTATACCTTCCGGCGCCGGCGGTTGCAGGGTCGCCGGCGCGCGGGGACGTCCCTGCGATCATCGGGGAGGTGGAGCCGCTCCGGATCGATGGCGCCGAAGGCGAGGGAGGCGGGCAGATCGTCCGCACGGCGCTCGGGCTTTCGCTGGTCACGGGGCGACCGTTCCATCTCGTGAACATCCGGGCGCGGCGGGAGCGGCCGGGACTCCTCCGCCAGCACCTGACGGCCGTCGAGGCGGCGGCCCGGATCGGCGACGCCCGGGTCGAGGGCGCGCGTCTCCGGAACGCGACGCTCGACTTCGAGCCCCGGGGCGTAGGGGCGGGCACGCACTCGTTCGACGTCGGCTCCGCCGGCAGCGCGACGCTCGTGCTCGAGACCGTCCTGCCCGCGCTGCTCCTCGCGAAGGCGCCGTCACGGCTCACGCTCTTCGGCGGCACGCACAACCCGCTCGCGCCGCCGTTCGACTTCCTCGCCCGCGTGCTCGTGCCGGCGCTCGCGCGCATGGGGGCCAGGGTGCGCGTCGATCTCGTGCGCCACGGGTTCTTTCCCGCCGGCGGCGGCGAGATCCGCGCGGAGATCGTTCCCTCCCCCCTCGCCCCCCTCCTTCTCATGGAACGGGGCCGGATCGTGCGGCGCCGCGCGGAGGCGCTCGTCTCGAGCCTCCCCCTCGCGATCGCGGAGCGTGAGCTGCGCGCCGTCGGGTGGGAGGATGCCGAAGCGCGGCCGGTCGAGTCGGCCGGCCCGGGCAACGCGCTCCTGCTGCACGTCGAGGCGGAGCACGCGTCGGAGCTCGTGACCGGCTTCGGCGCGAGGGGGGTCCCTGCGGAGCGGGTCGCGCAGCGCGCGCTCGCGGAGATGGAGCGCTACCTCGCCGCGGACGTCCCCGTGGGCGAGCACCTCGCGGACCAGCTGCTTGTGTACCTCGCGCTCGCGGGCGGCGCGTTCCGGACGATGCCGCTCTCGTCGCACGCGCGGACGAACGCGGCGCTGATCGAGCGGTTCCTGCCGGTCAGGTTCGCGTTCTCCGCGGGAATGGTGCGAATAGAGGGGGCTCGGGGGCGGTAGCCCTAGAAGCCCTTGCGCGGCAAGGGGCCCGAAACGGACAATGGCCCGGGCGCGAGGCGCCAGGGAGGAGCCGGTGGAGTACGCGATCTACAAGTACTGCGCCATCGTCGGCGGCACGCTGGTCGGGATCCAGCTGGTCCTCCAGCTCCTCGGCGTCGGGGCCGACCACGATGTCGACGCGGGCCACGGCGACCTCCACGGTGAGGGCGGGACCGAGGGGCACGGCAACCTCTTCTTCGGGATCCTCTCGTTCAAGGCGCTGTCGGCGTTTGCCGGGGTCTTCGGCCTCGTCGGGCTGATCACGATCGACCGCGGGCTCGGCGCGGCCGGGCGCATCGGCGTGTCGGCGGGGGCGGGCCTCGCGAGCATGTTCCTCGTCGCGTGGGTCATGCGCGGGCTCTCGCGCCTCCAGGCGTCCGGCACGATCAACGTGCGCAACGCGGTCGGCGCAAGCGCGACGGTCTATCTGCGCGTGCCCGGCGCGCGGGCCGGCCGCGGCAAGGTGACGGTCGAAGTGCAGGGGCGGTCGATGGAGTTCCCCGCGATCACCGAGGGCGAGACCCTCGAGACGGGGACACAGGTGACGGTCGAGACGGTCGAGGGCGAAGACTTGTTGAAGGTCGCACGGAGCTAGGGAGGCAAGATCATGTTCGCGCAAAGCTGGGATCCCACGGTCCTGCTCATCCTCTTCATCGCGGTCCTGTCGTTCAGCTTCCTGCTGCTCCTGATCAAGCGGTACCGGCGGTGCCCGTCGAACAAGGTCCTCGTCGTCTACGGCAAGGTGATCGGGCAGCAGCCGTCGAGGTGCATCCACGGCGGCGCGGCTTTCATCTGGCCGGTCTTCCAGGACTACGCGTACCTGGACCTCGAGCCGATCCAGATCGAGATCCCGCTCAAGGGCGCGCTCTCGCTCGAGAACATCCGCGTCAACGTGCCCTCGGTCTTCACGGTCGCGATCGGCACCGAGCCGACGATCATGCAGAACGCCGCGATGCGCCTCCTGAACCTCGCGCCCGGAGACATCATGGCGCAGGCGCGCGACATCATCTTCGGCCAGCTGCGCCAGGTGATCGCGTCGATGCGGATCGAGGACATCAACCGGGACCGCGAGGCCTTCCTCTCGGCCATCCAGAAGTCACTCGAGCCGGAACTCCGCAAGGTCGGCCTCGTCCTGATCAACGTCAACATCACGGACATCACCGACGACTCGGGCTACATCGAGGCGATCGGCCGCAAGGCCGCCGCGACCGCGATCCAGCAGGCGACGATCGACGTCGCCGAGCAGACGAAGAAGGGCTCCGTCGGGGTCGCGGAGGCCAACCGGGAGAAGGACATCCAGGTGGCGGTCGCGCAGAAGGAGCGCGACATCGGGACGAAGGACGCGGAGAAGGAGCGCACGATCCGCGTCGCGAGCCTCGACAAGGACGCGAGGGTCGGCGAGCAGCGCGCGGGGTTCGAGCGCGACGCGCAGGTCGCCGACGCCGAGCGCGAGAAGCGCATCCGGGTGGCGGAGGCCAACTCGCTCGCGGTCAAGGGCGAGAACGACGCGCAGGCGGCGATCGCCCGCACGAACGCGGACCTCGCGACCGAGCAGGCAACCGCGTACCAGCGCGGCGAGACAAGCCGGCGCGTCGCGGAGGCCGAGGTCCTGAAGGCGCAGTACGAGGCGCAGACCGAGGCGGCCAAGGCGCAGGAGGCGAAGATCGAGGCGGAGAAGAACGCCGAGCTGGTCGCGCTCGCCAAGGCGCAGAAGTCGAAGGTCATCGTCGACGCCGAGGCCGACGCCGAGCGGCGGCGGATCGAGGCGCAGGGCGAGGCGGCCGCGATCTTCGCCAGACTCGAGGCGGAGGCGCGCGGCCAGTACGAGATCCTCCAGAAGAAGGGCCAGGGCTTCGCGGAGATCGTGAAGGCGTGCGGCGATGCGCAGGCCGCCTTCCAGATGCTGATGCTCGAGCACCTCGACCACCTCGCCGACACCGCGTCGAGCGCCATCGCGAACATCAAGTTCGACAAGGTGGTCGTGTGGGACCCGGGAGCCAACGGCAACGGCAAGTCCGCGACCGCCGGCTTCCTCCAGGGGCTCGCGGGCGCGCTGCCGCCGATGCTCCAGATGATGCGCGACATCGGCGGCGTACAGATGCCCGAGTACTTCGGGAAGGTGGCGGGCGACGCGAAGCCCGCCCACGAGGAGCCGCATCGCGCGGCGGCGGCGGAGCCCAAGAAGAAGCCGGGCGCCGCGGCATCCTGAAGACCGGGGGGCTCGGGGGCACAGCCGAAGCGACGGCGGCGCGGAGGCGTGTAGACTTGTGCCGCCATGCCCCGTCTCGAGAAGATCTGGATCAAGCGACGCCGACGCGCGCCGACGGAGCTGGCGGACCGCGCGACGCTCGTCGCGGGCTCGGGCATCGACGGCAACGCGGATCGCGGCGGCCGCAGGCAGGTCACGATCATCGCCGCCGAGCGGTGGACCGAGCTGATGACGGAGCTTCGAGCGGCCGGGGATCCGTCCGCGCGCCGCGCGAACCTGCTGGTATCGGGGATCGACCTCGAGGAGACACGCGGCCGGCTGCTCGACATCGGGAGCTGTCAACTGCGCATCAGCGGGGAGACGCGACCGTGCGAGCGGATGGACGAGGCGTTGCCGGGGCTAAAGGAGGCGATGAAGGCGCGCTGGGGCGGCGGCGTCTTCGCCGAGGTCTTAAAGGGCGGCGAGATCCGCATCGGCGACCCGGTGGCCTGGGCGAAGTGAACTCGCCCGACGGCGCCGACGAGGACGCCCGGGATGCTACGCTGCTTGTGCCAGCGCGCCGAGTCCCGGCGGCCCGCCAGGGAGACTGTCCATGAAGAGGATGGGAATGGGCGCCAGCGTCGGCACGGCGATCGGCTTCCTCGGATGGCTCATCGGCCTCGCTGCCGTCTGCGTCGGCACGGGCGAGTACGCGGTCCTCCGGGAAGTCGCGCTGCCCGGCGTCGCGCTGAGCCTCGGCGCGGCAGGGATTGTCATCGTCACCCGCGATCTCGCGCTCGGGCGATCGGGGGTGTTCGGGCCCCTTGTCTGGGGCGAGATCCTGTTCTTCGTCGGCCTCCTGATCCTGCTCGTGAACCGCTGGATCGCGCCCCTCGTCGACGCGTCGCCGGGCCTCCGGGACGCAATCGGGCGCCTCGGCGCCGGGTACCGGACAGGCGACGGCGTGCCGGCAGCGCTCATGGGAGCAGGCGCGGCGCTCGTCGGATTCGTGCTCGGACGCCTCCGCCGGCAGGCCTGAGCGCCTCCCCCTCTCGCGCCACAGTATTGGAGGACCCAAAGCCTCCCGGTCCCGTACGGTTCCGTTCGTTCCTGAGACGCCGTCGCGTTTGCCTTCCGCAGAGGGCATGAGAGCCTTCCATTGAGGCGCGTCCGGGGGGGGACCCCGGCCTCGCATCGGAACAGGGAGTCTGATCATCATGAGAGTCAACCGGAGGGCCCGGGAGCGCGGGACGATCCTTCTCGTCATCGTGTTCCTCGCCACCGCCATCGCGGGGCTCGCTGCCCTGAGCTCGGGGCGCGTCGTCACGGAGGCGCGTCTCCAGACCGTGCTCGAGCAGGAGTCGCGCGCCTACAACGAGGCGTACGCCAAGATCCAGATGGCGCTCAACGTGGTCAACACGAGCGCCTACAACGACGAGAACCAGAACATCGAGCTGCTCGACGCGATCGGCGGCAAGCACGGCGGCACCGTCGCCGGCGACGCCCCTCCCGAGGAGGAGTGGCTCCGCGATCCCGAGGGCGTGCTCCACGGCAAGATCGAAGGGACCGACGTGCGCGTCTACCGGGCGCGCGAGTACATCAAGCGGCTCGCGCTGCTGAAGGGCGAGGATCTCACCGACGTCGACCCCGGCGGGATGTCGCAGAGCTACTACGTGCTCGAGGCGGACGGGCGGGCCGGCGACACGCTGCGCTTGCTCTCCGCGCTCGTGCGCGAGAACGAGCCCTTCAGCTCGTTCGTGTTCTTCCAGAACCGGCACACGCTCGGCGTGTCCGGCTCGCCGCGCGGGCTGATCCACTCGAACGACTCGCTCGCGTTCTACTTCCCGAACGGCAACTACGTCGACTCGGTCTCCTCGGTGAACGGCTTCCGCTACGAGGCGGGCGCCACGGCCGGGAACACGAACATCGCGACCGGCAACCCGGAGTCGCAGTCGATCAGCCTCGAGGAGGTGAACTTCGACGACCTGAAGGCGAAGGCGACGACGTTCCGCGGCGATCCCGGCCTCGACGCCGAGATCCGGCTGAACGCGAACGGCACGGCGCGCGTCCGCCAGTTCACCCCGCCGCGCTACGACACGGTCACGAGGTCGTCCACGACCCAGGTGCTTGTGGGCTACGAGACCCAGACGGTCACGCAGCAGCAGCAGGTGCAGGTCGGCACGACGACGGAGACGAGGACCCGCCAGGTCGTGAGCCGGTACATCACGGAGACCTACACGGTCCAGGTGCCGGTGTACGAGAACCGGACGGTCGAGAGGACGCGGCAGGTGCCGGTGTACGGCACGATCACGACCACGTGCACGCGCCAGGTCCGCGTCTTCGTGCCCTACGACGACGGCGCGGGGGGTGGCACGGCGGTCGGCGGCGGCGGCACCGGCCTCGCCGGCGAGTACCGCTGGGTCGACGAGCAGTACCCCTGCCAGCAGAGCGTGATCACCAGCTACGTGACCGAGACCTACACGACGACGGAACGCGTGCAGGTGGGCACGACGACGGAGACGCGCACCCGGCAGGTTCCCGTGTATGTCACGGAGAACTACACCGTCCAGGTGCCGGTCTACGAGATGCGCCCGGTGCAGGTCCAGCAGCAGGTGCCCGTCTACAACAACGTGACCAACACGTGGACCGAGAAGGTGTACGTCGCGCCGGTCCTCATGTCGACGAAGACCGTGACCCTCGGCGACGTGGCCAACACGATGTACATCGATGGCCGCATCACGAAGCTCGACGGCGACCTGAACGGCCGCCTGACGATCGTCGGCAACGAGAAGGTGCGCGTCACCGGCAACCTCCGCTACGTGGACGACGCCGGCAGGACGGCGATGCTCAACGGAGGCGACTACAACAAGCCCTACCAGCGCAACGAAGCGTACAAGGGCAACAGCGTCCTCGGGATCATCGCGCGCGACGACGTGCTCCTCACGAACGGCCTGCCCACGCAGGCCGAGGTGAACGCGACGATGCTCTCGACCACGGGCCGGGTCGGCATCGACGGCTTCCAGATCGACACGACGGGCGAGCCGATCAAGGACCACTACTTCGGCCTCTCGGCCGAGGAGAGGGAGCGCGAGCAGGCGTACGACCAGACGAGCTACAAGTCGTCCTCGTTCAAGAAGGAGTCCCTGCGGCGTCTCGGCGGGATCGTCTCCAACGACCGCATCCTCGAGACGTACATCAAGCCGCGCGCCGACGGCACGTCCGCCGTGGACGCCGGCTTCAAGCGCGGCAACATGCGCTTCGACTTCAACCTGCTCTTCAACCCGCCGCCGAACTTCGTGAACGTCCCGCGGCCGGTGGCGATCTCGATCGCTCCGGTCTACTTCGTGCGCGGCGGCTACGACGACTAGTCCTCCAGCCAATCGCAATCCACGAGAGCGGGCGGCCGACGTGGCCGCCCGCTCCGCATTTGGGCGGGGAAGGATGGAAGCGTGCTACGCTTCCGACGTGAATCGCGACCTCGCATTCGCCCTCGCCGTGGCGCGCGAGGCCGGTGCGCTGACGCTCCGGTACTTCGGCAGCGAGCGGCTCGGCGTGGAGACCAAGGGCGACGGCACACCGGTGACGCAGGCGGACCGCGAGGCAGAGCGCCTCCTGGTCGAGAGGATCCGCGCAGCCTTCCCGGACGACGGGATCCTGGGTGAGGAGTCGGGGGAGAAGCACGGGACGAGCGGACGGCGCTGGATCCTCGACCCGATCGACGGGACGAAGTCGTTCGTCCGCGGCGTCCCCCTGTACGGCACGCTGGTGGCCCTCGAGGCGCAAGGCCAGCCGGCCCTCGGCGTCATCTGCCTGCCCGCGCTCCGGGAGGCGGTCTTCGCGGCCCGCGGCGAGGGCGCGTTCTGGGTGCGCGACCTCGGCCACGGCGAGGTCTCGGTCCGGGCCCGCGTCTCGGCGGTGGGCCGGCTGGACGAGGCGCTCGTCTGTACGACTTCGCCGCGCGGCTTCGAGAGGAGCGGACACGTGGACTTCTACGAGCGCGTGCGGCAGCGCACGAAGACCGAGCGTGGATGGGGCGACTGCTACGGCCATGCGCTGGTCGCGACCGGGCGCGCCGAGGTCATGCTCGACCCGATCATGGCGATCTGGGACTGCGCTGCGCTCCAGCCCATCGTCGAGGAGGCGGGCGGGCGGTTCACGGACTTCTCGGGCGCGCCCACGCACCGGGGAGGAAGCGCGATCTCGACGAACCTCGCGGTCGCGGACGAAGTGCGCGCGCTCGCTCGCGGGTGATCCGGCCCCCGCTCCCCCCCCGGATCAGTCCCCGTGCCCCGTGGCCGCGAGATCCAGGGTCACCTCCTCCGTCGCGTTGCTGATGTCGAACGACTGCCCGCGTCCGTGATCCTCGGCCATGGCGACGATCGTCAGCGCGGCGAGGTCCGGCGGGAGGCCGCGCAGCACGGCCCGGCCGTCGTCTCCGGTCTCCGCCCATGGGGCCTTCCGTCCCCTCGACCCCTTCCTGAACCCGCGGACACGCACCGTCGCGCCCGGCACCGGCTTGCCCTCGTCGAGGACGAGGACGGAGAGGGAGCGGGCGAGGCGATCCGGCGCGATGGAGATCCTCGTGTCCTGTGCCGCCATCTGCACGATCTCCCGCTGCCCGCAGCGGTCGCCTGCGCAGAGGAAGAGCGTGTACCTTCCGGGCGCGATCCGCTCCACGACGGGCTCGCGGCTTCCCTTCTCGATCTGCCGCCACATCACGAAGTCGCCGTCCGCGACGAGGAGGAGGAGCGCGGGCTCCCCGGTCTGCGCGACCTCGACGATCAGCTGCTCCTCCGGCGGGGGCGGCTCCTCGCGCACCTTGAACGCGGGGATCTTCACGACCATGTCGGTTCCGGTCGTCCGAAAGCTGCCCTCCGCCATGGCGCGGCTGTCCGGGCACACGGCCGCGTAGACGCCTTCCCCTGGCGGCAGCCCCGCGATCCGGATCCGTCCGTCCCGGTCGAACATGGCGTCGCTCAGGACGACGTGTTGCCCGACGCCGGGCGGATCCCCGTTGACCGCGACCGTAAGCACGGCGGAGGGGTCTGCCGCCCCGCCCTCCACCTCGAACAGGACGGTCCCCGGATGAGGCGCGAGGGTCCCGACGTCCTTCGTGCCGCGCTCGGGAGGCGACGTCTCGTGCTGGATGACCTGCTGGACGCCGTCGACGACGATCCAGACCTTGAGCATGCGCACGGCCGGGCCGGAGAGGGCAGGGGTCAGGAAGCGTCCGTCCTCGTCTGTCCGCGCGCGCGCCTCGGCGTCCCAGACCACGACGCTGCGCTTGTCATGGCGCTGCAGGATGTTGACGGTGGCGCCCTTGCTGGGCGCCCCGTGGTTGTCCACGATCCGGCCGGAAAGGTGCGCGCCAGCGACCAGCACGAAGTCGGCGGTCGTCTCCACGCCGGGCTTCACCTCGACCGGGCCCACGCGAACCGGGGCATGGTCGAAGCCGGCCGCCACGAGCGTGAGCCCCTGGACCGGAAGCACCCGGTCGAAGCTGTACCGTCCGTTCGCGTCCGACTCGACGCTACGAGCCGTCCCTGCGCCGCGCTCCCTGGGCGACAGGTCCAGGAGGTCTGCGGCCGCTTCGATCGGAACCGTGAGATGGACGAGCGCACCGGCCACGGGCACGCCCTCGCACCGGACCACGCCGGACAGGCGGCCGAGACGGCGGAGCGTCAGGACGGCAGCGATCTCGCGATCCTCCTCGCTCTCGAGCCGCGCGCTCTCGCCCAAGAAACCGTCGGCGTGCAGCGTGCAGCGCAGCCGCCCGGCCCCGAGCGATTGCAGGACGCACTCCCGCTCGCCCGTGCCCCTCTCCTCGTGCAGCCGGCCGGCCGAGTCCCGCACCTCCAGCGTCCAAGCCGGTTGGCTGCCGGGCGGCAGCGCGGCGATCGCGATCCTGACGCTTCCCGCGGCCGCGACCGCCGGCTCAGGATCTCCCGGCACGCCGCCGCGCGGAGTTGGGGCCCGGCCGGACGCCGGGCCCCGCGAGGCAAGGAGACCCCAGAGGGCAACAGCGAGGACGACGCCTGCTGCCGCGATCCACCAGCCCCGACCGACCATCGACCCCTCCTAGTATCCCGTGGAGTGGTCGATCACGAGGTCGATCGCGCCGCAGCACCCGTCGCAAGTCCCGTAGACCTTGAGCTCGGACCTCGAGTTCTTGATCTTCGCGAGGCCGGAGTCCTCCCACCAGCCGACGGAGGTCGAGAGGTCCATGTTCGTCTGGCAGAAGAAGGTCTCGGGGCTTCTTCCTCCCGTCTTGCTGTCGCTGTCCTGGAAGGCCTGCTCGATGCTCCCGCCCTTCGACCAGTGGATGACGATATTGGGACCCTGCGGATAGAGGGGAACCGTGAGCGTCCCGCTCGACCCCTCGCCGTGGCCCGACGCCGTCGCCTCCACGCCGCCGGCCGAGTGGCAGTCGAGGCCCATCTTGGGCGCGTGGATGCGCTGGCTCCCGCGCGCCTGCGAGAAGGTGTCGTCGTTGATCTCGGCGCGGGCCGTGAACTCGTTGCGGGCGTCCGCCTCGATGTCCTCGACCGGGCGGCAGCACCTCATGATGCGGCTGACCGTGAAGGCCCCATTCCCGGTCGCGGCGACGGCGAGGTTCGTCGTGCAGCGGTAGGCGTAGGCGGTCATGCTGCCGCCGATCGAGTAGTGGTCGGCGTGGACCACGTACTGCCATGCCCAGGCGGCGTTCCACGAGGTCCCCGAATCGAGGTCGCTCTTGTCGTCGGACGGGCTGATGTTGCTCGCGACGGCCCAGGCACACCTGTCGGCCCGGGCGGGCGCCGCGGCGAGAGCGCAGAGGGCGAGCGCAAGGAGGGCGAGACGCATGCGGAGGCTCCTTTCCGAGGAAGACCCTGCCCGCCGCGACCCCTCGCGGCGGGCGTTCGAGCAGGGCGGCACGAGCCGCCCATCAGTACGTCGCGGGCCGGTGTCACGCCGGGGCGCCCGCGGAGGTACGATTTCCGGCCTCATGCGCGGGGTTTCCGTCTTTTTCGTCCTTGTCGGCGGCGCGCTCGCCGCGCCGCTCACGCCGGAGAAGGTCGAGCTGATCCCGGGCCTCTACCCGAGGGAGCGCCGCGAACTCGGAAGGAAGCTCGTCGGGCGCGCCGAGGGCGTCCGCGAGGCGCTCGTCGAGCACGGCATCGACGCCCGGGTCGCGGAGAGGATCGAGCGGCTGCCCCCGGGCCCCCTCCTCGTCGAACGCTATGCGGCGGACCTGCCGCTCGCGGCGCCCGACCTCTCGCCCGGGCAGCGCGAGCTGCTCGAGCACCTTCACCCCGCCGTCCTCGCGGCCGAGTGGGCGCTCATCGTCCAGCGCGACCGCCTGCTTCCCGGCCTCAAGGACGAGCCGACGAAGCGGCAGGTCGCCGAGAGTTTCGATCAGCAGGTCCGCGCGATCGAGCACCGGTACTGGCGGGTCGTCGGCGCCGTCCTGACCGAGGAGCAGCGCGTGGCGATCCACCCGCTGCTGCCGCAGCCGTACGTCCGCCCGCCGGACCTCCCGGGACATGTCTACCAGGCGCCGGGGCTCACGGTCGCGCAGGCGGGCCGCATCCGCGCGCTGATCGTGGAGTTCGAGTCCGAGAGCGCGGCGGACACCGCGGAGATCCGGCGGCTCAAGGAGGGGCCCGAGCGCGACGCCGCGATCGACCGGATCGGCGAGTTGCTGAGGCGGATCGTCGAGCAGGCGAACACGATCCTCACGCCCGCGCAGCTGCGGTACATCGACGGGCTGCCGCCGCTCGTAGGGCCCAACGAGCGCGGCGGCGAGTTCGTGCTCGAGATGAGCCTCACGCCGGAGCAGCTGGAGCGCGGCAAGCCGCTCATCGAGGAGACGAAGCGGAAGGTCGAGGAGGCGCGACGACGGGCGGAGGAGCGGGCGCGCGAGATGGCGGGAGAGCTGTCCGGCGAGTCCCCGCAGTCGATGGCGATGCAGATGATGCAGGCGGAAGCCGCCGGGGATGCTGCGCGCATCGTCGAGGAGGCGGCGCGGAAGGCGCTTCTCGAGATCGTGGACAAGCGGCAGGTGCTCGCGTGGGTCGTCTCGCCGCGCTGACCGTCCCTTGGTTGTATGTGCAGGGGGCCGGGGGGGGCGGTGTGGTGGGCGCTCGTGCTCCTCTCGCCGGGGTTCCGCGTGCTCTTCCTGGCCCCCGGGGCCCCCTCCTTCACCCTGTACGCGTATTGGCTCCCGGACTTCGCCGTCATCATCGCGGGGTCGTTCGCGGCGGCGTCCGGGCTTCGTCGTGCGCGGCCGTGGGCGATCCCGGTGATGTGGCTCACGGCGGGCGGCCTCGCGTACGCGACCCTCTACGGCGCGATGACGAGCGTGCTCTCGGGCGGCGCGTGGGCGGCGCCGGCGCTGATGGCGCCCGCGCTCGCGCTGACGCTCTCCTTCGCGATCCGGTTGAGGGCATGATCTTCCGCGCAGCGCCGCCCGCGGGGCCCGGGTGGAATCTCGCGAAGACGATGATCCAGACGGCGATCTTCTGGGGGACGCTGCTGTGCCTCGCTCCCTGGGCGATCGTCGCGGCCGAGGGCCGGCTCGGCGGCGCCGGCTTCCCGCCGCAGCGGTGGCTCGGCGCGTGCCTCTTCGCGGTCGCGAGCACGCTCGGCCTTCTCTCCGCGTACACGATGGCGGTCGCGGGCGAGGGCACGCCGCTGCCGCTCGACCACCCGCGCCGTCTCGTCGTGACTGGCCCGTACCGCACGGTCCGCAATCCGATGGCGGTCGGGGGGATCGCGCAAGGCTGCGCGGTCGGGTTCTTGCTGGGGTCGTACGGCGTGATCGCCTACAGCCTCATGGGCGCGCTCGTGTGGCACTTCGGCGTGCGTCCGTTCGAGGAGCGCCATCTCCACGCGCGGTTCGGCGACGCGTACGACGCCTACCGCCGCCGCGTGCGCTGCTGGATCCCGAGGAGGGGGGGCCTCTGGGGATCCGGATCCTCAAGTCCCGATCGACGAGGAGACGGCGGCGCGCGGCCGAGCCGTACGTCGGCATGGTGCGCGAGGATGCGGCGCATCCACGCGAGAAGCTCCTTCTCCGTGGCGCCCCGAAACTGGTGGAAGTTCTCGTGGACCTTGAGAAGCGCTTCCTGGACGACGTCGGAGGGATCCGCCTTGCCCCGGAGCTCGCGCTCGAGGCAGGTCCCCGCGATGAGCAGCAGGTAGCTCCGGTAGCTCTTGAGGATCTGGGCGAGCGCCTCACTCTGCCCCTCCCGCGCGAGTCGGATGCATCGGGCGACACTTGACGCCGCGTGGTCCAAGGGGGGCACCCCTCGCCGGCCGAAACCGTCTCCGGCGTGCTTCATGCTACGTGTTTCCTCCTGCGCGAAGCCACGGGAAACCAGCTGCCGAGGCGGCGCCGGCGCACGTGCCCCGCTGCCCCGGGGCATCGCGGCCAGGAGTTGATCCGGAGCGCCACTCGAACAACGCGTCGTTGATCCCAGCCGCCCGGCTGCACGACCCTCCGCGCGTTCCCGGGTCGACCATGGCGTCGTCTCCTCAAGACCTTCGCGGGGAGATCGCTCGCGTGAGCAACGCCCCACGTTCCTAGACGAGAGAGGAACTCCGCGCCGAACTCGAAAGGTGCGGATCGAGTCGCGGCGTCCGAGCGGGACGCAGCAATCGTTCCGCCGTCGTACGGGCGCAGCTCAAGCGCAAACAGGCAGGCGAGGGGACAGCCGTCACGCTCGAGATCGCGGCTGCACAGGCGCATCTCCGGTGCGGCCACCGTTCGGGTCGGGGTACGACGGTAGGTGCGTGGCCGAGGTCGACGGAGCCGGCGGGGGTCCTGGACATGTGACCCCCGCCGGCCGTGTCTTCGTCCATCGCGGCGAACTCGGTCTCTTTGAACATCCGCCGAGATGACGGACCACGCGCCTACGGTGCAGATTCGTCGATTCGACGCGGAGCCCCCGCCGGCAGGAGCTGGAACGCGACCAGTTCCACGTTGGTGCTCCCTTCGTTCCGGAAAATGTGCACGTGACCGGCTTCCTCCACGAGGCCCATGCCCGCGGAGTAGGTGGTCGGCTCGGAGGGATTGTCACCCCGATACTCGGTCACCGTGCCGGACTTCACCGTGACGAACGAGATGCCGGGGTGCGAGTGCCAACCGGTGTGGCCTCCGGGCTTGATGACGTTGAGCACAATGTAGACGTCGGAGGGCCCCTTGGTCTTGATCTTGGCATGGTGGCCTCCCACCAGGCTCTTGGCGTCGATTTCGTCAAACGGCACCGGCCCCGTCAGGATCGTGGTACCCTGTTCCCCCTTCGGAGGTTGACACTCCCGTGTGCGTGAATCCTTCCCTTGTTTACCTTGGAGGAAGGATCTTCGATGAGCAGGAGACGCAGGAACGCGAGGAGGTTTGCGCCCGACT
>Ga0187893_10001254_pt1 | contig 62454 bp, 62 predicted proteins | sample MA1701074metaG_FD_139574 | JGI IMG/M metagenome (GOLD analysis project Ga0187893, IMG submission 139574) | White microbial mat communities from a basaltic lava cave in the Kipuka Kanohina Cave System on the Island of Hawaii, USA - MA170107-4 metaG ... | reverse complement strand
GTGTGCGCCAAGAATCAGCCCGTGTACGATCAGCCGATCCAAAGCTAACATCATGCAGACGCTCGTACAACCCCCACTCCTAACCGTACGATCCGTAACAGAAAGATGTGTCCAACGGTCAGCTCGGGCAGGAGGGGAAGGCAGGAAGGGAGTGCCTCATCCGGGACGCCCCTGCTAGACTGGTGATGCACACGACAGGAGGAAGCCAAATGTACGATCTCGTGATCCGTAACGGCACGGTAGTCGACGGCACAGGCTTGCCGAAATATCGTGCGGACGTTGCCGTGAGCGGCGATCGCATCGCGGCGATCGGGCGGATCGCCGAAAAAGGAAAAGAAGAGATCGACGCGACGGGCCACGTCGTGTCGCCGGGCTTCATCGACGGGCACACCCACATGGACGCCCAGGTGTTCTGGGATCCATTGGGAAGCTGCTCGTGCTGGCACGGCGTCACGACCGTCGTCATGGGCAATTGCGGCTTCACGCTCGCGCCAGGCTCCGCGAAGCAGCGCGACATGGTGATCAACAACCTCGAGCGGGCGGAGGACATCAATCGCAAGGCCATGGAGGCCGCGATCCGGTGGGACTGGACCACGTTCAGGGAGTACATGGACGTCGTCGACAAGCTGCCGAAGACGATCAACTACGCGGCGAACATCGGGCACTCCGCGCTGCGGACCTACGTCATGGGCGAGCGTGCTTTCGAGAAGCCAGCCAACGCCGACGACATGGGCGCGATGGAGCATGAATTGCTCGACGCGCTCGATGCGGGCGCGGTCGGCTTCACCAGCTCGCGCTCGAACGCCCACCGGCTGCCGCGGCCGGACGAGCGGCAGGTCGCATCCGGACACGCCTCATGGGAGGAGATGAGCGGGCTGGTGTGCCTCATGGGACGGACGGGCCGCGGCATATTCGAGTATGCACGGGAAAGAGAGTGCCGCTCACCGGACCCGGCGGTGCGAAAGAGCGCCAACGACAGGCTGCTCGAACTCGCGGTGAAGAGCGGGGCGCCCATCACCTTCGGCATGCCGGCTGGAATCCTGGGCGCGGAGGATCATCTCAAGCTCCTCGATGCGACCGCCGCGGCCGGCGGGCGCATGTTCGGGCAGACGCACACCCGCGGCATCTCGCACGTGCTTTCGTTCAAGTCGCAGCTGCCGTTCGACGACTTTCCGGAGTGGGCGCGGGCGCGCGCGCTGCCGCTCGAGGAGCAGCGCAAGGCATTCCGCGACCCGGCGCAGCGCAAGCGCCTGGTCGAAGCCACGAGAAACGGCGCCTACAAGACCGGCGGGGGCGAGCCGCGCAAGCCCACCTACGAGAACATGTACGTCATGCGCAGCCCCGTGTCGGGCAATCCCCGGGTCGCCGTGCTGGCGGCGCAGCGCAACGTGGACCCGGTGGAGCTCATGATCGACCTCGCCCTCGAGTCCAACTTCAACCAGCTCTTCATGCAGTTCGACGCGAACACCGTGCCGAAGAGCGAGGAGGAGGCGCTGGCGACCTTGAAGCATCCACGGACGGTCATGACGTTCTCCGATTCCGGCGCGCACGTGAGCCTGATCATGGATTCCTCGATCCACACGCACCTCCTCGCCTACTGGGTGCGCGAGCGCGGCGCGTTCACGCTCGAGGAGGCCGTCAGGATGATCACCCTCACGCCGGCGATGGCCTGGAGCTTCACCGACCGCGGGTTGCTGCGTCAGGGATGCATCGCGGACCTGAACATCTTCGATCCCGAGACCATCGCCCCGCAGATGCCGACGATCGACCACGACCTGCCGACCGGAGCGTGCAGGCTCAAACAGAAGTCGGGCGGCATCATGGCCACGATCATCAGCGGCAAGGTGGCGTTCAGGAACGGCGAGCACACCGGCGCGCTGGGAGGGAAGCTGCTGAGGTCGACTGCGGCGGGAGTTCGGTAGCAACCGGGAAGTCGTCTGTCTTCCCATCGCGGGTCGGACCAAGCCAACTATATGGATTGATGGGATTTCACGCCTGAAAGACGCAGCGCATGTAGGGTTTAAAAGCTCATTTTCGGCCGAAAAGTGGGCCTCTAGGATTGCCGGGCGCAAACTTTCCGAAGAAACGTGCGTTCGGCACTCCCTGGGGAGGTGCGTTATGAGGAGCGCGATCAGAACCATTCTCAGGCGGATATTCTGGATTGCGGCTACGGCGTGCCTGTGCGCTACCGCTTCCTGGGCGCAGCAGAACTATCCCGTCAAGCCCGTCCGCTACGTCATTCCCTTCCCCGCCGGCACCGGAAACGACATCGTCGGGCGGCTGCTCACCGATCGCCTGACGCGCCTGTGGGGGCAGCAGGTCATCGTCGACAACCGGGCAGGCGCCTCCGGTGTGATCGGCGCGGCTTTCGTCGCGAAGGCGCCACCCGACGGCTACACCCTGCTCCATTGCAACATCGCCCCGAATGCGATCTCCCCGTCGCTGCTCGAGAAGGTGCCCTACGAGCATCGCGATTTTGCGCCGATTACGCGCATCGGCATGACGCCCAACATCATCACCGCGCACCCCTCGACGCCGTTCAAATCGATCAAGGAATTGGCCGCGTACGCGAGGGCCAACCCGGCGAAGCTCAGCTACACCTCGGGGCTGGTCGGCACCTCGCCGCAACTCTCGATGGAATGGCTCAAGCAGCAGCTGAAGTTCGACATCGTCAGCATCCCCTACAAGAACGCGGCCCAGGGGACGCTGGACGTCATCTCCGGCCAGCTTCCGATCAACGTCACGAATTTTCCGTTCGTCATCCCGTTCGCCAAGAGCGGAAGGCTGCGCCCGCTCGCGATCACGAGCGCGCAGCGCCAGGTGCAGCTGCCGGACGTGCCGACCGTGCAGGAATCGGGCGTGCCCGGCTACGAGGTCAATTCGTGGTACGGCGTATGCGCGCCGGCCGCCGTGCCCGTGCCGCTGCTCGACAAGCTCAACGCCGATATCACCGCGATCCTGCGGACGCCGGACATGACGGAACGCCTGACGGAGCTCGTGATACCGCCCTCCCCGACCACCCGCGAGGAGTTCGACCGCTTCATGCGCGCGGAGATCGATCGCTGGGCGAAGGTGATCAGGAGCGCGAACATTCCAAAACAGTAGGGGGATCCATCCCATGATCATGGGATATGAAGGGAAACTGCGGCGCGTAGGATGTGGGAGAAGCAATCCCCCGACCTTTCGGATCAACTGCGGTCACCACGGAGCAAAAATAGACGGGGCCTGAGCTGTTCTTCAGGAAACCAGCGGAGGCAGGATGAAAGTATGGACAATGCTTCTGGCCGTCGGATCGATGTGGCTTGGTGCATGCGCGAGCGAAATCGCGCGTTACCCGGTGGAGTCGTTTGCAGCAAGCCAGCAATCAGGCAGGCGATACATTGTCTCAACGCCGGCATATATTCGTCTGGATTCCGGTTATGAACGCACCTTGAGCGCGGGGACCGAGCTCAGGGAGTTTGGCACTATCAAGCAAGGGAGGATCCTGCAGCCTGTAAGCACCGTTTTTACAATCGACGGAGCGCACATGCACGAAGCGTATCTGGTCTTGAATGATGGCCGAATCGTCGGTTTTTACCTTCCGGCGGAAGGGGCGTTTTCACCCTTGTCGCAATCAGTCAATCTATCGATTCAGGAAAGGAGGCCGTAGGATGAAGCTCGCACGTCTATGCGCTGTATCCGCGCTGGCAATCCTGGTGTCGGCTTGCGCCGCCAGCGGCCCGAAGCACGCTGAAGTGGCATCGTCCATCCCGGCGCTGAAATCCGATCAGGGCCGGATCTACTTCTATAGAAGCTCGAGCTTTGTGGGCGCGGCGATTCAGCCGTCGATCCAGTTGAACGGTGCAGTAGTCGGCGATTCGAAACCAGGCGGGTTCTTCTTCGTCGATCGGGCGCCGGGTCCCATGGAGGTCAGCACCACGACTGAAGTCGAAAAGAAGCTTACTTTCACGCTCGACCGCCGGCAAACGCGCTACGTCAAGACGGTTATTGGTTTCGGAATTGCTGTCGGGCGTGTCTATCCGGAACTGGTCGACGACGCTACCGGAGAGAAGGAAATCCAAGAAGCGAGCTACATCGGGCAACCTTTGAGCCGCTGATTCAACCGGTATTTTGGGGCCGGGTCCATATTTCCCGAAATAACGAGACGAAAAAAGCCAGGCTCGATTTCGAGCCTGGCCTCTCTACTCTGGCTCCGTCCGGACGCTAGAGAAAGTCCGGGTCAGTCGTCACGCGCAAGCGGGGGATCATCCTTCGTCCACCTCAATCCACCTCAATCCACCTTCAAGTCGAGCGCTCTCACCACCTTCGCCCACTTGGCAATCTCTTCGTGGATGTGCCTGCGGAGTTCCTCGGGGGTGCTGCTCTTCGGCACCATCCCGGTGGCGTCGAGCCGGGCCTTCACGTCCGGCAGCGTCAGGGTCCTGGCCGCTTCCGAGTTCAGGCGCGCAATGACTTCAGCCGGCGTGCCGGTCGGCACCATCATTGCGTACCACGCGGTCGTCTCGTAGCCCGGGACGCCGGCCTCCGCCACCGTCGGCAGCTCCGGGAGGTAGGGCGAGCGCTCGGCGCTGCTCACTGCGAGCCCGCGCAGCCGCCCCGCCTGGATCTGAACAATGCAGGAGGGCGTGGTTGTGAATCCGACCATGGCTTCGCCGGCGACCAGCGCGATGACCGACGGCCCGCCGCCCTTGTAGGGGATGTGGAGCATCTTCGTTCCCGTCATGCTCTTGAAGAGCTCGCCGGCCAGGTGCGGACCGCTGCCGGTTCCCGAAGATGACTGCGCGAGCTCGCCGGGGCGTGCCTTCGCCAGCGCGACCAGTTCCTTGACCGACTTCACGGGGACCGACGGGTGCACCACCACCACGTAGGCGGTGCCGCCCAGCCGCGTCACCGGAGCGAAATCCCTGACGAGGTCGTAGCCGAGATGGCGATAGAGGGTCACGTTGACCGTGTGCGTGCCGGTCATCATGAAGAGCGTGTGGCCGTCGGGCGGCGACTTCGCCGCCAGCTCGGCGCCGATATTGGCGCCGCCGCCGCCGCGGTTGTCGACGACGACCTGCTGCCCCAGCGCTTCGCCGAGGCGGGTCGCGATCGCCCGCCCCATCGTATCGGTGCCGCCGCCGGGCGGAAATGGCAGGATGAAGCGGATCGAGCGGGTAGGGTATTGCGCGTGCGCCGGTGCAAGCCACGCAAGACCGAGGATCAGGCAGATGAGCCAGACGCGGGGGTCATGTTTCATTTTCTCCTCCTGCATACCCCACGGCGTTCATGACCTCCGGGAAAGAGGCCATGTCACAATGTGGATTGGCTATCCTGATCCACACAGTTACTGACCGCAAGCCCTCCTGCCGTTGCACACCTGTCGAATTGCCCGCGTTCCGTTCGACAATGAGCTGAAATACACCGAAAGGAGCGAATCATGCCCAGTACCATCCGGCTTCACCGCGTTCTCAAGGCCCCGCCCCAGCGGGTCTACAAGGCGTTCCTGGACCCCGCCGCGATGGCCAAGTGGCTGCCGCCGTACGGCTTCACCTGCACGGTCCATCAGGCCGACGCCAAGGTCGGCGGCGCGCACAAGGCGTCGTTCACCAACTTCACAACCGGGAAGAGCCACTCCTTCGGGGGGAAGTACCTCGAGCTGAAGCCGAACGAGTTGATCCGCTACACGGACAAGTTCGAAGATCGGAACCTGCCGGGCGAGATGAAGGTCACCGTGACCCTGAAGAAGGTCTCGTGCGGGACCGAGCTGATGGTCGTGCAGGAAGGCGTGCCCGACGTCATCCCCGCCGAAGCCTGCTACCTCGGCTGGCAGGAGTCGCTCATGCAGCTCGCGAACCTGGTGGATCCGAAGATTTCGGAGTAGCTCCTACCACCCCCACCCTATCCCTCCCCCTGAGGGGGAGGGGAATTATGTCGGGCAGGAGGGGAGTCCGCATCTTAGTCGCCGCCGTGAAACGGTGGCACCTTGCGCTTGAAGCCGGCGAGCGCCTCGGCGATCTTGAAGCGCGAGGGAAACGGGAACGACACGTGCTTCTGCACGTGCGCGTCGCGGACGTATTTCTCGATCGGCATGCCCTGGACGACGCCCGCGCCGCCGAAGAGCTCGATCGCCTGCTCGGTCAGCCGCTGGACGGCGGTTCCGGTGAACGCCAGCGCCATGTGCTCGTAGGGCAGGTTCTCCACACTTCCATCGGCGATTGCTTCCGGATGATCCTTCACCCACGCCGCCGTCCACAGGAGGCGCCGCGCAGCTTGCAGGTTCATCGCCATGTCCGCGATCGTGATGCCGACCGCCTGGTGCTGGATGATGGGCTTGCCGCCGGAGACCCGCTCTTGCGCGTACTTCAGCGTCTCCTCGAACGCCGCGCGGCCCAGTCCGAGCGTCAACGCGGCAATCGTCGGGTGCGTGCCCATATCGGTGCGGCCCTTCGGCGGCGGGGGCATGATGCGCCCATTGGGGACGCGCACGTTGTCAAACACGATCTCCGCCGCGTTGTCGCCGACGCGCCGCCCGAGCTTCGACAGCGGACGCCGCGTGAGTCCCGGTGAGTCGCCCTCGACCAGGAATGACTGGACGCCGGCCGGCGTCTGCGCCCGCACGACGATCAGCTTCGCGAGGTAGCCGACGGTCTGATAGGCCTTGGCGCCGTTGAGGGTCCACGAGCCGTCCGGCTGCTCGACCGCGCGCGTGCGCAGGCGGACGGTGTCCGGCGTCTCGGTGAAGTAGTCGAAACCGAAATCCGTCTCGGTTTCGTGTATCGCCACCGTCGTGAAGTAGAGGTCGTCGGAGACGAACCTCGGGATGAAGTAAGCCTTCTGCTCCGCCGTCATGCGCAGCTCGAACCAGTCGCGCGCGCGCCGGGCGGTCAGCATGAAGTAATAGGCGGTGCCGAGCTCGCCCGCGGCGAGTTCCTCCGCGATGAGGCAGGAGGTGAGATGGTCCGACATGCCGGAGCCGCCGTTCTCCTCCTGGAGGACGAAGGTGCGGAAGCCGAGCTGCGAGCCCCGCTTCAGCAGGTCCCACGGCACGCGCTTCTCCCACTCGGGCTCGCGGTCGAGCGGCATCGCCCTGGGCTTGATCTCCTCCTGCGCGAACTTGCGGGCGAGGTCGCGGAACTCGCGCTGCTCCTGGGAGAGGCGGATGTCGAACATGGTTTTCCCTCTTACGCTCAGCACCCCCACCCTATCCCTCCCCCATCGAGGGGGAGGGGACTTTTATTTCAACACTTCCGCGCCGGGGGCAGGCTCAAGCTCGCAGGCGTTGGCGGTCATCGCGAGCATGCTGTAGTAGCCGATGGTTCCGGTCAGCTCGATCAGCTGGAAGTTGCCGAAGCGCTCCTGCAGCGCCTTCATCACCGGGGCGCTGACGCGATGCTTGCGGATCAAGTCGCGCGTGAGGTCCACGATCTGCGCGTCCTCCGGCGGAAGGCCCCGCGAGTGCTTCTCGCGGATCGCGGTGATGGTCGCTTCCGGCACGCCGAGCTTCCGGGCCTGGCCGGTCTGCGCGCCCCAGACGTAGACCGCGTCGAATTCCCGCGCGACCGTCATCGCCGCAAGCACGCGGACGCGCTTGTCGAGCTCCCCTTCGAAGCGGACATAGTGGCCAAGGGTCATGACGTGCTCGGCGAGCGGCGGGCAATGCAGCAGCATCGTGAACGGCCCCTGGATCGCGCCGCGGCTCTGGACGATGCGATCCGCGATCGGTTGATGCGCGGCGGGGACCTGGTTCTTGCTGGTGATGGAGGGCAGTCGGGCCATAGGCCTCCTTGAATGAGAAAGTCGAAAGGCAAAAGGCGGAAGTTGCAAGTTTAACCTGCGCTTTGCCAGGCCGGTTTGTCCTTTTGCCTTCCGCCTTCCGTCTTTCGCCTTAGAATTGCGGCATGGAAGAAGAGCAGAGCTGGGCGTTCCCCGAGTCGGTGCAGCCGAAGTCCGGCGAGATCCAGTTCGACCTCGAGCGCGCGTTCAATGCGGTGGTGCTGGTGCGCGCCGAAATCCCGGAGGATGCCTACTCAGCCAAGACGCTCGGTACCGAGCGCGGCGGCTACGGCGCGGTGATCCGCGAGGACGGGCTCGTGCTCACCATCGGCTACCTCATCAACGAGGCCTCGCAGATCTGGCTCACCACCAATCGCGGCGTCTCCGTGGCCGGCTATCCCCTCGCCTATGACCACGTAACCGGCTTCGGCCTGATCCAGCCCCTGGGCAGGCTCGATGCCCCGTATCTTCCGCGCGGCATCGCGGCCGAGGTCAAGGTCGGCGACGCGGCGTTCGTGATCGGCCACGGCGGGCGCGCCCACTCGCTCAGGACCCGGGTGATCGCGAAGCAGGAGTTCGCCGGTTACTGGGAATACCTGCTCGACGAGGCGCTGTTCACCGCGCCGGCGCACCCGCAGTGGGGCGGCGCGGCGCTGCTCGATGCGCTGGGCAACCTCGTCGGCACGGGCTCTCTCCTGGTGCAGCAGGAGGTCGGCGGCGAGTCGATCCACGTCAACATGTTCGTGCCGATCGATCTCCTCGCTCCGATCTTCGATTCGATGCTGAAGACCGGCCGCAGCCCGCATCCGCCCCGCCCGTGGCTCGGGATGTCCACGCAGGACATCGCGGGCAAGCTCGTGGTCGCCCGGATTTCCCAGGGCGCGCCGGCGAACCGCGCCGGCGTGCGGGTCGGCGACATGGTGCTCGCCGTGGGCGCCACGCGCGTGCACGGGCTCGCGGAATTCTTCCGGGCGGTATGGCGGCTCGGCACCGCCGGGGTCGAGGTGCCGCTCACGCTCTCCCGCGGCGGCGACGTGCTGCACATCACGGTCAAGTCGGCCGACCGCAACGACTTCCTCAAGAAGCCCAAGCTGCACTAGATTCCCGCCTCCGCGGGAATGACAATTCAGCGGGCCGGTCGTTTCCACCCCAGCCACTTGACGAACGCCTGGCCCATGACCTGCTCGCGGTCGCGGCCCTTGAGCCACGGCATCTCCTCGGTGAACATCGTCACGCACTGCCGGTAGCTGCACGGCATGCGGGTGATGTCGGTGCCCCAGAAGCAGCGCTCGGGCCCGAACGCCTCGACGATGCGGCGCAGGTAGTCGTGGATGTTCCTGTACGGATAGGGCTGGCTCGAGGTGCTCGGTGCGCCCGAGAGCTTGACCGCGACGTTGGGAAGCTTCGCGAGCGCGAGCATCTCGCCCAGGTTGGCGTAGGCCGCGTCGTCCTTGAGGTCGGCCCGGCCGCCCCCGCGCCCGATGTGATCGATATGGAGCTTCAGGCGCGGATGCCGCTCCGCGATCTTCCCCACCACTCCGATATTGCTCCCGCTGGCGAGGAGCCCGACCGGGAAGCCGTGCTTCTCGCAGGCCGTCCAGAACCACTCGACCGAGCCGTCGGTCCACCAGCTTTTCTGGTGCGGCTCGTTGAAGGTGTAGCGGAACCCGAGCATGCCCGGCCGCTCGCGCCAGCGCGCGACGATCTTCTCGCGATCGGGGCTCTGCAGGTCGAAATTCCCGAGGATGCAGAACTTGTCCGGGTGCTTGCGCACCGCCTCGACCGCGAGCGCGTTGGCCGGCTCGCCCATCGCGCCGGGCGGATGGATCACCGCGCAGTCGACGCCGGCCGAGGCCATTTCCTTCAGCGCATCTGCGGCCGAATAGGTCGGGACCTGGCGATGATGAGCGCTCATCTTTCCGTTCTGCCAGATGTGGATCTGCGAGTCGACGATCAGCATTTGTCACCCCCTCCCTGACCCTCCCCCGTCAAGGGGGAGGGAAGTTGCTACGCTCCCCCGTCAAGGGGGAGGGGAACTGCGAGTGTAGGATAGCGCAGTGGAAATCAATCCAGAGTCCGGATCGTGAGCAGCGCTGCGTTGCGAACCATCCTGCCGGTCGCCGGCTGGCCCGAGGAACGCGCGCGGGCGGTCGAGATCACCGGCGGCCCCGATCCGATGTTGCCGACGCCGTTTCGCATCGGCGAGGCGGCGAGCGCGGCGCTCTCGGCGGTCGGGCTTGCCGCCGCCGATCTGTGGGAGCTGCGCAGCGGGCAGCGCCAGGAGATTGCGGTTGACGTGCGCCAGGCAACTGCCTCGCTGCGCAGCGGGCACTACATGAAGTTGAACGGCTCGCCCGTGTCCACCGAGCGCAACCCGGTGATGGGCTTCTATCCGGCGAAGAACGGCCGCTGGAGCTATGTCCATTCGAACTTCCCGAACCATCGGGCGGCGGCCTTAAGCGTCCTCGGCGTGCCGGAAGACCGCGAGGCCGTGCGCAAGGCGGTGGCGAAGTGGGACGCCCTCGAGCTCGAGGAGGCGATCATCGCGGCCAAGGGCGCGGGCGGCATGGTGCGCACCCTGGACGAATGGGCCCGGCATCCGCAGGGCAAGGCGGTTGCGTCGCTACCGCTGATGGAAATCGTGAAGATCGGCGACGCCCCCTCGGAAAAGCTTCCCGAGGGCGACCGGCCGTTGTCGGGCATCCGGGTGCTCGACCTCACGCGCGTCCTCGCCGGGCCGACCTGCGGGCGCACGCTCGCCGAGCACGGCGCCGACGTCCTCAAGATCACCGCGGCGCACCTGCCGAGCCTCGGCTACCAGGAGCACGACACGGGCCACGGCAAGCTCTCGGCCTACCTCGACCTGCGCGAGAAGAGAGATGTCGAGACGCTGCGCGGGCTCGCCCGGGAGGTTGACGTGTTCTCGCAAGGCTACCGGCCGGGCACCCTCGCCGATCGCGGCTTCTCGCCCGAGGCGCTCGCGAAGCTGCGGCCCGGCATCGTGGTCGTGTCGCTGTGCGCCTTCGGCCATGTCGGCCCGTGGGCCTCGCGCCGCGGCTTCGACACGGTGGTGCAGTCGGTGAGCGGCATCGCGGCTCGCCAGGGGGAGGTTTTCCCCGGCGCGGAAGCGGGCCCGCAGTTCTATCCGGTCTCGGCGATCGACTATCTGAGCGGCTACCTGATGGCCTTCGGCACCATGGTGGCGCTTGCGCGCCGCGCGCGCGAGGGCGGCAGCTGGCTCGTGCGCAACTCGCTCGCGCAGACCGGGCGCTGGCTCCTCGGCCGCGGCGAAGTGCCGGAGAGCAAATTGAAGAACGTGCCGAAGGATTTCACCCCGGCCGAGATCGAGCGCTGGTCGACGACGAGCAAGACTCCGGACGGGACGCTGCAGCACCTCGCGCCGGTCGTGCGCCTGTCCGAGACGGCCCCGCGCTGGAGCCGGCCCTCGGTGCCGCTCGGCTACCACAAGCCGGAGTGGCCGCCGCACGTCACCCCCACCCTATCCCTCCCCCGTCAAGGGGGAGGGTAATGTAGTCACAACGCAGCGACGAACTGCTCGACCAGGGCGTTGAACCGCTCCGGGATCTCTACGGGCGGGAAGTGTCCGGCATCGGGCAGCTTGATGTACTGCGACCCCGGCACGGCCTGGTGGATCTCCTTCTCGTACTCCGGCGGGTTGCCGTGATCCTTCAGGCCGCGCAGGAGCAGCAGCTTCGGCTTGAGAGTCGCGATGCGGCCGCGCACGTCGAAGGCGTCGATCGCCACCAGGTCGTGGTACTGGGACAGCGGACCCACCTGGCGGTGGCGCTCCACCAGGCGCTCGCGCAGGCCCGGCTCCACCAGGTACATCGCCTTGCGCTGATACTCGATCCACTCGTCGTAGACCTTCGGGTCCTCCGCTGCGCGCAGGCGCATCTCGTAGGCGCCCGGCGGGCGCACCTTGGGCCGCGCCGCAACCGTCATCACCACGAGGCCCTTCACTTCATCCGGGTAGTCGAGTCCGTACTGCAGCGCGATCGAGGCGCCCAGCGTGTAGCCGATCAGCACGAGGTCCCGGTTCAGGCCGCGCGCCCACAGCCAGCCGCGCACCCAGTCCGCGTAGCGCGCGACATCCGGGCAGCGGGTGCCCTCCAGGTGACCGGGAAGATTGGGCGCGACGCTCCCCGGGAAATGCCGGCTCTGATGGTAGTACGCGTCCGCGCAGGCGCCAGCGCCCGGGCCGTGGAGCAAGACGAGCTGCGGCATGGCGGGGCTACCCGCCGACGCGGAAGAGGCCGCGCTTCGCGCGATGCAGCCGCTCGAAACCGGTGCGGGTGACGCGCACGAGCTCGCCCACCTGCACGCCGGCCTTGTGGTCGCGGGTGATGACGTTGGGCTGCACCACCACCGTCATGTTCTCTTCCAGCCTCATGTCCGGGAGCGGCCCTGCCATGCGGCTCTTCGTGCCGATGATGGGCTGAAAGTAGCCGCCGCCGAAGCCGTGCATGAGATCGTCGCACACGGTAAAGCCGTTTTTCTCGATGACCCCGGTGGCGTCCAGGATCTCCTGCATCGTCGCGCCGTGGCGGATGACGCCGGTCACCGCGTCGAAGGCCGCCTCCGCCGTGTCGTAGAGGTCGCGGTAGAGCGGCGTCGGAGCCGCGCCGACGGTGAACGTGCGCAGCACCTGGCCCGGATAGTCCCACCAGTAGGCGGAGAGCTCGCAGAACACGACGTCGCCCTTCTTCACCTTGCGCGGCGAGTGGTGCTGGGGCGGGACGTAGATGTGCGGCTTCGCCATGGAGGTGACGCCGATGTAGTGGATCATCGTCGTGCCGCCGTGCCTGATGTAGGCGCTCTCCACGATCGCGCCGAGCTCGCGCTCGGTGAGCCCCGGCTTCGTGCCGGCGAGGAGCGCGGCGAGCCCGGCGTCGGAGAGCGCCGCGCCGATCCGCAGCCAGTCGAGCTCCTCCTCCGACTTGATCTGACGGAGCCGTACGTATTCGGCGTCGAGCAGCACCATCTGGAAGTGCTGCTCCATCTCGCGGAAGCGGGCGACGCGCAAGGGCCCCATCACGCCCACGCGCCTTGCTCCCCGGCGCTTCAGCTCGTTCACGATCTGCTGCAGCCCGTGGTGCGCGCCCCAGTGCACCTCGACGTCGCGGGCGATCTTCCGCGCGAGCGGAAAATGGTTCACCCACTCCACCGCCATCCACGTCTTTTCGCCCGGCTTGAAGATGACGTAGGCCTCCACCGTGCCCGGCCAGCCGGTGACCCATTGCGGGGCGTTGCCGGCGCGCGTGTCGGTGATGACGATGAGGTGATCGACCCCCGCCTTCTCCATCACCGCCCCGAGCGCCTGGTGGCGGCGGGCGTACTCGGCGTCGGAGAAACGGGGATACTCCTGCGCCATGATTGGGCGCAGCCGCGGCTCGATCCTGAGCGGGGTGACGCCCGGCGGCTGACGACTCACGGACTTGCCGCTTGCGGCTTGCTTTCTACCCATCGCTGATCATTCCTCACTCACTGTCGGACGGCGCCTCCGGACAAGATCGGCCAGCTCCTCGTAGACTGCGCGGCGGTGCCCAACGGCCAGGATACGAATGATTTTCCGCCGGCGATCGAGCGCATAAACAATGCGGTAGCGCTTGACCCGATACTTCAGGAGTCCTTCGAGTTCCCGCTGCAATGGCTCGCCTGCGGCAGAGCCACCGCTCAGAGCGCGCAATGCGGCCTTAATGCCTCGTTTCACCTCCGGCGGGAAATGCCGGATGAGCTCCGCAACACCGGGTGGTATCTCCGGCCGATACCCGGCCATCAGCGGCGGCTCTTGCGGACTGGGTGCAGCGGCTCTCCAAAGACGTCTTCGAAAGAAAGGCCCTTACGCCCCGCCGCGTAGAAGGCCCGGCTTTCCTCAATCTGGCGCATGAGGCCCGGATCGCTCAAGACGTCCAGTGTTTCCTTGAGCCGCTCGAATTCCGCGTAGTTCACCAGCACGGCCGCCGGTTTGCCGTTGCGGGTCACGACGATTTCCTCCTCGCGCTGCTCCACGCCCGTGACCAACTCGGGCAGGCGCGCCTTCACTTCCGATATGGGCAGGGTCTTTGCCATCCCACTCCCGAGAACTTTCATGTTGACCAGAATTCTGGTCAACGGCATCTTACCATCACTTTGACAGTTCGTCACTGCATCACTTCTTCATCTGTTCCTCGAACCAGGGATAGCTGTTCGTCTGGCTGGCGGGGCGGACCGGCTGCGCGGGGCGGACCCAGGAGGGGTTCAGTTGCTTGAGAGAGGTTACGCCCATCAGGCCCATCGCGGTGTGGATCTCGACGTCCATCAGCTCCAGCATGCGCTTCAGTCCCGGCTCGCCCGCGGCCGCGAGCGCCCAGCCGAGAAGCTTGCCGACGCCGACCGCGCGCGCGCCGAGGCACAGCGCCTTCACGACGTCGGTGCCGCGCAGCACGCCCCCGTCCCACAGGATCTCCGCCCGGCCGTCCACGGCGGCGACGACTTCCGGCAGCACCTCGATAGTGCCCTGGGCGTGATCGAGCTGGCGCCCGCCGTGATTCGAGACGTAGACGACGTCGGCGCCGTGCTCGACTGACAGCTTCGCGTCCTCCGCGGTGGCGACGCCCTTCACGATCAGCGGCACTTTCCAGTGGCTCTTCATCCAGAGGAGGTCCTTCCAGTTGAGCGCCATCTGGAAGCTCGGATCGCCGAAGCCCTCGCGCACGTTGGCGCGGGCGACGATGTCGCGCTCGCGGCGGCCGTAGTAGTTGCGGTCCACGCATACGCAGAGCGCGCGGTAGCCTGCCGCCTTCGCGCGGTCGAGGATGTCCTCCACCCATTTGCGGTCGGCGCGCACGTAGAGCTGGAAGATGAGCGGCTCCTTCACCGCCGCCGCCGCGGCTTCGATGCTCGGCTTGGCGGCGGTGCTGATGAATGCCGTCGTGCCGTGCGCGACCGCCGCGCGCGCGACGTTGCAGGCGCCTTCGGGATGCGCGAATCCCACGAAGCCGCCGACGGGAGCAAGGAACACGGGGCTCGAGAGTTTCTGGCCCAGCAGCGTCGTCGTGATGTCTATCTTCCTCACGTCCACCAGCACGTGCTGGCGCAGCGCGAGGCTGTCGAGCGCCTGGCGGTTGCGAAGGAGCGTCGTCTCCGAGTCCGAGCCCCCGGAAAGGTGGTCCCACAGGTCCTGCGGCAGATTGCGCCGCGCCGTCGCCACGATCTCCTGGAGCGATACGAAGTTCGCCGCCGCGCGCTCGTCGATCCTGGGATACTTCTGCGGCGCTTCCTTCTGCTTCGCTCTGGTCGACGCGCTCCTTGTTTCTTTCGCCATTACACCTTCCATGTGTCGTCATTCCCGCGGAGGCGGGAATCTAGGCAACCGGCGATCAGTATGCAGCTTTTCTGGATTCCCGCCTTCGCGGGAATGACGGCTGATGGCCGGTCAGATGCCCATGCCCTTCAGCAATCTCTCGCCGTAGCGCTTGCCGGCGCCCGCGCCGATGGCGAAGATCTCCCCGAGCCGCGCCACCTTCTCCGGCGAGAGCCGGATGTCGGCGGCGGCGGCGTTCAGCTCCAGGTTTTTCACGTGATTGGTGCCGGGTATCGGCACGATATCCTCGCCCTGGGCGAGCAGCCACGCGAGCGCGAGCTGCGCCGCGGTCACGCCCTGCCCCTGCGCCATCGCTTCCAGCGCCTCCACTAACTTGATATTGCGCGCGAGGTTCTCCGGCTCGAAGCGCGGATGGCGGCGCCGGCGATCGTTCGGCGCGAGGTCGTCCACCTTCCTGATCCTGCCCGTCAGCAGGCCGCGGCCGAGCGGGGCGTACGCGACGTAGCCGATGCCGAGCTCGCGGCACACCGGGATGATGTCGCGCTCCACTTCCCGGAACCAGAGCGAGTACTCGGTCTGCAGCGCGCTGACGGGGTAGGCCTTGTGCGCCCGCCTGAGCGTCTCCGGTCCCGCCTCGCACACGCCGATCCAGCGCACCTTGCCCTGCTCGATGAGCCGCGCCATCGCGCCGACCGTCTCCTCGATCGGCACCCCCGGGTCGACGCGGTGCAGGTAGTAGACGTCGATCACGTCCAGGCCCATGCGCTTCAGGCTCGCCTCGCAGCTTGCCTGCACGTACTCCGGGCGGCCGTTGGTCGCCTTCTTCCCGTCGGGGAGGTCGATGTTGCCGAACTTGCTCGCGACCAGAACCTTGTCGCGGAAGCCCTTGACGGCGCGGCCGAGCAGCACTTCGTGGCGCGTCCCCCAGTAGGCATCCGACGAATCGAAGAAGTTGATGCCCAGCTCGTAGGCGCGGCGGATGGTCGCATTGAACGCCTGCACGAACGGCCCGTCGTCGAGCTTGATCGCCTCGCTGCCGCGGCCCATGCTGATCGCGGACACGCGCGGGCCGTTCCTGCCCAGCTGGCGGTATTTCATTCCGTCATCCCCGCGGAGGCGGGGACCCAGTCATTGCTCGATTGGCCTAGATTCCCGCCTCCGCGGGAATGACACGACATTGCTATTGCGGCTTGATGCCCGCCGCCTTGAAGATGACCCGGGTTTCCGCGACCTGGGTCTCCACGTATTTCCTGAACTGCGCCGGCGTCATGGTGATGAGGTCGTTGCCGAGCGTCGCGAGCTTCTCGCTCACCGCCTTGTCCTGCAGCGCCGCGCTGAAGTCCTTGCGGATCTTGCCCACGATCGGAGCCGGAATCCCGGTCGGGCCCCACATTCCGAACCACAGGATGTACTCGAAGTTCGGCACCCCCGATTCCGCGATGGTGGGCACGTTGGGGAGCTGGCTCGAGCGCTTGGCCGAGGTGATGGCCAGCGCCCGGAGCTTGCCGGCCTGGATGAACGGCAGTCCCGCCGAGATCGGCGAGAAATAGGTGTCCACCCGGCCGCCCACGACGTCGGTGATCGCGTCCGCGGAGCCCTTGTACGACACGAGCGTGAAATCGATCTTGGCATCGAGCTTCAGCTTCTCGCTGTTCAAGTGCGTGCCGCTGCCCAGCCCGGCGAAGGCGAAGTTGATCTTTCCTGGGTTCGCCCGCGCTTCCGCCAGGAAGTCGCCGAACGTCTTCAGCCTCGAGCCCGGATTGACCACCATCACGTTGGGCTGGCCCACGAGCGGCATGATGTCAACGAAGTCCTTGAGCGTGTCGTAAGGGAGCTTCGTCCACATGGAGGGGTTCACCACGTGCGCGTTGGAGTTGATGATAAGGGTGTAGCCGTCGGGCGCCGCCTTCGCCGCGATCGCCGAGGCGATCGAGCCGCCCGCGCCGCCGCGGTTGTCCGCCACCACCTGCTGGCCCCAGATCTCCGAGACTTTGGCGGTGATGATGCGGCCGACGATGTCGGTGGCGCTGCCCGGCGGGAACGCGATGATCGCGCGCACCGGCCGCACGGGATATTGCTGGGCGGACGCCTGCAGGGCAACCGCGGCCAACGCCAATGCCAGGATTCTTGCAAGTATCTTCATGCTGTCCTCCTCTTTAGATGAGCACTCACGACAGCCCGTCGCTCACTTCCACGTGCTCGGGCTTCAACTCGATGCCCGAGGCCTTCGCCTGAAGCAGCAGCAGGGCCGCGAAGTCCTTGTCAGTATAGCCGTGGCCGATCAGGGCCTGCACCAGGTCGCGCGTGACCGACGCAAGGGGCATCGGGACGCCGAGTTCCCGCCCCGCGGCAAGCCCCAGGTCGATGTCCTTGCGCAGGAGCTCCGGCGTGAAAGTGACGTGAAAGTCGAGATTCACCAGGGCCGGCGTCTTGTAGCGCGTGAACATGCAGCCGAAGATGCTGTTGTTCATGAACTCGAGGAACGCGTGGCGCGGCATGCCCGCCCTCTGGGCGAGCACGGTGATCTCGCACAGCGACTGGATGACAACGCTGAGATAGACGTTGTGGCAGATCTTGGCGATGCGCGCGAGCTCGTTCTCGCCGACGTAGCTCGAGCCCCGGCCCATGAGATCGAGGTAGGGCCGGGCGGTGTCGTAGGCGGCCTGGGCGCCGGAGATGACGAACATCACCTTTCCGGACGTGACCACCTTGTCGTTGCCGGAGACCGGCGCCGCCAGGAGCTTCACCCCCTTCTCGGCGAGCTTGCCGCGGATTTCCGCCGATTCCTCGAGCGAGATCGAGGACGAGTCGATCACGATCCCGGGCGCCTTGCCTTTCGAGGTGACGCCGTTCGCCCCGAACAGCACCTCCTTCACGTCCTTGCCGGTCGAGACCATGGTGAAGACGATGTCGCACGCCGCGAGCTCGGGGAGCGCGTCCGCGATCTTCGCCCCGTGCTTCGCCAGCGGCTCGGCTTTATTGCGGGTGCGGTTCCAGACGGTGATGTCGCATCCCGCCTTTGCCAGCCGCTCCGCCATCGCGTAGCCCATGCGCCCGATGCCGATCCAGCCCAGCCGGTGCGCCTTCATGTCTGCCTTTGCCATCAAATGATCTCCGTCATCGATTCAGGTCCTGCTGCCAGTCGCGGGTTTCGAGGATGGATTTCACTTCGTTGAGAAACGCCGCCGAATAGGCTCCGTCCACCGCGCGGTGGTCGAAGGACTGCGCGAGCACGCCCACCGGCCGGACGGCGATCTCGTCCTTGCCGCCGCTCTCGACCACTACCGCGCGCTTGCGCACCGCGTCGGTCGAGAGGATCGCGACCTGGGGCGTGTTGATGATGGCCGCCGTGATCACCGTGCCCCCGGCGCCGTTATTGGTGATGGTGTAGGTGCCCTCGGTCATGTCGTCGGGCTTCAGCCGGTGCTCCCGCGCGCGCACGGCGAGATCGTTGATCGCGCGCGCGAGATCGGCCACCGACTTCGCCGCCGCATCCTTCACCACCGGCACCAGCAGCCCGTCGCGATCGAGGTCCACTGCGATGCCGAGGTTCACGCGCCGATGGAGGACGAGGTGGTCGCCGGCGAAACTCGCGTTCAGGCGGGGATGCTTGGGGAGCGCGGCCGCGACGGCGCACGCGATGAACGAGAGATAGGTCAACGAGAACCCCTCGCGCTGCTTCCAGCGCGCCGCTGCCGCGCGGCGCGACTGGTCCACCCGCGAGAAATCCACTTCCACCGCCTGCATCACGTGCGGCACCGTGGCCCACGATTTCGCCATGTGCTCGGCGGTGCGCTTGCGCACGGCGTTGAGCGGGGCGGTTTCCGCGTCGGCGACGACGTAAGGCACGGGCTCCTGGGTGCGGGCGGGAGGCTGCGTGCCTCCGCGCTGCGCGAGGTGCGCCAGTACGTCCTCGCGAGTGATGCGGCCGTCGCGGCCGGTGCCGGTGATCGCGCGCGCATCGAGCCCGTGTTCGGCCAGGAGCCGGCTCACCACGGGCGACAACAGGGCACGGCCATCCCTGGCGGGGGGCGCCGCCGCCGGGGGGCGCTGCGCCACCGCCGGCGCAGCCGCGGACGCCGCCGCCGGCCGCGCCGCCTGGCCGCCTGCCTCGCGGATCACCGCGAGGCGAGTCCCGACCTTGGCGGTCGCGCCTTCCTGCACCAGGATCTCCGCGACGACGCCGGCAACCGGCGCCGGGATCTCGGTGCTCACCTTGTCGGTCTCGACGTCGAACAGGGCCTCGTCGGCCTTGATCGGGTCGCCGACCTTCTTGTGCCACTTCGTGACCGTGCCTTCGGCGACCGTCTCCCCCAGTTGCGGCATCACCACGTCCATGAACTGCTCCCGAGGGAACCTCTGTATGGGTCATCCCCGCGGAGGCGGGGATCCAGTCGCAGCATGATCTGTCTGGATTCCCGCCTTCGCGGGAATGACGAAGTAAGGCTTTCGCAAAACACCCCTAAGCCCTCAATCGATCTTCTCGCGGATCTCGCGCACGATGCGGTCCACGGACGGAATGGTGTTGTCCTCGAGCAGATCCGCCGAGGGCAGCGGCACGTGCGGGGTCGTAACGCGGATAATCGGCCCGTCGAGATCCCAGAAGCACTCGTCGGCGACGATGGAGGCGATCTCCGCGCCCCAGCCGCAGAGCCGCGGATTCTCCTCCACGGTCACGAGCCGGCCGGTCTTCGCCACCTCCGCCAGAATCGTCTGCGTGTCGAGCGGCACGAGCGATCTCACGTCCACGACCGTGCACGAGATGCCGTGCTCCTTCTCGAGGATCTCGGCTGCGCCGAGCGCGCGGTGCACCATCAGCGCGAGCGCGACGATGGTGCAATCCTTCCCGTGCCGCAGCACCTTGGCTTTCCCGAGCTGATCCACGTGCTCGCCGTCGGGCACCTCGCCCTTCGTGGCGTAGAGCGATTTCTGCTCGAACACCAGCACCGGGTCGGGGTCGCGCACCGCGGCCGCGATCAGCCCCTTCACGTCGGCGGGCGTCGCCGGCGCCACCACCTTCAGCCCCGGCACCGCCATCGCCCAGTTCTCCACGGCCTGCGAGTGCTGCGCGCCGAAGCGCGAGCCCGCGCCGTTCGCGGTGCGGATCACGAGCGGGAGCGCGATCTGGCCGTTCGTCATGTAGCGGGTCTTGGCGATCTCGTTCGCGACCATGTCCCAGCAGACCGCGAGGAAGTCGGAGAACATGATCTCGGCGATCGGCCTGAGTCCCGTCATCGCGGCGCCCATCGCCGCGCCGATGATCGCCTGCTCCGAGATCGGGCAGTCGCGCACGCGCTTCGGGCCGAACTTCTCGAGGAGCCCGACGGTGGACTTGAACACGCCGCCCGCCGCCGCGATGTCCTCGCCGAGGAAGACCACGCGCTCGTCGCGCTCCATCTCCTGCGCGATGCCGGCCGCGACCGCTTCCCGGTACGTCAGTTCCGCCACGCCGCGCTCCCGTCCGCCCACACGTTCTTCTCGATGCCGTCGAGCGCCGGCGCCGGCGAGGCCTTGGCGGCGGCGGTCGCCTCTTCCACCTTGCGCATGGCCGCGTCCTCGATGTCCTTCAGTGTCGCCTCGGCGATGCCGAGCTTCGCGAGCCGCTCGCGGTAGATCTTGATGGGATCGCGCTCGAGCCATCTCTCGAGCTCGCCTTCCGGCCGGTACTTGGCGGGGTCGGCGCGCGAGTGCCCGCTGTGGCGGTAGGTCATGGCCTCGATCAGCGCCGGCCCCCCGCCCTTGCGCGCCCGGTTGATGCGCTCGACCGCAGTCAGGTAGACGGCATCCGCGTCGTTGCCGTCCACCACGATCGACTCCAGGCCGTAGGCCGCCGCGCGGTCTGCCGCCGGGTGCTTCACGGCCGTGACCGCTGCGATCGGGGTGTACTCCATGTAGAGGTTGTTCTCGCAGACGAAGATGACCGGCAGCTTCCACACCGCGGCGAAATTGAGCGCCTCGTGAAACGCGCCGATGTTCGCGGTGCCGTCGCCGAAGAAGCAGACCGCCACCTGTTCGGTTCCGCGGTACTGCGCGCTCCACGCCGCGCCCGCCGCGACCGGGAGATGCGCGCCGATGATGGCGTAGGAGCCCATCGCGCCTTTCTCGACGTCGGTGAGATGCATCGAGCCGCCCTTGCCGCCGAGGAGCCCGCACTCGCGGCCCATCAGCTCCCCGAGCACGCCCGTCATCGAGGCGCCGCGCGCGAGCGTGTGCGCGTGGCCGCGGTAGGTGCAGAACGTCCAGTCATCCGGCCGCATCGCCAAGCCGAACGCCGCCGCGATCGCCTCCTGCCCGAGCGAGAGGTGGCTCGTGCCCTTGACCAGGTTCTGCAGGAAGAGATCGTAGGCCCGCTTCTCGCAGTAGCGCAGCTCCACCTGCAGGCGGTAGAGCTCGAGCCGCGTCTCGCGGCCGATCCCGTCGCTCCCCGCCGCCGCTTTTTTCCCTTTCGCTTTCGTCTTCATGACATCCAAGATTCAATGCATCTGGTCGTCATTCCCGCGAAGGCGGGAATCTAGTAGATCCCTGATCTGGCTCGTCCCTGCTCTCTGGACTCCCGCCTCCGCGGGAGTGACGAGATTATTTCAATCCCATGTTAGTATTTGTTGGCGATGGGGAGCTCCTGCGCCGGGAAGAGCGTGATCACCTTTGCGCCCTTGGGCGTCAGCACCACCTCCTCCTCGATGCGCGCGGCGGAGATGCCGTCCTTCGCCGGGCAGAAGGTCTCGACCGCGAACACCATGCCGGCCTTGAGCTCGTAGGGGTCCTTGAACGAGTTCAATCGCGAGATGAGCGGCCGCTCGTGCAGCCCGAGGCCCAGCCCGTGGCAGAAGTTGAGCCCGAAGGCCGCCATCTCGCTCTCGAAGCCGATCTCCTTCGCCTCGGGGAACGCCCTCGCAACGCGGTCGGTCGAGATGCCCGGGCGCAGGAGATCGATCGCCCCGTCCATCCACTCGCGCGCCTTGCGGTAGGCGTCGTGCTGCGCCCCGGTCGCCGAGCCCACCGTGAAGGTGCGGTAGTAGCACGTCTTGTAGCCCATGTAGGTCTGGATGATGTCGAAATAGGCCTGGTCGCCGGGCCGGATCATGCGGTCGGTGAAGTTGTGCGGATGGGGACTGCAGCGCTCGCCCGCGATGGCGTTGATCGCCTCCACGCAGTCCGAGCCCATCTCGTAGAGGCGCTTGGTCGCCATCGCCACGATCTCGTTCTCGCGTATGCCGGGCTTCAGCTGCTCGTAGATGTCCTGGTAGACCCCGTCGCCCATCGCCGCCGCGATGTTGAGGAGCGTGATCTCGTCGTGGCTCTTGATCTCGCGCGCGTCGAGCATCATCTGCTGGCAGTCGCGCACCTCGATGCCGAGCTTCTGCAGCGCGAACAGAAAGCCCGGCTCGACGATGTCCACGCCGAGCGGCATCTTCCCCACCCCTTCCTCGTCGAGGATGGACTTGATCTCCTTCGCGGCATCCTCGAAGAGGCCCACCTTGGGATGGATCGCCCCGCGCATGCCGGGATTGCCGGCGCGCCAGTGGTTGGTCGGCAGCCACGGACAATAGAGCCGGTGGTGGCGCGCCGCCGAGCCGAAGTCCCACACGTAGGGATCGCCGTTGCCGGTCAGCAGGCAGTAGCGGATCAGCTTGTCGCGCGCCCACTCCCCGATGACCGTGGACGAGATGTAGCGGATGTTGTACTGGTCGAAAACGAGCACCGCGCCCAGCCCCGAGGCGGCAAGGGCGCCGCGCGTGCGCGCGAGCCGGTAGTCGTGCAGCCGCCGGAAATCCACCCGCTCCTCGAAATCCACCTGCATGCGGCCCGGCGCCTGCAGCGGCCGTTCCCAGCGATGGCCGGGGTCGGGATGATTCGTCATGGCGTCGGCAAGCGATTGCCCGCGCCGGCCCTTTCCCGGGTCGATCGTGTCCCGCGTGATGACGGTCTGCCGCGCTTGTCTCTTCGCCATGTCGCTCTCCTCGGACGCCCGCCTACCGGTCCTCGTGCAAATGCCTGGCAAGGCATTGCACCTCGAGTCTCCCCTCGCCACAGGGGGAGAGGAGCGGGGGTGAGGGCTGAGCGGAGTCAGGCATTTTTACGACGCTCATCAGGCGGCCTTGCGGTTCGGAAAGATCCAGGGCCGCAGCTTGGGATGGCAGGCCATGTATTTCGGCGCGTAGGGGGCCTCCGCGCCGAGCGAGAACTGGCCGAGGTGCATCAGGTGCCAGTCGTTCGCGGTGCCGTCATCCGAGTTGTGCTGGCACATCGGTCCCACCATGATGCGGTTCGCGAGCTCGAGCCCGCGCAGCTTGATCGGGGCAAACAGGGCAGGAGGGGTCATCTTGTTTTTCGCTCTAGGGAATGTCGAGTATCACGTGGCCGATCTTTTTCCCGGATTCTACCGTTTCGTGGGCCGCCGCGATCTCGCCGAGCGGATAGCGGGCCGCGATGGCGAACTTCGGCCGGCCGGTCGCGATCCAGCGGCCGATGTCGGCGATGGCCTGGCGCTTCGCGACGCCGGGCATGGTGTAGACGAACACCATGCGCACCGTGACGTTGCGCTGCCGCAGCCGCGTGGGCAGGACCGCTTCCTGCGCCGCCGCCGCGGCGTAGCTCGCGATCACCGCCGAGGGCCGCAGAACCTTCTCGTAGCTGGGCAGGTTGACCCCGAGCTCGACGTCGACCACGCGGTCTATCCCTTCGCCCCGGGTGAGCGCGTCGATCCGCTCGGCCACGTTCTCCGTCCGGTAGGCGATGGTGGCGTGCGCGCCGCCCGTGCGGGCATGCGCGGCTTTCTCCGGAGAGCTGACCGTCGCAATGACGCGCGCTCTCGCCCAGCGCGCGAGCTGCACGGCGTAGTGGCCGACGACCCCGGCGCCGCCCGTGACCAGCACGGTCATCCCCCCTATCGGCCCGTCGGCGAACAGGCAGCGGTGGGCGGTCATGACCGGGATGCCCAGGCACGCGCCCTGGGCGTACGAGAGCTTGCGCGGCAGCGGCACTGCCAGCTCTTCCGGCAGGGCGATGTACTGGGCCGAGGTGCCCGATGCGCGCTGCCACTGGCCGTTGTAGACCCAGACGCGCTGGCGCAGCCGCCGGTTCGTGACGCCGGGACCGACGCGGTCGATTTCGCCCGCCCCGTCGCTGTCCGGGATCACCCGCGGGGGAATCACCGGGCGGTTGCCGGTTCGCGCCTTGACGTCCGAAGGGTTGACTGCGGAGGCGCGCAGGCGCACGCGCACTTCGCCTCGACCCGGAACCGGGTCAGGCTGCTCGCCGACCCGCAATACCTCACGCGCGGCGCCGTGCTTCTCGTACCAGCCTGCCAGCATCCGGGATCAGGACTGCGGCGCGCCCAGCTGCGTGGCCATCCAGTCCGCGGTCTGGTCGCGATAGCGGTACCAGTAGTTGTTCACCACGTGATTGCCGCCTTCGACGATCGTGAGCACGCACGGACCCGATACCTCCGCCGCGAGCTTCCTCGCCGCGTCGACCGGGGTCAGCCGGTCCTTCGTCCCGGCGACGATGTAGATCGGGCAGGTGATGTTCTTCGCGACGCCCTCCAAGGAAACGCGCAGCGCGACCTTGCCCGCCTCCTCGAGATTGGCGCTCTTGGAGCGCACGCGGAAGGCTTCGACGTTCATCTGCGGGCGCCCCTCGAAGCTCGCCGAGCGCTGGTAGGCCCCCGAGAGCGCGACGCAGGCTTTGACGCGCTTGTCGAACGCCGCCGCGCGCGGGGCGTAGTAGCCGCCGAACGAGACGCCCCAGATGCCGACGCGGCCGGCATCGAGGTCCTTGCGCGTCTCGATGAAGTCGATGACGGCTTTCGCCGGCTTCTCGAACTCCGGGCAGATGGCGAAGTCGTACTCGGCCTCGCCCTGCCCCGGCCCGTCGAACGCCAGCGTCGCGAGCCCCCGCTGGAGGAAGCGCTTCTCGTAGTCGTCCATCTCCTCCTTGGTCGAATCGAGCCCCGCGCACATGACGACGACGGGCGGTCTTGCCGCGCCGCTCGGCTTGCGCAAGATCCCGTAGAGATGCTTCCCTTCGTAGGGAATTGCCACGCGCTCCCCGGGCGGATCGATCAACGGCAGCGCCTTGTTGCGGCATTCCACCACCTTCTGGTGGGTCCGCCGCATCTGCTCGTAATCGTTCACGAAGAGAAACTTGCCGAAGTGATAGCACAGCGCGGCGCGCGTGTAGTGCTCGCCGGCCGAAAGCTTGCAGCCCTCCTTCAGCGCCTCGTCGCCGAGGTGCTCGTGCACCGCCGCGCGCGCGCTCCACGCCGCGCACCAGTCCTCCCAGCGGTCGCAGCCCGCCGTCACCTCCTGGAAATCCGTGAGCGGAACGCCGTTGGCGACGAAGCGCGGCGCCCAGTGCGAAATCGCGGCTTCTACCCGCGCATCCTTCTTGCCGGCGGGCTGGTCCATGGCTAGTTGATGCGCGCGCCGGCGGCGATGATGACCTTCCCCATCTTCACGACCTCCGACCGCACGAACTTGTCGAATTCCTCCGGCGTGGTCGGCCGGGGTGTCGCGCCTTGCGTCAGCATGCGCTCCTTCATGTCCGGCGAGTTCAGGATGCGCACGATTTCCCGGTTGGCCTGGTTGATGATGGGACGCGGCGTCTTCGCGGAGGTGAACAGCCCGTACCACTGGTCGAAATCGAACCCGGGCACGCCGGCTTCCGCCACCGTCGGCACGTCGGGGAACATCGGCGAGCGGCTGGCGGTGCTGACGGCGAGCACCACCGCCCGCCCCGCCTTGACCTGTCCCGTCGCCACCAGGATCGGCGAGAAGACGAACTGCACCCTGCCCGCGATCGCTTCGTTGAGCGCTTCGGGCGCGCCCTTGTAGGGGACATGGACCACGTTGATGCCGGCCATGATCTTGAACATCTCCCCGTTGACGTGGGTGCCGCTGCCGATGCCCGCCGAGCTGAAATTGAACGCGCCCGGCTTGGCCTTCGCCAGCGCGATCAGCTCCTTCACCGACTTCGCGCCGAGCCCCGGTCCCACGATGAGGAGATTCGGCACGCTCGCCACTTGCGTCACGCCCGCAAAATCCCTGACGACGTCGTATGGAAGCTTCGAGTACAGCGTTGCGTTGGCGGCGTGGCCCGTCGCATGCATCATCAACGTGTGCCCGTCGGGGTTGGCGGCAAGCACGTACTCCGCGGCGATGGTGCCGCCCGCGCTCGGGCGGTTGTCCACCACCACCCGCTGCCCCAGGTTCTCGTACACCTTCTCGCCGATCCAGCGCGCGAGGATATCCGTCTGGCTCCCCGCCGAGAACGGCACCAGCATGCGGATCGGCTTGTTCGGGTACTTCTCGGCTGCGCCGGCCGCGCCGGCCGCCGCGAGCGACGCCGCGATCAGGACAAGTGCGATTGTGCGGTTCATGGTCTCCTCCCTTGCTCGGTTCAAACCGGCTTCACGCCGAGCAGCCGCGCCATCCAGTCCGCGGACTGCGAGCGCCAGCGGTAGACGCGGTTGTTGGCGACGTGATTGCCGTCTTCGAGAAAGCAGCGCACCACGGGGCCGGATGCCGCCGCGGCGAGCCGCTCGCCCTCCTGCCACGGCACGATGCCGTCCTGCTTGCCCGCAACGATGAAGAGCGGGCAGGTGATGTTCTTCGCGACCTTCTTCAGAGTGAGGGTCGCGGCGCGGCTGCGCGCTTCGGCCATGGTGCCGCTCCTGGAGCGCACCTGGAAGGTGTTGCGCGTGAGCTCGGGCAGCTTGTCAAAGTATTCCACCCATTCGAACGGCCCCGAAAGCGCGATGCACGCCTTGACGCGCTTGTCGAAAGCAGCGGCGCGCGGCGCGTAATAGCCGCCGAGCGACACGCCCCAGATGCCGATGCGGGCGGCATCCAGGTCGCCGCGGCTTCCGACATAGTCCAGCACGGCCTTGATCGCGACTTCATAGTCGCCGCGGATCGCAAAATCGTATTCCCCCTCGCCCTGCCCCGGCCCGTCGAAAGCGAGAGTGGCCATCCCGCGCGCGAGAAAAACGCTCTCGTTCGCGTCCATCTCCTCCTTGGTCGAGTCGAGGCCCATGCACATCACCACGAGCGGCGGCCTGGATGCGCCCGCGGGCCTCCGAAGATTGCCGTACAGGTGCCTGCCTTCGTAGGGAATCGCCACCCGCTCCCCGGGCGGGTCGATGAGCGGCAGCGCGAGGTTGCGGCATTCCACCGCCTTCTTGTGGGCGGCTTTCATCTGCTCGAGGTCGATCACGAACACGAACTTGGAGAAGTGGTAGCACACCGCCGCGCGGGTCAGGTGCGCGCCGGCGGAGACCCGGTAGCCGTCGGCCAGGGCCTTGCGGCCGAGATCCTCGTGGATGGCGCCGCGCGCGCTCCAGGCGCGGCACCAGTCCTCCCAGCGCTCGATGCCCGCGGTCACTTCCTCGAAGTCGGTCAGCGGCACCCCGTTCGAAACGAAGCGCGGCGCCCAGTGCGCGATCGCAGACTGTACCCTGGCGTCCGGCATGAGCAGCTGAATCGGAAGCGACGAGCGGAGGAAGGTCCCGGCGATTCTAGCAATATTCGGAGCGATTTGCGCATAAACTGGCGCTTTCCGGCGCTCCCCTGCAATGGACATCTCGTTCGTTTCTGCGGTCGTGATCCTGCTGCTGGTGATGGACCCGGTCGGGAACATCCCGCTGTTCGTCTCGGCGCTGCGGCACGTCGAGCCGGAGCGGCGCGCCCGGGTCATCCTGCGCGAGTGCGCGATCGCGCTGGCGGTGCTGCTGGCGTTCGTCTTCTTCGGCAGCGCGCTCCTCGGCGTCCTCGGCCTCTCCGACCGGTCGCTCACCATCGCCGGCGGCCTCATCCTGTTTCTGATCGCGCTGCGGATGATCTTCCGGCGCCCGGAAGGCATTTTCGGCAACGGCACCGGCGGTGAGCCGTTCATCGTGCCGCTTGCCACGCCCGCGATCGCGGGGCCGGCCGCCATTGCGACCGTGATGCTGCTGGTATCGCGGGCGCCCGAACGCCTGCTCGAATGGTGCGCGGCGGTGACCATCGCGCTGCTGGTATCGGCGGGCGTGCTGACGGCCGGCGAACGCATCGCCAAGCTCGCGGGTGAGCAGGCGCTGGTTGCCTTCGAGCGGCTGACGGGTCTCATCCTCACCGCCATCGCGGTCGAGATGCTCCTGCGGGGTATCGAGACCTTCGTCCGCGGCCTGTGACGCAAGTGCTTGTATATTCAGGCGCCGGATTTGAACTTCGGCGTTCTGGTCGGGACGCGCGCCAATGCGTCCGGGCGCGCCTGTAAACAATTCACAATTTTTGTGGATAAGGTTGTGGGTAACCTTCCGCGACCCCCGCGCCGGGGGCGTAACCACGCGGTCATGTCTGGTTTGCACAAAATTTCATCAAGACGGCGGCTCGATATCGGCCCGAAACAGCGATCGCGACGGGCCGACCGAGAAATTGGTCACACTGCGCCGCTCCCGCTTCGCCGGTTTCGCCGCTTCAGCCGCGACTCACCGCTTCAGGATGCGGAAGAGATTGTAGAAATCGTCGGTCCAGACGCGGAAATCCGGGCGCGGTGGCAGCGGCCGGGCCACGGACTGGATCGGCTCGGCTGCCAGCAATCGCGCGTTCCGCGTGACGATGATCTGGTCCGTGTCCGAGACCCAGTAGTCCGCCCCTTCGTCGCTCTCGGCAACGTCCGATACCAGCACCGCGGTCAGGCCGAACGACGCGGCAAGGCGCTCGACGACCGGCGCGATGTCGACGAAACGGTTGGTCGCCTGGAACACGATCACCCCCTCCGGCTGCAAGTGGCGCAGGTATGCCGCCATCGCCTCGCGCGTGATGAGGTGCATCGGGATGGAATCCCCGGAGAAGGCGTCGATGGCGAGAACATCGTAGATCTGGACGGGCTCCCGCTCGAGCGAGAGCCGGCCGTCGCCCAGCACGATGTCCACCTGTGCCGGGCTGTCGCGCAGGTAGGTGAATTCCGAGACGGCGACGGCGGCGACCTGGGAGTCGATTTCGTAGAACCGGAACACGTCCCCCGCCCGGGCGTAGGCCGCGAGCGCGCCCGCCCCGAGCCCGATCACGCCGACGCGCCGCGGGGCCTCGGGCAGGCTCGCGAAGACGCGGCCGTAGCCGCTGGTCGGAGCGAAGTAGCTGGTGGGCCGGCGGCGCAGCGCGGGGTCCATCAGCTGGCCGCCGTGGTTGATGCCGCCGTGGTACATCGCGCGAAACGCGACCGGGGTCGCGTAGTCGCGCGTGCGCACCACGCCGTAGAAGTTGCGCACGATGACCCGGGTGTTCTGCAGGTAGTCGGTCACGCCCACCACGGTGAACGCGGCGGTCGCGACGACCACCGCCAGCGAGACGGCGGCGAGCCACCAGCGGCCCGCAAGCGTGCGGTGGTAAAGGAGCACTGCGCATGCCGTGAGCGCGATCCCGAGCTCGTAGTAGCCGGAGAGCAGGATCGGCGCGGCGATGCCGACCAGCAGCGCGCCGAACGCGCCGCCGATGGATACCATCAGGTAGAAGGTCGTCAGGTGGCGCGGTGCGGGCTTGAGCAGGGTGAGTTCGCCGTGGCAGAACATGCAGCAGACGAACAGTCCCGCCGCGTAGAGCGGCGCCGCGGACCACAGGTCGAGCGAGTCGGAATACCACGCCATCGCAGGGAGCAGCACCGCGGTGAGCGCGATGAATACCCCGCGGTGATACCAGCGCGGATGATCGAAGCACAGGATGAAGGTGATGAGATAGATCGAGAGCGGCGCCACCCACAGGAACGGGATCGAGGCGATGTTCTGCGTCAGGTGGTTGGTGACCGCGAGCAGCAGGCACGAGCCCATGGCCGAGAGCGCGATCCAGAGCAGCCGGTCCCCGATCGCCGGCGCCTTTTCTGCGCCGCTCTCTGCCTGCGCCGCCGGCGTGGGCACGGCAGGACCGCGCGTGCTCAGTAACGCGGTCGTGCCGCAGAGCAGAACGAACACGCAATAGGCGGACGACCACACCCACGATTGCGCAACGAGCGGCACGAACGGCTCGATCAGCACCGGGTAGGAGAGCAGGGCCATCAACGACGCCAGGTTCGACAGTGCGAAGAGGCGATACGGCACCGCATGCCGGAAGCACTGCCAGAACCACGCCTGTACCAGGGGGCTCGTGGTCGAGAGCAGGAAGTACGGCAGGCCGATGGTCGCTCCCAGCAGGCCCAGTATCATGAGGGTGGGCTCGCCGCCCTCCGCGCCGGGTTTCCACTGCGCGCCCGGAATGATGGGCAGGAACAGCAGGCTCAACGCGAGCAGCGCGATGTGCAGCCAGGCCTGCCTGCGCGGGGCGAGGAACCGCGTCGTCCAATCGGAATAGGCGTAGCCGAAGAGCAGCACCGACTGGAAGAACACCAGGCAGGTCGCCCACACCGCGGCCGCGCCGCCGAACCACGGCAGGATCTGCTTGGCGATGACGGGCTGGACCAGGAACAGCAGGAAGGCGCTGAGGAAGATCGTCGCGGCGTGCAGCAGCATGGGGCTTTAACGCGTCAAAAGCGCGCTAGTGTACCGCAAGGGGTGCCCGGAAATCAGGGCGCAGCCCTGGTGGCGCGCCACTTGTGGTCGCCGCGCTGCGCCGAGCCGTCGCCGTGCGCCACGCCTTCGATGGCGTTCCCGCTCACCCTGCCCTCGAAGCGCACGCGGTGGGCGTAGTCTCCGTCGTCGACGAGCGTGAACGCGATGCGCCCGCCCTCGAGCCACGCATCCCGCACCGTCACCGCCCGGTCGAGGCCGCGCGCGGTCGCCTCGATTAGCTGGTACTTCTGCTGGATCTCGATATCGAACGACTCGGCCCCGCGCAGCGCCGGGGCACGCACCTGCCAGCGCCCGGCGACCCGCGCCGGGATGATCCAGAGGTACACCACGCCTCCCGAGCCGCGCACGTTCACCTGAAGGTCGGCCTGCCAGTCGCCCATGTCGAAGTCGTGCGACACCACGCGCGTGCCCGGCTTCAATTCGGCGAGCAGGCGCGGCCGCAATTCGAGGTTGACCCCCGGCAGCAGGTACATCGTCACCACCGTGGCCTCGGCAATCGGCGTGTAGTAGAGGTTCTTCTGGAAGAACTGGACCCGGGCGGAGACGCCGGCGGCTTTCGCATTCTCCGTCCCCTCCTTCACGCGCTCGGGGTTGAGGTCCACCCCGAAGCCGCGCGCGCCGTGCAACCGCGCCGCCGCGATCAGGATGCGCCCGTCACCGGAACCGAGATCGATGACGAAATCGTTGGGACCCACGTTCGCCACGCGCAGCATCGCTTCCACGGTCGCATGCGGGGTAGGCACGAAGGGGACGTCGAGCCGGGGAGAACTTGCCGGCTGGGCGGGCAGCGGAGCTGCCACGCACAGGGACAGGGCCGCTGCGAGGGCCGAGAACCAGCGCGAGTACGCATGGATGGTCAAGCCGTCCTCCAGTCGACATCGAGGTCGGCCAAGAATACCGGCATACGGCAGCCACCGTGCAATAGATCACACGTCTGCCCTGACGGTGTCGAAATCTCGATGGTGCACGAACTGCCATGAGTGCCGTTGGGCGGCACACGACATTCGACAGGCACCAAATAATACCGGTCCCGCGGCCCGGTCATCAAAGCATAAATCAGTGCATTCAATCAGATAGCGACATGACTCCGGCCCGAGCAGCCGATTGGCATGGAACCTGCGTAGCTACTGTCGGAACCGGAACGTGAATGTGGAGGATGAAATGGTGATCAACATTAATGACTTCCGTAAGGCCAGGGCGGCGAAGACGGCCTCGAGCGCTGCCTCTGCCCAACGCGACGGCGAATTGCTGTGCGTAAACTGGAGCCCGGCGTACGCGGTGGTCGCGCTCTCCTGCTACCAGACCCCGCAGGAAATGAGCCCGCAACTGCCGGATGAATTCGACGGCATCGACATGACCTCCTTCATGGGACGCCTGCGCGCGCTGTCGAGCCAGATCTAGAATACCGTCTCCCCCGGAGGCGGGCCGTGCCCTCGTGGCCGGCCCGCTTTTTTTCGTACCGGCGATCCCTCACCCCGCCGAAATCCAGCGTAGAGGCGTGAGCGCCCGCGGCAAATACAGCGGATGCGCGGGCTCGCCAGTCCCGTTGACGCGCAGCGCATGCATCCGCACCCCTGCGCGCTCGAGCAGCCGCACCACGGCCGCCGCCCGGCCCAGGTGCGCACCATGGTTACCCCACGCGCACACCACGATCGCCGCCCCGCGTGCCGCGCGCATGATCGCCCGATCGTTCGCCGGTCCGACCGGATCGCGCGCCGCCTTCAACTGCGCCGGGTCGGTCGCGCGCCAGGCGAACACGTTGGTCACCACCAGCGCACCATACCCCCAGCGCGCGGCATAGTCGCGCGCCCGCGAGCAGGTCGGATCGAGCTTCCGCTCGTCCGCGGTGCTCGGATTCAGCATCAGGAAATTCGCTACGGGCCCGGCGCGGTCCCAGCGGCGCCACAGGAGGTAGCGCCACCGGCGGCAGGGAGAAAACGCCGCGCCGGAATCGACCGCCAGCTTCAAATAGGCCGTGGCTATTCGAGTAAGAACATCCTCGCGGCGAAAGAACCCGCCAGCCTTCAGTCCCTCGCCGGGATGGCGTTGACGTTGCTGTCGATCCGCAGCATCAGGGGCCCGCCGGTCGCGACCACCGGCGTCTCGGGCTGCGGGGCGCGCGTGAGCGCGTAGAAGCCGGCCCCCGTCGCGACAGCGGCCAGGACCAGGACCGCGGCAGCCGCGTGCAGTGAGCGCCTCGGGCGCGGCGCCGTGCCCCCGCGCTTCGCCTCTTCGCGGTTCCTGGCCGCGTGGTGTGCCCGCTCCTTGTCGAAGAGTCGCTCCGTCGCCAGCTTCGCCACCCGGATTTCGTGCTCCTTGCGCACGCTCCCCGCTTCGAGCAATGCAATCTCCGATCGCGCATGGGCCTGCGCGGTCGCACGCAGCGATTCCTCCGCCTGCGCGCGCTCGCGCGCCTTCTGCGCCGCGGACTCTTCAAGGGCGCGCCGCGTCTCTGCAAGGATGATCGCCTTCTGCTCCTTCTCGGCACGCGCGTTTGCTTCCGCGATCGCGCGCTGCTCGGACTGATGGCGCTCTTCCAGGAGCCGCGCCGCCTCGGCCTCCGCGTGGGCGCGCGCCTGGGCGCGATGGGCGGCGTGGGCCTCGGCACTTTCGCGTTCTTTCGCAGCTTTCAGCGCTTTCGCCTCCGCCGCCGCGCTCTCCTCGGCGGCGGCGCGCGCCTCGTCCTCGGCCTGGGCGCGCGCCTGCGCGATCCTCGCCGCTTCCTCGTCGAGCGCACGGCGCTGGTCGGCGAGCGCCGCGGCCTTGCGCTCCGCCGTCACCCGCGCCGTCGCCTGTGCAAGCGCGGCCTGTTCCACGTCGCGACGCTCCTGCGCGGCGCGCTGCGCGTCGGTCTCGGCAGCGACGCGCGCATCGGCCTCGCGCTTGAGCTTGTCCTCCAGCACCTTGTGCTCGCGCGCCGCCTCCAGGGCCCGGCGCTCGGCCTGGGCCTTTTCCCGCGCCAGACGGCGCGCCTGCTCATCCGCCGCGTAGCGCTCCCGCAGGGACGCCGTCGCCCCCGCTTCGGCTTCGGACCGCTCGCGTGCGTAGCGCTCGGTCTCTTCTTCCTGGAGCCTGCGCTTCTCGGCGAGTCCCGCCGCCTTGCGCTCCGCCTCCTCGCGTGCCCGCGCCTCGGCCAGCGCGCGGGCCTCCGCCTGGTGGCGCTCCGCCGAGATGCGCCCCGCCTTCGCCTCGGCGTCCGCCCGGGCGTGCGCGATGCGGCGCAACTCCGCCTCCGCCGCCTGGCGCTCGCGTGCGAGATTGATGGCGCGCCGCTCCTCGGCGCCCAGCGCCCGCGATGCCGCCTCGGAGCTGCGCTCGGCTTCAATCCGGTTGCGCAGCTCGGCGACCTCCTCGATCGCGGCTTCGATGTCCCGGAAGGCAGACGCGCGGGGCGTCGCTGCCGGGTGCTCCTGGCGCTGCTCTTCCGTCTGCCGCAACTGGTCGATGAGCTTGCTCATAACGCCACGGTAGATTACCGCAAGTCGAGAAGCAGCGCCCTGATCCTGGGCTCCGGCCGCCAATAGTTCGGCCCTTTCAGGAACTTGCCGTTCGCGTCGTAGATCGGCTTCCCGTCGGCGCCGAGCTTGCTCTCGTTGCTGTCCATGATGACGTCCAGCACCTCTTCCAGCGGCAGGCCGTACTTCAGCGCCTCCGACCGGCAGTAGACGATGATGTCGCCCAGCAGGTCGGCGATGGCGACCGCGATGTCGATGGGATCGTCGCCGTTCCTCGCCAGCCTCGATATCTCGTCGATCTCGTGCACCTCGTCGAGCAACGTCGACTTGAACTTGACCAGCCGATCCGCGATGTCCGCGGGCAGCGTCGGCCGCTCGTGGGCGGGAAGCTTGTACATCGCGTTCATCGCGGCGATGCGCTCCGGAAATGGCTTCTTCATTGAAGAGTTCCCCATTGGAATGGCGCTTACCCGGCCACAACAAGAACGGCGAGCCCGACCACCGCCACGGCCATGACGAGGGAGACTACGAGCAGCAAACGCGTCCGCACGCGCAGCACGTCCACGGCTTCGACCAGGCGGCCGTTCTGCTCGGCAAGCCGGGTGACAAGCTCGGAAGCAGCGGTCAGTTCCTTGCGCAACTCCTCCATTTGCGCTTCGAGGGCGCGCTGCCCGGCTTCCGGCCCCTGCCCTGCGGCCCGCGGGGCATCCTGCTTCGTCACCGCGGTCCAGAGCTTCTGCGCGCCTTTCACGACGGTCGGCGCGGCGGCAATCAGCTCGGCCCAGGGTATGACTTTGAATGCGGTAATCCAGCCGGCCATCTGCATCCTTCGCCTGACAGGCCGCGGGGAAAGGCGGGTCAGGCCGCAGGCCGCTTCTGCCAGTCTTCCCGGCGGAAACGCTTGCGGCGGGCGGCGGCCGGCTGCTCGCCGGCGAGGTACTCGCGTATCCGCTCGGTAACCGTCTCGCGGATATTGAGCGGAAGCGGCTGCGCCGCCACTTCGAAGCGCGCCACGATCTTGTCCGCTGCGGGCGGCTTGGCCGGCCCCGCGCCGTCGTGGAAAAAGCCGCCCGTGCGATGCCATACCAGCGCCCGCTCGCTTGCTCCGATCCCGTAGCAAAGCTGGAACAGCGTGATATCCCCCTCGTCGGTCTGCCACACGAAGAGGTCGAAATACTCGTTGTGGAACCAGCGCCGGCGGGTGCGGGGCTCGTCGGCTATCCCTTCGATCTCACGCAGCATGTTCTCCCCTTCTCAGGAATATGCATCAGTATAGACACTTACGGCGCTGCCGGGGTTCGCGGCCCGCGCTCCCCCGGCCTCGCGAGACGCGCGCCGCATTGACGGAAAGGATGGCACCATGGCGACCACCGACACGCCTATCAGCAGCGCCGCCCCGGCCCGGCTCGACGCGCTGCCGTGGTCGCGCTGGCATTGGCGCGTCGTGATCGCTCTCGGGGTCACCTGGCTACTCGACGGGCTCGAGGTCACGCTGGTCGGCACGCTCGGCGCGGTGCTGCAGCGGCCCGAGACGCTCGGGCTGTCGGCCACCGCGGTGGGGTGGGCGGGCGCGGTCTACGTCGCCGGCGCGGTCATCGGCGCGCTCTGGTTCGGGCGCCTCGCCGATGAAATCGGCCGCAAGCGCCTGTTCCTCATCACGCTCGCGGTGTACGTGAGCGCGACCGTGCTGACCGGCCTCACGTTCGATCTCCCCTCGTTTCTCGTATGCCGCTTCTTCACCGGCCTGGGAATCGGCGGCGAGTACGCCGCGATCAACTCGGCAATCGACGAGCTCATTCCCGCGCGCGTGCGCGGCACGGTCAACCTCGCGATCAACGGCTCGTTCTGGATCGGCGCCGCGCTGGGCGCGGGCTTGAGCGTGGTGTTGCTCGACCCGGCATGGATCGGTCCGGAGCTGGGCTGGCGCGTCGCGTTCCTTCTCGGCGCCGTGCTGGGTGTCGCGATTCTGCTGGTGCGGCGCAACCTGCCGGAAAGCCCCCGGTGGCTCCTTGCGCGCGGGCGCGCCGGGGAAGCCGAGGCGATCGTCGCCGCCATCGAGCAGGAGGTCGCGCGCGAGCATGGCCCGCGCCCGCATCCCGGGCGCGAGCTGCGCCTGCGGGTGCGCCCGCTGGTCAGCTGGCGCGAGATCGCGCACGTGCTCGTCGTCCGCTACCGCTCGCGCGCGGTGCTCGGCTTCACGCTGATGGCCGCCCAGGCGTTTTTCTACAACGCCATCTTCTTCACCTACGCGCTCGTGCTCGCCCGCTATTACGGCGTGGCGGACGACCGGGTCGGCTTCTACATCTTCCCCTTCGCGCTGGGCAATTTCCTGGGGCCCCTCGTGCTCGGGCCGTTCTTCGACAGCAAGGGCCGCCGCGCGATGATCGCGATCACCTACGCGGCTTCGGGCATCGGCCTTGCCGCATCCGGCTACGCCTTCGCCGAGGGATGGCTCGACGCGGCCACCCAGGCGGCGTGCTGGGCGGCGATCTTCTTCATCGCGTCCGCCGCGGCGAGCTCCGCCTATCTCACCGTGAGCGAGATCTTTCCGGTGGAGATGCGCGCGGTGGCGATCTCGATCTTCTACGCGTTGGGCACCGGCGCGGGCGGCGTCGTCGGCCCCGCGCTCTTCGGCATGCTGCTCGAGAGCGGCAGCCGCAGCGCGCTGTTTCACGGCTACCTACTCGCCGCCGCGCTGATGTGCATAGCTGCCGTCGTCGCCGTCGTTCTGGGGGTCAATGCCGAGCGCAGGTCGCTGGAACACGTCGCGCCGCCGCTCAGCACCGACGGAGAGGATGGAAAAGGCAGACCCTAGGTTTGTCGGGCGTCAAGCGAGCGCGGCGAGCACCCGCTCGCGGGTGAACGGCATGTCGCGCAGCCGCACGCCCATGGCATTGTGGATCGCGTTCGCGATCGCCGCGACGGTCGGGCCCTGGGTGCCCTCGCCCGCCCCGAGCGGCGCCTGATCGGGCCGGTTGACGACCGTCACCTCCACCACCGGAGACTCCTCGAAGCTGAGGATGGGGTAGTCGATCCAGTTGCTCGACAGGATGCGGCTGCGGTCGTACTGCACCGCTTCCTTGAGCGCCCAGCTCACGGCCTGGATGACGCCGCCCTCGGTCTGGTTGACTAGGCCGTCGGGATTGATGACGAGGCCGGCGTCGATCGCGGCCCACACCCGCCTGACCGCGATCTCGTTGCCGGCCTCCACCTCCGCGATGACCGCGACGTAGCAGGCGCCGTTCTTGTAGCGCGCGAAGCCCATGCCGCGCCCGCGCGTGCCGTCGCCCTTCTCCCCCTTGCGCCATCCCGCCCTCGCCGCGACGGTCTCGATCACGGCGCGTGCGCGGGGGTCCTTCAGGTGGCGCAGGCGGAACTCCACCGGGTCGGCGCCCGCAGCAGCGGCAAGCTCATCCATGAAGGACTCGATCGCGAAAACGTTGGCCGTTGCGCCGAGCGCACGCAGCGCGGACACGCGCACCGGCATCCGCTTCACCAGCCGGTTGGTCACCCGCTCGTTGGGGAACTCGTAGATCGGGATCGCGTTGCGGTGGCTGCCGCCGCCCGGCAGCGGCGGGTTGCGCGGGGGCGAGGCCTTGTGCGGCTTCGCGAGGTGCCACGCCGCGAGCAGGTTGACGCCGCCGAGTCCGTTGGGGCGCGTGCTGTGCGAGTTGCTCCAGATGTCCTCCGTCCAGCCCACGACGTTGCCCTCGCGGTCGAGAGCCCCCTTCAGCTTCACCACCATGGTCGGGCCGTAGGGCTCCCACTGGAACTCGTCCTCGCGCATCCACTGCACCCGCACCGGCCGGCCGGGCACCGCGCGCGCAAGAAGGGCGGCGTCGAGCGCGGCGTCATCCGCCCCGTTGTGCCCGTAGCAGCCTGCGCCGTCCATGTGGATCACGGCGATGCGCTCCTCCGCCACCCCCAGCACCGGCGCAAGGTCGCGGCGCAAGGGATAGATGCCCTGGCTGTGCGTCCACACCGTGTAGCCGCCGTCCTCGAAGCGGGCGACAGCGCAGGAGGGGCCGAGCGCGGCATGCGCCGTATAGGGCCGCGTGTATTCCGCCTCGAGCGTCTTCGCGGCGCGCCCCGCGGCTGCGGCGTCCTTCTTCTCGCTGATGACCGTGTCCTCGCTCGCCTCCTTGAGGAGAAAGCGCGGGTCAGCCTCCGGCAACGCGGTGGATTCCTCCCAGCGCGCGATGCGCTTCAGCCGCGCAAGCGCCCGAAGTGTCTGCTCCTCGCGCTCGGCGATGATGCCAATGAAGCTGCCGTCGCGGACCAGTTTCACCACGCCCGGCAGCGCGCGCACCTCGGCTTCGTCCAGGCCGGCGAGCCGCGCCTCGTAGCTCGGGGGGCGCGCGATGCGCCCGTGGAGCATGCCGGGCAGATCGAGGTCCTGCACGAAGATCGGCGCGCCGGTCACCTTCGCCGGTATGTCGCGGCGCGGCTCGGGCTTGCCGATGATCTTGTGCGAGGACGCGGGCTTGGGAGCGATCTCGGCCGTCGCCTCGCGCGCGAGCAGGTCGTCGCTCGCGAGGTCCCAGTAGGTGACGCTTCCGCCCGAGCGCGCGGAGACGACGCCGTCCGCGACGGAGAGCTGCTCGAGCGACACGCCGAGCCGGGCGGCGGCGCGCTGCAACAGCAGGTCGCGCGCCTCCGCCGCGGCATACCGCAGCGCCGTGCCGCCGTCGGTGATCGACATGCTCCCGGAGGTCATGCCTTCATCGGGGCTGTAGCGCGTGTCGGCCGGCGCGAGCCGGACGCGCTCGAGCGCCACGTCGAGCTCCTCGGCCACGATCTGCGCGAGCGCGGTGAGTATGCCCTGGCCGATCTCGACCTTGCCCGGGAACGCGGTCACCGTGCCGTCGCGGTTCACCCGCAGCCAGCGGTCGAGCCGCCGGTTGGCCTCGAGACTGCCGGGAAGCTTGCGCGGCGCGGCGGGCGCGGCGGGGCTCATGACGCTAGCTCCTCGGCGGCGCGGCGGATCGCGCGCAGGATGCGATGGTGCGTGCCGCACCGGCACAGGTTGCCCTTGAGGGCCGTGCGGATCTCGGCGTCGGTCGGTCGCGGTTTCGCGTCGAGCAACGCCTTCGCGGACATGATGATGCCGGTTGCGCAATAGCCGCACTGGGCCGCCTGCTCCTCGACGAATGCCCGTTGCAGCGGGTGCAGTTTCCCGTTCTGCGCGAGGCCTTCGACGGTGGTGACGCGCTTCCCCGCCGCGGCCGAGAGCGGGAAGTCGCAGGACTGCACGGGCTTGCCGTCCACGAGGACGGTGCACGCGCCGCACTGTCCGATGCCGCAGCCGAAGCGCGCGCCCTTCAACTTCAAGTCGTTGCGCAGCACGTAGAGCAGCGCAGTCTCGGGCTCCGCTGCGACTGCATGCGTTCGGCCGTTTACCGTAAGCGTCGTTGCCAAGTCGTCTTCCCCCGCCCGCCCGGACCATCGTTGCCGGCGGGCTTATCAAAGAAAAAACAGCAGGTTATTTATCGTCCTTCAACCCGACGCGCGCTGCAGAGTGGTTCCGGCGCCGGACTCGTTTTTTCGAATCATTGGGTCTATACTGAAAGCGCTCGTTCCGAGCTGGTATGGAGGATGCTACCCATGATACATACCGCCGAAGTCGAGACTCTGAAGCAACGAATCCACCAATTGCAAATAGAGCACAGAGATCTCGATGACGTCATCTCCCGTCTCTCGCAAAGCTCCGCCCAGGATCAATTACAGTTGCAACGCCTCAAGAAGCGCAAGCTGTTTCTGAAGGACCAGATCACGATGCTCGAGCGCCAGCTCGAGCCCGACATTCCCGCCTAGACTGTAGCACGCCGTCTCGTTTGCGCGCCGCCGCGCGGGCGCGGCGCGCCGGCGCCGAGCGAAGATTCCGCGCATTACCGCGGAAATCCCCGCCGCACCCGTCGCATCCCGGCCAGCGCGAGAAGCATCGCGAAAACGCCGAAGAGCAGGAACCACAACAGCGACCAGCCGGCAATCGAAAGCCCGAGGAACGTCCAGCCGATCTCCGCGCACTCGCCGCTGCCGGTGAGAATCTTTTCCAGCGCCTGCGTCAGCGGCAGCTTCTTCAGCATGTATTCGAGCCCCGGCCCGCATTCGGGAAGCCGGTCTCTCGGAAGGTTCTGCAGCCACACGTGACGCGCGGCGATGGCAGCGCCGATGCTCGCCGCCACCACCAGGAACCCCGAGTAGACGACAGCCCCCGTGCGCCCCGGGCCGTGCACCGCCGCCACGAGAAAGATCGCCGCAAGCGCCATGAACACGATGCGCTGCAGGATGCACAGCGGGCAGGGATCCTCGTATTCGTAGTACTGGAGATAGTACGCAAAGCCCAGCAGCCCCGCGCAGGCGAGAAAGCCCAGCGCGTAGCCGAGCCGCGGCATCAGAGGTAGGCCAGCAATCGTCCGCATGCGATCACTCCCGCCCAGATCATGAGCGACAGGGCGGCGTGGAGCCGCGCGCGCGGCGGCGTGGCCACGGCCTCGTCCCACTGCGCGACCGAGCGGAAGGGACCGAGGTGGAACGCGGCCGCGTTCAATCCCGCCGCGAAAATGAGCGTCAGCTTGAGCACGAACGCCGTGTTGTCGATGAACTCAGTGGCATGCGCCATGAACATCAGCGAACCGGTCGGCACGATTACGAGCAGCGCGCCCCAGGTCCAGGGGAGCAGGTGCCGCGCAAGTTGACGCACCGGCAGCGCTCGCGAAAGCCCGAGGAGCCGCAGGTCGAGCATCGCAATCGAGCCCACCAGCGCGACGAACCCGAGGATGTGCAGAATTTCGACGGAAGGATAGAGCCACAGCTCCTGGCGTATGGCGACGGCGAGCGGCCACTGCTCGATCCATGCGAGAGCGCTCGTTCCGCCCTGCATCCCCATCAGCGCAGCTCGACGGTCTTGCCGCCGATCGTGATGCGCTCGGCGCGCATTTCCTCCGGCTTGTTGCGGTTCGCGTAACCCATCACGCTGGCCTTCGTGCCCGGCTTGAGTTCGGCTCTGGCGAGCCCCCGCCGCTCCATGCGCGAGGGCGGTGCGAGGACGACTTGCCACGTCTTGCCTGGCGTATCCAGGAGAACGTGGCCGTGCGGATGCTCGTAGCCCGATTCCTTGATGACGCCCGCCAGCGTCAGCGGCCTGGAGGAATCATATTCGCTCCAGCCATGGTGTGCCTGAACGCCCCCGGCGAGCGGCGCCGCGACCAGCAATGCTGCGCACGCCTGCATTACCCGATGCCTGTACATGGTTCGGTTCCTTGTCTGGTTCGATACTGTAAGTTTACCGGTTGTGCGGGGCGACAGCGAACCGTACACTCGGCCGATGATCCCCGTGGCGCCCGGCATCGTGCTCGACGAAAACGAGATCGATCTCAGCTTCATCCGGGCGTCCGGCCCGGGCGGGCAGAACGTCAACAAGGTCGCTACCGCCGTTCAATTGCGCTTCGACGCTCAGCACACCGTGTCGCTCCCGCCGCCGGTGCGCGAGCGGCTGCGCGCGGTCGCCGGCCGGCGCATGAGTCGGGAGGGGGTGCTGGTCATCACGGCGCATCGATTCCGCAGCCAGGAGCAGAATCGCAACGATGCGATCGAGCGCCTGGTAACCCTGATCCGCGAGGCGGCCACCCCCCGAAAGAAGCGCAGGCCGACGCGACCCACCCGCGCCTCGCGGCAGCGGCGGCTCGAAGCCAAGCGGCGCCGCGGCGAGATCAAGCGCGCGCGCAGCGCCCGACTCGATTTCACATGACGGAATCCGGTCCGGTTGACGCGCTGCCTTTTTTCGCACCTACACTCCGCGAGCGCTGCAGAACGTGCCCGGAATAAACAGTCGCCCAGGGTTGTTGTGGGCATGTGCGGCGGGTGCCGTTACAGACTGTCAGCAGCTCAACCTGAATGAGGAGAAAGGAATGAACAAGAAGCTGATTTCGGCATTCGTAGCGCTCAGCGTGGGCGGTGCCGCAGGTTCCGCGCTCGAGGCCTTGGCGCAGGCCAAGCCCGACGTGCTAGTGAAGCAGCGCCAGGCGGTGATGACGCTGCAGGGCAAGTACTACGGCCCGATGGCCGCGATGGCGGCGGGCAAGGCGCCGTACAACGCCGCGGCGGTTCAGCGCAATGCGGGATTCCTGGACAACCTGAGCAGGATGGCATGGGACGGATTCGATCCCAGCACCAAGGGCGAGAAGTCCCGCGCGCTTTCTGCGATCTTCGAGAACAAGGCCAAGTTCGACGATGCAGCTGGCCGGCTGGAAAACGAGACGTCCCGGCTGGCGGCCGTGAGCATGAAGGGCGACGAAGCCGCGGTGAAGGCGCAGATACAGGCAGTAGGCAAGACCTGCGGCGCCTGCCACCAGGATTTCCGGTCCAAGTAGATCGCAACACGCGTTGGCGAGAACCCCGCTCCGGCGGGGTTTTCGCATTGTGCAGGGCGCTAGCGAGGAGAGGATACGTGCGAACCGCGATCGAGGCGGTGGTCCTCGCGCTGCTGTTAAGCGCCGCGTCTGCGCCCGCGCTGGCGCAAGGCGACGCCAAGCGCGGCGAATACCTAGCGAAGGCCGGCGGCTGCCTCGGTTGCCACACCGAGGACAAGAAGGAAGCGGTCGCCTATGCCGGGGGGCGGGCGCTCAAGACCCCCTTCGGCACGTTCTATGGGCCCAACATCACACCGCACTCGCAGGCCGGCATCGGGCGCTGGACCGAGGCGGAGTTCATGCGCGCGATGCGCCATGGGCGGCGTCCCGACGGCGCGAACTATTTCCCGGCCTTTCCCTATCCTTCCTTCACCGGAATCACCGACGGCGACCTGCGCGACCTCTGGGCCTACCTGCGGACGCTTCCGCAGAGCAGCCAGGTAAGCCGGGAGCACGACCTTGGATTCTTCTACCGCTGGCGCTTCCTCGTCACGATCTGGAAGTGGTTCTTCTTCACGCCCGGACCCTTCGTCAACGCGCCGGGCGTCTCCGAGGCCATCAATCGCGGCGCCTACCTCGTGCAGGCGCTCGGGCACTGCGGCGAGTGCCATACGCCGCGCAACTTCCTCGGCGGACCAAAGAAGGGCCGCTTTCTCGCTGGAGGCAAGGGGCCGGAGGGAACGGACGTCTCCAATCTGACGCCGACCGGCCTCAAGAAGTGGGGCGACAAGGACCTGCAGGACTTCCTGACGACGGGCCTTACGCCCGACGGCGACGTCCCCGCCGAGGCGATGGGCGAGGTGATCCGCAACACGACGAGCCAGCTAACCCCGCGGGACCTCGCCGCGCTGATCGCGTACCTGCGCTCACTGCCGCCGCTCCCCGACTAGCTCCCGCTGGCGCTCCGTCGTCCCCTGCACGAGCGTCCGTCTCAACCCTGGTATTTGAAGGACAGGCTCACCCGCGCCCGGAACGCCGCGATCTTGCCGTTCTCGATGACGATGTCGGTCTTAGTCACCTCCGCCACCCGCAGGTCGCGCAAGGTGTGCGACGCGGTCTCGACGGCGTTGCGCGCGGCATCCTCCCACGAGTTCCTGCTGGTGCCGACGAGCTCGGTGACGCGGTAGACGCTTCCCTTCCCTGTTCCCTTGGCCATGGTGTCCTCCTTTAGACGGGGTCACCGCCCGGCGCGGAGCATCACGCACGATGCGGTGTCGGGCCCATCTTACACCCGGGCACCGGCGGACATGCAGAGGGAGGGAATCAGCTCCGGGGGGAAGCCGCGGCTTGTCCGGATTCGGTAAGCGACCTGAGCTTCACGTAGTCCGTCTTGCCGCTGCCGAGCAGCGGGAGAGTAGACACGTGCACCACGCGGCGCGCGACCGCAAGGTCCTGCGCCCCGAGCTCGCGCGCGGCTTTCTGCAGCGCGATGCGGTCGAGCCGCGGGTCGGTGGTGAAGAGCACGGTGCTTTCGCCCGTCTGCGAAACGAGCTCGAGTGCCGCGGCGTGCTGCTGTCCTGGGGACGCCTGCATGGCGATGCGCTCCACGACCTCGAGCGAGATCATCTCGCCCGCGATCTTGGCGAAGCGCTTGACGCGCCCATGGATGGTGACATAGCCGTCGTCATCCATGTCGACGACATCGCCGGTGTTGTACCACCCCTCGCCCACCTCGGAGCGCGGCGGCTGCAGCTCCCCGGGGCGCTCGTAGAGGTAGTAGCCGCGCATGACGTTGGGACCGCACACGTGCAGCACCCCCCCGCGGGGGATGCCGGGCACCGGCACCAGCTGATGATCGATGCCGGGGAGCATGCGCCCGACCGTGCCCGGCTTGTAGGACAGCGGCGTATTGAGGGAGAGCACCGGCGCGCACTCGGTCGCGCCGTAGCCTTCCATGATGCGCAGCCCGAAGCGGTTCAACCACAGGCTCGCCACCTCCGGGTTGAGCTTCTCCGCGCCCGATACCACGACCCGCGTCTTGTGGAAATCGTAGGGATGCGCCTGGCGCCCGTAGTGCGCGAGGAACGTGCTGGTGCCGAAGACGTAGGTGCAGCCGCGGGTGTAGGCGAGCTCGGGAATCACCTTGTAATGCAGGGGCGTGGTGTAGAGGTAGCAGCGGGTGCCGGTGAGCAGCGGCTGCAACGTGCACGCGGTCAGGCTGTAGGAGTGATACATCGGCAGCGAGTTCAGGAACTTGTCGTTCGGCGTGTAATCGATGACCGCGCCCATCTGCGCGATGTTGGCGAGCAGCGCGCGGTGGGAGAGCGCGACGCCCTTGGGGCGCGCCTCGGAGCCGGAGGTGAACAGGATCACCGCCGTTTCGTCCGGGTCGCCTTCAGGCACCGCAGCGCGCGGCCGCCACAGCGCCCAGCCGATCAGCCACAGCTTGTCGAGCACCCCGAATTGCGCACGCAGATCCTCCAGGTAGACGATGCGCAGCGTGGAGAGCGCGGCGATGGAGCTTCCCAGCCGCGCGACGTCGACGAAGCGCCGCGAAGTGACGAGCGTCTTGATGCCGGCGGCGATGCACGCGCTGCGCAGCGCGTCGGGGCCGGCCGTGTAGTTGAGGAGAGCCGGCGTGCGCCGCATCGCGCCGAGGCCGAACAGCAGCGCGGCCGTCGTCGCCAGGTTCGGCATCATCACGCCGACAATCTCGCCCTCGCCGGCAAGCCGGGCACCCAATCGCCCCAGCGCAAGGCTCGCCTTGATCAGGTCGCGGTACGAGTGGTGGCGCTGCGTGTCCTCCAGGATGAGCGTGCCCCGCCCGTGCAGCGCCGCGGCATCGAGGAGCGCCCGGAACAGGGTCGACGGCGGCCGCGAAGCGAACATCATGTGCTGCATGATCCTCAGCAGCTCGTCCGCCAGCCGGCGCCGCCGCGCCTTGCCGGGCTGCAATAGCTGCGCCGGCAACCGCCGTCCGGGCATGATCGTGATCGTGACCCGGGGAAAGTGCCGCTTCGGGAACAGGCCGCCGACCGCGGCATAGCGGGAATAGAGCGTCCCGGTGATGTTCACCGGGACGATCCATGCGTTGCAGCGCGCGGCGATGACCGCCGCGGAGTCGTAGATCTTGGTCAGGGCCCCGGTGGAAGTCGCCGGGCCTTGAGGGAACACTACGACCGGGCGCCCGCGCTCGACGAGTCGTATCAAGCGCTTCAGTGCCAGCGGCCGCAGGGGATTGAGGACGACATGCGGCACGACCCGCATCACGAGCCGCACCAGCCAGTGCCGCAGACCCTCGCCGGAATCCGCGACCGTGACGCCTCCCGGCAGGAACAGGCCGAGGAGCGCCCCGTCCAGCACGGAATCGTGGTTTGCGACGATCAGGACCCGCCCGGCCAGCAGCTGAGCAGGGTTCCCTACGACCCTCACCCCGAACAGCCCCCGAAAGACAAATCTTAAAAATCCGGAAGTCACAACAACTTACTCGTTATAGTTAATCTTGATTATTAATTAGCAGTCGGCGCCGCGTCAAATGTTGGACTCGCCCCACCTGATTGAGCCTGTTGCGTAGATCGCGACAAAGGGCGGCTGCCGGGCGCCAGGCGGTATTCGGCGGCGTTTCGTTAATCCCTGTTTCTAAATCAAAAAATGAAAATCTATCAGAATGTTAGATTTGCTTTCTAATGGAAACTTACCTTTAAATCGAGGCGTGACCTAGGTCACACGGGCTGTTTTTTCCAACCGGTTCTCACTCCGAGGGAGCGCCACCATGGACATGCATGTTCCGTCCGCAGTTCTGGAAACACGTGAGCTACCTGCCACTCAACCGCTTACCAACGGCGGCATCGAATTCAGCTTCTCACCGCAACTGCGCGCGAATTTCGACAAGGATACGCACGCGCTGTGGATGCGCTGGACGCCGGAGCCGCGACCCTGCTTCAATCCCGCCCTGCTCGCCGACATCCGGGCATTCCAGGAATACGTCGCCGGCACCGGCGGGACCATCGACTGCTACGGGGAAGAGCATCCCATCGAGTACGTGGTGCTCGCCTCGAGCTTGCCGGGCGTGTTCAATCTCGGCGGGGATCTCGACCTGTTCAAGCAGCTGATCGACGCCCGCGACCGCCAGGGCCTGCTGCGCTACGGTCGCGCCTGCATCGACGTGCTCTACCGCCAGTACGTCGGCCACGACCTGCCGCTCACGACGGTTTCCCTGGTGCAGGGCGAATGCCTCGGCGGCGGCTTCGAGGCGGCGTTGTCGAGCGACGTGCTGGTCGCGGAAAAGAGCGCACGCTTCGGCTTCCCCGAGATCATCTTCAACCTGTTCCCGGGCATGGGCGCCTATTCGTTCCTCGAGCGCCGCATCGGACAGCGCGGCGCGGAGGAGATCATCACCAGCGGCAAGATCTACACCGCGGAGGAGATGGCCGCGCACGGCGTGGTCGACATCGTGGCCGAGAACGGCAGCGGCGAGGCCGAAGTCGCGGCGCTTACCCGGCGCCGCAGCCGCGGCCGCAACGGGTTTGCGGCGCTCACGCAGGTGCGCCGGCGCGTGCAGCGCATCGAGTTCTCGGAGCTGCTCGATGTCGTGCAGATCTGGGTGGACAGCGCGCTCAAGCTGAATTCGCGCGATCTCAAGCTCATGCAGCGCCTGGTGTCGCGCCAGAACGGGCTGAATGAGTCCCACCAGATCCATTGACGGGTTGCCTGCCGGGATCGACCCTATGAGCGAACGCAACGCGCACGCGGTGGCGGGATTGCCGCGCCACGTGGTTCACCACGGGAGCGACGGAACGCCGTGCTTCCTTGGCGACGAGGACTATCTGGTATACCTCGATTGCCTGAAGGGGGCTGCGGAGACGCACGGATGCGCGATCCACGCGTACGTGCTGATGCCCGATCATGTGCAACTGCTCGCCAGTCCGGACTCGGAGACCGGATTGGCGCAGCTCATGCGCTTCGTCGGCAGCCGCTACCTTGAGTACGTGAACTACACCCGCCAGCGCAATGGGGCGTTCGGGGAGCTCGAGCCGCGGGGCACTCCGGTCGACAACGACCGGGAGCTCCTCGCCCGTTACTGCGCGATAGAGGCACAACCGGTCCGGGCGTGCCTCGTTGCGGCCCCGACCGATTACCGGTGGTCCAGCCACCGCCACCACGCCTGCGGCAGCGAGGACGCGATCATCCAGGACCACGCTGCGTACCTCGCGCTGGGGGCGACGCAGCTTGCGCGGCAGCTCGCGTACAACGAGCTGTTCCGCGCGGCGGCCGGTATCAGGACCGCGAGCGGCCTCGACTCCGCGCCGGGCCCGGACCTACGCGAGGAAGGAATCAAGCGATCGGTGCGCGGGCTGGCGTGGCAGGCGATGAACCTGCGGGAGCGGCGCATCGGTCGTTCGCAGGCTCCGGAGAGCGAAGCGCACGCCCACGGGATCGCCTCTGACATTGCGCAGGCGCGCGCGGGGGCGATGCGCCAGTTGGCCAATAAGTGAAGGGTTTGATAGACTTATGAGACCGTCAGCGCGCAACGGGACGCGGCTGCTGGCCGCGGCGAAGAAGCCCGTTTCCATCAGGGGGGACGCTGTGAGCGATCCGTCGGCGGAATACAGCATCCAGGAGGTATCCGAGATGCTCGGTATTCCGATCCAGAAGCTGCGGCGCTGGGACGAGCAGGGAGTGCTGGTCGCGAGCCGCACGCACGGCGGGCACCGGCGCTATTCCCGCGAGCTGATCGACCGCCTGGCCGGCTCCGCGCTCGCGACAACGAGCGACAAGGCCACCAAGGAGCTGGCGACGATCCGCAAGTCGCTCGCCGAAAAGCGGCGCGTGATCCAGCTCCTGCTGGAGAGCGAGAATCGTTACCGTGACCTGGTCGAGACCTCCCACGACCTCATCTGGACCACCGACTCGTTCGGGCGCTTCACCTATCTCAACACCGCCGCCAACGCGATATTCGGCGTCGCGCCCAAGGACCTGATCGGGTGCTGCTTCTTCGATTTCGAGTCCGGCGCATCCCACGTCTCGAACCGCCGCTTCCTGGCAATGCTCAAGCGCGACGGGGAGATCAAGCATTACGTGACCCGGCTCGTCACCCATACCGGGGAGGACCGCTGGATCGGGATCAACGCGCGGGTGGTGCTCGACGACAACGGCGCCATGCTCGGCATACGCGGCACCGCGCGCGACATCACCGAGGAGCACCTGGCGTCGCAGCGCATCGAGCACCTCGCGCTGCACGATTCGCTCACCGATCTCCCCAACCGGCTGTGCCTGCAGCGCCGGATCGAGGCGGCCCTGCAGTCCGGCGGGGTCGGAGCCCTGCTCTTCCTCGACATCGACCATTTCAAGTACGTCAACGACCATTTCGGCCATCGCACCGGCGACCAGTTGATCGTCGGGGTCGGGAGCGTGCTGCGCGATGTCACGCGCAACCTCAACGCCGAACTCTTCCGTCTCGGGGGCGACGAGTTCGCCATTCACCTGCCCTCGGCGCTGCGCAAGGATGCGATCGAAGTCGCCGAAAAGGCGCTCGACGCGGTGCGGCATTACCGGTTCCAGGCCGCCGACGACAAGGTCATCTCCAATCTGGCAGCGTCCGCGGGCGTCGCGCTCTATCCGTTCCACGGCGGCGACGCGCTCGCGCTGCTCTCGAACGTGGACATCGCGATGTACCAGGCCAAGGACCGCGGCCGCAACCGCCACGTGATTTTCGACCAGGCCTCCGAGAACCTGCGCTCCACCCACAAGCGCATCCACTGGACGAAGAAGCTGCGCGACGCGCTCGACCAGGACCGCCTGGTCCTCTTTCAGCAGCCGGTCGTGCGCCTGAAGGACCACGAGGCCGTGCACCACGAGGTGCTGGTGCGCCTTCGCGGCGAGGACGGCGGCTACATCCTGCCCGGCAATTTCATCGAGCTCGCCGAATCGATGGGCGTGATCCAGGAAATCGACCTGCGGGTGGTCGAGAAGCTCCTCGCCTACCTGCGCGCGAGCGGACAGGCCAACCGGAAGCTGCGCTACTTCGTGAACCTTTCGCGGGTGTCGATCTCGGACCAGCAGTGGATACGCCGCTTCCACTCGCTGCTCAGCTCGAGCGGCGTCCACCCGAACCAGCTGGTGTTCGAGATCACGGAGACCGCGGCGATGTCGGAGATCGACGTCACGATCACCTTCATCAAGCGGCTGAAGGAGATGGGCTGCCGCTTCGCGCTCGACGATTTCGGCGCGGGCTTCAGCTCCTTCTACTACCTCAAGCGCTTCGAGGTCGACTATCTCAAGATCGACGGCGGCTTCATCCGCGATCTCGCGGCCGACGAGGGCAGCCGCATCTTCGTGCGGGCCCTGAACGACATCGCCCACGGCCTCGACAAGCAGGTGATCGCGGAATGGGTGGAGACTCCCGATGCGTTGAATCTCCTGCTCGGCATGGGCACCCACTTCGGGCAGGGCTACCTCTTCCAGCGGCCGATCCCGCTCGACCAGAAGGATGCGGTGGCGGAACCGGCCGCGCGCGACGCCAACGCCGCCTGAACCAAGGCAGAAGTTAGAAGGCAGAAGGATGACCTGGCTCTAGGTCCCGCAGGGCGGAGGGTCTGCCCTCCACCTTCTGCTTTCTGCCTTCTGCCTTCATCCTTGTTTTTTCAGGAACCGGTCGGCCCACAGCAGGCCGATGACGGTTTTCTCGTCGGTGATCCTGCCCTGCCGCACCCAGCGCAGCGCCGCCGCCAGCTTCACGGGCACCACCTCCAGCAGCTCGCCGTCTTCCGGCACGTGCCGGGTGCGGGCAAGCCCGCGCGCGAGAAAGAGCTCGATGCGCTCGTCGGAATAGCCGACGCAGGGGTGTATCGTCGTCAGGTGGCGCCACTTCCCGGCCGTGTAGCCGCATTCCTCCCGGAGCTCGCGCCGCGCCGTCTGCAGCGGCCTCTCGCCGGGATCGATCTTGCCGGCTGGTATCTCGCAGAAATGACGTGCCAGGGGATAGCGATACTGGCGCACCAGCACCACGGTCTTCGAATCGAGGAACGGCACGATCATGACCGCGCCCGGATGCCGCACGTACTCGCGGCGCCCCCTGCGGCCGTCGGCAAGCCGCACCTCATCCTCCAGCACGTGCAGCAGCCGCCCGCGATAGACGGTCCGGGATCGCAGCTTCCGCTCGGTGAAATCGGTCGGCTTGCGCCCGCCCCATTGCGGGGGGTTGCGATCACCGGACATGGACTACAGCGACACCTGGATCGAATAGCTGCACAGCCACATCAGCCGCTCCGGAAAGATCCCGAATATCAGCATGACCAGGCCATTCAGGCTCAACACCACCCGCACGTCCATGCGCGGCGCGATGGGGGCGGTGTCCACCGGCGCGTCGAAGTACATGAGCTTGACCAGCCGCAGGTAGTAATAGGCGCCGACCAGCGAGAACAGCACCGCGAACACGGCGAGCGGTATCGACCACCAGGCCCCGACGTTGATCACCGCCTGCAGCACCGAGAGCTTGGCGTAGAACCCCACCGTCGGCGGCACGCCCGCCATGGAAAACATCAGGAGCAGCATGAGAAAGGCGTACCACGGGCTGCGCTGGTTCAGGCCCTTGAAGTCGTCGAGGTTTTCCGCCTCGAATCCCGCGCGCGACAGCAGCAGGATCATGCCGAAGGCGCCCAGGTTCATCAGCATGTAGACCACCACGTAGAACATGCCGGCGCCGTAACCGACCACGTCGCCCGACAGTATCCCGAGCAGCAGGAATCCCATGTGGCCGATGGTCGAGTACGCAAGCATGCGCTTGAGGTTGGTCTGGGCGATCGCGGTCACGTTTCCGATCGCGAGCGAAAGCGCCGCCATCAGGATCAGCATGTCCTGCCACTCCGCGAGCAGCTGCTCCGCGCCGAGCCCCTGCACCAGCAGCCGCATGATGAAGGCGAACGCCGCCAGCTTGGGCGCCGACCCGATGAACACCGTCACCGCCGTCGGCGCGCCGTGATAGACGTCCGGCACCCACATGTGGAACGGCACCGCGCCGAGCTTGAAGCCGAGGCCCGCGACGACGAAGACGAGCGCGAACACCAGCACCACGTCCTGCGCCCCGCCCCCGAGGATGATCTCGGCGAGCTGGGGGATGCCGAGCGTTCCGGTCGCCCCGTAGAGCATGGACATGCCGTAGAGGAGCATCCCCGAGGCGAGCGCGCCCAGCACGAAGTACTTCATCGCCGCCTCGGTCGCGACCGCGGAATCGCGCTGCAGCGCCACCATCGCGTAGAGCGACAGCGTCAGGAGCTCCAGCCCGAGGTAGAGCGTCAACAGGTGATTCGCGGAGATCATGACCATCATGCCCAGCGTGGCGAACAGCACGAGCGCGAAGAACTCGCCGCGGAACATGCCGCGCGCCGCGAGATAGGGCCGCGAGTAGACCAGGATCGCCATCACCCCGAGGTAGGTGAGGAGCTTCAGCACGTCCGCCATCAGGTCATCCACGAACATGCCGCTGAAAGTGGTGACCGGATCCACGGCAGCGGTGACGTAGGTGATGAGGAAGCAGCCGGTGAGGGCCGCCTGGGTCAGCGCATAGGTGACGATGCGCCTGCCGTCGGTCACGAAGAGGTCGGCGACCAGGATCACGCACACCATCGCGAGCAGGAAGATCTCGGGATAGGCGGGGAGGAGCGGCGTGATGTACGGCATGGCTGGCTCGCGTCCTTGTCAGCGCAGCTTGCCCTGGGCGACGTGCGCGAGGAGATCGTTCACCGAGGCGTGCAGCACCTCGGCGAACGGATTGGGCCAGACGCCCATCACGAGCACCGCCAGCGCGAGCAGCCCCAGCACGACGACCTCGCGCACGTTGAGATCCGCTAGGCCCGCGACGTGACGGCTGGTGATCGCGCCGAAGATCACGCGCTTGTACATCCACAGGGTGTAGGCTGCGCCGAACACCAGCGTGGTGGCGGCCGCCGCCGCGTACCAGACGCTCGTCCTCACCGAGCCCAGAATCACCATGAACTCGCCGACGAAGCCGCTGGTGCCGGGCAGCCCCGAATTCGCCATCGCGAACAGCATGAACAGCGCCGCGAAGACCGGCATCGTGTTGGCGACGCCGCCGTAGTCGGCGATCATCCGCGAGTGCATGCGGTCGTAGAGCACGCCCACGCACAGGAACAGCGCGCCCGAGATGAAGCCGTGCGAGATCATCTGGAGCACGGCGCCCTCGAGCCCGAGCGGGTTGAAGATGAAGATGCCGAGCGTGACGAATCCCATGTGCGAGATCGAGGAGTACGCGATCAGCTTCTTGAGATCGGCCTGCACCAGGGCGACGAGCCCGATGTACACCACCGCCACCAGCGACAGCGCGATCACGAAGCCCGCCAGCGTCTGGCTCGCGTCGGGCACGATCGGCAGCGAGAGGCGAATGAAGCCGTAGGCGCCGAGCTTCAGCATGATGGCGGCGAGCACGACCGAGCCCCCGGTCGGGGCTTCCACGTGCGCGTCCGGCAGCCAGGTGTGCACCGGCCACATCGGCACCTTGACCGCGAACGAAGTCATGAATGCTATGAAGATCAGCACCTGCGGCACCAGCGCGAGCGGCAGCCGGTAGTAGTCGAGCAGCGAGAAGCTGCCGTCCGACACGTTGTAGAGGTAGATGAGCGCGATGAGCGAGAGCAGCGACCCCGCCAGCGTGTAGAGAAAGAACTCGAAGGCGGCGTAGACCCGGTTCGGGCCGCCCCACATGCCGATGATCACGAACATCGGGACGAGCGTCGCCTCGAAGAACACGTAGAACAGCAGCGCGTCGAGGGCGCAGAATACGCCGTTCATGATCCCGGACAGGAACAGGAACGCCGCCATGTACTGGGCGACGCGCTCCCTGATCACTTCCCAGCCGGCGATCACGACCAGCACGGTGGTGAAGCTGTTGAGGAGAATCAGGAGCAGCGACACGCCGTCGATACCCAGGTGGTAGTTGACGTTGAAGGTTTCGATCCACGGCTTGATAGTGGTGAACTGGAAGCCGCCCACCAGCGGGTCGAAACGCGCGTAGAGCGGCAACGTCACCGCAAAGCCGAGCACGGCGCCGGCGAGCGCGATCACGCGCGCGGCGCCGGCGTTGCGGTCGGAGCCGGTGGCGAGCACCGCCGCCCCGGCCACGATCGGGACCCAGATCGCGAGGTTGAGCAGGTTGAATCCGAGCATGGCGGGGTCAGGTGAACAATCTGGCAAGCAGCAGCGGGATCCCGATGAACACCGTGACGAACAGCAGGATCCCGATGATCATGGCGAAGGCGTAGTGATAGATGAACCCGGACTGCAGAGTGCGGACTATCAACGCAATCCAGCCCACCGCCCGCGCCGAGCCGTCGACGAAGACGCCGTCGATCACCGCCACGTCGCCGCCCTTCCACAGCCCCGTGCCGAAGCGCACCGCGCCGTCACCGAACAGCCGCTGGTAGGCCTCGTCGAATCCGTACTTGCGCTCGAGCACCGTGTAGAGGAATCCCGTCTTCTCCTGGATCCGCCCGGGCAGGTCGGGCCGCAGGAGATAGAGATAGGCCGCGGTGGCGATGCCGCCGATGGCGAGCCAGAACGGCGCCGTGCCGAGCGCGTGGCTCATCATGGCGCCGATGCCGTGGAAGTCCTGGCCCAATCTCCCCAGCACGTCGTGTGCCGGCGCGGCGACGATGGCGGTTCCGAAATAGCCGCCGAACAGCACGGGCCCGATGACCCAGCCCGCGGCAATGGAAGGGATCGCGAGCAGGATCAGAGGCACGGTCACCACTGCGGGGCTTTCGTGTGGCGTGTGCGCGTGGCCCTCGCTCGCGTGCGCCTTGTCACCGTGCCCGTGCTCCCCCTCCCCGTGGAACCGCTCGGGACCGTGGAACGTCATGAACACCAGCCGGAACGTGTAGAGCGCGGTCACGAACACCGTGACGAGCACCGCGAAATAGGCAAAGCCCGCCCCCGGCGTCCGCGACAGGTGCACCGCTTCGATGATCGCGTCCTTGGTAAAGAAGCCGGAAAAACCGGGGATGCCGGCGCTCGCGATCGCCCCGATCAGGAGCGTCCAGTAGGTGACCGGCATGTATTTCTTCAGGCCGCCCATCTTCCGCATGTCCTGCTGGTGGTGCAGCGCGATGATGACCGACCCCGCCGCGAGGAACAGCAGCGCCTTGAAGAAGGCGTGGGTGACGAGGTGGAAGATTCCCGCAGCGTAGGCGGAGGCGCCGAGCGCGACGGTCATGTAACCGAGCTGCGACAGCGTCGAGTACGCCACCACGCGCTTGATGTCGTTCTGCACGATGGCGACGAGCGCCATGAAGAGCGCGGTGATCGCCCCGATCACCATGACCACGGAGAGGGCGGTCTCCGAGAGCTCGTAGAGCGGCGACATGCGCGCTACCATGAAGATGCCCGCCGTCACCATGGTCGCGGCGTGGATCAGAGCCGAGATCGGCGTCGGGCCCTCCATCGAATCGGGCAGCCATACGTGGAGGGGGAACTGTGCGCTCTTGCCCATCGCGCCGACGAAGAGCAGCAGGCAGATCACCGTCATCAGGGGCCACGCCGTGCCCGGCAGGATCTCGATCGTGTTTCCGGCAAGGGTGGGCGCGTTGCGGAACACCGTCGCGTAGTCGAGCGTGCCGAAGTACATGAGCACCAGGGCAGTCCCCAGGACGAAGCCGAAATCCCCGACGCGGTTCACCAGGAACGCCTTCAGCTGCGCGTAGGTCGCGGTCGGGCGCTGGAACCAGAAGCCGATCAGCAGATACGACATCAGCCCGACCCCTTCCCAGCCGAAGAAGAGCTGGAGGAAGTTGTTCGCCGAGACCAGCATCAGCATGAAGAACGTGAACAGCGAGATGTAGCTGAAGAAGCGCTGGTAGCCCGGGTCGTCCGCCATGTAGCCGATGGTGTAGACGTGCACCATCAGCGACACGAAGGCGACCACCAGCATCATGGTGGCGGAGAGGCGGTCGACCAGGAACCCGATCTCGAAGCGGACGTTGCCCGACATGAGCCAGGTGTAGACCGGTCCGTCGTAGAGGTTGCCGTCGAGCACGTCGCGGAACACCGCCGCCGCGGCGAGCGTCGACACCAGCATGCCGGCGATGGTGACCCCGTGCGCACCGCGGCGCCCGATCGCCCAGCCGGCGAGGCCCGCCACGACCGCACCCACGAGGGGGGCGAGCGGAACCAGGAGATACAGTGCCTGCATTCTGGTCATGCGAATCCCGATGCGAGAGAAGAGAGGAGAACGGAGAGAGGAGCAACATCCCGCCCTTGCCTCCCGTTGCAGTGACGCCTCTCCCCTCTCCCCTTTCTCCTTTCGCTTCTCATCCTTTCAGGCTGTCCAGCTCCTCGACGTCGATCGTATTCAGGTTCCGGAACAGCGCAACCAGGATCGCCAGCCCGATCGCGGCCTCGGCGGCGGCGACCGTCAGGATGAAGAACACGAACACCTGCCCCGAGGGATCGTCGAGGTAATGCGAGAACGCCACGAAGTTCAGGTTGACGGCGAGCAGCATCAGCTCGATCGCCATCAGCAGCACGATCATGTTCCTGCGGTTGAGGAAGATGCCGATCACCGCGATCGCGAACAGGATCGCGCCCAGCACCAGGTAATGCGACAGCGAGATCACGCGCACCTCCGCGCGTGGAGAGGCGAGAGGCGAGAGGCGAGAGGAGCGAGCCTGATCGAGATAGTTTTCACGCCTCTCTCCTCTCCCCTTTCTCCTCTCCCGTCCGCTCGGCTCGCATCGATACGATCCGCACGCGGTCCTCGCGCCGGACGCCGATCTGCTGCGCCGGGTCGACGTAACGGCTCGGCTTGCGCGGGCGCAGTGTCAGCGCGATCGCCGCGACGATCGCCACCAGCAGGATTACGGCGGCGATCTCGAACGGGTAGACGTACTCGGTGTAGACCAGGAGCCCGAGCTCCTTGGTGTTGCTGTAGCCGGCGGCCAGCGGCGGCGGGGGCGGCGCGTCGTGGAACCCGGCGTAGCGCCCGCCGAGCACGATCACCATCTCGGCGACGAGCAGCAGCGCGACGAACCCGCCCAGCGGCAGGTAGCTCCAGAAGTGCGTCCGCAGCCGCGCCATGTTGATGTCGAGCATCATCACCACGAAGAGGAACAGCACCATCACCGCCCCCACGTAGACCAGCACCAGCGCGATGGCGAGGAACTCGGCCTGCAGCTGCATCCAGATCGCGGCCGAAGTGCAGAATGCGAGCACCAGCCACAGCGCCGCGTGCACCGGGTTGCGGGCCGTGATCACGCGCAGCGCCGCGAACAGCAGGATCGCGGAGAAGAAGTAGAAGACGAAGGCGCCGAACGTCATCGGACACCGGCTGACGGCTGACGGCGGACGACTGACGGATTTCCTGCCAACTTCTTGTTCTTGTTCATGTTTCTCCTGGCATCCCGGCGATGCATCTACCTGTAAGCGGCATCGTCCGCGCGATCCTTCGCGATCTGCTCCTCGTAGAGGTCGCCCACCGCGAGCAGCATCGGCTTGGTGTAGATGAGGTCGCCCCGCTTCTCGCCGTGGTATTCGAATATGCGGGTCTCCACGATCGAGTCGACCGGGCACGACTCCTCGCAGAAGCCGCAGAAGATGCACTTGGTGAGGTCGATGTCGTAGCGCGTCGTGCGCCGCGTGCCGTCGGCGCGCTGCTCGGACTCGATGGTGATGGCGAGCGCGGGGCACACCGCCTCGCACAGCTTGCAGGCGATGCAGCGCTCCTCGCCGTTGGGGTAGCGGCGCAGCGCATGCAGCCCCCGGAAGCGCGGGCTCATCGGCGTCATCTCCTCGGGGTACTGCACCGTGATCTTGCGTTGGAAGAGGTGCCGGCCGGTCAGCATCATGCCCTTCACCAGCTCGACGAGCAGGAACGTGCGGAAGAAGCGGCGAATGCGCTCGAGCATCACATCCACCATATCCAGAGCGGCGTCTGCATCCACGCGCCCAGCACGACGATCCACAGAATGGTGAGCGGCAGGAACACCTTCCAGCCGAGCCGCATGATCTGGTCGTAGCGGTAGCGCGGGAAGGTGGCGCGGAACCACAGGAAGCTCGACACGACGATAAACAGCTTTACCAGCAGCCAGCCGAAGCTGTCGGCGGCGAGCCAGGGCAGGCCGATCGCGTCGGCGAGCACCGCCGGGACCGGTGACAGCCAGCCGCCGAGGAACATGACCGCGGTAAGCGTCGAGATCAGGATCATGTTTGCGTATTCGGCGAGGAAGAATACCGCGAAGGTCATGCCGGAGTACTCGACGTGGAAGCCGGCCACGATCTCCGATTCGCCCTCCGCCACGTCGAACGGCGCGCGGTTGGTCTCCGCGACGCCGGAAATAAGGTAGACGAGGAGGATCGGGAAGAGCGGGATCCAGAACCAGTTGAGGAAGCCCCAGTTCCCGCTCTGCATGCGCACGACGTCCCCGAGGTTCAAGCTCTGCGCCGCCATCAGCACGCACACCAGCGCAAATCCCATCGCCAGCTCGTAGGACACCATCTGCGCCGCCGAGCGCAGCGCTCCGAGGAAGGCGTATTTCGAGTTGGACGCCCAGCCGGCGATGATGATGCCGTAGACGCCGAGCGAGGAAATCGCCATGACGTAGAGCAGCCCGGCGTCGATATCCGCGAGCACGAGCTCGGGGCTGAACGGCACCACCGCCCACGCCGCCATCGCCGGCATGATGGCCATGATCGGCGCCAGCACGAACAGGAACTTGTTGGCCCCGGTCGGGACGATGATCTCTTTCACCAGGAGTTTCAGGCCGTCCGCGATCGGCTGCAGCAGCCCCACCGGGCCCACGCGGTTGGGGCCAAGCCGGACCTGGATCCAGCCGATCATCTTGCGCTCCCACAGAGTGAGATAGGCCACGCACAGCAGCAACGGCACAGCGATGCAGAGGATCAGGATCAGCGTCTTGATCGCGTAGAGCACCGCCGGGGCATTCTCGTGGCCGACGATCCACGCCACCGCTGCGGCAAGCAAGCCCCACAGCCAGTTGCCGAGGCTGACCAGGGGCTGCAGCGCCGTGTTCAAACCGCCACCTTCTGCTGCGCGGGCACGCGCTCTGCGCTCACCGTGCCGAACATGGCGCCCAGGGCCGCGGTTTCGGGCCGTGCCGCCGCGAGCCGCAGGCATCCGTCCGGCAACCTGTCGTCGATCACGGCAGGCACCAGGGCTTCTCCCCTGCCCTGCCGCACGCGCAGCGCGTCGCCTTCGCGCAGGCCGAGCTGCTCGAACAGCGCGCGGTTCATCCATGCAGCCGGAGGCGCGGCGTCCCGCGTGCGCTGCAGCGACCGGGACCGCCGCACGATCGCGTCCGCCGCATAAATGGGGACTTCTGCGATGCGCTGGATCCCGCCCGGCGGTGGTAGCGCGATCGCGGGGATGCGCGCGTCCTTCAGGCGGTTATCCAGGAGGGCCTCGATGCTTCTCCCGCCCAGCGCCTCCCTCCTCACCTCTTCCGCGCTGTCGTGCCCGAAGCCGTCCAGTCCGAGCAGGTTGCCGAGCACGCGCAGCACTTTCCACGCCGGCCGCGCCTCGCCCAGCGGGCGCACTGCACCCTCGAAGCTCTGCACCGTGCCCTCGGTACTGATGAAGCTACCGGCGGTTTCGGCAAATAGCGCGATCGGCAGCAGCACGTGCGCGTAATCGGTCGCCCGGTGCTGGTACGGACTCATCGCAACCACCAGTTCCGCGGATGCGAGCGCCGCCGTCGCCTGCTGCGGGTCGTGCGTATCGAGTTCCGCTTCGACGCCGAGCAGGAGATATGCCTTGCGCGGCTCGGCGAGCATTTGCGCGGCATTGAGGCCGGCGGGCTGGCCAGAAGGCACGCAACCGGCGATGTAGCCGCCTACGCTGTTGGCCGCCTCCCCCAGGAAGCCGAACCGCGCACCGATCAATTCGGCAAGCGCCAGGCCCAGGAGGTGCAATTGGGACGCAGCCGGATGATGCTGCGCCAGATTGCCGAGGAGGACGGCCGCGTTCTTGCCCGCGACGAGGCTTTGCGCGATGCCGCGGGCGGCGTCGGACACCACGACACTGTTGGCGGCGCTGCTCACGGACTGCGGCAGCGCGACCCCCTTCGATTCCGCCGCCGCCTTGACCACCTGGGCGAGCATGTCGGGCATGGCGGGGGGTGCAACGATCGCCTTGCTGGTAACTGGCATCAGGGGGTCGTCGTCCACGCAATGAATCAGGCTCAACTGCAGGTGGCGCCGCGCCGCCTGCCGCAGCCGGCGGGCGATGAGCGGATGGTCCTTGCGCAGGGTGCTGCCCACGACGAGCGCCCGGTCGAGCGCGCCGATCTCCGCGATCTTCATGCCGAGCCAGGGCGCCCCGGCGCCCCGGGCGTCAGCGCCGAAATCGGAGTGGCGCAGACGGAAATCCGCGTTGCCGGAGGCAAACGCGCGGCCGAGCTTGCCCAGCAGAAAGAGCTCTTCGAGAGTCTGGTGCGGCGTCGCCAGCATGCCGATGCCGGACGCGCCGTGCCGGTCCCGAATGCGCTTCAACTCCCGGGCGACGTGCTCGAGCGCGACCTGCCACTCGACCTCCTCCCACGCGCCGCCCCGCCTGAGCATGGGCCGCGCGAGCCGCTGCTCGGAATTGAGGCCCTCATAGGAAAAGCGGTCCTTGTCCGACAGCCAGCACTCGTTGATCGCCTCGTTTTCGCGGGGCAGCACCCGCATCACCCGGTTCTGCTTGACTTCCACCGTCAGGTTCGACCCCAGGCCGCAATGCGGGCTAACCGCGGGCTTGCGCGTGAGCTCCCAGTTGCGCGCGGTGTAGCGGAAGGGCTTGGAGGTGAGCGCCCCAACGGGGCAGAGATCGATCACGTTGCCGGAGAGCTCGGAGTCCACCGTTTTTCCGACGAAGGTGATGATCTCCGCGTGCTCGCCGCGGCCGATCATGCCGAGCTCCATGATGCCCGCGATCTCCTGGCCGAAGCGCACGCAGCGGGTGCAGTGTATGCAGCGCGTCATGTCGGTCGAGATCAGCGGGCCCAGGTCCTTGTCGGCGACCACGCGCTTCTGCTCCTCGTAGCGCGAGCCGCTCGCCCCGTACCCCACCGCGAGGTCCTGCAGCTCGCACTCGCCGCCCTGGTCGCAGATCGGGCAGTCGAGCGGGTGGTTGATGAGCAGGAATTCCATGACGCCCTTCTGCGCGGTGACCGCCTGCTCCGAGTGGGTGTGGACCTTCATGCCCTGGGTGACAGGGGTCGCGCAGGCCGGCAGCGGCTTGGGCGTTTTCTCCACCTGCACCAGGCACATGCGGCAGTTCGCGGCAATCGAGAGCTTGTGGTGATAGCAGAAATGCGGGATGTAGATGCCGGCCTGGCTGGCTGCGTCGATGACGGTCGTGCCCTCGGCGACGGTCATGGGCTTGCCGTCGATCTCAATCTCTATCATCAGTCGCTCCGCGACTCGCGAATCTCCCCTCGCCCACCCTCATCCCATGCCCTTCTCCCAAGGGGAGAAGGGAATCTCGAGCCTCCCCTCTCCGCTCGGGAGAGGGGCGGGGGTGAGGGATGGGGGCGGGGGTGAGGGTGGTTGATCGAGCGCTCATATGTAATCCGGGACGAGGCACTTCTTGTGCTCGATGTGGTGGACGAACTCGTCGCGGAAGTGCTTGATGAAGCTCTTCACCGGGAGCGCCGCGGCGTCCCCCAGCGCGCAGATCGTGCGCCCGGCGATGTTGTCGGAGACGTTGTCGAGGAGATCGAGGTCCTCGAGCCGGCCGCGCCCGTGCTCGATGCGGTGGACCATGCGGTAGAGCCAGCCCGTGCCCTCGCGGCACGGCGTGCACTGGCCGCACGACTCCTCGAAGTAGAAATAGGACAGGCGCAGCAGCGAGCGCACCATGCAGCGCGTCTCGTCCATGATGATGACCGCCCCGGAGCCCAGCATCGAGCCGGCCCTGGCAATCGAGTCGTAGTCCATGTCGGTGTTCATCATGATTTCGGCCGGCAACACCGGCATCGATGAGCCCCCGGGAATGCAGGCCTTCATCCTGCGCCCGCCCCTCATGCCGCCCGCCATCTCGAGGAGCCGCGCGAACGGCGAGCCAAGCCGCGCCTCGAAGTTGCCGGGCCGCGCGACGTCGCCCGACACGGAGAAGATCTTGGTGCCGCCGTTATTGGGCCGGCCGAGGTTCAGGAACGCCTCGCCGCCGTTCAGGATGATCCACGGCACCGCCGCGAAGGTCTCCGTGTTGTTGATCGTTGTCGGCTTGCCGTAGAGCCCGTAGGTCGCCGGGAACGGCGGCTTGAAGCGCGGCATGCCCTTCTTGCCTTCGAGCGACTCGAGCAGCCCGGTCTCCTCGCCGCAGATGTAGGCGCCGTAGCCGTGGTGGTTGTAGAGCTCGAAGCTGAACTCCGAGCCCAGGATGCCGCGGCCCAGGTAACCCGCGGCGCGCGCCTCCGCCAGCGCCTCCTCGCAGCGCTCGTAGACCTCCCAGATCTCGCCGTGGACGTAGTTGTAGCCGACCTGGGCGCCCGTCGCGTAGGCGGCGATGATCATGCCCTCGATCACGCTGTGCGGGTTGTAGCGCAGCAGGTCCCGGTCCTTGAAGGTCCCCGGCTCGCCTTCGTCGGAATTGCACACCAGGTACTTCGTCCCCTGGTACTGCCGCGGCATGAAGCTCCACTTGAGCCCGGTCGGGAATCCCGCGCCGCCGCGCCCGCGCAGCGCCGACTTCTTCACCTCCGCGATGATCTGGTCCGGGGGAATCTTTCCGGCGAGTATCTTTTTCAGCGCCTGGTAGCCGCCGCGCGCCTCGTAATCCTTCAGCCGCCAGTTGAGGCCGTCGAGGCCCTTCATGATGATCGCGTCGGGGCCGAAGAGATCGGTCGCGAACGGCGGAACCGGCAGGCCCATCATTGGTCCTCGTGCAAATGCCCGATGGGGCATTGCACCTCGAATGCGCCCGCGGAGGGCGGAGCAGGTTCCAAGCGAATTGTGCTTGGATGCGACCCCGGAGCGGGATGCGGCGCCGCGCTGGCCCGCGTGCTTATGTGCGCCTCCACG
>Ga0187893_10001252_pt1 | contig 62605 bp, 60 predicted proteins | sample MA1701074metaG_FD_139574 | JGI IMG/M metagenome (GOLD analysis project Ga0187893, IMG submission 139574) | White microbial mat communities from a basaltic lava cave in the Kipuka Kanohina Cave System on the Island of Hawaii, USA - MA170107-4 metaG ... | reverse complement strand
TTGCGGCACAGTTCCCGGTTCCCAGTTTCCAGTTTCCAGCAGAGCGCGCGCGTTCGACCTCTGGGAACTGGTAACTGGAAACTGTGCGAGCAATTCCGATACGCACTTGAGACCGCGAGCACTTAGAAGTCGCGGCGGGAGGCCATGGCCTTCTCGACCTCGTCGATCTCCCGGGGGGCGCCAGCCGAGAGGCGATCGAAGCCGTCCTGGGTGAGCAGGTACGTGTCCTCGATCCGGATCCCGTAGCCCGCGTCCTTGTCGTACCAGCCCGGCTCGATCGTGATCACCATGCCGGGGGCGAACTTCTCGCGGTAGCTCCCCGAGTCGTGGACGGCCATCCCCACGTAGTGGCCCAGGCCGTGCCGGACGGAGCCGTCCTTCGAGTGGGCGTACGACCACTTGACGAGGCCGCGTTCCTCGAAGACCTTCCGCGCGGCCATCTCGAGGTCGGTGAACGTGGCGCCGGGCTTGAGGAGGGCCTCGGCGGCCTTCTGCGCGTCGAGCACGCACTGGTAGTGCTTCCTCTGCTCGTCGCTGAACTTCCCGGACGTGGGGAGCGTGCGCGTGATGTCGGTCACGTAGTTCTCGATCGCCGCCCCGATGTCGCAGACGATGAGGGTGTCGGCGGGGATCGGCTGGTTGTTCCTCATGTAGTGGAGGATCGTCCCGTTCTTCCCCGAGCCCAGGATCGGGGGGAAGCCGAGCTCCGGGCAGCCCTCCTTCCGGAAGGTCGAAAGCACGATCCCCTCCAGCTCCTTCTCGTTCATGCCGGGCTTGATCGCGCGCATCGCGGCCAGGTGCGCCCGGTTCGTGGCGTCCGAGGCCTTCCGGATCAGCCGGACCTCGAGTTCCCCCTTGATCAGGCGCAGCCGCGAGAGCTCCTGGGCGAGCCGCTGCCCCACCGCCTCCGCCGACGGGGCCGCGCGGGCCAGGAGATCGAGGTTCTTCCGGCGGAGCTTCGTGTAGACCTTCCGGCGCGCGAGGGTCTCCGCGGCCCAGGCCTCGAGCTTCTCCAGGGGAAGGACCTCGTCCGCTCCCGGCACCGGCTGGGCGGCGGGGTCGCTCACGAAGACGAAGAGTCTCTTCTCGTGGAGGACGAGCACGCCCTCGTTGTCGTGCACCCCGGTCAGGTACTTGAAGTCGAAGACGGGGGTGTTCGCGTCGCTCCCCAGCTCCCCGAGCGGCCCCGCGTCGAGCGCGATCGCGCCGTCCGGCAGACGCTCCACGAGCGCGGAGCGGCGCCGGGCGAACTCCGCCGCGGTGAGCCGGAAGGACTCCGCCGCCTCCTGCGCCCGGACCTGGAGTAGCGGCAGGAGGAACGGCAGGACCGCCAGCAGCCGGCGCATCGGGCCTCCGGGATTCGCCCCGTTAGTATACGACGGGCGCCCGGCCGCGCTCCCCCCAATCAGGGCGCCGGGACGCGGAAGCGCACCAGCATCCCGGGGACGTCGCCGGCCACGCGGCGGACGCTCACCCCGTGGCGGCCCTCCGGCAGGTCGAAGACCACGTAGTCCCGGTCGCCCACCGGGTGGGCGATCCCTCCCACCCGCGGGTCCCGGACCGCCCGGAACTTGTGCCAGTCGTGGGCGACGCCGTCGATACGGACCTCGAAGACGTACGGGATCGGACCGTCCGTCCCCGGCGGGAGGATGCACCGGACGTCCACCCGGAGGGGGCGGGGCCCGCGGATCTCGACCGAGACGGATTCGTCCCCGTCCAGGCGGAGCCATTCCTGGGGGATGTCCTGGAGGGTGATCGTGACCTCACGCAGGTCGGGGAACGACACCCCCTCCCAGACCGGGCCTTTCGACCCGGTGGCGAGGAACCAGGCCACGCCGAAGGTGAGCGCCAGGGCCGCGACCAGCCCCGCGCGGCCCTTCCAGCGCCGCCGTCGGCCCACCCGGACGAGGGCGCTTCCCCTCGACTCGAGCCGCTCCGCGATCATCGGCCAGAGCTCGCGGCGCGCGTGGTCGAGGTCGGAGGGCGTGTCGATCTCCGTCCAGGGCGAGCCCTTCACGTCCACCGCCTTCAGGGGATGCTCCGCGAGGACCGCCCGGACCGCCTCGGCCAGGAACGCCTTCGTCCGGCCCGCCGCCAGGAGCTCCTCGCCCCGGGCGAGCGCGGCGCGGGCCGACTTCTCGGAAAGGTAGAGCATCCCCACGTTCTCTCCCGCCGCCCGCTCCCGCGGCAGGTCCTTCGAGAGGTCGACCACCTTCCCGTCCCGCACCTCGACTTTCATGTGCTCGAGGGCCCCGCCCGAGGACGAATCGTAGGCCAGGCTGTCCTCGCCGGACTTCAGGAGCTCGTCCAGCACCTCGGGGTCGAAGAGGATGTCGCTGTTGAGGAGCACCACGGGGCCCTTCACCCAGTCCTTGGCGAGGACGAAGGAGGCCAGGCTGTTGGTGACCTCGTAACGGGGATTCAGCACGTACTCGGCCGCCTGGCCCACGGACTCGCGGACGAGGTCGGCCGCGTACCCGACCACGAGGAGGACCGGGCTCACGCCCGCCTCGGCCAGCACGTCCAGGTGGCGCCGCACGATGGCCCGGCCCCCCACCTGGAGCAGGCACTTGGGGAGGCCGTCCGCCGCCGCCCCCAGGCGGCTTCCCTTCCCCGCCGCCAGGATCACCGCGCTCGCGCTCACGGGCTCCCTCCCTCCTTCCCCAGCGGCACCTCGCCGCCCTGCTCGGCCCGGATCCATCGCTCGAAGTCCTCCGGCGGGCCGAAGAACCGGGCCTTCCCGCGGTCGAGGAAGAGCACGCGGTCGAGCCGCGAGGCCATCGATAGCTCGTGGGTGATCCAGAACGTCGTCCGGCCCCGCGTGGCCTCGAGGAGCGTCTCCTCGAGCTGCGCGGAGGCCGCGGCGTCGAGCCCGCCCGTCGGCTCGTCCAGAAGCCAGATCCTCCCGTCCCGGAGCACCGCGCGGGCCAGCGCCAGGCGCTGCCGCTCGCCGCCCGAAAAGAGCCGTCCCTGCCGGTGCACCTTCGAGCCGTACTTGTCCGGCAGGCCCTCGACCAGGGCCGCCAGGCCGCTCCGCTCGGCCGCGCGTTCGATCTCCGCGGGCGCCGCCCCCGGACGCCCGATCGCGATGTTGTCCGCGACGCTCAGCCCCAGGAGCGCGGCCTCCTGGTACACCACGCTCACCTGCCCCCGCAGGCTGGCCAGCGTGTAGTCGCGCGCGTCCCGGCCGTCGATCAGGACCCGGCCCTCCTCGGGGTCCGCCAGGCGGACGACCTGGCGGAGCAGCGTCGACTTCCCCGCCCCGTTGGGCCCCACCACCGCGACGCGCTGGCCGGGTTCCACGCGGAAGGAGAGGCCCGCCAGGAGCTCGGCCCGCCCGCCCCGCCGGCGCCGGGGGGCCCGGACCCAGACGCCCTCGAACTCGACCGCGCCGGCGATCGACCCGGCGTCGACCGCGCCGGGACGATCCACGATGCCCGGGTCGCGCTCGACGAGCCGGAGCAGCCGGCTCGCGCAGGCGAGCGTGCGGCCCGACTGCGAGGCTTGGCGGGCGAACTGGGTGAACGGGCGGTAGAGGTTGAGGAGGTACGAGATGAAGAGCACGAGGTGGCCCGCCGTGAGCCGGCCTTCCTCCACGCTCCGGGTCCCGAGCCACACGACCGCGCAGAGCGACAGCGCCAGCATCAGCTCGACGAGGAGGAAGAGGCCCGCCTCGAGGCGGCGGAGCTTCTGCTCGGACCCGAGGCTCTTCCGGTGCTGCGCCTCGAAGCGCGGGTCCGGCGGCGCCTCGGTCCGGTAGGTCTGGAGCTCCCGGATCGACTGGAGGTTCTCCTCCACGACCGAGGCGAGCCTTCCCTCGCGCTTCCGCCCCTTCCGCGCGGCGCGGAGGATGAGCCCGCCGCGGACCAGCATGGTCGCCCCGGCCGCGAGCCCTCCCGCCAGGACCACGAGCGCGAGCCATCGGTCGATCCAGAGGAGGACCGCCACCGTCGCCAGGAAGAGCAGGACGCTGCGGGCCCCACGCAGGAAGAGCCCCGCCAGCCCGCGGCGGAGGCGCGCGACGTCCGGCACCACGCGCGTGAGGAGCTCGCCCACCTCCTTCTTCTCGTGGTAGGCCATCGGAAGCCGGAGCACGTGCCGGAAGAGCCGGTACCGGAAGCCGTAGACCACGCGGTTCACGAGGCCCACCACGGACATCTGGAGGCCGTAGTCGCCCAGGGCCGCCGCGAGGCCGGCCGCGAGGTAGGCCGCGACCAGGAGTTCCAGCGTCCCCTCCACCCCCCCGACCCGCACGGGCGTCCCCGTCAGCAGGTCCATCACCCACTTGAGCGGCCAGGGCTGCGCCATCCGGAGGGCCAGGACGAGCAGCGTGAGGATCGCCGCCCCGGCCAGCGCGCCCGCCTCCCCCGCCGCGTGCGGCCGGAGCGCTCCGGCGAGCCGGCGGCCGATCCCGAATCCCTGCGCCACCTTCCGGACCGGACGGAGCGAGAACGTCATGCGGGCGCCGGCTCGAAGGCCCTCGAGAGCCGCCTCGAGAGCGTCCTCAGGATCCACCCGACCGCCCGGTCCGTCGCCGTCCCGGGCTCGAAGAACAGGTCTTCCGCCATGGCCCTCCGCACGGATCCCCGGTACCCGGGGTGCTCCAGGAACCAGCGTAACACTCCTGCCAGCTCCCCGGGCCTGCGGACGGTGATCCCCGTCCGCCGGCCGTAGGTGCGGAGATCGACCATCGACCCCTTCTTCCGCGCGGCCGCGAGCACCTGGGGGACGTCCAGGAAGACGATCGGGCGGTCGAGCAGCGCGTACTCCGAGGCCACCGACGAGGCGTCCGTGAGGAGGAGGTCGCTCGCGAAGAGGTAGGGGACCACGTCGAAATCGCGGACCAGGCGGACGTGCGGGCCCTCCAGGCGCCGGAGCCGCGCGAACCAGTCGATCCGGTTCTTCGGGTGGTCGTGCGGCTTGACGAGGAGGTCGTAGCGGCCCGTCGACCGGATCGCGCGGATCGCCTCCTCGCCCATGGTCTCGAGCGAGTTCCCCCGGGCGCCCGTGGGGGCGTAGAGGAGGACGGGCCGGTCGCCCCGGAGGCCCAGGCCCCGGAGGATGGCGCCGCGGTCGAGCGAGCCGTCGACCAGGCGGTCGAGCTTGGGGAAGCCGATGGGGAGCGCCCGCGGGTCGCCCGCCGGGAGGACGCCCTGCTTCCGGAAGCCCCGCCGCATGTAGGGCCCCACGATGAAGAAGTGGTCGTACTGGTCCTGCCGCTCGCGGATCGCGAGGTTCCGGAAGGAGATCCCGTGGAAGATCTGGACGCGACGGCAGCGGCGGCTGGGGAAGAATCCCGAGGTGTGGGCGCAGAAGGCCAGGTCGAAGGAGCGCGGGCGCATCTCGTCGAGCTCGAGGACGCGGTCGCGCGGGAGTCCGAACGGACGGTAGAGCGCCGCCGCGTCGTGGATCTTCGTCCCGTCCTCCCGCTCGCCCACGACCTTCCCGCCCGAGAAGTAGACCTCGACCCCGGGCACCTCGCGGAGGCGCTCGTAGACGGGCCGGAAGCAGACGAAGTGGACCGGCGCGTAGCCGGAGAAGAGGAGCCGCGCCGGCTTCATGAGCGGGCCGCCCCTTCCCGGAGCGCGCGGCGCACCGCCTCGACTGCCCGCGGGTCGTCGGTCCCGGCCTCGAGCTCGGGCCGCTTCGGCCAGCCCGGGTCGGGCCAGTCGAAGCCCCCGAAGGACCGGCTCGCCGCGTAGCGCGGCAGGACGTGGAAGTGGAGGTGGGGATCGACCATCATCAGCATGAGATAGTTGATCTTATCGTACCCGAACGCCCCGCGCAGCCGGGCCTCCAGCCCGTCCACCGCGGCGCCGAAGGAGGCGAGCTCTTCGGCCGAGAGGCCCGAGAGCGCCAGCGCGTGCCGCCGCGCGATGAGCACGCTCGCCCCGAGCGTGGACTGGCGGGGCCGCACCTGGACCACCCAGTGATCGTTCGAGACGTACCGGCCCTCCTCTCCCCCGAACTTCTCGAAGATGTCGCAGCACGGGGCGGGGCTCACGGGGGGCATGGGGCCGCCTCCGGCCTGAGGATCTCGAGCTCGGGGGGCAGCGCGGGGAGCAGCCCCGCGGCATGGAGCACGACCGCCGCCGTCCGCTCCGTGGCTCGGCCCGGCTCGTGGAACACGTGCGCCGCCATCGCCCGGCGCCGCTCGCCCAGGAGCCCCGGGCGGGCCAGCGCCTCGGCGACCGCCCCGACGACCTCCTCCGGCCCCTTCACCACCGTCCCGATCCCCCGGCCGTGCGTCTCCAGGTCGAGCGCGCCGCCCCGGTCCAGGACGTCCCTGAAGAGCTCCGGCACGTCCAGGAACACGATCGGCCGGTCGAGGAGGGTGAACTCCACCGCCGCCGAGGAGGCGTCCGTGATCACGAGGTCCGCCGCGTGGAGGGCCGGGACGATGTCCCAGTCCCGCCAGAGCCGCACGCGGGCGCCCTCGAGCGGCGCGATCTCTCGGGCCCAGTCGACGTCGACGACCTTGGGGTGGTCGTGGAGCTTGACGACCAGGTTCCAGCGCCCGTCGTCCCGGATCGCGCGGATCACGTCGAGACCCATGGTCTCCATCGAGTTGTGCTTCGAGCCCGTCGGGGCGTAAAGGACGGTGGGGAGGCCCGGCTCGACCCCGATCGCGCGGAGCGTGGCGGCGCGGTCCAGGCTCCCGTCGACCATGCGGTCGGCCTTGGCGAAGCCGGTGACGAGGCAGGTCCCCGCGCCGGCGCGCACGTAGCCCTTCCGCCGGTAGACCTCCGCGTGGTAGCGGCCGGCCAGGCAGAGGTAGTTGAACTCGGTGTACTTCTCGCGGACGAGGAGGTTCTTGAACGAGACGCCGTGGAAGACCTGGACGGTCTTCCCGAACGAGCGCGGAAGGACGGGGTTCAGATGCGCGGCCACGACGACGTCGAAGTCCTCCGCGCGGGAGCGCTCGACGGGGATGACGCGCGAGAGGTCGACCCCGAACGGCTCGTAGAAGCCCTCGAGCGAGTAGGCGGGCGCCTCGGGCGGCCCCTTCTTGAATCCGCCGGAGAGCCAGAACTCGATGCGCGGGTCGGCCGCGAGCCGGCGGTAGACGGGCCAGGCGCAGGCGAAATGGACGGGCGCCGAGCCGGTGAAGAGGAGGCGCTTCGCCTTCATGCTCCGCCCTCGAGCCGGGCCTCGAGCGCCCGGGCCACGTCCTCGGGGCCGGCCGGCGGCTCCGGGAACGCCTCCGCGAGCCCGTGCGCGCAGGAGCGGCGGAAGAGGGCCTCCGTCGCCGAGGTCATGAGCGGCTCCGCGCCGAGCGAGCGCATGGTCTCGACCACCTGGGCCAGCTCGTGGCGGCGCCGGGCGCAGGCCGCGGCGTGGGTCCGGACCCAGTTGGAGGCGACCTTCTCGAACGGGTTCCGGGACATGAAGTCGAGGACGACGTCCTCCCAGAGGTCCTTCGAGATCCCCGCCTTCCGTCCCGCCAGGAGGAGCTCGAGGAGGAGCGCCTCGGCGCCCTTGGAGAAGATGCTCCGGAGGAGCTTGAAGGTCGAGGCCTTCCCGAGCTCGGGGCTGTAGAAGCGGGCGTCCAGGCCCAGGGCGGAGAGCGCGCCCGCGGCGCGCTCCCCTTCCGGCCCGCCCGTCAGGATGCGCGCCGACGCGCCCGCCGCCCCCACCGCTCCGAGGACGGCGCCCTCGGCGAAGGCGGCGCCCGATCCGGCGATGGCGCGGCCGATCCCCGCCTTGACGGCGGGCGAGGTGGTGTTCAGGTCCACGAAAAGCTGGCCCGGACGGAGGTGGGCCGCGCAAGCGCGGGCGGCTTCCGGGGCGGTCTCGGGATGCACGGCCGAGAGCACCAGGGCGGCGCCCCCGAGCGCCTCCCCGAGGGGCGCGAAGCGGATCCCGGCGGCGCGGGCCCGCTTCTCGAGGCGCGCCGGCCCGCCGGGTTTCTCGAGGTTCCGGTCGTAGGCCCTCACCTCGGCGCCCCGCGCGCGCGCGGCGGCGGAGAAGACGGAGGCGACCTCGCCGAAGCCGACGAAGGCTACCGCGGCCGGCGCCATGCGGGCGTCCCCACGTCCGGAAGGTCCTGGAGCTCGAAGATGCGCGTGAGCGGCGCCATGCGGTCTTCCACGGTGTGCACGCCTCCCGCCTTCCTGATTTCCGCCAGGAGCTCCTCCGTGGCCCGGACCGCGGCGCGCATGGGCTGGTTCGCGTAGATCACCATCCGCACCTTGCCGAGCGCGCGGATCCTCTTCTCGGTGAGGCTGGGATAGATCGTGGGGACGAGCACGAGCGGCACCGCGCCGTCCCATGCCTTGATGAACTCGACGATCTCGTCGGGCGACTTCTGGCGGGAGTGGATCAGGATGAAGTCCGCGCCGGCCCGCTCGTAGGCCCGCGCCCGCCGGAGGGCCTCCTCCTGGCCGGCCCCCGCGACGAGGGCTTCCACCCGGGCCACGATCGCGAAGTCGCGGCTCGACCGGGCGTCCGAGGCGGCCTCGATCTTGGCGGCGAAATCCTCCAGCGGCGCCAGGTCCTGGTGCCCGCCGGGGAGGAGGCTGTTCTCCTTGGGGAACTGCTTGTCCTCGAAGCAGATCCCGGCGATGCCGGCCTCCTCGTAGCGCCGCACGGCGTAGGCGACGTTCCGCTCGTCGCCGTAGCCCGTGTCGCCGTCCGCCAGGACGGGGATCCGGATCGCCTCCCTCATGAACCGGGCGGCCTCGAGGTAGTGGAACATGGAGAGGAGGCTGGCGTCGGGCACCGCGTGAGCGGCCGAGATCCCCAGGCTGCTCGACCAGACGAAGTCGAAGCCGGCCTTCTCGACGAGCTTCGCCTCGAGCGCGTCCCTCGCGCCCACCCCGACCAGGAGGTCCCTCCGCCGGAACCAGGAGGGGCCGCCGTTCCCCATCGCCATCAGTCCTCCAGGAGAATGCCGTCCCGGGACGGTACGGGGACGCGGCTTAAGCGAAGATGAATCCCCGACCGGCCCCCTACCAATGATAGACCGCGGAGACCAGAATGAGGTGCCTCTTGTAGTCGACGGTGTCTCCCGTCCCCCCCGGATCGTCGGAACGGTCGGTGTGCTGCTCCCGCCACTCCCAGCCGATCCTCCCGTCCCAGCCCTTCGCCATCCGGACCCGGAGCGCGACCCCGAACTCGTCCCGCGTATCTTCCCGGCCGCGGTGGGAGAAGTCCAGGGCCTCGTCCGACTCCCAGTCCCGGAGGAGCCGCTCGTAGGTCAGCTCGACCTCGACCGTCGCGCTCAGCCCGTAGGCGAAGGAGAGGGCGATCGAATGCTCGACCCGGGCCCGATCGACCGGGGTGAAGGCCCGCGCGTCGTTGGCGAGGATCGCGTCCCCGTTCACGTCCTGCCCGAGGGCGATCTCGTCCACCAGGACGACCGCCGGCTCGTTCGGCGCGTCGATGGCTTCGTAGGCGTAGCGGAGGCCCCATTTCACCCTGGGTCCGTGCTCGAAGCGCAGGCCCAGCCGGACGAACGGAGCGTCCTCGTCGCGATGGTCGAAGGGAGAGTCGTAGGTCCGGTCCCGCAGGCCCAGCGCGAGGGCCCCCCGGAGGCCGAAGGGCGACTGGGCGGTGCGCTGGACCAGGTCGTGCCGGTACTCGAGGGCGACGTCCCATTCTCGGTAGGTCCCGTCCTCGTAGATCCGCTCGTCGGAGGCGATGTCCCCGTTGGCATTGGCGTCGACCGCGTCGGCCAGGTAGTTCTTCCGGAACAATTCCGGCACGAACCCGATCGAGAGCTCCATCTGGCCCCGCGCTCCGACCGCCTGCGCCGCCCCCAGTCCCAGGTCGAGGTGGCTCCGGCGGGAATTCTGGGTGTAGAAGGCATACTCCAGGTCGAAAAAGGCCGTCAGTCGGCGTCCGAACGGGCTGGGCCCCTTCGCTTCTAGACGCAGGTCCGGGGTGAAGACGAGGTCGTCCACGGACTCCATGTCGTCGAAGCGGCCGCTGGCCTGGTCGGAGGGGCGATCGTCCTCGAGCCGGTCCCGCTGCCCCCCGTCCAGGAGCCAGACGTTGGAGTCGTAGGTGAAGCCGCCCTCCGCCCGGCCCTCGAAGGTCCATGCGCCCGGCTTGGCCGGCGCCCGGCGGGTGCTGGGCGTCTCCTGGCGTCCGTACCCGTTCTGCTGGGGAGCCGAGAGGAGGGCGAGGAGGAGCAGGGGATGCATGAAGGCCTCCGGCAAAAAGTCGGTAAAGGGGCCCGCGCCGGAGACTACGATCCGCGGGGAAGCGAAATGTTAGGCGGCAGTTTCTCGCGGAGGACCGCCTTGGCCCGGTGCGCGAGCCCGCGGGCGCCCACGACCGAGACGCCGAGCAGCGGGGCGATCTCGTCGTAGGGGAGGCCTTCCACGTAGTGGAGGACGAAGACCTCGCGCTGGAGGTCGGTGAGGAAGCCCAGGGCGATCGCCAGGCGGCGGGACGTCTCCCGGCGGACGATGCTCGTGAGGACGCCGCGCGGCGTGCGTCCGGGACGGCGCCCGCCTTCGAGATCGTCCGGGCTGGCCGAGGCCTCGCGGACGGAGTCCTTCCGGAGCTGCTTCCGGCAGACGTTGAGGGCGATGGAATAGAGCCAGACGTCCGGCCTGGCCTCGCCCCGCCAGGTGCGGACCTTGTCGAGGCCCCGGGTGAAGGTCTCCTGCATCGCGTCCTCGGCGGAGGCCGAGTCGTGGAGGATCAGGTAGGCCAGCCTCTGGAGGCGGGGCGCGTGGCCCTGGAAAAGCTCCGCATAGGCGGCGCGGTCGCCCTCCGCAGCCTTTTCCATCAGGCGGCGGTCGCGCGCGGGATTGCCGGGCCGGGCCACGGAGAGAGTGTACCCCGGGTCCCGCGGCTTTTCGCCGAACGGAGGCGCCCTCGGGCGCGTCCGGGCGCTCCGGCCGACCCGGATCCGGCCGCGTGGTATAGTGGCGGAGCGCATCGACGATCGGAATCGGGAGAAGCGCGCCCATGACGAAGCCGCTCCTGGCGCTCCTGGCCTGGCTCGGGGCCCAGGAGGCGAAGCCGGATCCGGAGGCGCCGGGGGAGTACCGGGTGAGGTTCGAGACCACGAAGGGCGACATCGTGGTCCGCGTCGTGCGCGAGTGGGCCCCGAAGGGGGCCGACCGCTTCCACGCCCTCGTCAAGGCGGGCGCCTACGACGACGTGCGGTTCTATCGCGTCCTCCCGAAGTTCATCGCCCAGTGGGGCTACAGCGGCGACCCCAAGGTCGCCGCGAAGTGGCGCGACGCCCCGATCCAGGACGACCCCGTGAAGAAGAAGAACGTCCGGGGCGCGCTCAGCTTCGCCAAGGGCGGGCCGGACTCGCGGACCGTGAACGTCTTCATCAATCTGAAGGACAACCCCTCCCTCGACAAGCAGGGCTTCGCGCCCTTCGCGGAGGTGGTCGAGGGGATGGACGTCGCCGACCGGCTCCACTCGGGCTACGGCAACAGCCCCCAGCAGCCCCGGATCATCGAGCAGGGCAACGCCTATCTCGACAAGAACTTCGAGAAGCTGGACCGGATCCGGAAGGCGACGATCCTGGAGTAACCCGACGTGGGAAAAGGCGGTAACCGGACGAACCTCATGATCCTGACAGGCTCCCGAAGCTGGTTCCGGCTCACCCGGATCATGGTGATTTCGGCAGCGATCGGTTCCTGCGCAACTCCACCTCCCTTCGAGACGCCCACGGACCCGGCGCAACTGGCGATGCGGATCACTTCGGGTGAAAGGCTTGAGCTTTCCTGTGTTCGTCTTGGAGATCGGCAAGCGTGGGTTGACCTCCCCGAGCCCATCGAACTCCCGGGCGGGCACGCCCTTGGGGTGGTCCTTTCCCTCGACGGGGGAGCGGGACCGCCTACCAAGCATCGTCCGCTGAGCTGCTGCGACGCCTCCTGCCTCTGCAGGATGAGGCTGGATCCCCAGAGACTCCTCGAACATCCGGAGGAGGAGTTCGAACATCCCTCCAGCCTGGGAAATTTCATCCTGCTCGTTCTTGATTCCCCAAACGTCACGGCCCGAGGACGGGTCCGTCGATACCGGCTCTCGCGCGTCAAGAACCACCTGCCGGCCTGGAATCAACTGGGCCAGCTCCGGACCGGAGAGTCTTCGCAAATCGTCGAGATCCCGTAGCGTTTCGCTAACTCGCTGTCCCCCCCCGCCTTCTCTCCTCCCATCTCGAAGCTCGAAAGAATCGCCTCCGCGTCGTACACGGATCCCCCCAGGTGACCCCCCGGTCGGCTGGAGGGCCGCCCGGAGGCGCGCGTTCTCGGGGAGCTCCGGGCGCGGTTTCACATGCCCGCGCGTCGCCCCGCCGCGTCTCACCCGCTCTCGCCGCCTCGCCGGCTCTCCTGACAAGGGGAATCGCTAGGATGGAGCGCGCATGGGACCGTCCCTTTCCGACCTCCTCCGCTGCCCGTCTTGCGCGTCGCCGTTCCGGGAGACCGGACCCTCGATCCTCGAGTGCGGCTGCCTCGCCTGCCCGGTCCTCTCGGGCATCCCCGTCCTCCTGGACGAGCCCTTCGCGCGGCGCGCGCTGGCGGCGCTCCGGAAGGGCGGCGAGGCGGAGGCGCTCGCGGTTGCGCTCGCCCACTACGTCCCGATACCGGGCCTTGCCGCACGGATCGCCCGGAAGGCCGGCTGGCTGCCGCTCGGCCGGGCCCGCGGGCTGGTCGCGGACGCGGACCTCTCCTTCCGGGATGCCGCCGCCGCGCTCGGTCGCGCGCGCGAAGCCGATTACTTCGTCGATCGTTCGAGCCAGGACCCCTTCCGGGCCGGGAAGGCGCTCCTGGACGCGGCCCCGCCGGGCCCGGCCCTCGACGTGGGCTGCGGCGCGGGCCACCTGGCGGCGGCCTGCCGGGGACGGCTCGTCGTGGGCCTGGACCGGAACTTCCCTCTCCTCTACCTCGCGCGGCGCTTCGTCCACCCCTCCGGGCTCTTCGTCTGCGTCGACGCCTGCCGAGCGCTTCCCTACGCGGAGGGGGCGTTCGCGGCCGCCCTCTCGATGGACGTCTTCCAGTACCTGCCGGACCGCGAGCGGGTCGCGGCGGAGATGGACCGCGTGACGCGGCGGGACGGCCGGGTGATCCTCTCGCACCTCCGGAATCGCCGCCCGGAATCCCCCTTCGAGTCCCCCTCTCTCCCGCCCGAGGCCTACGCGCGGATGTTCCCCTCGAGGCCCGCCCGCTTCTGGCCGGAGGAAGCCTGGACCCGAGGGGCGCCGCCTTCCTCGGATACGCCTCCCTCCGCGATCAACGCCGGCCGCCCCTACGTGCTCGTGGCCGGGCCGCGGCCGTCCCCTTGAACGGGGGGGCCGCATCTGCTATCAATTCACGGGGTCGTTCGGGGGAGGTGCGCAAAGGAAGTGGACGAATTCGACGTACGCGCGCGCGGCGTGTCCAAGGCCTTCGGCGGGCGCCGCGCGGTGGACGGCGTCACCCTCGAGATCCGCCGGGGCGAGTTCTTCTCCCTCCTGGGCCCTTCCGGCTGCGGCAAGACCACCCTCATGCGCATCGTCGCGGGCTTCGAGTCCCCCGACTCGGGCGCGATCGAGCTGGGCGGCCGCGACATGGCGGGCGTCCCGCCCCACCGGCGCGACGTCAACATGGTCTTCCAGAACTACGCCCTCTTCCCCCACCTCGACGTCGCCTCGAACGTCGCCTTCGGACTCAAGCTCCAGAGGTCGGACGACATCCCCGGCAAGGTCTCGCGCGCGCTCGCCATGGTCAACCTGTCCGGATACGAGCGGCGCGCCCCCACGACGCTTTCGGGCGGCGAGCAGCAGCGGGTCGCGCTCGCCCGCGCGATCGTCCCCGGCCCTCGCGTCCTCCTCCTCGACGAGCCGCTCGGCGCCCTCGACCTCAAGCTCCGGAAGGGCCTCCAGGAGGAGCTCCGCCGCCTCCAGCGCGAGCTCCGGATGACCTTCCTCTACGTGACCCACGATCAGGAGGAGGCGCTCGCCATGAGCGACCGGGTCGCCGTGATGAACCGGGGCCGGATCGAGCAGGTGGCCGCGCCCGAGGAGATCTACGAGCGGCCCGCCACGCGATTCGTCGCCGGGTTCGTGGGCACGGCGAATTTCTTCGAGGGGACGGGCGACGGGAAGGTCGTGCGGACGGACGACGGCCTCTCGATCGAGGCGGCGGCCACGGGCCCGGTCACGCTCGTCGTGCGCCCGGAGCGCATGCGCGTGAACGCCGGGAACGGCATCGCGGCCCGAGTCGAGGAGGTGCTCTACCAGGGGGCCTCGACCTCGATCATCCTCAGGGCGGGCGGGCGGAAGATCCTGGTCGAGGACGCCAACGACGGCGCCCTCGCCCACGTGAAGGTCGGAGAGGCGGCCACGGTCTCCTGGAATCCCGAGGACGTGAGGGTCCTCCCCAGGGATTGACCCATTGACGATTGGATCATCGATTCATTCCTCGACGCTCCAAGACCCTCCTTCGGGAGCCGAGGGCGTTCCTTCGGCCGGGCGAGGGGTCGATCGTCAATGAATCCATGAGAAAATCCCTCTGGTTGCTCCTGCCTCCGACCGCCTGGCTCCTCCTCTTCCTCGTGGTCCCGACGGCGATGCTCACGACGGCCGCCTTCTCGGCCGAGGGGCGGGCGTACGTCGCCGACCCGGACACTCTTCGGCTCCTCTGGCGCTCGGTCCGGATCGCCGCGGCCGCGACGGCGCTCTGCCTGGTCGCCGGCTACCCGGTCGCCTACTTCATCGCGGGCTGCGGTCCCCGCTGGCGGAACCTCCTCCTCTTCCTCGTCGTCCTCCCCTTCTGGACGAACCTCCTCGTCCGGACCTACGCGCTCATCTTCTGCCTGCGGCCGGCCGGCTTCCTCTACAACGAAGGGGCGGTCGTCCTGGGCCTCTTCCACAGCTACCTGCCGTTCATGGTGCTGCCGCTGTACGGGTCGATCGAGAAGCTCCCGAAGCGCCTCCTCGAGGCGTCCCAGGACCTGGGGGCTTCCCCCGCCCGGACCTTCCTCCGCGTCACGCTCCCCCTCACGATGCCCGGGATCGCGGCCGGGGCGATCCTCGTCTTCATTCCCGTCCTCGGCGCCTTCGCGATCCCCGAGCTCATGGGGGGCGAGAGCGTCCGGATGATCGGGAGCGTGATCGACATCCACTTCGGCCAGCAGAACCGCGCGGCGGGCTCGGCCCTCACGCTCGTCCTCATGCTCTTCACCACCGCGCTCACGTGGCTCTACTATCGCTTCCGCCGGACGGAGGGCCTCGTATGAGGAGGGCCCTGGGCGCCTGGACGGGGATCGTGCTCGTCGCGCTCTATCTCCCCATCGTCGTGACCGGCGTCTTCTCGTTCAACGACTCGAAGGCGATGCGCTGGTCGGGCTTCACGCTCAAGTGGTACGAGGAGGTCTTCCGCGACCACAACCTCCGCGACGCGGTGACGAAGACCTTCCTGATCGCGATCCCGGCGGCGCTCCTGTCCACCGTCCTGGGAACCGTCGCGGCGCTCGCGGCGCGCGAGCGCTTCCGCGGGAAGAAGCTCTACAACACCCTGGTCGCCCTCCCGGTGATGGTGCCGGACATCGTCCTGGCGATCGCTCTCCTCACCCTCTTCTACGCGGTCGCGGTCCCGCGGTCGCTGGGCACGGCCGTGGTCGCCCACGTGACGTTCGACCTGGCCTACGTCGCCATCGTGGTCTCCGCGCGCCTCCAGGGGCTCGACCGCTCCGTCGAGCTGGCCGCGCGCGACCTCGGGGCGACCGCCTGGGGGGCCTTCTGGAGGGTCACGTTCCCGGCCATCCTCCCCGGCATCCTCTCGGGGGCCGTGCTCGCCTTTACTTTGTCCTTCGACGACTTCGTGATAACGTACTTCACCGCCGGGACGGGGAACACGACGCTCCCCTGGCGGATCTACTCGCTCATGGGGCGCTTCGGGGTGACGCCCGAGATCAGCGCCGTCTCGACGATGATCCTGGTCGCGTCCGCGGCGCTGATCGTCGCGGCGCTCAAGCTCGCCAAGGTCCCGGTCGGCGGAGGTGGGAGATGAAAAGGGTCCTGCTCGCGCTCGTGGCGCTCGGCGGCTGCTCGCAGCCCCAGCCCGAGCTCTACGTCTTCAACTGGGCGGACTACTTCGCCCCGGACACGATCGCGAACTTCGAGAAGGAGTTCGGCTGCAAGGTGAAGGTGGACGACATCACCTCGAGCGAAGCCCTCCGCGCGAAGATGCAGCTCGTCCCGTCCGGGTACGACGTCGTCTTCGTGAACGACGAGCTGATGCCCACCTTCGTCTCCAGCGGCTGGCTCGAGAAGCTGGACCCGGCGAAGCTGCCGAACCTGAAGAACGTCGCCCCGAAGTTCCGCGGCCTCGCCTTCGACCCGAAGAACGAGTACTCGGTCCCCTACATGTGGGGGACGACCGGGATCGCCTACAACAGGGAGAAGGTCTCGCCCGCGCCCGACTCGTGGGCCGCCCTCTGGGACCCGAAGCTCTCCAGCCGGACCACGATGCTGGGCGATCCGCGGGAGGCCTTCGCGGCGGCGATCTGGGTGGAGGGCGGCTCCCCGCTCCAGCTGACCCTCGAGTCGATCGAGAAGGCGGCGAAGAAGCTCATGGAACGGAAGCCCCTCGCCTACAACTCCGCCCCCAAGGAGATGCTCGGGTCGGGGGACGCCTGGCTTTCCCAGTGCTTCAACGGCGACGCCGTCCAGGCCGCCGACAAGGCTTCGATCGGCTACGTGATCCCGAAGGAGGGCGGCACCCTCTGGCTCGACAACCTCACGATCGCCAGGGGCGCCCGGAACCCCGGGCTCGCCCGCCAGTTCATCGACTACATCCTCCGGCCCGACGTCTCCGCCGCCATCTCGAACGCCGTCTTCTACGCCAATCCGAACGCCGAGGCCGAGGCGCTGATCTCGAAGGAGGTTCGGGAGAACCCCCTCGTCTACCCTTCCGAGGCGGACCTCAAGCGCTGCTCCTTCCTCGTCGAGCCCTCCCCGGAGGTCAAGAAGAAGCTCCAGGACCTCTGGGCCAAGGTCCGCGCCCAGTAGCTCGTGATGAACCAACCAGGATGGTTTTGCTCGGTCGAACCTTTCCCCCTCCCCCCCGTTCATAATCCCGCGTGCCAGGCAGGGGGGATACCATGCTCCCGGTCGTCCTGGCGCTCGCCCTCCAGGCCGCCCCCGACGCGAAGGCCGCCCAGCTCGACGCCCTCCGCTGGCTCGCCCGGCACCAGGATCCCGACGGGGCCTGGAGCGTCCAGGCCTACGTGGACCGCTGCGCCGGGACCCGTTGCTCGCCCAACCCCGGCTGGGACGAGTTCAAGACCGGCGTCACCGCCCTCGCCCTTCTCGCCTTCGTCACCCGCGGGACCTCGCATCGCTCCAAGGAAACCCATGACGGGATCGTCCTGGGCGACGTCGTCCGGAAGGGCCTCACCTGGCTCCTCTCCAAGCAGGGCGACGACGGCTTCATCGGCGAGCGTCGCGACACCAAGGCGACGTACGCCCACGCGGTCGCGGCCCTCGCCCTGGCCGAGGCCTTCGGCCTCACGCGCTCCAACCTCATCAAGGACCAGGCCCAGAAGGCGGCCGACTACCTGGTCGCCGCGCAGAATCCCGGCCGGGGCTGGCGCTACACCTGGCGGAGCGGCGACAACGACACGTCCGTCACCCTCTGGGCCGTCCTGGCGCTCCAGGCCGCCGAGCGGGCCGGCCTCGCGGTGCCCGCATCGACGTTCCGCGACGCGGTCGCCTGGATCGACGAGGCGACCGACGCGAACGGCCGAACCGGCTACACCTTCGCGGGCTCGGGCAAGGTGTTCATCCCCGGCCTCTGCGAGCACTTCGACCACCACGAGACGCTCACCGCCGCCGCGATGCTCTGCCGGCTGCTCGTCCTGAAGGACCCGGCGGACGTCCGGCATTCGCAGGGCGCCCGGCTCCTCGCCCGGGACCTCCCCCGCTGGGACGGGGCCGCGATCGACTTCTTCTACTGGTTCGTCGGGACCGAGGCCCTCCGCCGCCTGGGCGCGGACCCCTGGCCCGCCTGGCGGGACGGCCTCCTCGAGGCCCTCCTCAAGGCCCAGAACCGCGCGGGCGACAAGGCCGGCTCCTGGGAGCCGCTGGACCGCTGGAGCCCCGAGACGGGCCGGGTCTACGCGACCGCCATCAACGCCCTGACCCTCGGCGCCTTGGCCCGATGAAGCGCGCCGCGATCCTCGTCCTCCTCGCCGGCTGCGGTCAGGAACCGCCTCCGCCCGCGCCCCCGGCGTTCTTCGCCTCGGCGCTCCCCGAGCCTCGAGGACCCGAGCCTGCCCTCCCGGCCGGACTGCCGATGCCCGAGCGCGAGGTTCCGGACCTCGACCATCCTCCTCTTCCCGCGCCGCGCCTGTTCGGTCCCGAGCCCTCGTGGGACCGCCATCACGGGTACCGCGCGGCCCGTTCCGAGTGGATCGGCACCGTTCCTCCCTCGAGGGGGCGCGCGGAGAACCGTCCCGCCGTGCTGGAAACGCTCGCCCGGATCGCGCGCCGCCAGGAAGCGGACGGCTCCTGGATCCCCGCGGAGTCCTGCGCCGACTGCGGACCGGGAGCGGACCGGACGGAAACGACGGCCCTGGCCCTCCTCGCCTTCGTACGGGCGGGGATCCCCACCCGCGAACGGTACCTGCACGACGGCATCCCTCTCGAGGCGGCGCTGCGGCAAGGCCTCCGCTGGATCTGCACCGACCAGGACTCGCCCGCCTCGTCTCCGCGCCGGTCGCTCCGCCAGCGCGCCCTGGCGGCCGCCGTCCTCGCGGGCGCGGCCGACGGGACCGGCTCTCTCCTCCTGGACGTCCACGCCGCGGAAGCCGCCGCGCTCCTCCGGGAGACGCCCGTGGCGGGGGCCGACGCGAACTCGATCGCGTGGGCCGCGGAGGCGCTCTTCCGCGGCTATCCGCTCGGCCCCGCCCACCCGACCTGGGTCCCGGCCGCACGATCCGAGCTGGATTCCCTGTTCCCGAGGGCCGACGAAACCGCGCTCGCCCGGTGGGCGACGGCGCGGATCCTCCTCGACCTCCACAAGGGCGACCGGAGCTTGTACGAGGGAATGCAGGAACTCCTCCGCCGCAAGCCCTCCCCCGATCGCGCGGATCTCGCCTACTGGCATGCGGGGACCCGGGCGGTCTCCGGGTACGACGGACCGAGCGGGCCGCTGTGGAAGGCCTGGAGCGCGTCGCTGCTCCCCCTCCTGGAGAGTCGGCGGGGATCGCTGGCCTGTCCCCGGGCGGCGGCGCTGGCCGCGCTCACGCTCCTTCACCTGCACCCCCCGGCCTGGCGGAGTCGCTCCGGCCACCGCTCCGGCAGATCCTTGGCGTCCCAATGATTCGAACGGAAGGAGCGAACGTCGGGGGCTCCCGTTCGTCTATATCAACATGAGCGGCATATCAGCCGCAGTACGCGCCGCCGTCCGGGCCCTCAAGGTCGGCCTCCGGACGAGCAAGGCCTTCTCGAAGGAGCCCTGGGCGCCGGCCGGCCTCCTCTCCGACGGCGGGGAGGATGAGTCCGGGATGCCCCGCTACGCGAACGTCCCCCCCGAGGCATTCCCCATCCTCCGGAGCCGCCAGGAAGGGGCCCATTACGCGCTCTGGCTCGACGACCCCGCGGCCAACGTCGATCCCCCCGTGGTCGAGGTCCGCCCCAAGAGCGGCCTCCCGGAGACGCTCCGGATCGTCGCCCGGAACGCCCAGGAGTTCCTCCAGGTGATCGAGACGTCCGGGACCCGGCGGCAGAAGTCGCGCTCCTGGACCGAGAAGGTCGGGGAGCGCGCGGCCCTCGAGCGCGCGCGCCGCGTGCGGTACCCGACGATCGACGGCCTGGGCGTCGTCTGCCCCCCCGAGGCGGCGGCCGAGCGCCCCACGCTCTCCGAGCTCGGCGGCTGGACGGGCCCGGAGTGGTCGCGGCTCTTCCGGGGCTCGGTCGAGCGCTGGCTCAAGGAAGGCGCCCCCGGGCTCGCCCTCGCCGTGGCGCGCGACCTCCTCATCACCGGCCGGGCGCTCCAGATCGACGGCTTCGAGCGTTCGCTCGCCCAGGTCTACCACCGCCTGGGCCGCGCGCCCCTGGCGCGCGTGACGCTGTCGACCTACGACTGGCACCGCCGGATGGCCTAGTACTTCCTCCCCTTCCACTTCAGGAACGCCTCGATGAAGGGGTCCAGCGCCCCGTCGAGCACCGCCTGGAAGTTGCCGGTCTGATGGTCGGTCCGCTCGTCCTTCACGAGGGTGTAGGGCTGCATGGTGTACGAACGGATCTGGTGGCCGAACGAGATCTCGCCCTTCTCGCCGTAGAGCTTCGACAGCTCGTCGCCGCGCTTGCGCTCCTCGACCTCGTAGAGTTTGGAGGCGAGGTTGCGCATCGCGTACTTCCGGTTCAGGATCTGCGAGCGCTGGTTCTGGCACTGGACGACGAGGCCCGAGGGGAGGTGCGTGATCCGGACGGCGCTCTGCGTCTTGTTCACGTGCTGGCCGCCGGGACCGCCCGCGGAGTAGGTGTCGATCTTGAGGTCGCTCTCCTTGATGTCGATGTCGATGTCGTCGTGAATGGGGATGATGTCGACGGCCGCGAAGCTCGTCTGCCGGCGGTGGTTGGCGTCGAAGGGGGAGTTCCGGATGAGGCGGTGCGGGCCGATCTCGCTCTTCAGGTAGCCGAAGGCGTAGCGGCCCTTGACCTCGATCAGCGCGCTCTTGATCCCCGCCTCCTCGCCCTCCTGCTCGTCGAGGACCTCGGCCTCGTACCCGTGCGCGTTGAGCCAGCGGAGGTACATGCGCTCGAGCATCTGCGCCCAGTCCATCGCGTCCACGCCCCCGGCGCCCGCGTGGATGGAGAGGAAGACGTTCCGGGCGTCGTTCTTCCCGGTGAAGAGGGCCTGGACCTCGACGGCCTCGACACGGCGCTCGAGGGGCCGGACCTTGCCGCGGGCCTCCTCGACGTGGGCCTGGTCCCGGGCGTCGTCGCACATCTCGAGGAGGCCGACCTCGTCGTCGAGCTCGCGGTGGAGCATGCGGTAGGACTCGACGACGCCCTTGACCGACTTGAGCTCGGCGACCACGCCCTGGGCCGCGTCGGGGTTGCCCCAGAAGTCGGACGAGGACATCCGGGCTTCGATTTCGCGGATGCGCGCTTCCTTGCGGTCTACCTCAAAGAGACTCCCGGAGGGACTCGAGGCGGGCGAGGAGGGCTCGGAGCTGGCTGACGACGTCGTCCTTCATGTCATCCCTTCCGGTAGAGCACCCAGAGGAGCGCCAGGAGCGCGGCCGCGGAGACCACCGCGGCGGTGCGCATTGTAGGAAATGGCGCCTCCGGATTCCCGGATTTCTTCGGACCGCGGGGGGGCGCGCCGGCGGCCCGGCGCGCGTCGGCGGGCGGCTCGTCCTCCACGACCACGCGGGGCTCGTCGGCGACCGCGCGGCGCCGGCCGGCCAGGAGCTCCGCCGCGGCGCGGCGGACGTCCTCCGAGAGGGCCTCGTCCTCCGCCGCGTCCGCGAGGAGCGCGCGGGACTCCGGCGTCCCCGTCCGGGCGAGGAAGGTCAGGATGGCGGCGCGCTCGACCGGCGGCCGGCCCGCGAGAGACCGGGCCAGCTCGGACACCGGGGCCCAGACGCGCGCGTCCCCGCCGTCCGCCAGCACTCCGGCGGCGCCGAGGCGGTCGTCGAGCTCCGCCCCGGGATCGGCGGCGATCGAGAGGAGCCCGTCCCGCCAGGTGAACGGGTCGTCGAGCTCGAGGAGCGCCCGGGCCAGTTCCACCCGGCCGCCCGGAAGGGTCTGGGCCGAGCGGAACGCGGCCTGGAGAGGTTCCCTCGCGGCGGGCCGCCCGACCAGGGCGTCGACGAAGGCCGGGACCGCGGCAGAGGGCGCGCCGTCCCGGAGGTCCTCCGCCAGGCGAGCGGCCAGGAGCGTGGAGGCCGCCGGACCGAGCGCGAGAAGCTGGGCCGACAGGAGCTCCAGCGCCCGGAACTCGTCCTGCTCCGCCTGGAAGCGCCGGAGGGCCTCCTCCATCTGGAGCCGGAGGGGATCCTGCGGGACGGACACGAGGACGGCCGCCAGGAGCCAGCTCATGGCACGAGATTAAACCCCTCCGGCCCGGGAAGGCTGCGTCAAAAGGGCGGACTTTTTTCGAACCCGCGTCGCTTTCCCATGGACGATGGGAACCTTTCCGGCGTCGAGTCGTTCAGGATCCGCCGGGATCGCCCGGCGCGAGCGGGACGAGACCTGCCTTTCAAGGATGTGCCCATGAAGAGCGCCCTTCTCATCGTGTCGGCGGCGTCGCTGGGAATGGTCGCGGCCTGCCTGCTGAAGCCCGGGGTCTGCCCCCCGGCCCAGGCCCAGGCGGGACCGGGCGGCGGCGCGGGGGCCGGCGGGGGGACGACGATCGTCGCCACCGGCGGGGGGACCCAGAACCAGAACGACCTCTGCTGGGTCCTGGCCCGGGTGAAGCCCGCCCGGGGACCCGAGCGGACCGTGCTGGCCCTCTACCGGGCCGAGCGCCAGGGGGAATCGTTCAACCTGAAGGACGTGCGCGCGATCGACGCCGACCTCCGGCTGATCGAGCTGGATGCCGCGAAGCACAAGCCCGATGTTCCCTCGGTGCTCAAGGCGCTTCCCAAGGAGGAGCAGGAGGCGCTCCGGCCCACCCAGCCCTGAGTCCGGAATCCGTTGGCCCTCCCGGCGCCGGGGGCTACCATGGCGCTGGGAGGGAACCGCCCATGCTGAGAGCCGCCTTGGTCCTCGTCCTCGTGGCCGCCGCGCCCCAGGAGCCCCCCGAGCTCGTGGTCGAGGACTTCGAGCAGGGGATCGGCCGCTGGGAGTTCACCGACCCCGCCGCCTGGAAGGAGGCGGACGGGCCCCGGGGGAAGATGCTCTCCCAGCACAAGAAGTCGACCTACGCCCCCAAGGTCAGGAGCCCCTTCGGGATCGCCCTCCTCAAGGACGTCTGGGTGGGGGACTTCGTCCTCGAGGCCCGCGTCCAGAGCACGGTCAAGGACTACGGCCACCGGGACATGTGCGTCTTCTTCGGCTACCAGGATCCCTCCCACTTCTACTACTCGCACTTGGGAAAGAAGACCGACGACCACGCCAACCAGATCTTCATCGTGAACGGGGAGCCGCGTAAGAAGATCTCCACCCGGACGACCGAGGGGACGAACTGGACGGACGGCTGGCACGCGGTCAAGGTGGTCCGGAAGGTCTCCGACGGGACGATCGAGGTCTATTGGGACGACATGACGACCCCCGTCCAGACGGCCAAGGACACGACCTTCGCCTGGGGCCGCATCGGGGTGGGCACCTTCGACGACACCGGGAACTGGGACGACATCCGCCTGCGGGGGGTCAAGCTCGACCCCCCCCGCAAGGAGGAACGGTGACGGTAATCCTTCCTGGTAGCTTTACCGTCATGGTGACGGTAAAACTACCAGGAAGGATTACCGACGCGGGTTTTTTGCAGGGGTGGGGCGGGGGGGCTCGTCTAGGACTGGGGCGGGCGAGGGAGGCTTCCCGGCCCCCGAATTCGCTTGACAGGGCCGCGGGAGCGGGTGTCCAATCAAGGGCTGGGGAGCGTGTCTCCCGAGGAGGCTTGCGCATGCAGAAATGGAGCTACTTCTCGATGGGGATCATGGCGGGGATCATCGCCGTGCTCCTCACGGTGGTGGTCATGCAGAACCGCGAGCCCCTGGCGCACGCCTCGACGCTCCAGGCCGTCGACAACACCGGCGCGGGCCTCATGATGGGCATCGGGGCCAGCCAGCAGAACCAGAACGACATCGTCTGGATCGTGTACAAGCGCCCGGCCCCCCGGAAGGCCGGCGCGGACGCCAAGGATTCGGTCATCGCCAAGGACGAGCGGATCACGCTGGCCTGCTACCAGATCGGCAACAACGCCCGCCAGATGAAGCTGGCGGCGGTGCGGGACATCTCGTTCGATCTGGACATCGTCGAGATCGCCAACGAGAAGCCATCCGTGAAGGACATCGTCGACAAGATCAAGGAATCGCTGCCCAAGGAACCGAAGAAGTAGGTCGAAGGAAGCGGAGGACCGCCATGGCGATGGAGTATTTCAGCTTCGAAGACGTGATGGCCGAGCTTGAGCTGGGCGAGGAAGAGCTCAAGCGGATGGTCTCGGAGGGCGAGCTCCGCGCCTTCCGCGACGAGAACAAGATGAAGTTCAAGAAGGAGGACGTGGAGAGCCTGAAGAAGGGCCGGATCACCGAGCCCACCATCATCCTCCCGTCCACTCCGAGCTCCGAGACCCAGGACGAGACGGTCCTCGACCTCGACATCGGCAAGGAGACGGCGGCCCTTTCCGACACCTCGGCCCAGCTGGCCGCGATCGGCAAGGGCGGCGAGGAGGACCTCGTGGTGGCCTCCGACGAGGTGGGCACGGAGAGCGAGGAGACCTTCATCGAGGAGGACACCGACACGGGCCTGACGACGGAGCCCCTGAAGCTCGCCGACGAGGCCGCCGAGGAGACCGTGGCCGCGGAGGCCGTGGCCGAGGAAGTGGCGCCCCCGCCGCCCGTCGCGCGGAAGCGGACGGGCCAGACCGGCGTCCAGCGCCGGGTCAGCGCCCGGATCCCCGTCGCCGTCGAGGACGAGATCGAGCGCAAGCGCGCCCACCCGATCTGGACCCTCTTCGTCTTCCTCGCGTTCATCGCGTCGCTCTACAGCGGCTTCTTCGTCTACGACAACCTGGCGATCGAGATGGGCAAGAAGGACCAGCCCTCGGACCTGACCGCGGGCGCGGCCGAATGGGTCCTGAAGAAGTTCTGGGAGGACCCCAAGTGGGTGAACTTCCACGTCCGCGAGTACGACGCCGGCAAGGCTCCCCCGTACCTGGACGCGGATCCCCGGATCAAGCACTGGGACGAGCTCGACCTCCGCGGCCCCACCTTCCGGAAGGGGCCCGGGACGGCCGCCCCCGCGCAGCCGGGCCAGCCGTAAGCCCGAGCTCCGAACACCCGGAAACGGGGCGCCCGCAAGGCGCCCCGTTTTCTTTTTCCCCGAGATTCCCCTTGACAATCGTAAGTTACGAATTATAGTTTACGTGTCGGTCGGGGCGCGGGGTCCCGCCCGGGAGAGAGTTCGGGTTCGTCCGAAGAGAGGGGGAAGCCCATGTCGTCGAAGCTCGTTTCCATCCTGCCCGTCGCGATCGCGGCCCTGGCCGCCCTGGGCTGCCAGGGCACCTGGGTCACCAAGGAGCAGTACGACCGCGACATCAACCAGCTCTACGAGGTCAACGTCGGCCTCCGGCGCGACAACGCCGCCTGCAGGACCAAGGCCGACGCCTACGACCAGCTGCTCGTGCAGGGCAAGATCTTCGACGACGCGAACCGGACCTACGCCGAGCTGGCCGAGGCCCTCAAGAAGGCCCTGGCGGGCCTCGACGTCGAGCCGGGCGCCATCACGATCGAGAAGGACGGCCGCGTCACCTTCGCGACCGACGTCCTCTTCGACTTCCGCAGCTGGACCCTCACCCCCAAGGGCAAGGACATCCTGGGCAAGTTCGCCTCGACGATCAAGGGCACGGTCGTCAAGATCGTCGGCCACACGGACCGGAAGCCCATCGTGACCCGCGGCATGAAGGACGCGCTCGAGACCGACACGAACAAGGAGCTGAGCGTCAAGCGCGCGATCGCCGTCATGGGCGAGCTCATGAAGCACGGGATCCGCGAGGGCCAGTTCTCCGAGGTCGCCGGCCGCGGAGCGGACGAGCCCCGCAGGACCGAAAAGGAGTCCCGGCGGGTGGAGATCTTCGTCGTGAGCGGCGCGGTCGCCCCCGCTCCCGTCAAGACCTCCTTCAAGAACTAGCCCGGGGGCGCTAGACTGGGATCCGTGCTGTCCCACGGGGAGCGGCGGATCCTGCTGGACCTGGCGCGCGGGACGGTGGCCGCCTCCGCGCGCGGCGAGCGAGCGCCCGAACTGACGAACCCGAGCGGCGCCCTTCGCGAGAGGGGCGCCGCTTTCGTCACCCTCCGGATCAGGGGCGAGCTCCGGGGATGCATCGGCCACGTCCAGCCCGTCCGCCCCCTCTGGGAATCCGTCCAGGAGATGGCCGGGGCCGCCGCCGCGCGCGACGCCCGCTTCGCGCCCCTCCGTCCCGCCGAGCTCGCGGGGCTCTCGATCGAGATCTCCGTCCTCTCCGCCATGAGCCCCGTCCGCCCCGACACGATCCGGGTCGGGACCCACGGGCTCTACGTGACGCGCGAGGCGAGGGCCGGCCTCCTCCTCCCCCAGGTCGCCCTCGAGTGGGGCTGGGACGCCCCCGAGTTCCTCCGCCGGACCTTCGAGAAGGCGGGGATCGCGTATCCCGACCCCGGGGCGGGGATCTTCGCCTTCACCGTCGACCGCTTCTCCGCCGAGGCCTAGCGCTTCGACTAGTCGCGGGAGAGCTCGACGAGGCGCGTCTGCCCGAGGGAGAGGGTGGTGAGCGTCATGGTCCGGGACCCCTCGGCCATTTCGCGGAAGTGCGCGAGGTCGCGGACGGGGACGTCGTTGACGCGCGTCACGATCGAGAGGGGGGGGAGCTTCGCCACGTCCGCCTTGCTCCCGCTCTCGACGCGGGCGACCACGAGGCCGGTCGCGGTGGGCTCCAGCTTCTGGAAGTGCCGGACCTCGTAGGTCAGCTCCTTGACCGTGAACCCGAGCGCGTCGTCCTTGTGCCGGTCCGCCGTCTCGAAGTCCACCGGCGCGAATTCGAGAGGGACGCTCATCCGCGTCTTCTCCTTGCCCCGGAGGACCTCGAAGACGGCCTTCTTCGAGGCGCCGATCTCGGTGAGCATCGTGCTGAGATAGTTCCGGACGGGCTTCCACGGCGGGCCGCCCCGCTCCCGGAAGCCCCCCATGCGCCCCATCATCCCGAGGCGGTCGGGCTCCGCGACCAGGTCGCGCGCGCCGGCGGCGCCCTCGGGCTGGACGCCGAGGAGGACGTCGTCGGCCCGGAGCCCGGCCTTCTCGGCCGGCGAGCCCGCGTAGATCTCCGTCACGATCAGCCCGCGGCGCCCGTCGTTGGTCAGGTCGCGCTCCTGGATGCCGAGGGACTCGGCGATCGGCTTGCTCATCTCCTGGTATTCGACGCCGAGCCACACGAGGCGCTTCTCCTCCTTCTTCGTCATGGGGACCGCCCGGGGATCGAAGTGCGGGGCCGGGTCCTCCAGGATGCCCTCGATCTCCGAGAAGAAGACGAGCCGCCGCAGGTGCTCCTCCCCGTAGGCGCCTCCGCGGTAGCGCTCCATGTAGAAGCGCTCGCGCGAGGCCTCCAGGGCCACGTCGTCCAGGTCCTCCTCCTTCCGGTCGGACGAGGCGAACCCGACGACGCGTCCGTCGAAGTCGAGCAGGAAGGACCCGGCCTTGACCCGCTTGCGCGGCTGGACCCGGGCCGCGCCCTCCAGGCCGCGCTCGACCCGGAAGAGGCGGTTGTAGTCCAGGCGGATCCGGCTGCGCCCGAAGCGGTCCTCGAAGCCGGCCGTGAAGAAGAGCTCCCCGGGGGGGAAGGCGGCCCCGTCCCGCGCGACCGCGGGGCGCGTCGCCAGGCCTTCCGCGCGGACGAGGAAGGCGCCGAGCGAGCGGAAGGACCCGACGAAAGCGGCCGGCACGGTCCGGCTGCCCTCGAGGATCCGGACGTCCTCGATCTTGCGGACCACGTCCCGGGAGAGCGCTTCCGGGACGAGCAGGGTCCCCTTCTCGTCGAGCGCCACGCCGAAGACCGTGGCCCGCCCCGCGGACGTCTCGTCCGGGGGCATGAAGCGCTCGGCCGGGCGCTCGGAGCGGAACAGGATCTCGATCTTCTTGACCGCCGGGGCGAGGGAATCCCGGAGGGCCTCGTAGCGCCGGTCGAGGTCGCTCACGCGCTCGTCGGCGAGGATGGCCTTTCCGAGGAACGAGCTCCGGCCGTCCCCGCGGACCCAGAGGTACTGGTCGAGGGCGATCCCCACCGTGCCGCCGTCCCGGTCGCTGACCACGGACCCCGGGCGCATGAGGTCGATGCAGAACCAGCCGTCGACGCCCGCGAGGGGGGCGTTGGTCTGGATGTACGGGCTCACGTTCAGGTGCCAGAGGTTGTCCACCCGGTCGGCGTAGGTCACGTGGAAGGTGTCGCCCAGTCGGGGCTCCTTCCAGTCCGAGAAGGCGAGCGGCACGAGCTCGCGGCCGGAGTCGGGCTCGAGGAGGACGAAGTCGAGGGTCCTCCCCACGGCCTTCATCCGCGCCCCGAAGCGGGCGCCGCCGGAATCGACGGCCTCGATCCTCTCGACGTCGGAGGCCTTGAGCCCCCGCTCGGCCATGAGGATCAGGTCCTTCGCGACCGCGACGCCCCAACCCTCCAGGGTCTGGCCGCTCTCGGCCAGCTGGACGATCCGCTGGGTCTCCGCGTCCAGGGCCTCGGACTCGAGCTCCGCCTTCTCGAGCCGGGTCTTCTTCCGGAGCTGGACGTCGATCCCGAGGAAGGAGCGGTGGACGGCCTCGAAGGTCTTCCGGACGGCCTCCCGGTCCTCCTGCGGGGCGCCGAGGGCGCAGAGGAGGGGGAGGGCGCAGAAGGCGCTAGTCATCTTCGAGGTTCTCCAGGTCCTTCTCGAACTCAAGCACGATCAGCCGGCGGTACCCCTGGCGGATGACCCCGAAGAGGAGCTTCCGCTTCCCCTTCTCGAGCTTGAGGGAGGCCTCGTAGGCCTCGCGGACGTCCCGGAGCGACTCGACGGGCCGGTCGCCGATCTGCACGATGACGTCCAGGTTCATGAAGCCGCTCAGCCGGGCGTTGCCGTTGAACTTGACGCCCTGGACGTAGATCCCGCGGGGACGCTGGAAGTGGAGGAAGGGGTCGGAGAACTTGGTGATCTCCTTCACCGTCATGTCCCAGCGCTTGCACTCGAAGTCCTCGCCCTCCTGCTTGCCCTTGGTGGTGGGGGAGAGCTCGACGGTCAGGGCTTCCGAGCCGCGGAGGATGTCGAGCCGGGCGGGCTTCCCGATCGGGAGGTCGGCGAAGCGGCGCTCGACGGCGGGGAGGTCGATCTCGTACATGCCGCGGACGGGCTCGCCGTCCACCGCGACGGCGATGTCGCCCGCGCGGAGCCGGGCCTGCTCGGCGGGGGAGTTCTCGTCGACGCTGGCCACGAGCACGCCCTCCTTCGCCTCGATGTAGGCGCTCCGGGAGAAGTCCTTCAGGGCCTGGAAGCGGATCCCCGTCCAGGCCCGGGAGACCTTCCCGTCCCGGAGGATCCGGTCCACCACCCGCGTGACGATCTCGGAGGGGATGGCGAAGCCGAGGTTCTCGGCGCCGCGCATGCCGCGGGCGTTGATCCCGATGATCTTCCCCTCGATGTTCACGAGCGGGCCGCCGGAATTGCCGGGATTGATGGCGGCGTCGGTCTGGATCCAGAGGTTGTAGGGGGCGAAGTCGAAGTAGCGCTCGAGGGAGGAGACGATGCCCCGCGAGATCGAGCGGTCCAGGCCGTGCGGGGCGCCCATGGCCATCACGAGCTCGCCGACCCGGAGGAGGCGGGAGTCGCCGAACTCGGCGCAGGGGAGGGGCTGCTTGGACTTGCGCTGGGAGAGGTCGAGCCGGAGGACGGCGAGGTCGGTCTCCGGGTCGAGCCCCACCACCTTGGCCGGGAGCTCCTCGCGGTCGGAGAGGATGCATTTGATCTCGGTGGCCTTCTCGGCGACATGGTTGTTCGTGACGACGTATCCCTCGGGGGAAATGATGGCGCCGGAGCCGAAGACCTGGACCTTCTCCGCCTTGCCGCCCCGGAATTCCTGCTGGATGGGCTTGACGAAGACGACCGCCGGGAAGACGCGGTCCTTGGCCTCCTGGATGACCTCCTGTTCGGGGCGCATGGAGCTGCAGGCCCCGAGCACGGCCAGGCCGAGCGCAAGCGGGATCCTCATGCGGAGGATTATACGGGGCGGAATCGGAAATCAGGGACGAAGAACGCCCGCCGTTCCCGCGCAGGGAACCGGGCCCGCGGCGCGTCGTAGTACATAGAGGATGCGGAAGGAGACCGCCATGAGAACGATGATCGTCCTCCTGGTCGCCGGCTCGGTCGCGGTCGGGGACGAGGTGACGCTGAAGAGCGGAGGGAAGTTCTCCGGGATCGCGGAGGAGAAGGGCGACCAGGTGGTGCTCCGCACGGAGCACGGGACGATGACGTTCGCGAAGGACCAGGTGGCCAAGATCGACCGGGCGAAGTCGTCGCCGCTCCAGGAGTTCCAGGAGATGGCCCGCCGGAGCGACCTCGCCAAGGCGGGGGACGTGGAGTCGCTCCTCGCGTTCGCGGAGGCGCGGAAGATGGCGGAGCCCGCCCGGGAACTCCGGGAGCGCCTGGCCAAGCTGAAGTGGGAGGCCCTGGACAAGGCCGACTCCGCGAGGCTCGAGGAGTTCGCCGCCTGGGCCCGGGCCAACGGGGCGGCCCCGCTCGCGGAGCAGGCGCTCCGGACGGGCCTCGGCCTCCTCCGGGAGAAGCTCCCGCCCAAGGACGCCGAGGCGCGCTACCGCCTGGGCCTCTGGGCCCGCACGCACGGCCTGGCGGCGGACGCGCTCGTCCTCTTCCAGGACGCCCTCGCGCTCGACTCCGAGCACGAGTTCGCGCGGCGCGCGCTCGGCTACCAGCTCCACCAGGGTCGGTGGATGACCGAGACCGAGGTGAAACAGGCGATGGGCCTGCTCCTCTTCGAGGGAGAGTGGATGACGCCCCGGGCCCGGGAAGCGGTGATCGAGGCCCGGACCCTCGAGAAGGAGCGCAAGCTCCTCGAGGAGGCCCGGAAGCGGCTCGAGGAGGAGCGGAAGCTCGCCGCCGCGGAGTTCGAGCAGCGGCGGGCCGAGCTCGACCGCCGCTCGGCCGACCTGGCCCGGCAGCTCGCCGAGCTCGAGCAGCGGCGGAGGCTCGCCGCCCTGCCTCCCTGCGGTTGGCACGGCTGCGGGATCGCCGCCGTCCACGGCCACTGCGGCCGGGCGGGCTGCCTCATGGCCGGCGTCCACGCCCACTGCGCCCGCCTCGGCTGCGCGGTCGCCGGGCCCCACGCGCACTAGCCGCGGGCCCGGGCCTCCGGTTTCTGGCCCCGGGAACTTGCATCCCCGGATCGTGGGGTATAATCCCCCGGGGTCTGGGGACAGCCATGCCGAAAAGGATGACCGAGACGTATCACAAGATCGGCGAGCTCCTCGTCCGGAAGAAACTCGCCACCGCCGAGGCCATCGACGAGGCCCTCGCGATCCAGCGAGCCCAGATCGGCAGCAAGCGCAGCGCCTCCCGCCTGGGCGAGATCCTCGTCGAGCGGAAGGTCCTCGACCGCGCCCTCATCCGGGACATCCTCGAGGAGCAGAAGATCGGGCGGGGCCAGAAGCGGATCCTCCGGATCGACCTCCGGGACGCGGACGGGGTGGCCGTGGTCGTCCTGGACGGCCGGCTCGACCGCTCGAAGGAGGCCGCCGTCACGCGCGTCTTCGAACGGCTGATGAACCGCGGCTTCGCGCGGCTGGCGCTCGATTGCAGCCGCCTCGTCTACCTCGACAGCCGCGGAATCTCCGCCTTCGTCGCCTACATCGACGAGGCGCGCGCCCGCGGAGGAGACCTCAAGTTCTTCGGCCTCAGCGCGGAGGCCCGCCTCGTCCTCGAGCGGCTCGGCCTGTCCGACCTCATCCAGACCTTCCCCGACGAGGAGGAGGCGATCAAGGCCTTCGAGCTTCCGATCGACGAATACATGTCGCGCGGCGCCCTCGCGGAGTACGTCTCCTCGGAGGGCAAGGCGGGCAGGCACTTCCACCTCTCGTACTGCGGCGCGGCGCGGAAGATCCACGAGGAGGACCGCATCTACTACGAGAGCAAGTGGCACGCCCGCGAGGGCGGCAAGCTCCCCTGTCCTCGTTGCAAGCCGTAGGCGCGCTCGCCGCCGGACTAAGGAAAGATAGAGTTCTTAGTTTCCATCTCCTTCTTAGGGCCTCGCTTGCCGTGCATCTAATGGGGAATTCCTGGTTATCCCTCTGGTCTGTAACAACTTACACAGTCATTAGACTGTGAAGGTGTGGGGAACGCATGAGGAATCCGACTGCGCGTCTGGGAAAGCCCTGTTTATGGGTTGAACCTGTTCCACGGGTAGACAGAGAGTTTCCCCCGGCATGACCCGCGGGCGGAGGCGAACACTGACCTTACTTTCCGGTCAGCTCGCGGACGAGGCGCTCGACGTCGCCCCGGATGGTCGGGTTCTTGGCGATCAGCTTCTCCACCTTCCGGATGGAGTAGAGCATGGTGGTGTGGTCCTTGTCGCCGAAGTGGCTGCCCAGCTCGCTCAGGGAGAAGCCCGTGAACTTGCGGCAGAGGTAGATGCAGACCTGGCGGGCGAGGGACGTGGACTTGGTCCAGCGCCGGGACTGGAGCTCCGTGACCTTCTTGTTGAAGTAGCGGGCGACGGTCTGCTGGATCTCGGCGATGGTCAGGGGCGAGGGCGAGGGCGCGGGGGTGTCGCGCAGGACTTCCCGGGCCAGGTCGAGGCCGACGGGGCGCCCCGAGAGGGCCGCGTAGCCCATCACCTTCGTGAGAGCGCCCTCGAGCTCGCGGATGTTGGTCTCCACCGCGGAGGCGATGAACGCGAGCACGTCCTGCGGGACGTCCTTCCACTTGGCGTCGGCCTTCTTCCGGAGAATGGCGAGCCGCGTCTCGAAGGTCGGCGGCATGATCTTCGCGTCGAAGCCCGACCGGAAGCGCGACAGGAGCTGCTGCTTGAGGGAGCGGATGTCCTGGGCAGGCTGGTCGCTCGAGAGGATGACCTGGCGGCCGGCGAGGTGGAGGGTGTTGAAGGTGTGGAAGAACTCCTCCTGGCTTCCCTCCTTGTCGACCAGGAAGTGGATGTCGTCCACGACGAGGACGTCCGCGTTCCGGTGGCGGGCGCGGAAGGCCTCGAGGCTCTTCTTCTGGATCGCGTAGATGTAGCCGTTGACGAAGTCCTCGCACGAGAGGTAGAGGACCTTGGCGGCGGGATTGCGCTTCAGGATCCCGTCGCAGATCGCCTGGAGGAGGTGGGTCTTCCCGAGGCCGACGCCTCCGTGGATGAAGAGCGGGTTGTAGAGCGTGGCCGGGTTCTCGCTCACGGCCACGGCCGCCGCGTACGCCATGCGGTTCGAGGGCCCCGCGATGAAGTTCTCGAACGTGTAGGCCGGGTTGAACACGAAGTCCGGCGAGGGCGCCGCGGGGGGCGCCGGGACGGGCGGCTCGGGGAGGGGAGCCGGAGCGGGCGGGGCCGACGCCGGGTCCGTCCCGCCCACCTCGAACACGATCTCGGGCACGCGGCCGAAGAGCTCGGAGAACGCGTCCTCGAGCGGCTTCTTGAGCAGCTTCTCGAGCCAGCTCCGGTAGTACGGGTTGGCCGTCGGGACGCGCACCGAGCGGTCGTCGACCGCCTCGATCCGGAGGGAGCGGCACCAGGTGTCGTAGACCTTGGGCTCGAGGCGGGCCTCGAGGAACGAGAGGATCCGCTCCGTCTCCTGGACGGTAAGGGGGGTCATGGCGCGATCCGGTCGAGGAGGGAGGAGAAGATGCCCTTCGCGATCCACGTGCCCACGAGGAAGACCGCCACCGCCACGACGGTGGCCAGGTACCTCGCGGCGAGCGCCCCGATCTCCCCCGCGCCGCCGGCCTCGACGCGGCGGGTCCGCGGCCGGAAGGAAGCCGGGGCCGGCGCCGGGGAAGGAGGAGGCGCGGCGGCCGGAGCCGGCCGGGAGGCCGCCGCGGCCGGGGCGGGGGCGTCGCCGGCCTCCATCACGACCGTGACCACGACCGCCGGGCCGATCCGGATGCGGTCCCCGTGCTTGAGCGGCTCGGCCCCGCGGATCAGGTCGCCGTTCAGGTAGGTCCCGTTCTTGCTCTCCAGGTCCCGGACGAAGAGCCGCCCGCCCTGGAGGAAGACCTGCGTATGTTCCCGGGAAAGGGTGTTCGCGTCGATCTGGAGCGTGGCCGTAGGCGACCGCCCGATGGTCACCGGGCCGGTCACCTTGAGCTCCCGCCTCTCTCCTCCCGACTCCACGATCAATCGTGCCACGCCGAGACCATCCCTCGGTCGCCTGAGGCCGTGTCTGGATCTTCCCCCGCACCCCGCGACGCGCGTTCTCCCGCGCGCGTTTTTCCGCCGGAAGGCTCGAGTATTCTAGCCCCGGATTCCCCGCTGTCAAAAAGTTTCGGGACGCATCGCCGGAGCCTCCCGCGATTTTTCGGCGGCCGGCCGGGTTTCGTTGACAGCTCGAGCACGGTGTGCTAGAAACAGTCAACCGCATTCGTTCGCCGGCTGGGGTCCGCGCCGCGCGCGGAGGAGGAGGGGTCGCCATGAAGGTCGTCGTTCCCGTCAAGGACATCCTGCCCAACCCGTACCAGGCCCGCAAGAAGATGGACCCGGCGGCGGTGCGATCGCTCGCCGAGGAGATCAAGGCGTCGGGCCTCTGGCCGGGATCGCTCCGCGGCCGCATGAAGGGCTCCAAGGTCGAGCTCTGCTACGGCCACCGGCGCCTGGCGGCCCTCAAGCACCTGGGCTGGGACAAGGTCGACGTCGAGGTGGACGAGCTCAGCGACGAGGAGATGGCCCTCCAGTCGCTGGCCGAGAACTTCCAGCGGGAGGGGCTCTCCGACATCGAGAAGGCCCAGGGCCTCCACACGATGGTCCAGCTCCTGGTCAAGCAGAAGGTCTCGGAAAGCGACGCGATGAAGCGGGTCTCGAAGTTCGTGGGCCTCTCCGAGGCCTGGATCCGCGACCTCCTCTCGATGCTCGACATGGAGGGGACCGTCCAGAGGGCGATCCGCGACCGGAAGATCGCCGGCCGGACCGCCCTCGAGGCCCACCGCTTCGGCGGGAAGGACATGGTGGCCACCGCCGTCGAGCACAAGCTCCCCGTCCACAAGATCAGCGCCATCGCCAAGAAGATCCGGAGCATTCCCGACGCCGGCGTCCGCGAGAAGATCCGGAAGGACGTGGTCCACGGGAGGATCGTCGAGCCCGAGCGGGTGGACGAGAAGGCCCGGAAGCTCCTCAAGGGGCGCAAGATCAGGCCGCCCGAGGACTTCGACCGCGTCCTCTCGGACTGGGGCTACATCCTCCGGCACTGGAACGAGAAGATCGACGAGCTCCTCGTCTACAAGCGCTTCTTCCAGGGGCGCAACGTCTCGGCCGTCAGGAGCGAGGCCCAGCGCCTGGCGAAGAAGATGGAGAAGGTGGCGGAGTAGGCGGGTCCAGCCGCGCGCGGCGGAGGGCCTCGATCGCGCGGCGGAGGACGGGGGCGTCCCGGCCGAGCGGCCGGTCGGCCCGCGCGAAGGCCTCGGCGTCCCTCCCCTCCCGGAGGAGGCGGTCCACCCCCGCCCCGTCGCAGGGCTCGGGAAACAGGATCTTCGACGCGTCCCCGGGCTCGATCTTGAGCGCCCCCGCCGCCGAGATCCGGCCCAGCAGCTCGATCGAGAGCCTCGTGGCCGCGCTCTGGCCCGCGGCGGCGAGGGCCCGTGCGCGGGGCTTCCACTCGGGGCGCAGGAAGATCCGGTGGACGTTGTTCGTGGACCAGGCGCCCGCCGCGTTCGCCGCCAGGCGCGGCCGGCGCTTGACGAGATAGCCCAGGAAGAGGTCCGCGGGCCCGAGCACCCGACGGACCGAGTACCACGGCTTCCGCGTCCGGCACTTGTAGTTCCGGTCGATCCCCCGCGCCCGGCCTTCCTCGAGGTAGGCGTCGAGCGCGCGGATCCCGCCGGCATGGTCCGGCGGGACGGCGAGGAGCCGCTGCGGCGCCCGCTCGAGGACGGAGCCCTCGAGCTGGCCGGGCTTCGAGACCGCCGGGAGGAGGAAGCGCGACGGGATCCCGCGGACCGGCGGGTCGAGGAAGAATCGGTTCTCCCCCGTCACGATCCCGATCGAGAGCGTCCCGAGCTCCGTGAGCGGGACGAGGTCCGGCGAAGCCAGGACCCGGGCGCAGGTCTCCCGGCAGTCCTCGGGGATCCGCGACCAGACCCAGGAAGGCGTCTCCCCCCGGGCCTCCCCGGTCCCCTCCCCCTCGGCCCGGAGGACCGCGACCTTGACGAGCGCGCCCCGGAACCAGTCGCCCTCGAGCGGCTCGAGGTCGACCGAGGCGAAGCGGCGCCGGAGCATGGCGAGGAGGGGCCGCGCGTAGTTCACGAAGAGCGCCTCGCGCGGGACGACCATCGCGAGCCGGCCGCCCGGGCGCACGAGACCGGCGGCGGCCGCGACGAAGGGCGCCCAGGCGCTCGCATCGGCCGTGAGCTCCGCCCCGCAGCGGCGCGCCACGGCGAGCGCCCGGTCCTTCGCCTCCCTCGGGCGGCCCTGCGTGCGGAGGTAGGGCGGGTTCCCCACCACCGCGTCGAACGAGGCCGTCCCCAGGCTCCGGTCCGCGAACGAGAAGAAGTCCTCCTCGGAGAGCCTCCCCCAGCGCAGGCCCGGGTGGCGCGAGAGGAGCGTTCCGCGGGCCCGGGCGAGCGCCGTTCCCTCGAGCTCCACGCCCGCCACCTGGGCGGCCAGGGCCCTCGGGGAGGCTCCGAGCTCGCGGAGCCGGTCCGCGGCGCGGACGAGGAAGGCCCCCTCGCCGCAGGAGGGGTCGAGCACCGCGTCGCCCGGCCGGCGGATCGCCCAGCGGCAGAGCGGCTCCGCGAGCGCGTCCGGCGTGTAGAAGGCGCCGAGCGCCCGGACTGCCTCCACCGTCTCCCTCCGGGGGACGGAGCGTCCCCCGCGGGGTAGATCGGCAGGAGGAGGCTAGGCGCCGTAGAGCATCCGGATCCGCTCCTGGAACTCGGCCTGGAGGCGCATCACCTCGCGTGCCTTCTCCTCGGGCGAGCCCGGGCCGAACGAGATCCGGAGGGCGGCCTCCTGGAGCTCCTTCCCCAGGCGCTCCGCCTCCTTGGCCTTCGCGGCGTAGGCCTGGAGCTCCGGGGCGCGCGGGACGACGGGGACCGTCGGCGCCGGCGGCGCCGAAGGCGGATCGAGCTCCCGGAGGGCGTTCCGGGCCGCCGGGTGCTCCGCGGCGAGCGGCCGGAGCCCCTTCACGGCCTCCGCCTTCCAGCGGGGGTCCGCCCCCAGCTTTCCCGCCCACTGGATCGCCCGCATCCGGAGGTTCCGGGCCCACTCCTCCCGGGACGCCGTCGCGAGCAGCGCCCGGACGAAGCGGTCCGCCCCCTCCCCTTCGGCCGCGGTCTCGCGGACCGCCGCCTCGGCCGGGTGATTGAGCAGCTCCGAGACGAAGTCCCCCAGCCGAGCCTCCTCGAGCGCCGCGGCTGTCCGGTCGAGGAACTCCCCGAACGGGCCCGCCGCCGCCTCGACCGCCGTCCGACCCAGGCGGAACTCGCGGCCGCCCCGCTCCTCCCAGATCCGGAAAGCCTCGTCCCGGACCGCCTCGTCCGGGCCGAGTGCCGTCCGGAGGAGGAAGCGGAGGAGCTCCGGGTGCTTCCCGTGGATGAGCTGCTCCTCGGCCACCCGGAGGAGCGCCCGCCGGCCCGCCTCGTCCGCCGCGGTGAAGCGCTCGGGGACGAACCCGGGCGGGAGCTTCCGCCACTCGGGCTCGTCGGGGAGGCCGTGGGCCGAGAGCCGGAGCCGCCGGAGCGCCTTCTCCCAGGCGTAGTTCCCCTTCTTCCCGAGCGCCTCGAGGCCCGTGACGACCTCCCCGCGCCATCGCGGGTCCTGGCCCGCCTCGCCCAGAAACTCGATCAGCGCCTCGACGAGCGAGGGCCAGTAGTCCCCCCGGACCGCTTCGAGCGCGGCCCGCACGAGATCGGCGTCGGCGACCGTGCCGTCGGAGGTCCGGAAGAGGTGGGCGAGGAACTCGTAGAGGCCCACCTCCTTGAGCGAGGCGGGGTCGCGGAGGAGGGCCGCGAGCTTCGGGGCGAAGGCCTCGGGCGAGCCGAAGAAGCGCTCGATCGCCGGGCGCTCGAGGCGGAGGGGCCCCTCCCCCCGATGTTCACCGAGTGAACGATACCAGCGGTGGAGGCACCACCAGGCGGCCGCCCGCGTCGGGGCGTCGTAGGGGCCGAAGACCACGTTCATCACGAAGCGGTGGAGCTCCTCGTCCTTCCGGGCCTCGAGCTGGGCCTCGGCCAGGCGCAGAAGCTCCAGCCGCGCCTTCCCGTCCGCCCGCTCGAAGCGCGAGGGGACGAAGCCGTCGGGGATCGCCCCGCGCTCGCCGGCCTCCTTCAGCCCGTACTGGCTCATCGTGAAGGCGCCGTTCTCGAGCAGGAAGTCGGCGACCGGGGAGAGCGTCTCCGGGGGGAGGGCCGCCTCCTCGGAAAGGAGCGACTGGAAGATGTGGCGGTCGCCCCGGGCGGCCCGGGCGATCCGGAGGGCGATCGAGGGGTCGAGCCGGCGGCAGAGGACCCGGGCGGCGCGCTCGCGGAGGCGCTCGTCCTCCGTCGTCTCCACGATCTCGAGGAGCGTCCCGGCCACCTCGGGAGCGGGCTCCTGGCGGCGGACGAGCGACTCGACCAGCTCCTGCTGGACCTCGAGGGGGCTCTTCCGGATGGGCTCCTCGACGACCCGGATCACGCCGAGCGAGATCAGCTTGCTCCCGGCGGCGGCCTTCTCGAGGTCGTCGCCCTCGAGCCCGGCGCGGAGGCGGTCCACGTCCCCCAGGACGAGGGCGGCGGCGAAGGAGGTCTCCCGGTCGGGGGAGGCCAGGGCCTCGCGGAGGAGCTCGGGGTCGCCCCGGCCGAGGAGGCCGAGGCGGACGGCGGCGGGGAGGCGGAAGGGGGAGCGCCGGAGCTCCTCGATCAGGGGCTCCTCCCGGCGGAGGCGGCCGGTGGCCGAGCGGACCCGCCAGCCGCTGACGGCGAGCGCGGCCTCGGCCCGGAGTTCGGGGTCGCCGGAGTGGAGGACGGCCTGGGCCTCGTCCAGGGCCTTCCAGTCGTCGAGCCGGACGCGGGCGAGGGCGGCGAGCTGCCGGGTGGAGCCGAAGGGGGTGGTCTCCGCGATCGTCCGGACGGTCTCCCGGTCGTCGCCCGGGGGGAGGGGGGGGCCGGAGAGGTGCTCGAGGGTCTCCTCGGGCCAGGGGAGCTGGGGGACGAGATCGTCCTCCAGGGCGGCCGAGAAGGACTTCTGGAAGAGGAAGCGCTCGAGGAAGCGGACCTCGTCCACGTGACGGGTCGCCGCGGCGGCGTGGCGCTGGTAGATCCGGGTGAAGTTCTCGACCTGGTCGGCCTCGAGCTCTCGGAGCATGCGGGGGATGGTGAAGCGGTCGGTACCCGCGTCCTTGAGCATGCGGGCGGCGCCGTAGCGGGTCTCGTCGACCAACTCCGCCCCGCAGGAGCGGCAGAACCTGGCGAAGGGGGTGCGCTTCGCGCACCAGAAGCAGCGGACGTCGCGGCGGACGGCGCGTCCGCAGGCGACGCACTGTTCACCGGGTTTCCAGTCGGGGGGCTGGAGCGCGCCGCAGGCCTCGCAGGCGGCCCGCACGGCCTATGCGCGGCCCTTCCGGACGCGGCCCCAGAGGATCTCCTTCTCGGCGGCGGACATCGTCTTGAGCCGCCGGGGGATCTCGTCCTTGGGAAGGCCCTCCCGCTTGAGGAGGACGGCGAGGTCGAGCTCGGCCGTCGCCACGAACTCGGCGCCGCAGCCGCGGCAGAACTTCCCGGGACCGCTCGACGAGCACCAGAAGCAGGAGAGGATGGGCTCGGCCTGCTTCCCGCAGGAGGTGCAGAGGTCGCCGCTCTTGTAGTCCTTGGGCTGTTTGGTTCCGCAGTGGACGCAATAGACCGCGTCGGCCGAGTCGACCATGACCTTCCCGCCGCCGCCCCCTCCGCCCCCGTTGGCCCAGGCCAGGACCTTCTCGGCCACGCCGGCCGAGAGCCCGGGGACCAGTTGGGCGAGGGTGCCGGCGTCCCCCACGGTCTTGAAGTCGTCGCGGGACTTGATGCCGGCCTTCTGGAGCTTCTTGAAAAGGGCGTCGCTCAGGCCCTTGGACTTCAGGATGTTCTTCTCGAGCGGACTGAAGGTCTTCGCCATGGCTCCTCCTTACCCCTTCCCGAGAAGCATCGCCCCGTGGGGGTTACATGTCGGTAAACCTACCAGGAAGGTTTACCGTCATGCCTGGCTATTCTTTGAGCAGGATGTGACGGTAAACCTTCCTGGTAGGTTTACCGTCATAGGGATTTCTTGATCAGGTAGAAGTCGAGCTTCTCGACGTCCTTGAGGGCGAGGCGGTCGGCGACCTCCTTCTCGGTCTTGGGGGGAGGCACGATGACCTTGTCGCCGGGCTTCCAGTTGACGGGGCAGGCGACGCCCTTGCCGTCGGCGGTCTGGAGGGCGTCGACGATGCGGAGGGCTTCGTCGACGTTCCGGCCGATGTTGAGGGGGTAGTAGACGAGGGCGCGGACGATGCCCTTCGCGTCGATCACGAAGAGGGCGCGGACGGTGACGGTGGCGGAGGCCGAGGGGTGGATCATGCCGTAGAGCTCGCTCACGGCGCGATTCGAGTCGGCGATGAGGGGGTAGGGGAGGGAGACGCCCAGGATCTTCCCCAGGTTCTGGTGCCAGGCGACGTGGGCGTGGATCGAGTCGACGGAGAGGCCGATCAGCTTGACGCCCCGCTGCTCGAACTCCTTATGGCGGCGGCCGAACTCGGTGAGCTCGGTGGAGCAGACGGGCGTGAAGTCCGCCGGGTGGGAGAAGAGGATGGCCCACTTCCCTTCGCGCCACTGGGAGAAGTTGATCTCTCCGTGGGTCGTCATCGCGGTAAAGTCGGGGGCGGGGTCGCCGATCCGGGGGAGCGGACGGGCGGGGGCGGGGTCGGCCATGGGTCATCCTCCATCCCCGGTCGAGCCGGGGAGGGCATTCTAGGGCGGCGCGTCCCGGCGGATCAACGAATCCTCACCAGCCCAGCTCCGCCCCCGCCATGAAGAGGAGGCCGTAGGAGTCGCCCTGGGGCTGCTCGCGGTGGTCGTAGTCGAGGAGGTTGAAGGCCTGGACGAAGGCCCGGGTCCCGGGGAGGGGGAGCTCGACCGTGACCCGCGCGTTCAGGAGGACGAACGCGTCGACCCTCCCCGTCGAGATTCCCGTGGCGGTGTCGAGGTATGCGACCTCGTCGAAGAACGGCGCCCACACCATCGCCACGAGCGCCGGCTCCGGGAGGGTGAACTTGAGTCCGACGTTCGCCTTGTGCCGGGGCGCCGAAGGAGAGCGGTCGTGGGTGTCCCGGTCCCGCCGGACCCCGTAGGAGTAGTTGCCGAACCCGGAGAGGCGCTCGGACAGGGAGATCTCCACCTCGGTTTCCGCGCCGTACGCGTCCTCCTTGTTCTCGTTCTTCGGGGCGATCGCCGCGGGGCCCGTCGCCCGGAATTCGACCAGGCGGTCCACGAGGTTGTAGTAGGCGGTGAGCTCGGCGCGCACGGAGGCGGCGATCCGGCCGCCGTAGCCGAGCTCGAAGGCGCGGATCTTCTCGGCGTCGAGGTCGCGGTTTCCCGAGATCGTCGCGGCGCCTCCCAGGACCGGCATGTCGAACCAGATCTCCCGAAGGCTCGGGTTCCGGAAGCCGTAGCCCGCCGAGCCCCGGAGGTACTGCCCTTCGCCGAACTGCCAGACCGCGGCGAAGCGGGGGGACGTGGCGTCGTGGGAGATCGTGTGCCGGTCCCATCGCACGCCTGCCGTGAACCAGAGCGTTTCGGGAACGAGGGCCCACTCGTCCTGGGCGAAGGCCCAGTAGAGCCCGGTCCGGTGGCGTCCCAGGGCGACGTCGGCGTTCTCCGTCTCGAAGGCGGAGAAGCGGTATCCCGCTCCCGCGGTGAAGGTGTGCGCGTCCATCAGCCGTTCGGAGTACTGCACGTCGAGGTCGGCGGCGTCCAGGAGCAGCTCGAAAGGGACGTAGACCGCGTCGGGCCGGGCCTCCGCGTCGAAGCGGGTCCAGCTGAGCTGGGCCCGGACGGCGTCCCGCTCGTACGCGGCCCGGGCATAGAGCTCCACCGCCTCGTTGGAGAAGCGCGCGGGAGGGACCCCCGCAAAGGTGGGGATGAGGACGTCGAACTTCTGCCGCCCCGCGCCGGCCGTGAGGTCGATCCGGTGCTCGGGTTCCCCGGCGGGGAGAAGGGCCGGCGCCTCGTCGAGCGCCGCCTCGAAGCGCAGTTCGAGGAAGGCCTTGTCCTTGGCGTTCTCTTCCCGGGATTCAAATCCGCCGATGTCGTCCCAGGCGAGCTTCGCCTTGAGGGCCGCGTTCCGCTCGCGCCGGACGTGGACAAGGGAGGCGGTCGACGACCCGTACGACCCGGTCCCCGCCGAGAAGGACGTGTGGTCCGAGGCGTAGCGGAGGGGCGACTTCGTGACGATGTTCACGAGGCCGTGCATCGCGTTGGGGCCGTGGACGAAGGACCCCGGTCCCCGCACCACCTCGATGCGCTCGACGTCGTCCAGGACCACGGGGAGCGTCTCCCAGACGACCGCGCCGAAGAAGGGGTGGTCGACCACGCGGCCGTCGACCAGTCCCAGGATGCCCTGGGACGCGGAGGAATCGTCGTTGTACCCCCGCGCGCTCACGCTTGACTCGGTGGAGGAGAGCCGGATCACCTCGAAGCCGGGGACGAGCCGGAAGGCGTCGGGGAGGAAGCGGACTCCGGTGCGGCGCAGGTCCTCCCCCTTGAGCACCGTGATCGAGGAAGGGGCCTGGGGAAGGGGCTTCACGGGACCCCGGATGCCGGCGGAAGGGCCGATCTCGGGGAGCTCGGTGAACTTGTCGCGTTCCGAGGCGGGCCCCTGCCGGGGAGCGGGCGGATCCTGCGCTCCGCCGCAGGGGCGGGGGAAGCAGACGCAGGCGAGGAGGACCCCGCAGGCCGCGGCCGGGTTCATTTCAGGCCCTGGAGCTCCTTGAGGATCGACTCCCGATGGGGCCATCCGTCCGGGGCGTGGGTGAGCGCCTCGAGGAGGTCCTTCCGGGCCCCCGGGGCGTCCCCCAGGACCGCCCGCACGCGACCCCGTCCGCCGAGCGCGGCGTAGTTCTTCGGCTCGAGGCCGACCGCCCGATCGTAGTCCTCGAGGGCTTCCCGGAGGCGGGACCTCGAAGCCTGGGCGGACGCCCGGCCGACGAACGCCTCGACGTACTCGGGCTTCAGCTCGATCGCCCGACCGAACGTCAGGACGGCGGGATCGTAGAGACGGAGCATGTACTGGGCGTACCCCTTGCGGAAGTAGGCCTCCGGAAAGAACGGGTCTTCGCCGAGGGCCTGGTCGCAGGCCTCGATGGCCGAGTCGTACTCCCTGCCCTCGAAGCGCGCGCGGGCCAGGAGCAGGTGACCTTCCGCCCGGAGTCGCCGGCGCTCCGCCTCGCGGGACGCCTCGGGCCGTGCTCCGCGGCGGGCGAGGAGCTCGTCTTCCGTCAGCTCCCGGGCCGTCTCCACGACCCGGGCGGCGCGGCCGGGGACGTCGCGCCAGGCTCCGAGGTCGGCGGCCAGCGACGCCAGACGCGCCTGGAGGTCCGGTCCGTCGAAGCCCAGGCCGACGGCGGCGAGGAATTCCTCCCGGGCCTCGGCGGGACGGAGGAGGAACGCGAGACAGACGCCCCGCCAGTACCGCGCCGATGCGTCCCGGGGATCCAACTCCGCGGCCCGGTCGAAGGACGCGAGAGCTTCCAGGATCCCGTCGTCCGAGCCCGAGGCGAACGCGGCCTGGCCGCGGACGAGGAAGGCCGGGGCGGCGTCGCCGGACAGGACGGCGTCCCGGTGGGAGCCCGTGAGGTCCGCGAGGCGGAGCTTCACCCGGGCCCGCGCCAGGAGGAGCGCGGGGTCGCCGGGAAGGACCCGGTCGAGGACGAGGTCCAGCGCCCCCAGGGCCTCCTTCCAGGCGGCTTGGCGGGCGGACCGATCCTCCAGCATCCACGCCTCCGACGCCGCGGCGGAGCTCGCCATGGCGACGATCGCGTACTCGCGGGCGGGGCGGAGCTCCGGATCCGCCTCGAGCGCGGCCCGGAGGTCGTTCAGGGCCTCGACGGGCCGCCGCTGGAGTCGGAACCGGGCAAGCCCGCGATGGTGGAGGGCCCAGGGGTCTGCGGGATCGATGAGGAGGGCCGCCTGGAGCTGCGCGAGCGCTTCGGCGGACGTTCCCGCCTTCGATGCCTTGTGCCGGAAGAGCGCCGAGTACGCGGGAGGGCACGGGCGGCCGACGGGGCGTCGACCGTAGTCGTCGTCCGCGCCGGCCCAGTCCCCCAGTCGGATGCGGGCCAGGCCCCGCTTCTCGAAGAGGGCGGGATCGCTCCGGCCCAGGCGTTCCGCCTCATCGAGCCAGCGCGCGGTCTCGGAGGGCTCACCGCCCTCGGCCAGGGCGAGACCCAGCGCGAGGGCTTCCTGCCCGAGTCTCGCCCTCCTGTCCGGCGCGGCCGAAGGGTCCCTTCCCCCGAGGCGCTCGAAGAGGGATCCGAATTCTCGCGCCCTGCCGGCGCGGGCGTGGGCCGCCAGCTCGGCCATCGCCGTTTCGAAGACCCGGCCGGCGTGGCGCTCGAGGAGGTCGCGGTGCCGGTCGTAATCGAGCTCCTTCAGGGACTCGATCTCGTCGGACGCCGCGCCCAGCCGGCCCTCGTCCATCAGCCGCTCCGCGCTCCGGGCGTGGGCGTCGATCCGGCGGAACAGGTCGGTCTCCCACGAGTCGGCGGGGATCTGGAGGACGACCGGGGCGGGCCTCTGCAGGTCCCTGAGCTTGCTCCGGGCCTCGGGGACGAACGGGGCGGCGGTTTCGAGGAGCGCGAGTTTCCGGTCCGGGTCGAGCTCCGTCTCCGCGGCCCGGTAGGCCTGGAGGGCGCGCAGGAAGAAGCCCAGGAGGACGAGGGCTCCCGCCGCCAGGCACGCGAACAGGGCCCGGCCCAGGGTACGCAGCGGATGACGCGCGAGCTCCCGGCGGACCCGGTAGAGCGGACCGCGCGCCCGGGCGAGGGGCCGTTCCCCGCGGAGGTACCGGTCGATGTCGTCGGCCAGGTCCGCCGCCGTGGCGTAACGCTCGCGGGGGTCCCGGTCCATGGCCTTCTGGAGGACCGCTTCCACGTTCCGCGAGAGCCCGGGCCTGAGGGCCCGGGGGCGCGCGGGCTCCCGGCCGATCACCGCCTCGAGCACCGCGCGCGGGTCGGGCCCCCCGAAGGGCGGGACGCCGGCGACCAGCTCGTAGAGCGTCGCGCCGAGCGAGTAGATGTCCGACCGCGCGTCCGCCTCGGTGCCCCGGGCCTGTTCGGGCGACATGTAGGCGGGGGTGCCGACCACGATTCCCGGCAGGGTGAGGGGGGCGGAGATCCCCGTCGCGCGCGCGACCCCGAAGTCGGTCACGTACACGCGCCCCTGCCGGTCGAGGAGCAGGTTCGCGGGCTTCACGTCGCGGTGGATCACGCCCTGGCGGTGGGCGTAGTCGAGCGCCCGCGCCGCGTCACGCACGGCGGCCAGGGCGGTCCGGGCGTCCGGCCGGGCCTTCTCGAGGGTGGTGCCGTCGACGAGCTGCATCGCCAGGAACGCCCGCCCCTCGTGGTCCCCGCTGTCGTAGACGGGGACGATGTTGGGGTGCTGGAGGCGGGCGGCCAGCTGGGTCTCGCGCGCGAACCGCTCCCGCCGCTCCGCGGTGGCCTCGCCGGTCTCGAGGATGACCTTGAGCGCCACTTCGCGGCCGAGCTGCGGGTCGAGCGCGCGGTAGACCACGCCCATGCCGCCGCGGCTGAGCTCCTCGAGGATGCGGTAGCGGGGGATGGCCGGGGCGGCCTCGCGACGGTCGGTCTCGTGGTCGCGGAGCGTGCGCGACAGGCGGTCCACCCAGTCCGCCGGGCTCATCCTCGTCCTCCCCTTCGGAGACGCCCGGGGGGCGTCCCGGGAATCCGGCTACGCGCCGAAGAGCTCGCGCCACTCCTCGTCGAGCTCGCCCGGCGCCGCGACCGTCTGCGAGAGCTCCGCCCGGATCTCACCCCGCAGCCGCTCGCGGACCGCGAAGAGGTGGTTCCGGACGTCGCTCTCCGTCATTCCGAGCGACTCGGCCACCTCCCCGTAGGTCCTCCGCTCCCCTTCCCCCCCGAGGTCGTAGGCCTCGAAGGCCCGGAACTGGCGCTCGCGTCCGGCCGCCGCGAACCATTGCCGAGTCCGTTCCAGGGCGCGCTCGAGGACCTCCCGCTTCCAGGTCCGGTCGAAGAGCTGCTCGGGCGTGGTCGCCTGGGCGTCGGGAACCAGGTCGCGGAGCGGCGCGTCCTCCGAATCCAGCGTGAGGAGGCGGGCCCCGCCGCCCCGCTTGAGCGCCGTCATCGCGTCGTGCTGGTCGGCGGCGAAGCCGCGGAGGAGCACCTTGAGGTAGGTCCGGAACCCGCCCCGCTCGGGGGCGTAGCGCCGGAGCGCATCGCCTTCCATGATCTGGAGGAAGAAGGCCTGGGTGAGGTCCTTGGCGTCCTCCGCGGACTTCGACCAGGCCCTCCGCACGTAGAGGTAGACCGGTTTCCAGTACCGGCGGCAGAGGCTTTCGAGGGCCCGGCCCCGCGCGTCCGTCGAGGAGTCCCCCATCCCGGCGATCAGGCTCCAGCTCGTGACCGGGAAGTCCCGGGCCCCTCCGCCCAGTTCCGTCTCCTTCGCGTCCACGTCCCCTCAACTATAACAGCCGGGCTCGGAATGCGGCCCCCCCCTCCGGCTCCGAGCCCGGCTCCCCCAGACCGACGCCGGCCTCCCGTTTTTTCGCCGCCGGGCTAGCGCGCCGACGAGCGGGAAAGGAGGAAGAGGATGAGGATCGCCAGCCCGATGATGACCACCAGGAGGTCCCAGCGGGCCTTCCGGGGCCCGGCCGGGACCGGGACCGTCGGGGGAGGGGGCGCGGGCGCCGCGGCCGCGGGGGCCGGAGGGGCCTTCACCGCGCGGAGCGTGCTCACGTCGACCGCCGGAAGGAGGTAGGCCGTCTCGCCCGCGGCCACCCCGGCGATCCGCTCCTCGAGGGGCATCCCGCACTTCGTGCAGGCGGCGCGGTCGACGATGGCCAGGACCACGTTCATGTGCCGTCCGCAGAAGGTGCAGGACATGATCGCCTTCCCCTGGGTCCGGAGCACCGCGCGGACCTGGTCGGGCGAGACGTGCCCCGCCTCGACCAGAAGCTCGCCCAGGCGCTTCCGGACGTTCCGCTCGGCCAGATCCTGCTGGGCGCGAAGCGCCTCGTTCACGCGTTCCTGGCTCGTGTGGCCGGCCTTGACGAGGAGCCGGCCGAAGGCGGCCTCGTCCTTGGGAGCGGGGGCGGTGGCGACTTCCTCCGCGAGCCGGCGCTTCTGCTCCTCGCAGAGGAGCGAGATCTGGGCCTCGGTCAGGAACCCGAGCTCGACGAGGAGGACCCCGAGGGACTTCGGATTCGGCTGGCCGGCCTGGAGGTCCAGGCACTGGCGGAGCTGGTCCTGCGTGAGGAGCCCCCGCTCGAGGGCGATCTGCCCGATCAGGAGGCGGTTCGCCGCGGCCATCACCCCCCCCGTTGGTTCTCCCGACATGATACCGCGCGGCGGGCCCGGCGGATGAACCTTGTGGCCGCCGTTCCGATGACCCTTGCGATGGCGCGGGTCTGGAGGTCGTTCAGGGAAAATCTTCCCGGAAGTTCGTGCGGAGGGCGCCCAGGGTGACGAGGAAGACGCCCAGGCAGAAGGCGACGACGGGACCGCCCGCCAGATGAAGCTGGCGTGCCGGCGCCCAGACGGCCTGGAGGCCGAGGGCCAGGGGGACGAGGGCCCCGCCCAGGAGGAGCAGCAGGCTCGCGCAGCGCTTGGCGGGAACGGGGAGGGCGAGCCGGTCGATCCAGCCGCCCAGGACCACATTCAGGAGCGGGAGCATGATCGCCGAGATGTGGGCGAGGCGGAGCAGGCGGCGCGGGAGGTCGTCATACTGGTCGAGCGAGGCGGGGGGGCGCACGATCGGCTCGAACGCGTAGAGCGACATGCCGAGGCCCGCCAGGAGGCCGAGGGAGACCATCACCAGGCCGCCCTTCACGTTCTTCGCGCCGATCATCTGAACCACCGCGAGATCAGGGAACCCAGGAGCAGGAACCAGACGACGGGACCCAGGCCGTCGTATTCCGTCTTCCAGCCGGACCCTTCTTTGGCGGCGCAACCGGTGACCAGCAGGGTGGCGGCGAGCGCCACGGTCCTTCCGGACGCGCCCTTCATCGGGTCGCCTCCGCGGGCGCCATCTCGCGGGCGATCGCCTCGACCAACCGCTCGCGGGCGTCCATCGAGCGCATCGCGCCTTCCACGAGCGCCCCCTGGACCGCCGGGTCGGCCAGGAAGGGCCCGAGGGCGTCCACGACGAGCGAGCCGTGGGTCTCGTCGGTCGGGATGTGCTCGAGGAAGAACTCGAGGTCGCGGTCGGAGAGGCCCGCGATCCGGCGGTAGCCGCGGACCACGGGCTCGTAGAGGTAGGGGATGGGCCACTCCATGGCGAAGCCCACGGCGCCCATGGCCTCCCAGAAGGTCTCGGGCCGGCACATCCCGAAATGGACGCGCGAGTAGTCCTCGAGCTCGGGGAGGCGCGGCGCGCGGTCGGCGCCCGCGACGTCGATCCTGAGCGCGCGGAGGACGCGCCGGAACTGCTCGGGGTGGGTCCGGGCGGGGTCGCCCGCGCCGTACTCGTCCCAGAGAATGGAGGCGAGGGCCGCCTGGATGCGCTCGTCGGGGCAACAGGCCAGGGCCGCCGCGTCGTAGAGGCGGGTGCGGAGGACGTGGTGGTAATAGTGGACCGAGAAGGTCTTTAGGGCCTCGCAGTCGTAGTAACCCAGCTCGAGGTCGGCCCAGAGGGGGTGCTGGAGCACCGGGTGGCCGAGGACGAGATGCTTGAGGCGCGCGAGGAACGAGTCGGGACTCACGAGGCCTCCTTCCGGAGATTGCGCATCGCCGTCAGGTAGTGCAGGCGGCGTCGGCGGGACGCCTCCGCCGAGTAGAGCCTTCCCATCAGCCACTCGAAACCCTGCTCGAGGTCCTCGACGCCCATCCGCTGGGGCCGGAACGTGAGGTCGAAGAGCGTGCAGCGGTCCCAGTAGGTCTCCTGGAAGAGGCGGCCTTCCTGCCGGAGGCGCCGGTAAAGGGCGGTGCCGGGGAAGGGGGTGAGGATCGTGACCTGGACCTCCATGAGCGAGGTCGACGTCACGAAGCGCTCGATCTCGGGGAAGATGTCGGGCGTGTCCTGGTCGAGGCCGACGATGAAGCAGCCGTTCACGGTGATGCCGCGGCGCTGGATCTCGTCGATGGCGCGGCGGTAGCGGTCGTGTCGCTTGGCCTTCCAGTTGGCGGCGTCGAGGCCCTCGAGCGAGGGGGCGCTCGGGGACTCGAAGCCGATCAGGAGCTGGCGGCAGCCGCTCCGGGCCAGGAGGTCGAGGAGCTCGGGGTCGTCGGCCACCGAGACGTCGGTCTCGGTGAACCAGTGGACCTCCTCCCGCGCGATCGCGCGGACGAGCTCGCGGGACCACGTCTTGTTCACGAAGGTGTTGTCGTCGGCGAGCTCGATGAAGGGGTGGCGCCAGCGGGCCTTGGCGGCGCGGAGGTCGCGGACCACGCGGTCGACGGGCTTGAGCTTGTAGCCGCCGTAGATGCGGCTGGCGGCGCAGAACTCGCAGTGGAGGGGGCAGCCCCGGGCGGTCTGGACGGGGAGCCGGTTGTAGCGGTCCGGGTCCAGGAGGTCGTAGCGGGGGGCGGGCGCGGCGCCGAGGTCGACGTCGCGCCAGGAGGCGTTGCGGTAGACCCGGCGGAGCCGGCCCTGCTCCCAGTCCTCGAGGAGCCGGGGCCAGAGGAGTTCGCCCTCCCCGGCGACCACGGCGTCGGCGTGCTCGGCGGCCTCGTCGGGGAGGAGGGTGCAGTGGAGGCCGCCCAGGACGACGGTCGTCCCGCGGGCGCGGAGGAAGTCGGCGATGCGGTACATGACGCTGCTTTTCGCGGTGAAGGAGCTGATCGCGACGAGATCGAAGTCCAGGGCCGCGAGCGCGGGCGCGTCGAACTCGGGGAACTCGAGATAGCGGACGCTGAAGCGATCGGGCGTGACGGCGGCCAGGGTAAGGAGGCCGAGGGAGGGCATGCTCGCGATGGTGCGGGCGCGCTCGACGAAGCCGGGGAGGGTGACCCCGTGGCGCGCCAGGCGGTCGTTGAAGATGCGCACGCCGCTCACGGCGATCAGCCCGACCCGGGCGCCGTTCATCGCCTCCTCCCTTCGTTCGCGGGCTCCTCTTCGGCGCCCCGCCGGCGTCGTCGGAGGAAAAGCAACCGGCGGGCCACGCGATTCCCGTGCGAAAGGGAGATGATGGATAAAAAAAGACGTCAAGTTTTATCGTTAAAATAGTTGTATATTCATTCGATGCTCCAGGAACCCGTGGCCTTCCCGATCACGCGGGGGACGCTCGAGGCGGTCGTCTCGGCGCACGGGAGGTGGAAGTCGGCAGAGTCGGCGTGGCGGGCGTTCCGGGAGTGGAGCCTCCGGCGGGGTCGCGAGGTGCCGCTCTCGTTCGAGGAGAAGCCGCCCTACTTCCATGAGCTCCAGGACCTCTACCGGTTCGGGTGGGAGTCCTGCCCGCGGCTGGGGCGCGAGGGCTTCCTGCGCGAGGCCGGCCGGCGCTTCGCGGGGAGCCTGCTGCGGGAGCGGCTGCCGGACCTGCTGGAGGCGTGCCTGACGCCGGGCGGGGATCCGCCCACGGCGGTCGAGAACCTCTTCCTCCGTTTCATGGGGCTCTACGGGGGCGCGCTCTACCGGATCGCGGCCCGGCGGGGGAAGGGGGAGGTCTCGTTCGCCGTCTCGTTCTCCGACCCGGAGGCCACGCGCCGCTACCTCGAGGCCTACGGCCACGATCCCCGCGAGGCGTTCGGCAACAGCTTCCTCATGATCGTGGCGATCTCGGAGGCGGTCCTCGAGTACCTGCTCGACCCCTGGAGCCCGAAGGATCTCTCCTACGACGGGGAGAAGGGCAGCTTCCGGGTCCGGATCGGCGCGGACACCAAGCTCGGGTACCGGAAGATGGTGGGGACGCTTTCCGACTACGCCCGGCAGCTCCAGGAGCGCCACGCGGGCGAGCTCTTCGCGCGAGACCTCGAGCACGGGCTCCTCCTCCAGAGCCCGCTCATGCGGGAGACCTGGGAGAAGATCAAGCTCGCCAGCCAGACGGACGAGCTGATCCTCCTCCGCGGGGAGCCGGGGACGGGGAAGACCTGGCTGGCCTCCCGGATCCACGAGATGAGCGTCCGGAAGGGCCGGCCCTTCGTCGAGGTCTGCCTCACCGCCGACGTGGGCGCGGAGAGCCTCGTCCAGAGCCACCTCTTCGGCCACGTCAAGGGCGCCTTCACCGGGGCGCTCGAGGACAAGTCGGGCCTCTTTTCGCTCTCGGACACGGGGACGATCTTCCTCGACGAGATCGGCGACGCGAGCCCCGACCTCCAGGCCAAGCTCCTCCGCGTGATCGAGAAGAAGACCTTCAAGCCGGTCGGGTCGACGCGGGACGTGACGGTCGACGTCCGGATCCTGGCCGCGACCAACCGCGACCTCGAGGCCATGGTCCGGGAGGGCCGCTTCCGGGAGGATCTCTACCACAGGCTGAACCTGATCCAGGTGAAGCTCCCGCCGCTGCGGGAGCGGTCGGGGGAGGTCCCGCTGCTCTGCTCGCACTTCCTGCGCCGGCTCTCGGCCGAGCTGAAGAGGCCCGCCAAGCCCGTCTCCGCGGAGGCCCTGCGCTTCTTCGAGGCGTACGCCTGGCCGGGGAACATCCGGGAGCTGATCCACGTGCTCAAGTACGGGCTCCTGTTCTCGCGCGGGGAGGCGATCGGGCTCAAGGACCTGCCCGAGCACCTCTCGAAGGCCGCGCCGCCGCTCCCGGCCGCCCCGCCGGCCGCCCGGCCGGCCGCCCGGCCGTCGGGAGACGTGATCGACGCGGCCCGTCTCGGGGAGTTTCTCGCGCGGAGCGACTCGCTTCCCGTCGCGCGGAACGACACGGCGGGGGCTCCCTGGCACATCGACTACGCGAAGAAGACCTATCTCCGGGTCCTCATCCGCCACTGCGGGGGGAATCTCCGGAAGATCACCTCCTACTGGGACTGCGACTCGGAGCGCACCGTCCGCTCCCTGATCCAGCGCCTGGGCCTCTGGGACGAGCTCCAGGCCGCCCGCCGGCAACGAAACCAACCTGGTTGATTTCGTTGCATCTTCCTGGCACGCCGGTTGCAAAGGCCTCCCGGTCTTCGGGGAGGACGGATGATGACGACCCTCGTGGCTTTGGCCCTGCTGCAGGACGCGCAATCCGGCGCCCGGGCGGATGCCCGGCCCGCCCGTTGGGGGTTCAAGAGGAGGCCATGAGAACGGTGACCGCCATCTTTCTGGCCGGCGCGGCGATGGGCTGCACGGCCGGCTACCGCCGAGTGAACGTCCGGGAGCCCGCGATCGAGAACGTCTACCTCGTCGGCGGACAGGCCCAGTTCGGCCTGGACCCCGAGCGTCCCCGGCCCTACGCCGGCGGCGCGTTCGGGGTCCTCTCCAAGCGCAGCCTCCCTTCCGACGAGGTCCAGGGCGGGACGGACGAGTGGTACGGAGTGCTCCTCGAGGGGGAGGGGGGAATGAGGTTCCCGCTCCTGCGCTCCTCCACGGGGGAACTCTGGACCAGCGTGGGCGGGCAGCTCAGCCTCGTCCGATCGGCCGTCCACAAGGCCGGCCCGAGCGGCAAGCACGACCATTACGACGACGACCACGAGATCCATCGCTTCGTGGGCGGGGGACTGGCCGGCAGGCTCGGGTACAGCCACCGCCTGGGAAGCGAAGGCCGGGCGTCGTTGGGGATCGACGTGGCGGCCGGCGTCACGTCGCTCGGAGGCCTGGGGCGGGGAACCTGGGTCGAGGTCGGACTGCTCACCCTCAGGTGGTAAGTGAAGGCCGTGGCCGCGGTCCTGGGTCTCGGCATGACGGGCTGCATGAGCTCGTACCACCATCTCTTCGAGCACGGGACGGAGAGGGTCGGCGTGACGGAGGGCATCCTGGTCCGGGAGACCCTCCTGGAGGCATCTCCCCGGCCCGGCACGGAGGTGCTCGAGCTGAGCCTCTCGGACTTCTCGGCCCGTGTCCTGGCTCTCCGCCAGGAGGACCGCCGCTGGCTCGCGCGCGAGGCGCGCGAGACCCACTACGAGGAGGTCTGCGAGGGGGACGCATCGCGCTGGTGCGGCGTCCTCCTCGCCCAGTGCCCCTGGATCGCATTCCTCCAGTGGATCGGGGCCGCGGTCGTGGCCGTGGACGTCGCCGCGCTGGCGAAGCACCGGAGCCCCCGGCGCGAGCGGCACGTCGAGCGCGAGCTCTTGGCGGGACCTCCCCGTCCGCTCGACGAGACCGCGACCGTCCTCGTCGAAGGCGTCGAGGTCGCGCTCGTCCTGGAGCAAGGGGGCCGGACGATCCCGCTCGCCGTCGGGAGGACGGATGGGTTCGGCGAATCGACCTTCCCGCTCTGGGGCCTCGTCTCGGGACCACTCCGAGACGGGGCGCCCCTCCTGGTCGCGGAGTCCGACGTCGGGGGGAGGCGCGCACGGGCGGAGCTCCCCGCGGCTCCTTCCGAGGCTCTCTTCGGAGCGCTCCAGGGCGCGGACATGTCGGAGGCCGAGCCGGACGGCCCGGTCTCGCCCCGCGCGGAGCTCCGGGGGACGTACGATCCGGCGCGCGAGACCCTCCGCCTCGAGCTTGAGCTCTCGAACGACGGGCCGGGCGCGATGTCGGCCGCCGCGGCGCGTCTCGAGAGCGACGAGCCGGCGCTCGACGGTTGGACGCTCCGCCTGGGCCGGGTCGAGCCCGGGGTCCGCCTGCGCCGCGCGTTCGCGCTCCCCCTCCCCGCGGCGCGGGCGAGGGCGGGCGTCGCCGTGCGGGCGGTCTTCCGGGAGTCCAACGGATCCGTTCCCGCGTCTCCCTCCCTCGCGCTCCGGCCCGAGTGAACCTTCGGAGGGGCGGCGCCACCAATCCTTCGCCGATGCGCGCCCCGCCCGATAAACTGTCCGAACCTTTTCCCGGACCTCCCATGTCAGAACGGGCGGAAAGAGCGGACGGCGGCGCGGACGACGCCACCTGGGTGCGGAGGCACCTCGAGGGCGACCCCGACGCCTTCCGCGCGCTCTATGAGAAGTACCGGGAGAAGGTCTTCGCCTCCGCGTACCGGATCGTGGGCGAGTCCCACGCGGCCGCGGACCTGGTCCAGGAGATCTTCGTCAAGATCCACGGGGAGCTGCGCTCCTTCAAGTTCGAGAGCCGCTTCTCCACGTGGCTCTTCCGCGTGGCCGTCAACCACGCCCTGAACAAGGCGAGCGAGCTCGCCCGCCACGCCCGGATCCGGGAGCGGATCGCGCGCGACGGCCGGGGCGACCCGGGCGGCACGAGGGAAGGGCGGCCGGTCGACGACGAGGTCCAACGGGCCATCCAGGCCCTCTCCCCCAAGCTCCGGGCCATCGTCGGGCTCCGGTACCTCGAGGGTCTCTCCTACGAGGAGATCGCCGAGGTCCTGGAGATCTCGATCGGGACCGTGAAGTCGAGGCTGTTCCTCGCGCACGAGACCCTGAGGCCGCTCCTGCGGAACGTGACGTTGGAAGGGAAGGAATGAACTGCGAGACGTACCGCGACCGGGTGTTCGACGTCCTGGCCGGGCGGCCGGTCGATCGCCCGACCTTCGACGGTCACCGCTCGTCCTGCGCCTCCTGCGCGGGACTCCTCGAGGGGATCTCGGAGAACGAGCGCATCCTTTCGGGCGCCCGGGTCCCGGCCGCGCCCGCGGACCTCTGGCCCCGGATCGCGGCGGCCCTCGCCCGCCCGGTCCCGGCCCGGCGCCCCCGCGGCCTCGTCTTCGCCGCGGCCGCGGCGGCGCTCCTGGCGGCGGGCGTGGTCTTCTTCTCCGCCGCCCGGGCCCCGCGGCCCTCGCTCGACGTGGCCATCGTCGACGCGTCGCCCGACTCGGGCCGGGCCTTCACGGCCCTGGTCCCCCGCTACGAGGACGTGGACGCGGGGCTCGCCCTGGCCGACACGCTCTTCCGCTTCGGGGACTGAGGATGCGCCTCCGCGTCGCCCTGTCCGCCGCCGCCTTCGCGCTGGGCGCGAGCGCGATCTCGTGGGCCGTCTGGACGGACTCCCGCGACGCGCGGACGGCCGCGCTCCTCGAGGAGATCGAGTCCGCGGAGGACCGGATCCCGCACTCGGGAGTGCGCGAGATGGGGGGGCCGGCCGAGACCGTGACGCTGCGGATCTGGGCCGACGGCGGCCGGCGCCGCGTCGAGTTCGCCGGGTACCGGGGCGGCCGGAGCGAGGCCCGGCGTCCCTCCCCGCCGAAGCTTCCTTTCTTCCGCAGCTTCCCCTCCTTCCTCCGCCCCGGCCACGGGCAGTGGCGGCGGCGGGTCAAGGACTACGGCCTGACGGTCCGGAACTACGAGGTGGAGCGGACGGGCGGGGCCACGGTGGCGGGCCGGGAGGCGGACCTTTACGACGTCCGCCCGCGCCATCCGGGCCGCCCCTCCTACAGGATCGCCGCCGACCGCGAGAACCGCTTCCCCCTCCGCTTCGAGGTGCATAACGCTGCCGGCACGGTGTTCCGGACGGAGTTCACGGAGATCTCCTACGAGCGTCCCTCCGGAAGGCTCGAGGCCCGCGAGGCCCCGCCCGGGCCCTCCTGGGTGAAGGTGGACCGCGAGGAGCTGCCCTCCTCCCGGCTCTCCGGGCGGGCGGGCTTCCCGGTCTGGGTCCCCTCGCGGGTTCCGCCGGGCTTCGAGCTCCGGGGCTCGGAGGTCCTGGACGTCCGGGCCGACATCCCCGAGGCCGCGCGCGAGGCGGCCCGGAGGCTCTTCCCCGGCGCCGTCCCGGACGTGGCGACGAAGGTCGCGCACCTGAACTACACGGACGGCCTGGCCGTCCTCTCGGTGGTCGAGGTCTCGGCGGATTCGGGCCTCTGGAAGCTGGTCCGGAACTGGCTCCCCGCGGCGCCGGCGGAGGCGGGGGGGAAGGTCGTGGCCCGGCGCTTCCAGGACCGCTTCGGCGCCGCCTACGTCATGGAGGTCGAACGCACGGTCGTCCTCGTCGCGGGGAACGTCTCCCCGGACGTGATCGAGCCGATGATCCGGAATTTCGAGCGGAGGTAAGGATGGGCACGCTGGGAACGGTGGCGCTCGTGGCGGCGGCCGCGCTCGCGCAGAACCCGCCGACGCGGCAGGACCGCGGGCAGGAGTGGCGGGTCACGATGCTCAAGCAGCGGCTGAACCTGACGGACGAGCAGACGGCCAAGGTCCGCGAGATCTACTCGAAGGACGCGGAAGAGCAGCAGAAGCTCGAGGACGCCAGGGTCGTCAAGGTGAAGGAGGTCCTGACCGACGAGCAGAAGACGCAGTACGACGAGGTCCTCCGCTCCTTCCGGGGAGGGGGCGGCCCGGGCGGCGGCGGCTTCCAGTTCGGCGGCCGCGGCGGCGGCGGCGGCTTCCAGTTCGGCGGCCGGGGCGGGGGCCTGGGCGGGTTCCGGATCGAGGACCTCCAGCGCGAGCTCTCCCTGAGCGACGAGCAGGTCGAGAAGGTCCGGCCGATCGTCGAGGAGTTCGGCGCCAACGCCCAGAAGCGATTCGAAGAGCTCCGCCAGGGCGGGCTCCAGGGCCTGGACTGGGTGGGCGAGCTCGGGAAGTTCCAGGAGCAGATCAAGGGCCTGGGCGACAAGATCAAGGCCCACCTGAACGACGAGCAGAAGACGAAGCTCGACGGGCTCATGGACCGCGCGACCGGCTGGATGCGGGCGCTCCCGAACCTGGGCGCGCTGGCCAACCTCCGGGGCGGCACCGCGACGCCGGGCGCGCGCCTGAGCGTGGACGAGCGGGTCCGCCGCGCGATGGACGCGCTCAAGATCGAGAAGGACGTGGAGCGCCAGGCGGTCGCCGAGCTCGTGGAGAAGGTGATCCGGGCCCAGGACGCGGTGGAGGACTACGTGAGGACCTCCCGCGACCCGCTCCGGGACGCGGGCCGGAACGCCGAGCTCTCCGACCAGGCGCTCGAGGACAAGCTCACCGAGCAGCGCAACGAGCGGCGCCGCCTCGAGAAGGCGCTCGCCGAGCTCCAGGCCCAGCTCGCCGACGTCGTCACGCACCGCCAGGAGATCGAGCTCGTCCTCCAGGGGATCCTGAAGTAGCCCGCATCGAGCACCGGCAGCCCCGGGGAGCCGGGCGGCTCCCCGGGGCTCTTGTCGTCTCAAGCGGGAGCCTGTCGCGCGAGCAGTGCTCCATCCTGAAGCAGAAGCTCCCTCAGTGCCGGGTTTTCGACAACCTGAACAGGCTCCGGCCCCGGGGCCGGCGGCTGCGCGGCCGCTCCAACGAACCTCGGGGCGCCGCCGTCTGTCTCAAGGGAAGAAAGCGGGGGCCGCGGGGTCCAACAGGCGGCAACCGATGAGGCCGCCCTCCCGGGGATTGCGGGATCGGGGCGGCCCTTCTTGTCTGTAGACCATGCTGCTCGGCGAGATCCTGGTTCGGCGCGGCGCGGCCAGCCCCGCGCAGGTCGAGGAGGCCCTCCGGAAGAAGGACGGCAAGGAGCGGATCGGGCAGGCCCTGGTCCGCCTCGGCTTCGTCCCCGAGGACGAGGTCCTCCTGGCCCTCTCCGAGCAGACGCGCATCCCCTACGTCGACATCTCCGCGGTCGAGATCGACCCGGCCCTCATCAACCCGGCGAGCGTGAAGACCGTCTTCCAGCGGAAGGTCCTCCCTCTGGACCGGACGAACGGGACCATGCGGGTGGCGGTCAGCGATCCGCTCGACCTCGAGGTCCTGGACGACCTCCGCCTCATCCTCCGCTCGAAGATCCAGCCCGTCCTCGCCAAGCCCGCCGAGATCGACCGCCTGATCAAGAAGCACTACGGCGTGGCCGCCGACGAGGTCCACCGCATGGTCGACGCCGCGCGGGCGGACGTCACCGTCGTCAAGGAGGCGGGCGTCGCGGAGGACGACGCCGCGCTCGCCGAGGACGCCGCTCTCGTCAAGTTCGTCAACCAGATCTTCACCGAGGCCGTCCGCGACCGGGCGAGCGACATCCACGTCGAGCCCATGGAGGACGAGCTCCGGATCCGCTACCGGATCGACGGCGTCCTCCACAAGGTCCCCATCCCGCCCGAGATCAAGCGCTTCCAGCTCGCGATCGTGTCGCGCCTCAAGATCATGTCCAACCTCAACATCGCCGAGAAGCGCCTCCCCCAGGACGGCCGGATCAAGCTGAGCGCGCTCGGGAAGGAGATCGACGTCCGCGTCTCCGTCATCCCGAACGTCTGGGGCGAGGGGGTCTGCCTCCGGCTCCTCGACCGCGCGAACATGGCGATCTCCCTCGAGGAGCTCGGGATGCCGCCGCAGGTCCTGAAGGAGTTCCGGCAGCTCATCACCGAGCCCCACGGGATCCTCCTCGTGACCGGCCCCACGGGCTCGGGGAAGACGACCACGCTCTACGCCGCGCTCCAGAAGATCAACAAGGTCGAGGACAAGATCATCACCGTCGAGGACCCCGTCGAGTACCAGCTCCCCGGGATCAAGCAGATCCAGGTGAACCCGAAGATCAACCTCACGTTCGGGAACGGCCTCCGGGCCATCCTCCGGCACGACCCGGACATCATCATGATCGGCGAGATCCGCGACCTCGAGACCGCCGAGATCGCCGTCCAGTCGGCCCTCACCGGCCACCTCGTCTTCTCGACCCTCCACACGAACGACGCGCCGACGGCGATCACGCGCCTCGTCGACATGGGCCTCGAGCCCTTCCTGGTCTCCAGCACGGTGGAAGGCCTGATGGCCCAGCGGCTCGTCCGCCGCATCTGCAAGCGGTGCAGGGTGGAGGCGAAGGCCTCGGAGAACGAGTTCTCGGCGCTCTTCCCCTCCGACGTCAAGAGCTACTTCCGAGGGGCAGGCTGCGAGGACTGCCGCGGGACGGGCTACAAGGGCCGGCAGGGGGTCTTCGAGCTCGTCGTCGTCGACGGCGCCCTCCGCGAGATGATCCTCCGGCGCGACGGCGCCAACGTCCTCAAGAAGTACTGCGTCGACCACGGGATGAAGACGCTCCGCGACGACGCGTGGGACCGCGTCCGCGCGGGCATCACGACCCCGGACGAGGTCCTCAGGATCACGAAGGCGGACAAGTACTAGCGGAGGCAATAGGCAATGGGCAGCAGGCATTAGCGGAGGGCGGTACCTCCGGCCATTGCCTCATGCCCATTGCCTGATGCCTCAGTTTGCGTACAAGGCGAAGAAGGACGACGGCTCGGTCGTGACGGGAACCCTTCAGGCCGAGAGCGAGCGCTCCGCGCTCGACTCGCTCGGCCGGATGGGGGTCTTCCCGATCGAGATCGCCTCTCGAGACGACCGATCGGGGGGGCGGCCGTCGGAGCCCCGGCGGGTCGCGCGGCGGCTGAAGTCCGCCGACGTGGCGCTCTTCACCCGGCAGCTGGCGGACCTCCTGAAGGCCGGCGTCCCCCTCAACCGCGCGCTCGGGACCCTCCAGCGGCAGTCGTCGAACCTCCGGCTCTCCGGGATCGTCGAGGAGATCGGGCAGAAGGTGGCGGCGGGGGCCTCGCTCCACGAGGCGCTCGCGCGCTTCCCCAAGGTCTTCTCGAACCTCTACGTCAGCATGGTGAAGGCCGGGGAGACGGGCGGGTTCCTGGAGGACGTGCTCCACCGCCTCTCGGTCTTCATCGAGAAGGACCAGGAGCTCCGGAGCCGGGTGAGCTCGGCGCTCGCGTACCCGGTCCTCCTCGTCGTCGTCGGGTCCTTCGCGGTGGCGTTCCTCATGGTCTTCTTCATCCCCCGCTTCAGCGAGATCTTCAGGAAGATGGGGGACAACCTCCCGCTTCCGACGCAGGTCGTGATGGGCGTCTCCTACTTCATGCGGGAGCAGTGGGTCTTCGTCTTCCTGGGCCTGGTCGTCCTGGTCGCGGCCTGGTCCCAGCTCGCCGCCACGGTCAGGGGCCGGCGCTTCGTGGACCGGCTCAAGGTCCGGCTCCCCCTCTTCGGCGACATCGTGAAGAAGAACGCGGTCTCCCGGTTCGCCCGGACGCTGGGGACGCTCCTGAAGAGCGGCGTGCCCATCCTCTCGGGGCTCTCGATCTCGAAGGAGGCGATGGCCAACGTCGTGCTCATGGAGGACATCGACGAGGCCTCGGCCGGGGTCAAGCAGGGCCGGAGCCTGGCCGAGATCCTCCGGAAGTCGCGCCACTTCCCCCCCATGGTCGTGGACATGATCGCGGTGGGGGAGGAGGGGGGCAACCTGGACGAGGTCCTCGTGAACGTGGCCGACTCCTACGACCTCCAGGTCGAGCGGGCGATCCGGGTCTTCATCGCGCTCTTCGAGCCCGCCCTGCTCGTGGTCATGGCGTCGCTCGTCGGCTTCATCGTGATCGCGATGCTGCTTCCGGTCTTCACCATGTCGAGCATGATCAAGTGAGGAGAATTTCCATGATGATGCGTCGCCGTCGCCGCGAGGCGGCCCTGGCACGCCGGAGCGCCCGCCGAGGCGGGCGCGAAGGCGGCTTCACCCTGATCGAGCTCCTGCTCGTGGTCGTCATCATCGGCATCCTGGCCGCGATCGTGGTGCCGAAGCTGGTCGGCCGGTCGGAAGAGGCCCGGGAGGCCAAGGCCAAGGGCGACCTGGCGACCTTCCGGACGGCGCTCGGGGCCTACGAGGTGGACAACGGCCGCTTCCCCTCGAGCGACCAGGGCCTGGCCGCCCTCCTCATGAAGCCCATGACCGCCCCCGAGCCCAAGAAGTGGAAAGGTCCCTACATCGAGGGGACGGAGGTCCCCAAGGACCCCTGGGAAAACCCCTACTGGTACGCCTACCCGGGATCCCAGAACGTGAACAGCTACGACCTCTTCTCCGCGGGCCCCGACGGCCAGCCCGGGACCGCCGACGACATCCGAAACTGAAGTGTTAACACTAACACGACGTATGGGGGTTAACGCGAGGGGGGCGAGCCTCCTCGAGCTCATCCTGGTCATGATCGTGATCTTCACGGTCGCGACCGTGGCGCTCCCCCGCTTCAGCGACTTCTTCCCCAACCTCCAGGTGCGGAAGACGACCGACCGCCTCTATGCCTGGGCCCGCAAGGCCCGGGCCGACGCCGCCCTGACCGGCGCCGCGACGCGCCTCGTCGTGGACCCCGCCGGGCGCCGGTACTGGATCGAGATCGAGCCCCGGCCGCTCCGGGAGCCCGGGACCTTCGAGCCCCTGGGCGGCGCGTGGGGCGAGGGGGAAGAGGTCCCCGAGGGCGTGGAGTTCGAGGCCGTCGAGGGCTTCGAGGGCAAGTCCGGGCGGAAGACCCTCGAATTCCGCCCCGACGGCACGACGGACGACGCCACGATCGTGCTCGCCAACGACCGCGGCGACCGGCGGACGATCCGCATCACCGGCGCCACCGGCCGGATCGAGATCCTCCCCGAGGAGGAGATGCCGTGACGCGCAAAGGGGCCCCGCCATGCCGGAGCGGCCGCGAAGGCGGCTTCACGCTGATCGAGGTCCTGGTCGCCCTCGTGGTGGCGGTCGCGGCGATGGCGCTCCTCTCACAGGGCTTCTCGACGGGCGCCCGGGCCTCGGCCGTCTCCCAGAACGCGACGCGGGCCGCCGTCCTCGCCCAGCGCGTGATGTGCGACTACGAGACGGGCGAGCTCTCCTCGACGGGAAGCACGTCCGGGTCCTTCGACGACGAACCCGGCTTTTCCTACGAGGTCCGATCCGAGAGCTACGACACGGGCCTGCTCCTCCTCACGATCACGGTCGCCTGGGACGAGCGGGGCCAGGAGCGGACGTTCGAGCTCGTCCGGCTCTTCCGGGAAAGGACGGCGACGACCACGCCATGAAGCCGAAGGGATTCACGCTCCTCGAGCTCCTCGTGGCCATGGCCATCTTCTCGGTCGTCCTCTCGGCGTCCTACGCGCTCTTCGCCGCCACCCGGGGGGCCGCGCGCCGCGCCGAGTTCAAGGCCGAGCTCTTCCAGACCGCCCGCGCCGCCCTCCGCGCCGTGGAGGAGGACCTCCGCGGGGCCGTGATGACGGGGAGCGCCTTCGACACGGGCCTGATCGGCACCCACGGCGGCTCCGCGAAGCTGCCCCTCGACCGCCTCGAGCTCGTCACCGTCAGCGGCCGTCCGTCCGGGTTCACCGTCAAGAATTACGACCGGCCCGAGGAGCTCGCGCAGCGCTCCGACGTGGTCCAGGTCCGCACCTGGATCGAGGAGGATGCGTCCCGGAAAGCCCGCGGCCTCGTCCGCGAGCGCCGCTACGACCTCCTCCCGATCTCCGCCCGGACGACGCGAGAGGAGGACGTCGAGGAACTTGCCCGGGAGGTCGTGGGGCTCGACCTCCGTTACTACGACACGGAGTGGCGGGACTCCTGGGACGGGATGCAGAACCGCCGGATGCCCAAGGCCGTCGAGGTCACGGTGCACGTCCGCGGCGTGTGGAACGACGAGGAAATCCTGGAGACCTTCACCTCGCGCGTCTACCTCCCCGTGGCGGCGGAGACGCCCGAACGGAGGGAGTGACGATTGATTCATCGCACCATTGATCCATTGATTGAGGAGGCGATGACTCTCAGGTCGGCTCGAAGGCTTTCGAGTTACCGAAGACCCCAAGCGTCAATGATTCAATCGTCCATGGGTCAATCCCGGAGAGGCGTCGCTCTCCTCATCGTCCTGTGGCTCATGGCGGTCCTGACCCTCCTCCTCTACGCCTTCCTTTCCGAGATGCAGGTGGAGTACGCGCTGGCGGGCGGGTTC
>Ga0187893_10001251_pt1 | contig 62620 bp, 52 predicted proteins | sample MA1701074metaG_FD_139574 | JGI IMG/M metagenome (GOLD analysis project Ga0187893, IMG submission 139574) | White microbial mat communities from a basaltic lava cave in the Kipuka Kanohina Cave System on the Island of Hawaii, USA - MA170107-4 metaG ... | reverse complement strand
TTTACCGGCTAGCGCGCCGCCGGACGAGGCTGAAGCGTTGCGTGGGTACGAATGCTCTTCGGTCATTGGCAAATCCTCCTTATTAATAGCCCTCCCCCTATAGGACGAAATCCGGCGTGAAATCCGCCCTCTCTCCCGCGTCGACCCGGGGTGATTTGCGGCCGAAGGCGCCTCGTGCGTATTGTTCCGAGCGGTGAACATGTCCGAACGGCCCTCGCTCGATGACCTGAAGATAGACCGGAGCGGCGATCGGGCGCCCTCCCGCGGCCCGCTCTGGCTCGTACTCGGGCTCTTCGCCCTGGCCGGAGCCGGCAGCTTCTTCTTCCTTCTTCGCGCGCCGAGGAAGGAAGTCGTGGTGGCCGTCGCTCGGGAGACCCAGCTCGCCTCTTCAGGCCAGACCGTTTTGAACGCGTCGGGCTACGTCACCGCCCGGCGGCAGGCCACCGTCTCCTCCAAGATCACGGCGAAAGTGCTCGAGGTCCTGATCGAAGAGGGCATGGCGGTGAAGGAGGGGCAGGTCCTCGCCCGGCTCGACGCGTCGAACACGGACCGCAGCTTGAAGCTCGCGGAAGCGGAGGTGCGCGCGGCGAAGACGGCGCTCGAGGAAACGAAAGTGCAGCTCGCCGAGGCGAATCTGAGGCTCGAGAGGACGCGCGCTCTGGTGAAGGATGCGGTGGTGAGCCAGGCGGAGCTCGATCGCATCCAGGCGGAGACCGACTCGCTTGGGGCGAGGCTCGATCGGCAGCGGGAGGAGGAGCTGGTGGCGGAGAGTCGCCTCGCCGTCTGGACTCAGCAGGTCGAAGACACCATCATCCGCGCGCCCTTCGAGGGGGTCGTCACCACCAAGGACGCCCAGCCCGGGGAGATGATCTCGCCCGTGACCGCGGGGGGCGGCTTCACCCGCACGGGTATCGGAACGGTGGTGGACATGAGCTCTCTCGAGATCGAAGTGGACGTGAACGAGAGCTACATCAACCGGGTGCGCGCGGGCCAGGTGGTGGAGGCGACCCTCGACGCCTATCCCGAGTGGAAGATCCCGGCGCGGGTCATCGCCATCGTTCCCACCGCGGATCGCGACCGGGCGACGGTGAGGGTGCGCATCGGCTTCGACGCCCTCGACCCGAAGATCCTCCCGGACATGGGCGTGAAGGTCGCGTTCCAGGAGGAGGTCCTGGAACAAGCGAGACGGACGGCCGTATTCATTGCAAGGGGCGCCGTGCGCCAGGACGAGGGGCGGGACGTCGTCTTCGTTTTGAGCGGGGAGCGCGTCGAGAGGCGCGCCGTGACGGTCGGCGTTGACGCCGGGGGCCGTGAGGACGTCCTCGTCCTCTCCGGCGTGGGGGCCGGAGACCGGGTCGTCGTGGAAGGCCCCGCGGATCTGGTGGATGGCGACGAAGTGGAGGTGCGGGAGAAATGAGTGACGCGAACGGCACTCTGGTGCGCGTCGAGAAAGTCAGCAAGACCTTCAAGCGTGGGGCGGAGGAGATCCACGTCCTCGACGGGCTCGACTTGAGCCTTCAGAAGGGCGAATTCCTCGCGCTCATGGGGCCTTCGGGCTCGGGGAAGAGCACTCTTCTGAACATCATCGGGGGACTCGACTCTCCCACCGCGGGGGCGGTCTCGGTGGATGGCGAGAGGATCGATCGCCTCTCGGGACGAAAGCTCGCCGCGTGGAGGGCACGCCACATCGGCCTCGTCTTCCAGTTCTACAACCTCCTTCCCGTCCTGTCCGCGGAGAGGAACGTGGAGCTCCCGCTCCTCCTCACCCGCCTCTCGGGCGGACAGAGGAAGAAGCACGTCGCCACGGCGCTCGCGGTGGTGGGCCTCTCGCATCGGGAGAAACACTACCCGCGGGAGCTCTCCGGAGGAGAGCAGCAGAGAGTGGGAATCGCCCGCGGTATCGTGACCGACCCCACACTCCTTCTATGCGACGAGCCCACCGGGGACCTCGATCGGAAGTCCGGTGACGAGGTCCTCGATCTGCTGGGCGCTTTGAACCGCGAGCACGGGAAGACCATCATCATGGTGACCCACGACCCTCACGCGGCCGCACGCGCGAGCCGGAAGCTCTACCTCGACAAGGGCCGCCTGAGCCAGGAGCCCATCGCATGAAGTTCGCGCGCCTCGTCTGGGCCAACTTGAAGCGGAAGAAGGTCCGCACCCTCCTGACGCTCGCCTCGATCTTCGTTGCCTTCGTGCTCTACGGCTACCTCGCCGCCATTCGCACCGCGCTCTCTGCGGGAGTCGACGTCGCCGGCGCCGATCGACTCGTCGTCCGCCACAAAGTCTCGATCATCCAGCTCCTCCCGGCGAGCTACGAGGCGGACATCGAGAAGGTCGAGGGAGTCGCCGACGCCACCTACTCGACGTGGTTTGGAGGCATCTATCAGGAGCCCCGCAATTTCTTTCCCCAGATGGTGGTCAACCCCGAGGAGTACCTCGCGATGTACCCGGAGTTCGTCCTCCCGAAGGAGCAAAAGGACGAGTGGCTCCGGACCCGCACGGGCGCCGTCGTGGGTCGCACGACGGCCAATCGGTTCGGATGGAAAGCGGGCGACAAGATCCCCATCCAGGCGACCTTCTGGAGCCATGGCGGAGGGAACAAGATCTGGGAGTTCGATCTCGTCGGGATCTACGACGGAGCGAAGGACGGCGTTGATACGACGCAGTTCCTTTTTCGCTTCGACTACTTCGACGAAGCGAGGGACAACGTGCGGGGCTGGGTCGGCTGGTACATCGTGAAGGTCGAAGACCCGGCGCACGCCGACGCGGTCGCGAGGGCAATCGACGAGACGTTCGCGAACTCTCCCGCGGAGACGAAGGCGGAGACGGAGGGTGCCTTCGTCCGGGCCTTCGCCGAGCAGATCGGGAACATCGGCGCGATCATGCAGGCCATCCTGAGCGCTGTCTTCTTCACCATCCTGCTGGTCGCGGGGAACACCATGGCGCAGTCCGTGCGGGAGCGCACGGGGGAGCTCGCGGTACTCAAGGCGGTGGGCTTCACGGACGGCCAGGTGCTCTCTCTCGTCCTGGCCGAAGCCCTCGGCATCGCCGCGCTGGGAGGGTTCGCCGGGCTCGCCCTCTCCTACTTCCTGATCTCGCTCGGGGACCCGACGGGAGGGAACCTGCCCCTCTTCTTCTTTCCCACCCGCGACGTGATCGTGGGCGCGGCGATCGTCGTTTTCCTCGGCTTCGCCACCGGGTTTTTCCCCGCGCTGCAGGCGGGCCGCCTCCGCATCGCCGACGCGCTCCGGAGGCTCGCATGAACTGGCTCGCTCAGATCGTGGCCCTCACCGCCTTCAACCTGCGCACCCTCGGCCAGAGGCTCGGCTCGTGCGCTTCCGCCATCGTCGGGATCGCGGGAGTCGTCGGGGTCTTCATCGGCGTGCTCTCGATCGCCGAGGGCTTTCGCCGGGCGATGACGGTCTCGGGAAAGGCCGACACCGCACTCGTCCTGAGGAGCGGATCGGACACGGAGATGTCGAGCATCCTCGATGGAGACGAAGCCCGTGTCGTGACGGACGTCGAGGGCATCGCGCGCGCGAACGGCAAGGCCCTCGCGTCCACGGAGCTCTTCGTCATCATCAATCTTCCCAAGCGGTCGACGGGAACGGACGCGAACGTGCCTCTCCGCGGAGTCGGTCCTTCGTCATTCGACGTGCGCGGGGACATGGAGATCGTCGAGGGCCGCGCCTTCGAGTGGGGGAAGAACGAAGTGCTGGCCGGACGCGGCGCCGCGAGCGAGTTCAAGGGTCTTGAGGTCGGCGCCTCGATTCCGGTCGGACGGGAGAAGTGGACGGTCGTCGGCATCTTCACCGCGAACGGAGGCATCGCGGAGTCCGAGATCTGGACCGACGCCGGCGTTCTGCAGTCGGCCTACCGGCGGGGCAACACCGTGCAAGCCGTCTACGCGCGGCTCGACGATGCCGACGGGTTCCAGGATTTCAAGGATCGTCTGACCACCGACCCTCGGCTCAACGTGAAGGTGGTGCGGCAGACGGAGTACTACGAGGAGCAGTCGACCGCGATCACCCGGCTCATCACCACCGTCGGCGCTCTCGTCGCGGGCCTCATGGGGGTCGGCGCCGTGTTCGGAGCGCTCAACACCATGTACAGCGCCGTCTCCTCGCGCACGCGGGAGATCGCCACTCTCCGGGCGCTCGGCTTCGGCTCGGGCCCCATCGTGACCTCCGTGCTGCTCGAGGCTCTCGTTCTCGCCATTGTGGGCGGGCTTCTCGGCGCCGGGCTCGCGTACGCCGCGTTCGACGGATTCCGCACCGCCACCATGAACTGGCAGAGCTTCTCCCAGGTGACGTTCGCGTTCGACGTGACACCTGCTCTTCTGGGAAGAGGGATCTTCTACGCGGTTGCGATCGGGCTCATCGGGGGGCTCTTCCCCGCGATCCGCGCGGCGCGGCTTCCGATCGCGGCGGCGCTCCGGGAGTCGTAGAAGCTCAGGGCGTCCCCTCGGCAGTCCCGCCACGGGCGGTGGGAGATGCCGTTCAGATCCCACAGCACGCGGCCTGCGCGAGAACGTCAGCCGGGGCTCCGAGCAACAGTTCGCAAAGAACGAAGGCGCATATCGTCACGGGGATGGGCGGGCAGCATACACTAGCCTTCAAGGGGATCTGGACATGATCTCGAGACTCGTTACGGCCGGAGTCGTCGCGCTCGCGGGCCTCAGCGGGTGCCACCCGCGATGGCTGCTCCCGCCGGGGAGCCTCGGGAACGGGGGACTCGCGCTTCCCGACGGGTTCGTCGCGACGGTGCTGCACGAAGGGGTCGGCCGCGCCCGCCACCTCGCCGTCACCGACGACGGCATCGTCTACGTCAAGCTGCGGGCGGCGAACCCGAAGGGAATCGTCGCGCTGCGCGATACCTCGGGCGATGGCCGCGCCGACGAGGTCGAGCTCTTCGGCGACTACGAGGACACGGGGGGATACGGCACGGCCATGCGTATCCACGGCGGCCACCTCTACTTCAGCACGGCCGGCGAGGTGTACCGCCAGAAGCTCACGCTGGGCCGGCTCGTGCCCGAGAGCCGGGTGCAGTTGATCCTGAAGCACGACTACAAGGCGCAGAGCCCCTCGTACGAGCACATCGCGAAGTCCCTCGCGTTCGACGGCGGGGGACACATGTACGTCCCCTTCGGCGCCCCCGGCGACTCCTGCCAGGAGCAGAACCGGAGGCCGGGCGCTCCCGGCAAGGAACCCTGCGGGGAGCTGGCCTGGCACGGCGGCATCTGGCAGTTCTCCTCCGATCGCGAAGGACAGACCGAACGCGACGGGCGGCGCTACGCCACCGGGATCCGGAGCGTCGTCGCCATGACCTGGAATCGCGAGGTGGGAGCGCTCTACGCGCTCCAGCACGGCCGCGACGACTTCTACCGGTCGTGGTCGCGATTCTATTCCCGGTGGCAGAGCGCGGTCCTCCCTTCCGAGGAGTTCTTCAGGGTCGAAGAAGGCATGGACGGCGGGTGGCCTTACTACTACTACGACTGGATTCAGGAGAAGAAGCTCCTGAATCCCGAGTACGGAGGCGACGGGGTGAAGGAGGGCCGCGGCGACGAGCTTCCCCAGCCGATCGTCGGATTTCCCGGCCACTGGGCGCCCAACGACGTGCTGTTCTACGACGGGGACCAGTTCCCCGAGCGCTACCGGCACGGGGCCTTCATCGCGTTCCACGGATCGACCATCCGCGTGCCGTACTCGCAGTCCGGCTATTTCGTGGCCTTCGTGCCCTTCCGCGGGGGAGCGCCATCGGGCCCGTGGGAAGTCTTCGCCGACGGCTTCGCCGGCGTCGATCCGATCGTGAGCACGAGCGACGCCGCCGCGCGTCCCATGGGGCTGTCGCAGGGGCCGGATGGATCTCTTTACATCAGCGACAGCGTGAAGGGAAAGATCTGGCGGGTGACGTTCCAGAGCGATCGCGTCCGGTTCGGCGACGCCCACCTGAAGTCGATGGAAGCGCGGAAGACCAGCCAGGCCCACATCCGCCACCCCGACGAACGGAATGACGTGATTGGACGTGACGTGGTCGAGGCCGGTGCCAAACTGTACGATGCGTACTGCGTCGAGTGCCATCAGCCCGACGGCCGGGGAGACGGCTCGCGGTTTCCGCCCGTCGCCGCGACGGACTGGGTTTCCGGAGACCGGAGCCTGCTGGTTTCGATCGTCCTGAACGGCATGAAGGGTGAGATCCAGGTCGAAGGAAAGCCGTACGACGGCGCCATGCCGGGCCACGCCTTCCTGACGGACGACGAGGTGTCCCAGCTCGTGACGTTCCTTCGCCAGAGCTTCGGAAACCACGGAGATCCCGTCGGGCCCGCCGAGGTGGCGAGGATTCGCGCCAACCCGTGAGGGTCAGTTCGGACGGCGGGGGGGACTGGCCTCGTTCTGCTCCGTCCCGAGGACGCCGATGGTCGCGGCGGCGGCGCCGCTTCCCGCGAGGAGAAGGAGCAGGCCGTTCGGGAACCCGTCGTCTCCCGTCAGCATCGCGAGGCAGGCGCTGACCGAAGATTGACATCTCTCGGGGACGAACGCCGGCGCGTCGGAGTCGCGCCTCAGGCCCTCCGAGATCATCCAGGCCTTCTTCTGCGTCCGGTCGACGACGAAGCAGAGCTCGGCGATGTAGCTCAGCTCGACGTTCAGATCCAGGTGCTGGCGGATGGGATATTCGACCCCCTCGTGGAGGAGGGTGAAGTCGAAGGCCCCGATGGGGGACTCGCGGATGGTGTACTCGCCGTCCTTGTTGCTGAACTCGCTGGTGAAGCGGGTGTTGGTTGCAAGCTGACGGGCGACGACGGACACCTCGGGCAGATCCTCGAGGTACTCATCCGGATCGAGGAGCTCCTTCCCCGCATCCTTCGACTCTTTCTTTTTCTTCTCCAGCTCGGCGAGGTAATCCTTGTACTTCTGATGGTCGATCTCGTACACCCGTCCCACGATCAGCCCCTGGATGGCAACTGCCGGATCCGCTTGGGTTTGGGCCGCCAGGTTCATGGGGGTCAGGCAGAGGGCAAGACTCAGAAGGGAGCTGAAAGCGGACCGCACACCACGCGTCCAGAGACTCACGAACTCAATTCCCTCGCTTTCGCGCCATCAACGGACGGCTGCCTTCCGGGCAACCGCTAGAGCTCCTGGTTTTGGGGTATCGGAAGCTGACTAAATCTTAGTTTCAGACGCTACATCCCGTTTGTCAAGGTGTTGGGGGCAGCTGCGGGCGGGTGTCGGCGGAGGAGTCAGAGCCGGGACATCGGGACGAGCTCGATTCCGAGGCCAACGAGAGCCCGGGCGATCCGAGGGGAGGTCAGGGTCTCGAGCTCCCGGAAACGAGGCTCGACGTAGCCGCTCACCGTGGCGAGCGTTTCATCCTCCCGTGCGGGATGGCACATCAGCTCCGTCGTCCCGTCGGGAAGGGACTCGAGGATGGCAAGGAGCCGCTCCTCGCTCACGTCGTCCCCGAAGAAGTCGTCGACGAACCGGTCGCACGTCCGGATTCTCTCGATCCGAAGCCGCTCGCGGACCTCCCGGCCCTTGGAGCGCAGAGGAATTCCGAGTTGTCCCGCCTCCTCGATCGCGACGCGAAGGATTCCCGTGTGAAGGTGAACGTGGTGGTGGGAGTCGATGTGGGTGGGAGGTCGGCCGACCCCTTTCTCGAACGCCCGGAGCTGGGCGCGCAGCTCCTCCCGCACTTCGTCGGGGCGGGCGGGCTCGTGGACGCCCGAGCCCCGCTTCCTGAAGTCCCCATCTTCATCGAGGAGCCGTGAAACCGGCTCAGGCGGGCCGACGGGTCGTCCGAAGGTAAGGACGAAGTGGAGACCGGTCGCGAGCGAGGGGAGTCGTCGCGCCTCCTGCAAGGCGTAGTCAGAGGCGGGCGCGTTCACCATCATGGACGTCGAGGTCACGATCCCGAGCTCGTGCGCTTCCGCGATTCCGTCCACAACGCCAGGGCTCAGGCCGAAATCGTCGGCGGTGACCACCAGCCGCTTCATCGAGAGGATTGTAAGCTACTATCGTTTCCATGAAATCGCGCGTTTCCGCGATCGCGCTCGTTCTCGCGCTCGGGTGCGCCGGGACGAGAGCGCCCTCGAGGCCGGACGAAATGCCCTGGGCCAGAACGGTTCTTCCGACGCTGAGCCTGGAAGAGAAGATCGGGCAGCTCATCTACCCGCGGTCGAACGGAGCGTTCCTCAACGAGTCGGACCCACTCTTCCGCGACCTCCTCGACGCCGCCCGCGAAGGACGCATCGGAGGCGTCGTCTTTTTCAAAGGCGATCCGTTTGCGACCGCCGCTCTCGCGAACCGGCTTCAGGAGGAATCGAGACTTCCGCTTCTCATGGCATCCGACTATGAGTGGGGGACGGCGATGCGGGTCGAGGGTGCGACCCGATTCCCGCGGGCCATGGCGATGGGCGCGTTCGCGAACGAAGACGACGTCGAGCTTCAGGCCGAGATCACCGCCCGGGAGGCGAGGGCGATCGGAATCCACCTTCTCCTGAATCCCGTCCTCGACGTCAACACCAACCCCGAGAACGCGGTCATCGACACCCGCTCGTTCGGAGACTCGCCGGAGCGCGCGGGCGAGCTCGGCGCGGCCTACATCCGGCGCGCGCAGAGTCTCGGAGTCCTCGCGACGGCGAAGCACTTTCCCGGCCACGGAGCGACCGACGTCGACTCCCACCTCGCGCTACCCGTGCTCCGGCACGACCGGAAGCGCCTCGAGAGGGAGAGCCTCGCCCCGTTCCGGGCCGCGGTCGAGGCGCGAGTCGCCGCGGTCATGCCCGCGCATCTCGCCGTTCCCGCCCTCGATGGAAACGATGCCCGCCCCGCCACACTGTCTCCGGAGATTCTCGAAGGAGTCCTCCGGGGCGAATTTGGGTTTTCCGGCCTCATCGTGAGCGACGCCCTCGAAATGAGAGGGGCCCGCGAGGGCGCCTGGGATGGCGAGGCGGCGGTCGAAGCTCTGAAGGCTGGAGTCGATCTCCTGCTCGTTCCCCCGGACGCGCTCGTCACGCACCGCGCCGTTCTGCGTGCCGTCCGCCGCGGAGAGATTTCCGAGGAGCGCCTCGATCGCTCGGTCCTCCGCGTTCTCGAGGCCAAGGAGCGCCTCTCGCTCCACCGCCGGCGCACCGTCGATCTCGGGGATCTGCCCCGTCGGCTCGCGAGCCCCATTTCGCTCGCGCGCATCGAAGAGATGGCGGGGAAGGCCGTGACCCTCGTTCGCAACGCGGGGGATCTCCTCCCGTTTCCCAGCGAGGCTCCTCCGTCGATTCTGCTCATCGACTTCCTTCCGGATTCGGAGGGAGAGGTCGAGCCGGACCTGTTTTTCGAGGAGCTTCGACGCCGCTCCGCGAGCGTGCGAAGGATCGAGGTGACGCCGTCGACGGCGCCTCTCCTGGAGCAGGAGATCGCGACTGCGTCCGAGGATGTCACCCTGGTCGCGAGCTACGCCCGCAGCCGCTCCCATCTCGGCCGAGGCGAGATGGCCGAACGCCTCTCGGCCGCGCTGAAGGCGAGGCTCGAGAGCGGCCGGTCCGTCGTGCTCGCGAGCCTCGGCACTCCCTACGTCCTGACGTCGCTTCCGGAAGCAACCAGCCTCGTCGCGACGTACGACTTCGCTCCTGCCTCTCAGCGCGCGCTCGCCCGCGCCCTCTTCGGCGAGATCGGATTCGAGGGGAAGCTTCCCGTGACGTTGTCGGCGGAGTATCCTCGGGACCATGGGATCCCGCTCGAGCCGAGGCGCATGAAGCTCGAATGCTCACGGAAGCCGGACGAGGTCGGCTTCTCTCCGCAAGGCCTCGACCGCGTCGAGGAGGTGGTGGCGCGCGCGCTCGAAGGCGGCACCGCTCCCGGTGCCGTCGCTCTCGTGGCTCGCCGCGGGAAGATCGTCTTCGAGCGCGCGTTCGGGAAGATGACGTACGAGAAGGACGCCGCCCGGGTGAAGCCCGACACCATCTACGATCTCGCCTCGCTCACCAAGGTCGTCGTCACGACGACCCTCGCGATGATCCTCTACGAAAGGGAAGTCCTCGATCTGGAAAGCCCGGTCTCCCGGTACATTCCCGAGTTCGCCGGAGAAGACAAGGACCAGGTGCTCGTGAAGGACCTCCTCGCTCACTCGGGAGGCCTCCTCTGGTGGACGGACCTGTTCCGGAAGTTCGAGGGAAAGTCGCGGGAAGAGGCGAAGCGCGGATACCTCGCGTCGATCTACGAGATGCCGCTCGATTACCCGCCGCGCTCGAAAATGGTCTACTCGGACCTCGGCATCCTCCTTCTGGGGGAGATCCTGGAGCGGGTGACGGGACGAGATCTCGAGGAGCTCGCGAGGACGGAGGTCCTCGATCCGCTGGGAATGGACGACGCGATGTACCGCCCGCCGGATTCGCTTCGATCCCGAATCGCGCCGACGGAGGTCGATTCGTGGCGGGGCCGCCTGGCGCACGGCGAGGTCCACGACGAGAACGCGTTCGGTCTCGGAGGCGTCGCCCCGCACGCGGGGCTGTTCTCGACCGCGCGGGACCTGGGCGCTTTCGCGCAGATGATGCTGAACGGGGGCACGTACGGAGGGCGGCGCCTCCTCCGGCCGGAAACCATCGCCCTCTTCACGCGGAGGTCGAACCTCGTTTCGGGGTCGAGCCGCGCGCTCGGCTGGGACACTCCGTCGGCGCCCAGCTCCGCGGGCGCGCGCTTCTCCCCGTCTTCCTACGGGCACACCGGGTTCACCGGAACTTCGCTCTGGATCGATCCCGAGCGCGAGCTCTTCGCGATTCTGCTCACGAATCGCGTTCATCCCACGCGGGAGAACCCGAAGATCACAGAGCTCCGGCCGGCGCTCCACGATGCGGTGATCGACGCGCTCCGCAGTCAGTGACTGTTCTTGATCCCGAACGCCCGCGCCTCGAGGATGCGGCGAAGGTTTCCGAGGTTCGAGTCGTTGATGTCGATGAACTCGATGCCGTGAGGGACGCCCAGAGGCTCACTTCCGCCGCTCGCCTTGTGCACTTCGCGCCAGACGACGCGGGCCACGGCCTCCAGGATCTCGCCTCCGAAGAAGCTCATGCGGAACTGGTACGTTCTCCCGGGGCTCAGGCTGGTGTTGGTCATGATGCAGGCGCCCGCCTCGGAAATATCGCGAACGACCCCATAGGCAATCGGGAGGTTCTCCTCGAGAAGAGCCACGGTGACGGAGGAGGAAGGAACCAGGCGCCCAGTGCGCCGGGAGACATATTCGCGGTCCACGTGCTGCCTCGTGTCGCGGGTCTCTTCGTCCCGGCACCTGGTGAACGACGAACCGCTTCGCTTCGAAACCGTTATGAGAGACGGAACGGCTTGCTCAGCAGGCGTCAATGTAATGTAGGTCTGAAGGAAAATCAAACGGGAATTCCCGCCGTGCGGGCGCGGAGCCGAACCAGGGCGAGGAGGGTGTCGATCGTCGGGGTGGGGACGGAAGTGAGACGGCCGAGCTCGGAGACCGAGCCGACGAGGGCGTCGATCTCGAGCGGACGGCCCTTCTCGAGGTCCTGCAGCATCGACGTCTTGTGGGCGCCGACGTCGCCCGCCCAGCCGATGCGGGTATCGACGTCGACCGCGAAGTCGACTCCGAGCTGCCGGGCGACGCTCTCCGCCTCGAGCATCATCGTCCGGATGACTTCCCGCGTACCGGGATCCTGAGTCATCTCCTCGAGCGTCGCCCCCGTCACCGCGCTCACGGGATTGAACGAAACGTTCCCCCAGAGCTTGAGCCAGATGTCGTCGCGAATCCGCGTCCGGACCGGGGCCTTGAATCCCGCCCCGGTGAGGGCCTTCGCGAGCGCCGAAACGCGCTCGGACTTCGTGCCATCCAGCTCGCCGAGCATGAACCGCTTGCCGTCGAAGTGGCGCACGACGCCAGGCTCCACGATCTCGCACGAAGGATAGACGACGCACCCGATGGCGCGCTCCGGACCGATTCCGTCCCAGATCGTGCCCTCGGGGTCGGCGATGGGAAGCCTCTGGTTCTCCCACGGACCCGGGAGCTTGTAGAAGTACCACCAGAGGATTCCGTTCTGCGCGGTCACGACCGCCGTCTTCTCCCCGAGGAGCGGGCGCATCCGATCGACGACAGCGGGGACGGAGTGCGCCTTGAGGGTGAGGATGACGTAGTCCTGAGCCCCGAGCTCCGTCGCATCCTCGGTCGCGCGCACCCGCGCGAGCTTCTCTTCGCCCTCGATGAGGAGCTTGAGCCCGCGCTCGCGGATCGCCTGGAGGTGCGGTCCCCGGGCGACGACCGATACGTCCTCGCCCGCGAGGGCGAGCTCGCAGCCGAGGTAGCCGCCGATGGCGCCCGCCCCGTAGATCGTGATCTTCACGCGAGACCCAGCTTTTCCGCGAGGCCAATCCGCTGCAGCTTTCCCGTCGGCCCTTTGGGGATCTCGTCGAGGAACAGGACGCGCCGGGGCACCTTGAAGTCGGCGAGGCGCGTCGCCGCGTAGTCGCGGATCTCGCTCTCGCTCGCGGTCGTCCCCTCCTTCAGGATCAGGGCGCAGCCCACCTCCTCGCCGAGCTTCTGGTGGGGGATGGCGAAGGTCACCGCCTGGGCCACCGCCGGATGATCCAGAAGCACCTCGTCCACCTCTCGTGGAGAGATCTTCTCTCCCCCGCGGTTGATGATCTCCTTCAGGCGTCCGGTCAAGCAGAGATAGCCTTCTTCATCGAGGACGCCCTGGTCGCCCGTCCTGAACCAGCCGCTCGAGAACGCGGCTTCGTTCGCGCCGGGGTTGTTCTGGTAGCCCGGCGTGACGTTCGGTCCGCGGATCACGACTTCGCCCACGGAGCCGGACGGAAGCAGGTTCCCCGCCTCGTCCATGATCGCCACGTCCGGGCCGGCGGCGATGCCGACGGAGCCCGGTTTGCGCGCGCGGGGCGGAAGCGGGTTCGCCGCCATCTGGTGCGCCGCCTCCGTCATCCCGTAGGCTTCGATGACCGGCGCCCCGAACGTCTCCTCGAGAGCCTTCATGACCTGGGGAGGAAGCGATGCCGAGGACGATCGGAGGAAGCGGAGCGGGTTGCGCGCTATCGCGTCCCGGTTCCGGTCGGCGCGCGCGAGGATCGCCTGGTGCATCGTGGGGACGGCGGTGTACCAAGTGGGCCGCGTTTCGTCCATCCAGCCGAAGAACTTGAGCGCGTTGAATCCCGGAGTGCAGGAAACCGACCCCCCGGCGGCGAGAGAGGCGAGAACGGCGGCGATGAGACCGTGGATGTGAAATAGAGGCATCACGTTCAGGCAGCGATCGCCCGCGGTGAGGGACAGGCTCGAGGCGACGTGGACCGCCGAAGCACAGACGTTCTCCTGGGTGAGGGGCACCATCTTCGGACGCGAGGTCGTGCCCGACGTGTGGAGGACGAGAGCGACGTCCTCCGCGCGGGCAGGACTCGTCGCCTGCGCGGGCGATGTCGCTCCCCGGATCCGGAAGCGTCCCGCGGGCCCGCCTCGGTCTTCCTCGATCTCGGCGATCGCGACACCGAGCCGCTCCGCCACCTTCCTCGCGACGTCCCCGCTCTCACGGTCCACGAGGAGGAGCTTCGCTTTCAAATCCCCAAGGTAGAACTCGAACTCTTCTTCACGGTAGGCGGGGTTCAGAGGGGCGGCGGTGGCAGCAGTCGCGACCGAGACGAACGCGGAGGCCATCGCCGGGCCGTTCGGAAGCACGATGGCGACGGGATCGTTCCGGCCGATGCCGAGAGCGCTCAGCCGGGCAAGCGTCTCTCTGACGTGCGCGCTCAGCTCCCCGTAGGTGAGGGGCTCTCTTCCCGGAGCTTCGAGGGCGGGAGCGGACTCACCTCCCGAGAAGAGGAGCTCTTCGAGGGTCTTCGGACGTCTCACTGCGCGCTCTCAATGTATATCGATGCGCGCTCGAAGGCGAACGCGGAGCTGAGGTAAAATGGTTCGAGCGCGGAACCTGATGACTAACGATTGTCGCATAACAATTTAATCCCCGGCGCGAGAGGCGAGACAACATGACCACCGTGAGCGAGATCAAAGTGACCCGGACGAAGGCTTCGAAGCTCTCCGAGGTGACCTTCGACAACCTCCCCTTCGGGAAGGTGTTCAGCGACCATATGCTGGTCGCGGACTTCCGAAAGGGCGAGTGGCAGGGAGCGGAGATCCTTCCTTACGGGCTCCTCCAGCTCTCGCCCGCCACGACCACGCTCCACTACGGCCAATCCATATTCGAAGGGATGAAGGCGCACCGCAACGTCCGGGGGAATCCCGTTCTCTTCCGCGCGCGCGACAACTTCCTGCGCATGAACCGATCCGCGGAGAGAATGGTGATGCCCGCGATTCCCGAGAGTCTCTTTCTCGACGGGCTCCGGGAGCTCATCCGCGTCGACTCGGGCTGGATCCCGAAAAAGGAAGGGAGCGCCCTCTACCTCCGCCCGCTCCTCTTCGCGAACGACGATTTCATCGGCGTCCGCCCGTCCGACACCTACAAGTTCGTCATCTTCACCTGCCCCGTGGGTCCGTACTACAGCGAGCCGGTGAAGCTCTGGGTCACTCGCGATTACGTGCGCGCCTGCGCGGGGGGAACGGGAGAGGCGAAGACCGCGGGGAACTACGCCGCGAGCTACTACGCCGCGAGGCAAGCGCAGGACAAGGGATACCACAACGTCCTCTGGCTCGACGGCAAGGAGCACCGCTACGCCGAGGAATGCGGGACGATGAACATTTTCTTCGTCATCGACGGCGTTGCCGTGACCCCCGCGCTCTCGGGTACCATCCTCCGGGGCGTCACCCGGGACAGCACGATCACCTTGCTCCGCGAGATGAAGGTTCCCGTCGAGGAGCGCCGGATCTCGATCGAGGAGATCCGGGAGGCGAGCGCCAAGGGGAAGCTCCAGGAGGCGTTCGGCGCCGGCACCGCCGCCACCATCTCGCCCGTAATTCAGATCGGAAGCAATGAGGGCGTCGTGCGTCTGCCTCCCATCGAGGAGCGGAAGGTCGGTCCCGCGATCTTGAAACGACTCGACGACATCCGCCTCGGCCGCGTCGAGGATCCCTACGGCTGGATGGAAGAGGTGACGTAGACGTTCGGGCTGGCGCTGGCCCTCGCCGTCGCCGCGGGCGCGGTCTCGCAGGCGCGGGTGAAGCCGGGGCTCGATGTCCTCCGCGAGGAGGGGGCAGGGTTTCTCACGGGCCGCCGCGTCGGACTCATCAGCAATCCCACCGGCCGGACGATCGAAGGCGTCTCCACTCTCAGGGTCCTGCGGAACGAGCTCGGCCTCGACGTCCAGGCGCTCTTCGCGCCCGAGCACGGATTTCACGGGGGCGCGGCCGCCGGGGACGAGATCGATGAAGCACGGGACGACGAGACCGGGATTCCGATCCATAGCCTCTACGGGGAAACGCGGGCACCCACGCCCTCGATGCTCTCCGGGATCGACGTACTCGTCTTCGACATCCAGGACGCGGGCGTTCGCTTCTTCACCTACGCGAGCACCATGAAGCTCGCGATGGAGTCGTCGGCGCGGGCTGGAGTCGCCTTCGTGGTTCTCGATCGGCCGAACCCCCAGGGAGGGCTTCGCGTCGAAGGTCCGGTCCTCGAGCCGCCGTACGAGTCTTTCGTAGGCGCGGGCGCGTTCCCGCTCCTTCACGGCATGACGCTCGGGGAGCTCGCTCGATTCTTTCGAGCGGAGAGTCCCGAGCTCGCGAACCTCGACCTGCGGATTGTCGCGATGCGGGGCTGGGACCGCTCCATGCTCTGGGAGGACACCGGCCTTCCGTGGCAGCCGCCTTCCCCCAACCTCCGAACGGCCCGCTCCGCCCTCGCCTATCCGGCGTTCGGCCTCCTGGAGGGTGTCGAGCTCTCGGAGGGGCGAGGCACCGAGGATGCGTTCGAGAAGATGGGAGCTCCGTGGGTCGAGGAGGCCGCGCTCGCGGACGCGCTCAACGCCCTCGAGCTTCCCGGCGTCGAGTTCCTTCCCACCACGTTCACGCCTCAGCCTCTGCCGGCAACGCCCCGACCCAGGCTCCAGGGCGAGCTCTGCCGAGGCGTTGCGCTTCGCGTTCGCGACGTTCGAGCATTCGAGCCGGTCCCAACGGGGCTCGCGGTGATCGCGACGCTGAGATCTCTGTATCCGGGATCGTTTCGCTGGGTGAGGACCGACCGGGGGCACTGGATCGATCTCCTTCTGGGGACGGAGCGGCCGCGCCTCGCGCTCGACGAGGGCGTTCCCGTCCCGAGGATCCTGGAAGGGGAGCGGGCGGCCGTCGAAAGATTTCTCCGGGAGCGAAAACCGCACCTTCTGTACTGACGCACCGGTTTTGCTGCTGTATAATCGGTGACCATGATGAATTTCGACCGTGACTCTCGCTGCTCACCGGACGACGCCGGCGACATTGTTCTCCTCCAGGGTCGAGGCGCCTCGTACTGGCTCGCTCCTGAAGACGACGAAGAGGACGAGGACGACGAGGATTACGACTTCGATCTCGACGACGAAGAGGACGACGACGACGAAGAAGAAGAAGACGGAGACGAGGAAGAGGTTGACGACGAAGAAGAAGACGACGACGACGACGACGACGTTGAGGACGATGACTCGTGGGAAGATCCCGACGACGTGGATGACGATGACGACGAAGAGGACGACGATGATGACGACGACAGCGAGGAGGGCGACGTCGACTGGGACGGCGACGACGTTGTTTAGGTGAGCCTTCGGATTCCATCTTTCGAGAAAGACCTACCCACCTACCGACCCACCGATCCTCCCGAATCGATTCCCGTTCTCTCCCGCCGCTCCCCGATGCGCGTTCTCGTCCTCGAAGGGGGAGGGATGAGGGGCGTCTACTCCGCGGGAGTGCTCGAAGCGTTCAGCGAGACGCCCTCCCTGCATTTCGACCGCGTCGTCGCCTGCTCCGCGGGAGCGTGCGTCGCCGCCTCCTATCTCGCGGGCCAGCCGCGGCGAAACCGGCGGGTCTATCTCGACTATCTGGACGGCGCCAAGCTCGTGCGCTTCCGAAGGCTCCTCACGGGCGGAAGCGTCATGGACATCGACTACCTCGCGTTCGAGGTCACTCTCCGGCTCTGCCCCCTAGACATCGAAGCCCTGCGGCGGTCGCCGACGCTTCTCCATATCGGCGTCACCGACTGCGAGACCGGCGAGAGCCGGTACCTGACGAGTCGCGACGACGACATCGTTACCGCGATCCGCGCCACCTGCTCGCTCCCGTTCTTCTCCCGGCAGGAGGTCTCGTACCGGGGCCGCCGCTACGTCGACGGGGGAGTCGCCGATCCCGTCCCCGTCGAAGAGGCCATCGCCCTCGGGGCGACCGAGGTCGTCTTGGTGCTCACGAGCCCCATCGAAAAGCGCGGGCAGCGCTCCCCTCTCTCGGCCTTCGACCGGTTCTTCGCGTCGAGCCCGGCGATCCGGAAATCGCTCGCGGAGCGGCATCTCCGCTACCGCGAGGCGGCACAGCTCGTTGCGTCGCCTCCGAGCGGAGTTCGAATCTCGGTGGTGCGGCCGAGCCGTCCGCTTCCCGTCAAGAGGACGACGACGCGCCGCCGCCTTCTCGAGGAGGCGTGCGACCTCGGATACGAGGATGGCCGCGCCTTCGTTTCGGGACTCGAGCCTTGCTGAGAGAGCCGTTGGTCCACTTCCTTCTCCTTGGAGCCGCGCTCTTCCTCTTCGGCGAGGATTTCGCATCGGGGGTTCTCGACGTCGAGCCGGGCCGGTGGAGCGGACCCGTCGAGTCGAGCTATGGCCTTCATCTCGTCTGGGTGAGGGAGAGGGTCGAGGGAGCTCTTCCCCCGCTCGCCGACGTGCGCGACGCGGTCGAGCGCCACCTGCTGACGGCGCGTCGGAGGGCCGAGCTCGACCAGGCCTACGAACGGCTTCTCGCGAAATACACGGTCACGATCGAGGGAGAGGACCCGTGAAACGTCTGGTCCTCTTCGCTCTCGGCCTCGCCTTTGCTTCCTCGTCCTCGGCCCACGAGATCCGTCCGGGTTACCTCGAGCTCCGAGAATCGCGCGATGGAAGCTACGAGCTCCTGTGGAAGAAGCCGGCGGGAGGTGCGGTCGAGATCCAGATCGCCCCGGTCGTCCCCGAGGGATGCCCGCTCGAGACTCGGGACCGTCAGCAGATCACGGGGGGGGCGACCGTGGTTCGGGGGACTCTCCGGTGCGAGGGGGGAATCGGCGGAAAGACGCTTCGAATCGCCGGGCTCGAGGCGACCGCTACCGACGTCCTCGTTCGCATCCACCACGCGGATGGACGAGTGGAAAGCCACCTCCTTCGTCCTTCGAGCCCGCAGGCGACCCTGGGCGCCCTCACGACCCTGGGTGGCCGCGCGCTCGCCTATCTGCGGCTCGGAGTCGAGCACATCCTCCTCGGCGTCGATCACCTGCTCTTCGTCCTCGGGCTCCTCCTCATCGTCTCCAAGGGGTGGATGCTCGTGAAGACGGTCACTTCTTTCACCCTCGCCCACAGCATCACTCTCGCGATCGCGACTCTCGGATACGCTTCGGCGCCGCTCCCACCTCTGAACGCGGCCATCGCGCTCAGCATCCTGTTTCTCGGTCCCGAGATCGTGCGCGTGTGGCGAGGCGAGACGAGCTTCACCATCCGGCATCCGTGGATCGTGGCGTTCGCCTTCGGCCTCCTCCACGGATTCGGCTTCGCGAGCGGGCTCACCTCCATGGGCCTTCCGCCCGCGGAGATCCCGCTCGCTCTCCTCCTGTTCAACGTGGGCGTGGAGGTGGGGCAGATCGCGTTCGTCGTCCTGGTGCTCGCCCTCGAGCGCTCGTTCCGGACGCTCGAGATCCGCTGGCCCCGCTTCGCGACCGCACTCCCCGGCTACGTCGTGGGCTCGCTCGGCGCGTACTGGACCATCCAGCGGACTCTGCTTCTGTTTTCGTGAAGCCGCGGGGTCTTCACTCCCTGAATAGGCGGTCCGGGCGAAGATCCGCCACCCGTCTCGGGGCGGTAGCCTTCCCGGGCGGGATGTCGTAACATCCGTCCCCTCGAGCAAAGCGCGGGGGGAGGGTATCGGTCATGTCCAGGGTTGTCTTATCCGCAGGAGCAGCGCTCTTCGTTCTCTCGGCGTTCGCTTCCCCGGGTGCCGAGGAAGCGGTCAACGCGAAGGTCTGGGTGGGGCGCGCCGCCGAGTACGAGGAGTTCCTGAGGACCGCCGAGGTCGTGCGCATGGAGGAAAGCCCCGTGGGCGTGACCAAGCCCGTACGCTGTTATTTCGCTTCCGGTGGTCTCGTGGAAGGCATGATGTTGAAATCGATCAAGCCGGGGCGCCATGGGGGCTTCTGGGAGAGCTACAAGGCAGAGATGGCCGCATACGAGCTCGACAAGCTCCTCGAAATGAACATGATTCCTCCCACGGTGGAAAAGCGCGTCAAGAGCGACCTCGGTGCTGCCGTCATGTGGGTGGCGCCGGTCCAGAGCTTCAAGCAGATGGGCGGGCCTCCGACGCCGCCCCCGCAGCACACCGACTCCTGGAACCGGCAGATGGCGAAGGCCAAGATGTTCGATAACCTCATCAACAACAAAGACCCCAACCTCGGGAATTGGCTCGTGGACCCCGCGTGGAACCTGATCCTGATCGACCACACCCGGGCATTCGCCTCGGGGAAGGAGATGGTCCACAAGATGAACCGGATCGAGAAGGGCCTCTGGGAGAAGATGCTGGCTCTCGACGAAGCCACGTTGAAGCCCACCCTCGAGCCCTATCTCGACGGCGGCCAGATCAAGAACGTCCTCCAGCGGCGGGACACGATGAAGAAGGAAATCGAAAAGATGATCGCCGAGAGGGGAGAGGCGGACGTCTTTTTCCCCTGAGGGGCTCGATTCCGTAGAAAGCCATCGCGGAACGTGTTAGGCTCTCGGCCCCAATGGGCCGATTCACCGGGGTTCTGGGCCTCGCCACCATGCTGGCGCTGGCCTACGCGTTCTCGACCGATCGCCGGGCCATCAAGCTCAAGACCGTCCTCTGGGGCTTGGGGCTCCAGCTCGCCTTCGCTTTCTTCGTCCTGAGGTACGACTTCGGCCGCGCGCTCTTCGAAAGAGCGGGGGCGGCGGTCAACCGGCTCCTCGACTTCTCCTACGTCGGCTCGGAGTTCGTGATCGGAAAGATCGGCGCCAAAGGGTCGGAGCTCGGCTTCTCCTTCGCCTTTCAGGTCCTCCCCACCATCGTCTTCATCGCAGCGTTCTTCGCGCTCCTCTACCACATCGGGCTCATGCAGCTCATCATCCGGGGCGCCGCCTTCGTGATGTCGCGCTTCATGGGGGCGAGCGGGGCGGAGTCGCTCAACGTGGCCGCGAGCATCTTCATGGGCCAGACCGAGGCCCCCCTCACCATCCGGCCCTACCTTCCCCAGCTCACGCGCTCGGAGCTCATGACGGTCATGACGAGCGGGATGGCCCACGTCTCCGGCGGCATCATGGGCGCGTACATCGCGTACGGCATCGAGGCCAAGCACATCCTGACCGCGGTCATCATGACCGCCCCCGGGACCATCCTCATGGCGAAGATGCTCGTGCCCGAGACGGGAACGCCGCTCACCGCCGGCCGCACCGAGATGCCGAAGATGGAAAAGGAGCGGAACTTCCTCGCCGCCATCGCCCGCGGGACGACGGATGGGCTCCACCTGGCGCTCAACATCGCGGCGATGCTCATCGCGTTTCTGGCGCTCATCGCCCTCGCGAACGCGCTTCTCGGGGGAGCGCATGGCTTCCTCGCGGCCCGCGGCATTTCCTGGTTCCCCCAGAACCTGGAGACGATCTTCGGCGTCCTCCTCGCCCCCATCGCCTTCGTCATCGGTATCCCGTGGAACGATTGCCTCGCCGTCGGGAACCTGCTCGGGACCCGGATGGTCCTGAACGAGCTCGTCGCGTTCTCCGTCCTCGGCGCGCAGAAGGCCTCTCTCGATCCGCGTTCGTTCACCATCGCGACCTTCGCGCTCTGCGGGTTCGCGAACATGAGCTCGATCGGAATCCAGATCGGCGGTCTCGGGGCGCTCGCGCCGACGCAGCGCGACGAGCTCGCCTCTCTCGGTATCCGGGCGATGCTCGCGGGCACCATGGCCAACCTGATGTCCGCCTCCATCGTGAGCATGCTCCTGTGAGCGCCGAGCGCGCCGGCGGCGGCATCGCTGGCCACCCCCGCGGCCTCACGACGCTCTTCCTCACCGAGTTCTGGGAGCGCTTCAGCTACTACGGAATGCGGGCCATCCTGCTCCTGTTCATGGTCGCTTCACCCGAAGCGGGAGGGCTCGGGCTCGCAACCGACCGGGCGGCGTGGATCTACGGCCTCTACACGGGCTCCGTGTACCTCGCTACCATTCCCGGAGGGATCATCGCCGATCGCATTCTGGGCCTGAAGCGCGCCGTTCTCGCGGGAGGGATCCTCATCGCCCTCGGCCACTACAGCCTTGCGCTTCACAGCGTACAGGAGCTGTTCTTCGCCGGGCTCCTCCTCATCGTCCTCGGGACCGGTCTTCTGAAGGCGAACATCAGCGCCATCGTGGGAAAGCTCTACGGTCCCGACGACGAGCGGCGCGACGCCGGCTTTTCGATCTTCTACATGGGCATCAATCTGGGGGCGTTCGTAAGCCCCTTCATCTGCGGCTATCTCGGCCAAAAGGTCGGCTGGCACTGGGGCTTCGGCGCGGCCGGAGTTGGCATGACCCTCGGCCTCGTCCAGTACGTGCTCGGCGCGAAACGGCTCGAGAGCGCCGGAGTCGAGCGAGAGCCTTCGAAAGACGCGGGAAAGTCCTGGCTTCTCGTGAGCGCAGCGGTCATCGCGACCGGAGCGGCGCTCATTCTGTCCGGGCAGTACCGCGACTACCTGATCGCGGGCTCGGCGGCGGCGCTCTTCGCCTGGCTTCTGGCGAGGGGGACCGAGGATAGAGTCGAGCGCAAGAGAATCGCGGCCATCGCCCTCCTCTTCATCTTCGCCTCGCTGTTCTGGATGGGCTTCGAGCAGGCGGGCTCGAGCCTCACGCTCTTCGCCGATCGCCTCACCGACAATCAGCTCCTGGGTTGGTCGTTTCCCTCGAGCTGGTACCAGTCGGTGGAGCCGTTCTTCGTGATCACCCTGGCGCCGGCGTTCGCGTGGATGTGGACGCGCCTTCGTTCCAGGGCGCCCTCGAGCCCGGCGAAGTTCGCGATCGCTCTCTCACTCCTCAGCGTGAGTTTCTTCGTCATCGCGTACGCATCGAGGCTCTTCGACCAGCAGCAGCTCAAAGTGGGCCCGGGATGGCTCGTCGGCGTGTACCTCCTGCACGCCCTCGGGGAGCTCTCCCTCTCACCCATCGGGCTCAGCATGGTGTCGAAGCTCGCGCCCGCGAGAATCCTCGGATTCATCATGGGAATCTGGTTCCTGACCAATGCCGTCGGGAACTTCACCGCCGGCTCGGTCGCAGGTTTCTTCGACCGCCTGCCGCTCCCTCAGCTCTTCGGCGCGGTGGGTCTGGTCGCCCTCATCGCGACGGTTGTGCTCGTGGCCCTCACGAGGCCCATCCGTGGCTTGATGTCGGGCGTGCGTTAGCGGGCGTAGTTGTACCGGATCTGCTCCTCCAGGTTTTTCGCGCGGTCGTTCGCGACCGAGTGGCCTCCGAGGAAGAAGTTGAGGGCCTTCGGTAGCCCGCGGTGCTTCGCCGCGAACTTCTTCCAGAGCGAAGGGCCCTTCTCCACGTCGTAGCCGGCCTCGTACGCGTAGCGCAGCCCGACGCGATCCGCCTGGTCCTCGGCGGACCGGCCGTAGCCGTTCATCAAGGCAAGCGCGCTGGCGTAGACTCCGACCTTCGCTGCCACGCGGGCCGCGTCGCGGTCGATGGAATTCGCGGCGGCTTCGGCGCCATAGCCGAGGAGGCTGACGAGAAGCGACTTCTTGTACTGCCGGCGGGAGTGCTCGTGAGTCACGTGCGCGAGCTCGTGGCCGAGGACGATCGCGACCTCGTCGTCATCCAACGCGCGGAGGAGCCCGTCGAAAACGAAGATCGCTCCGTTGGGGGCGGCCATGGCGTTCCACTCGTCGTTGTCCACGACGTAGACGCGGAAGTCCTCGCGGCTTCGATAGGGCGGAGTGAGGCGGTCGACGATGTCCCGCACTCGTTCGACTTCGGGCCCGGACGTGAGGAGGCGTCCGTAATCGTTTGCCATGCGCCCGCGCTCGTCGTACTCGGCGATCCGTCCGCGGCGGCGATACTCCTCCTCCATCGCGTCGGCGCTCGCGCGAATGGCGCCCTCGGAGAAGGCGCTTCCGTTCGGCTTCGCCTCGATCTTGCGGCCGAGGACCGTTCCATCCGAAAGCCGCACGCCTTCGACCTTCACTTCGTAGCCGAGAGGGATTCCCTGGAAACGACGGGCACGGCTCTTTCCCTCGAAGCGCACGTCATCCGCGGGGACGACGCGCTGTCCCTCCACGATGAGGGCTCCGTCGGACCTCCACTCCGCGTATCCGGAAAGCTCGATCTCCTTGGCCCGGCTCCGGGGTTCGGCTACGGCCAGGGAGGAAAGCCCGAGAACTACCGGAAGGTAAGTGATTCGTCTCATGGCGCTCCCCCTTTCTTGGGGAACTCCAGGTGCAAACGGGATTCCAACTCGGGCAGGTGTCCCAAAAGGCTTTGGCTCAACGAGTTCCCGTCAGCCGAGGGAGCGGGACCACGTCGCCTTCCGAGGACACTTCCTGTTGAAAAGCGAGCCGAGCGCCGCTAGCATGAGCGTTTCTTGCCATGAAGAAGGCAATCTTCCTCGCGGGACTCGTCACCCTCGCGGGTCCCGGATGCCGACGCAGCGAGGCCCCCTCGTCGGAGGAGGAGCGCAATCGCGGGGGTGGGGCCCCGCGGCACTGAATGAAGCAGTCAGGGAATGTCGAGGGAAGCGGAGGCCGAGGTTCTCACCGTTTCGGGCCGAGAGGTCAGAGTCTCGAACCCCGGGAAAATCTACTTTCCCACGGCCGGCATCACCAAGCTCGAGCTCGTCCGCTATTACGTCCACGTCGGTGAAGGGGCCCTCCGCGGGATCTTCAACCGTCCCATCGTTCTCAAGCGGTACGTGCACGGGGCCGAGGGAGAGTTCTTCTTTCAGAAGCGCGCCCCCGAGAAGCGGCCGGAGTGGGTGAAGGCGGTGCGCCTCCAGTTCCCGTCGGGCAGGACCGCGGACGAGATCGTGGCGACGGAGGTCGCGCACATCGCGTGGATGGCGAACCTGGGCTGCATCGACCTCAACCCACACCCGGTTCGCGCCGACGACCTGGAGCATCCCGACGAGCTCAGGGTGGATCTCGACCCCGGGCCGGGAGTCGCCTTCGCAGCGGTGCGCGAAGCGGCCCTCGTCGTGCGCGAGGTCCTCGCGGAATTCGGTCTCGTCGGGTGGCCGAAGACCTCGGGCTCGCGGGGCATTCACGTGAACGTGCGAATCGTAAGGCGTTGGGGATTCGACGAGGTGCGCCGCGCCGCTCTCGCGCTCGCCCGGGAGGCGGAGCGGCGAGCTCCGGAGCTCATCACCAGCAAATGGTGGAAAGAAGAGCGACACGGGGTCTTCGTCGACTACAACCAGAACGCGAAGGACCGGACGGTGGCATCGGCTTACTCGGTGCGGCCGACGCCGGAGGCCCGGGTCTCGGCGCCGCTCACCTGGGAGGAAGTCCCCCGGTGCGAGCTCGTCGACTTCACCCTGAAGACGATGCCCGCCCGTTTCGCGGAGCTCGGAGATCTGGCGGCGGGGATGGAAGAAACTGCCGGTTCTCTCGATCCCCTCCTCGAGCTCTCGAAGCGCCACGAGGCGGAGGGCCTGGGCGACGCCCCCTGGCCCCCGCACTACCGGAAGCAACAAGGCGAGCCCCCTCGTGTTCAACCTTCGAAGAGGAGAACGATCCCTCTCGTGACCGTCGCCAAGGCGGCCAAGAAGGAAGACGCGCTCTCGGGCCTCGAGCGGTGGAAGGCGCGGCACCCGGAAACCGCTCCTTATATTAAGGAGGAGGACGTGCTTTTGGACGCGATGCGCGGGCGCTACACCACCTGGACCCGCATCCGCGTGAACCTCCGGAACGTTCCCCCGGAGAAGCGGCCTCCGGCGGAGCCCCCGGACCCGGATTACGACCCCTGGAGATCGTAAACTAGAATGAACCGTTGTGGATTTCGTAGCCGTGTTGAACCAGCTCGTTCCCTTCTTCCAGAAGCGGAAGATTCGCTACGCCGTGATCGGCGGTGTCGGTCTCGGCGGGTACGGAATGTCCCGGGCCACGGTCGATCTGGACTTCGTCGTAGACGGAGAGGCTCAGCCGGAGATCATTCGTTTCCTGGAGTCCCTCGGCTACCAAACGCTTCATCGCTCGACGGGATACTCGAATCACAAACATGCGGAGCCGGCAAAGGGAGGAATCGACGTGGTATACGTTCGGCAGCCTACCACCAACAGGATCTTCGACGATGCTCGCATCCTCGACGGTCCGGGAGGCATGAGGGTTCCCGTCCCCCGGCCGGAACATCTCGCCGCGATGAAGGTGGTCGCGATGAAGGACAATCCGGCGCGGACTCTTTTGGACATGGCCGACATCCAGTTTCTCGCGAGAGTTCCCGGCGTCGATCGCGAAGAGATTCGTTCTCAATTCGAGAAGCACGGACTTCTGGAGCGTTATCGTGAGCTCGAAGCCTCCTGACCCGGTCGATTTCGAGCGGGACGTCCCGACGACGGCGGAAGACGTCGCCGCGCTCTGGAAAATCCGCGAGAGCCAGAGGCTGTCGTTCTCCGACTACCTCCTTTTCCTCTCGCGGCTCGACATGCCGGACTCGCGTCTCCGAAAGACGTTCGAGGGGTGCGAGCCGTTCGAGCTCTGAGCGCGGCTACTCCGTCTCTCCGAATATCCGCGCGAGCTCGTAGGGTGGGGTCACGTCGAGCTGCGCGTAGGTGCAGTCGGCGGGCGGCTTGTCCGGACGCCAGTGCACGAAGTGGGCGGTGTGCCGGAACCTCGTCCCCTGCATGTGGTCGAACGCGACCTCGAGGGTGCGCTCGGGGCGGAGCGGCTCCCACTCGAGCGTCTTGTCCCGGCTCCAACGGCTCTTCCCGCCTGGCATGCGCTGATCGCGTTCCCAGTCCGACCACTTCTTCCATGGGTGATTCGCAAGCGCGTTCTCACGAAGGGGCGCGAGCTCGGAGACAAGCTCGCGCCTGCGCTTCTCGGTGAAGCTCGCCGCCACCCCCACGTGCTGGAGCCGCCGCTCCTCGTCGTAGAGACCGAGGAGGAGAGAGCCGACTGCGGTTCCCTTCCCGTTCTTGTGCCACCGGAACCCCGCGAGGACCACGTCGACGGTGCGCTGGTGCTTGACCTTGAGCATCACCCGCTTCCCCGGCTGGTAGGCTCCGTCGGGAGCCTTCGCCATGACGCCGTCGAGCCCCGCGCCTTCGAAGCGGTCGAACCAATCGGCGGCGACCGCGCGGTCGCGAGTGATGGGGGTCAGGTGAACGGGCGGTTTCGCGGACGAGAGCGCCTTCTCCAGACGCGCACGCCGCTCCGCGAACGGAAGGGAAGTGAGGTCCTCGTTACCCTCGCACAGCAGATCCCAGAGGACGATCGACCCCGGGATCTCGCTCGCGAGTTTCTTCACGCGGGAGGCGGCGGGATGGAGACGAAGTTGCAGAGCCTCGAACTCGAGCCCGGATTCTCCGGCGATCACCAGCTCACCGTCAACCACCGCGCGCTCGGGGAGAGCTTCGAGGAGCGGGGTCTCGAGCTCGGGAAAGTAGCGGTTCAACGGCTTGAGGTCGCGGCTCTGGAGGAGCCACTCCTTTCCGTCCCGGAAGACGAGGACCCGGAACCCGTCCCACTTCGGCTCGAAGATCCAGGAGCCCGTCTCGGGAAGGGTGTCGGTGAGCTTCGCGAGCATCGGCTCGAGCGGTGGTTGCACGGGCAGGTCCATAGCCCGGAATCTTAGCAGTGCTGGCTCTTAGCAGTGCTGGCTCTTAGCAGTGCTGGCTCTTAGCAGTGCTGGCTCTTAGCAGTGCTGGCTCGTTTCCCGGACTAGGTGGTAAAGTGGCGTGAAGTGAAATGAGAATCTCGGCGATTCTCTCGTTCGGGGTCGTCCTGCGGGCGGTGTCCCTCGGCGCCTCTTCGCTCGACACCGCAAAGGCCGTCGTCGAAGAAAGCTGCCAGCTCTGCCATAACGACGCCTCCATGGCCGGAAACCTTTCCCTCGACGCGTTCGACGTCGCGGCGCCCGAGAAGGCCCCGGAGCTCGCGGAGAAGATGGTGCGGAAGCTCCGGGCGGGCATGATGCCTCCCGCGGGTGTGACGCGGCCTGCTGAGGAGGATCTCGATGTGCTCGCGGCGCACCTTGAGAATCGCATCGACGCGCTCTGGGCGGCGAATCCCAACCCGGGCCGCCGCACGTTTCAGCGCCTGAACCGGGCGGAGTACGAGAGCGCGATCCAGGACCTCCTCGACCTCGACATCGAGGCGGGGGACTACCTTCCGCCGGACACCAAGAGCGCGAACTTCGACAACATCGCGGATGCGCAGATGCTTTCGGCGACGCTTCTCGAAGGCTACCTTCGGGGAGCGAGCGAGCTCTCCCGGCTCGCCGTCGGCGACCCGAACGCGAGCGCGCGGGAAGCTACCTATAAGGTGACGAGGTGGGTCTCGCAGACAGAGACCGTGGAAGGAGCTCCCTACGGAACGCGCGGCGGGATCTCCGTCGTTCACAACTTTCCGGCGGACGGCCACTACCTCTTCCGGGTCTCGTTCCATCATGAGACGACGGGCGCCCTTCACGGAAGCGCGCAGGCGACGCTCCATACCTCGGCCGATAACCCGGAGCAGATCGAGATCTCCGTGAACGGCGAGAGGGCCGCGCTTCTTCGCATCGATCGGTGGATGCACGTCTCCGACCCGAACGGGGTCAACTTGAGGACGGAGCCCATCTTCGTCCGGGCGGGCCCGCAGAGGATCTCCGCCGCGTTTCTCAGGATGTTCGAGGGCCCGGTCCAGGACCTCATCCGCCCGCACGACTGGTCCATCGCCAGCACCAGCATCGCCGACGCCTATGGGATGACGAGCCTTCCGCACCTTCGCGACCTCGCCATCACCGGTCCGTTCGATCCGACCGGTGTCTCGGAAACACCGAGCCGGGGGAAGATCTTCACCTGTCGTCCGGGTTCGCCCGCCGAGGAGGCCTCCTGCGCGGAAGCGATCGTCTCGCGCCTCGGCGCTGAGGCCTACCGAAGGCCCCTCGCTTCCCGCGATCTCGAGCCTCTGATGTCGCTCTACCGTGCCGGTGCTTCGGACGGCGGGTTCGAGGCCGGCATCCGAACGGCCCTCGAGGGCATTCTCGCAAGCCCTCATTTCGTCTTCCGTCTCGAGGAGCCGCCCGCGATGTCCCGCTCCGGCGCCTACGCCATCGACGACCTCGACCTGGCGTCGCGCCTGTCTTTCTTCCTCTGGGGCGCCGGCCCCGACGGGAGTCTGGTGAAGCTCGCGGGCGAAGGCCGTCTCTCGGATCCGCAAGTCCTCGAGAGCGAGGTGCGGAGGATGCTTCAGGACCCGCGCGCCGCAGCGCTCGCGACGCGATTCGCCGAGCAATGGCTGCGGCTCCCCGACCTCGAGCCGATGCATCCGGACGTGAGGATGTATCCCGACTTCCACGAGCAGCTCAAGAAATCGATGCGGCGCGAGACCGAGCTCTTCTTCGCGAACCTCGTGGGCGAAGACCGGAGCGCCCTCGAGCTCCTCACCGCCGACTACACGTTCGCCGATGAGCGTCTCGCGCGCCACTACCGGATCCCGGGAGTCGTCGGCTCCGACTTCCGCCGCGTGTCCTATCCCGATTCGACACGCCGCGGGATCCTGGGCCACGGCAGCATCCTGACGCTGACGTCGCACGCACACCGGACCTCTCCCGTACTCCGCGGAAAGTGGGTCATGGAGGTCCTCATGGGCACTCCGCCGCCGCCGCCCCCGCCCGACGTACCGGGGCTGGAAGAAACGGGAGAAGCGGAGGACGGGCGTCTTCTTTCCGTGCGGGAGCAGATGGAACGCCACCGCGCGAATCCCGCCTGCCAGTCGTGCCACGTCATGATCGATCCCATCGGCCTCGCCCTCGAGAACTTCGACGCCACGGGGGCGTGGCGGATCAGGGACAACGGCGTTCCCGTCGACACCTCGGGAGAGCTCTACGACGGAACGCCGCTCGCGAGCCCCGAGGATCTCCGGCAGGCGCTCATGAACCACCGGACGTCCTTCCTTCGGACGTTTGCGGAGAACCTCATGGCGTACGCTCTCGGCCGGAGAGTTGCGTATTACGACATGCCCGCGGTCCGGAAGATCGTGCGGGACGCGAAAGAAGTCGAATACCGGATGTCGGCGTTCGTTCTCGGAATCGCGAGGAGCCCCGCGTTCCGCATGAAGGCGGGAGCGGCCGCGGAAGAAACGGAAGTGTACGGAGGAAGCCGATGAACGTCCTGACAGGCAAGCACGTTTCCCGACGGAGGTTCCTTCGGGGAACGGGGGCGACGGTAGCGCTCCCGTTTCTCGAAGCGATGCTGCCCGCGCGGCGGGCCTTCTCGGCGAGCCCCGTCGCGGCCTCGCTCGAGAGGACGCGCCTCGTCGCCATCGAGATGGTCCACGGCGCCGCCGGGAGCACGAAGTGGGGCGCGACCCAGAACTTCTGGGCGCCGGCTCTCCCCGGTCGCGACTTCGACCTCGCCCCGACCGCGATGAGCTCCCTCGAGCCGTTTCGGAAGTACCTCACCATCGTGAGCGACACCGACGTCGAGAGCGCGGAAGCGGTAACGCCGCCCGAGATCGGAGGCGACCACTTCCGATCGAGCGCGGTGTTCCTGACCCAGGCGCATCCCCGGCAGACGGAGAGCTCCGACGTGTACGTGGGAACGTCGATGGATCAGATCTACGCGCAGCGCTTCGGGCAGGACACCCCCATTCCTTCGATCCAGCTCTCAATCGAGAACGTGGATCAGGGCGGGGGATGCGCCTATGGCTACTCCTGCGTGTACACCGACACCATCAGTTGGGCGGCGCCGACCGAGCCCCTCCCCATGATTCGCGACCCCCGCGCGGCGTTCGACCTGCTGTTCGGCGCCGGGGGAACGCCGGAAGAGCGGGCGTCCCGAAGGCGCGCTTCGAAGAGCGTCCTCGACTTCGTCCTCGGGGAGGTGGATCGGTTGAACCAGGAGCTCGATCCCGCGGACCGCCGACGGATGGACCAGTACCTCACGAACGTCCGTGAGATCGAGCGGCGGATCCAGAAGGTCGAGGAGAGAAACCTGAGCGGAGAGGGAAGAGAGCTTCCCGCGGCGCCCGCGGGCGTCCCGGACTCCTTCGACGAGCACGTCAAGCTGATGTTCGACCTCCAGGCGCTCGCCTTCGAGGGCGACATGACGCGCGTGTTCTCTTTCAAGATGGGGCGGGATGCGAGCGGCCGGGTGTACCCCGAAAGCGGGGGTCGACAAGCCCTTCCACCCCGCGTCCCACCACGGAGATAAGGAGAAGAACATCGAGGAGTTCTTCCGCATCAACCGCTACCACGTGGGCCTCGTTCCGTACTTCCTCTCGAAGCTCGCGAGCATTCAAGAGGGCGGCAAGTCGCTTCTCGAGAAGTCGATGGTGATCTACGGATCGCCGATGGGCGATCCGAACGTGCACAACCACAAGAGGTGTCCGCTCTTCATCGCCGGTGGGGCGAACGGAAAGCTTTCGGGTGGACTTCACCTGAGGGCGAAGCCGGGAACTCCCATGGCGAACGTGATGCTGAGCCTGATGCACGCGCTCGGGCTCGAGGACGTCTCGAGTTTAGGCAACAGCACGGAGCCGTTTTCTCTGTCGAGCTAGGGGCGGAGCCATGGAAAGAACATCTCTGTTGATAGCGGCGCTCCTCACCGCTGCCGCGCCCTCGGGCGACGGAATGACCGATCTTCACAAGGCAGCGAAAGCGGGTGATGTGGCGGGGGTGGAGCGCTTGATCGGTGAGGGCGCCAGCCTGGAAGCCGTGACCCGGATCGGCGCGCACACGCCACTCCACGTGGCGAGCGCTTGGGGGAGGGCGGAGGTCGTGGGGCGTCTTCTCGCCGCCGGAGCCAACGTGCACGCCGTGACCACGACGGGAGCGACGCCTCTTCATTTCGCCGCGGCTTCCGGAAGCGCCGAGGCGGTCGCGGCTCTCGTGTCGGCCGGCGCCGATGTCGATGCCCGGGAGCCGGTCTGGGGGCAGACGCCTCTCATGTTTGCGGCCGCCGCCGGACGAACGGAGGCGATCGACGTGCTGCTGGAGAAAGGCGCCAATCCCGCGCTCACCGCAAGGGTCGTGGACGTGGTCGCGCGGGACCAGGCCGACCGGATGGAGCGCCGGAAGCGCAACGAGCGCATTGCGGCCCTTCGCGATCCGGCGGCAGCGGAAAAGCAGAAGGAGAGAGAGGAAGCCGAAAAGCGCGGAAACGAGCCCGAGCCCTTGAACTACGCGGGCCAGGTCGGCTCGCAGGGAGGACTCACCCCCCTTCTCCTCGCGGCACGAGACGGGCACGTCGAGGCGGCGCTCGCTCTCCTCAAAGGGGGCGCCGACGTGAACCAGGTGAGCGACGGTACGAGGGTGAGCCCGATGCTCATCGCCACCATCAACGGCCAATTCGATCTCTCGATGCTCCTCTTCGAGAAGGGGGCGGACCCGAAGATCGCGAGCGCCGCCGGAGACACGCCCCTTCACGCCGCTCTCAACATGCACTGGGCGCCCAAGGCGCGGCACCCTCAACCCGTCGCCTACATGCAGCAGAAGACGACGTACCTCGAGATGATGGAACGGCTCCTGACAGCGGGAGTCGATCCGAACGCGCGTCTCGAGAACACGCTCTGGTACACGACCTACAACCGCGATCTTCTCGGGGTGGATCGAACGGGCGCGACGCCCTTCTGGCGAGCCGCCTATGCTCTCGACATCGAGGCGATGCGCCTCCTCCTGAAATACGGAGCGGACCCGAGTCTTCCGACGATCAAAGTCCCCGAGCGCGTCGACGAGGAAGCGGGAGGGGCAGGCGACGGGAAGGACCACTCGGGACTTCCCGAGGTCCCCTTCGGAGGCCCGGCCGTCTATCCCATCCACGCCGCCTCCGGCGTCGGCTACGGCCAGGGGTTCGCGGGAAACTCCCACCGGCACGTTCCCAACGGGTGGCTCCCGGCGGTGAAGTTCCTCGTGGAAGAGCTGGGAGCGGACGTGAACGCGCGCGACCACAACGGCTACACGCCGCTCCACCACGCGGCCGCCCGCGGGGACAACGAGCTCATCCGGTACCTGGTGTCGAAGGGGGCGGATGCGACCGCGGTCGCAAGAAGCGGCCAGACGACGGCCGACATGGCGAACGGGCCGGTGCAGAGAATTCAGCCGTTCCCGGAAACGGTGAAGCTCCTCGAGAGCCTGGGGTCGAAGAACAACCACCGCTGCATGAGCTGCTGATCTAACACTTTCCGTAGCGCGGCAGCTACTTCTTCTGCTTCTTGGGCTCGTTCGGATCGCTTCCATCGGCCGGAGCTCCCGTCCCGGACGATCCCATGAACAGCTTGCGGCCGTCGGGAAGAGTGAGGTCTCGACCGTTGCCCTTGAGCGAGCCGTCCTTGGCCTGGTAGCCATCGACGACGATCTTCGTTCCCGGGAGCAACGAATTCTTGGTGAAGCCTCGCCGGAAGAGCGTGTTGGGCGTGCCCCCTTCGATCATCCAGCTTTCGACGGCGCCATCCGGTTTCTCTACTTTGACGTGGACCCACGCGTGCGGGTTGATCCACTCCATCCGCGTGACCGTTCCTTCCAGATGGATCGGCCTCTCCGCGTCGAACTCGGCGGCGAACGCGTGATGGGCGGAAGCGGGCGCCGCCGTCGCCATCAGAAGCGCGAGCACCGCGGATGACTTCCCTCGCATTTCCGTAACCTCCTTCACCTGGACGTCTCCTGGGCGCGCGCTCCCTGGAGGAGGTTGAACATGCCGTAATTCCCCTCGTGGCAGGCATACTCGTACATCGGCTCGTCCGTCTTTCTCATGGGAATCGCCGCCGACCAGCTGCGGGCGAACGACGGATCGTCGATGGTGTACTCGTAGAGAAGCGTGTCGGGCGCGACGCGGGTGAAGCGCTCGACCAGATGCATCTCGGGACCCGACCCGCGGAAACTGGTCTTGTCCGTGAAATGGGTCGTGTCCACGACGAGGGTGTCACCTTCCCAGCGGCCGCGCGAGTCTCCCCGCCACTGCCGGATACTGGACGGGAGGTGCGCCCGGCCGTCCAGGGGAACGATCCGCGCGTCGTGAACCATCTCGATGAGGATCGCGATCGTGCCCGGCGCCTGGAACAGCTGGAAGTTGTTGTTGTAGACGCTCGGATTCAAGGGTGGCCCGGTGTTGAACCCGATGATGCATCTCTCCCAGGGGGTTCGATCCTCGGGCCCCTCGGCGGGGCGTTGAAGGGCCGCGGTCCTCGTGTCCGCGCGCTTCTGCGCCGCCGGCGTGAGGGCGGGAACTCTCCCCTCGGGCGGATCGACGATCAAAGACGTCCGCTTGTCTTCGGTCAGCTTCGTTCCGTAGTCCCACCAGAACTGATTGTAGGCGTTGCGGACGTCCTCGAAGGCGGTGAGGCCGTCCGACGTCCTGCGATCCTTGTCGAGCTCGCGCAGGGTCTCCTGTTCGTACTCGGCCGCCTCCTCATCGGTGAGCACCGGTTTTCCCTCGAGCTCGGTCGGCCGCTCGAGGGGGGTGAGCGTGCGGAAGTCCCAGAGACCGGAGAGGTCAGGATCGCCCCACGCCGTGCGGGGTGGGCTCCACAGATCCTCGTCGGCCTGCCCGCGCGCGACAGCCGGCGAAAGGCACAGAGCAGCGGTCGTGACAGCCGCGAGAAATCGAGGGGTCATTTCTCCTCCTTCGGCTTCTTTCGAAGATGCCCGTACATCAGCTCTTCGACGAACTCGACGCACTTGAACTCCAGGATCTGGACGTTCTTTTCGAGACGCCGATAGAGCGGCGTGCTGATTTTCCACGGCCGGGTGAACACGCTCGGGTCCTCGATGGTCGCCTCGTACAGCAGAGCGTCGGGGCTCAGAGGCGTGTAGCGCTCGACAACGTGAACGGCCTCGCTGTGAAAGTTCCCCGAGGAGTCGAACCAGGTGTCGGGCACCTGGCTCGTGACGTCCACGACGAGCGTGTCGCCTTCCCAGTGCCCGCGCGAGTGCCCCATCCACGTATCGAAGGGGCTTTCGAAGTCCGGCTTGTTCATGTAGACGACCCGGGTGGCGCTCGCGAACTCGTAGGCGATCAGGATGGACTCCGGAGTCTGGACGATCTGAAACGGAAAGGGCATGTACGTCGCGCGCGGGACACCGGGCATGAAGCACTTGACCGCCGGATCGAGGGTGAGCCAGCTCTCGCGGTTCTTGTTCCTCTGCTCCGCCGCCCAGGGCTGGTACGGGATCTCGCCGCCCTCCACGACACCCAACCCCGCGGGAATGGCTCCGAGGGCACCTAAGGCGACGATCGGCCCCGGCCGCGCCGCGTGGTCTTCGATGTCCCAATGTGCGGTACCGAGAGCCTGCCAGATTCCGTTGAGATCGGGCTTGCCGTCCGCCGTGCGCGGGGCCTGGTAGGAGGTTGGTCCGCTTTGACCCGGCGTCCCTGCGAGCGAGACGGCAGCGACCGGAACGGCCAGCGTGAGCGTAACCGCCGCGCCCATCCTCATCGACGTTCTCCTTTCGGAGCGAGAGAAGATAGCACGTCCTTTCGGTGAAGCCTACCTTCCCGGAGCCCCGATGGCGACGGGCCGCACCGGGGAGCCCGCGCTTCCCTTCTCCCGCAGGGGCAGGATCATCGTGCACGAGGTCCACACCCGGTCGCGGGCGAGCTCGTCGAGCTTCGCGTTCTCGACGAGATGAATTCCCATCTGCGTGAGCAGGTGGTGGTGCGATGCGAACGCGAGCTCGGGAGGCGTCCCCGTCGGGGGCCCGGCCTTGCCCGCGAGCTGGCCTTCGGCCATCGCATCGACGAACGGGGTGTCGAGCGCGACCGCGACGATACGTTTTTCCCCGAGGTACTTGACCGCGTCGTAGGATAGCCCGGGCGCCATCGAGTAGTAGACCTTGTCGGTATCGGGATCCGCCCAGCGGTCGCTCCAGCCGGTGTAGACGTACACGACGTCTCCGGGAAGGATGCCGCGCTTTTGAAGCCCCTGGGCCTCGATCATCTCGCCGATGTGCTGAGCGGTCACGAGCTCGCCCGCCTTCATCGCCTCTCCCTTGCCCACGTGCCGTTTGGCATCGAGGAGTACGGCCGTCGTGACGATGGGCGGGGCTTTCTCCATGCCGAGCCGGAGGAGAGGTGAGTCCGGAGTGGGCTTTACGTCTTTTTGCGTGAACCCTCCGTAGTAACGGGCGGAGTCCGCAGGAAGGGGAGACGTTCCATCCCAAGGACCCTGGAGGTAGCCGAAGTGTCCGAGAGCGTCCATCTGCGTCCCCTGCTGCGACGGGCTCGCGCCGTCGTTCACGACATCCATGTTGAAGACTTGGGACGAGCCCGGAAGACTTCCCGTGGGCAGGTACTTCGGGGCGTAGGGCCCGGCGAAGGGAGAGAGGGGCATGCTGCCTGAGCGCGGGTGGGAGATCTCGTACGCTTTCGCGTTCGGCTGCGAAAGGGCGGCGGCGCAGCGACCCCAGGTCTCGGGACCGATGGCGTTCGCCATGCCACGCTCGTCGCCCGCGGGCCACGGAGGGGCCGGCTGCGCGGTCGCCACCGCCGCGATGGTGAGGCCAATGAGACTGGCGAGCGAAGTGTGGAAGGTGCGGTTCATCGGCGTCCTCCTCTTGTGCTGCGTAACCTACCATGGCTGCGAGGGCCGGTCGACTGTGCTACTCTCACTCGCCCGTGAGCACGATTCCAGAGGACGAGGAAGAGGACTTCGCTCGCATGCTGGAGGAGTCCCTCCGGCTGAAGTCGTTCCGGGAGGGAGACGAAATCTCGGGCAAGATCGTGGCGATGGGCGCCGACGTCGCTTTCGTCGACGTCGGTGGGAAGGGAGAGGCCACGATCGACCTCGAGGAGCTGAAGGACGCGGAGGGGAAGCTCCAGGTCTCGGTCGGCGACACCGTGAAGGCCATCGTGGTGTCGACGGCCGGAGGGCTGAAGCTTTCCCACAAGCTCGCCCGGCACGCCGCGACCCGGGAGGCGCTCCGCGACGCCTACGAGTCGGGGCTTCCCGTCGAGGGCCGGGTCGAGGCGGCCATCAAGGGCGGATTCGAAGTTCGCTTCTCCGGGCAGCGCGCGTTCTGCCCCATCTCCCAGATCGCGGCGAGCTACACCGAGGACCCGGCGGTCCATGTAGGCAAGGTCTACCTCTTCCGCATCGTCGAGCACAAAGGGGACGGGAAGAACATCGTCGTCTCGAGACGGGTGCTTCTGGAGGAGGAGGACCACGCGCGGGCCGCGGAGATCAAGAAGCTCATCGTGCGCGACGCCGTCCTTCCGGGTCGCGTCGTGTCGGTGCGGGACTACGGCGCCTTCGTGGATCTGGGAGGCGGCGTTCAAGGCCTCCTCCACGTCTCCGAGATGGGCTGGTCCCGCGTGACGGATCCGTCAACGGTAGTTCAGCCCGGCGACGAGATCGTCGTCAAAGTCCTGGACGTGGACGAGGTGAAGGGGAAGATCTCGCTCGGCCTGAAGCAGCTTCAAGCGGATCCCTGGTCGACGGCGGCGCGCGAGCTCACGGTCGGCCAAGTGCTGGAAGGAACCGTCACCCGTGCCGCGGATTTCGGCGCCTTCATCGAGATCGTTCCGGGCATCGAAGCGCTCGCGCACGTTTCCACGTTTCCACCGACCGGGAAGGCCGATGGCTGGAAAGCCCTCGTGCCCGGAGGAAAGCGGCTCGCCGTCGAGATCCTGAACATCGACCTCGAACGGAGGCGCATCGGAGTCGCGGTCCTCGAGGAAGGCGCGGCGCGAGCCGAGAGCGCGCTCTCGATCAAGCCCGGCGCCCGGCTCAGGGGCAAGGTCGAGCGCCACGAGAGCTACGGTGTCTTCGTTTTCCTCAAGGCGGGAGCGACCGGTCTCATCCCTCTCGAAGAAACGGGCGCGGAGCGGGACGGCGACCTCCGGAAGCTCTTTCCCGTCGGAAGCGAAGTGGAGGTGATGGTCCTCGACGTCGATCCGGGCGGACGGAAGATTCGCCTGAGCCGCAAAGCCGTCCTGCAGGAGACGGAGAGAGCGGAGTCCCGCGACTACCAGTCCCGCCGGAGCGCGGCCGAGTCTTCGAGCGGGGGATTTGGCTCTCTCGCGGACTCTCTCCGAAAGGCGATGGAGAAGCGCGGTAGGTGAAGGGGAGGACAAGCCCGTTCGTGGGCGACGCAATTGTGAACCCCTGGCGTCGGGAGTGACGTCCGACCCGCTCGTCGGCGCCTATCCGGTGAAGACGCGGTGGTAGTCCTCCTACTTCTTGCGCGTCGAAAGGATCAGCGTTCGCCCAAACGTGGGGTCCGCGATCAATTGATCGAGCCGCGAAAGGCGCGTCTCTTCCTTCTTCGCGCTCAGGACCCACCAGGTCACGGTTCTCCGATATCCGGGGGGACGCTCCTGGAAAGCTTTCCACGCGGCGGGGTTCTTGCGAAGCCTCTTCTCGTACGCGGAAGGGAGCGTCTCCGGACGGTTCTCGTAAGAGTAGACGCCGGATCGGTTTTCCTTACGGGCTTCGAACGCCCGGAGGCCCGCGGCGCGCATCCGCCCCTCCGCGATGAGCTCCTTCGCGATCCGGATGTTGATGGCGCTCCAGACGCTCGAAGCCCTCCGTGGGGAGAAGCGGATGGTGTAGCTCGACTCGTCGACGGATTTGCGGATGCCATCGATCCAGCCGAACGCGAGCGCTTCCTGGACGGACTCGGGCCAGGTGATGCTCGGCTTGCCTCCCTTTTTGTGGAAGCCGACCCAGAGCTCCCTCGCCTTCCCGTGGTTTGCCTCGAGCCACTTCCGGAAATCCGCGGGGGTCTTGAAGAATCGGAGCCGCACGGCGGTTAAGGTAGCACGACGGCTCTCCCTTGACAGCCGTCGCCGGGGCTGGAACCGCTCCGATGGTCTCCCTGCGCACGGAGTAGTCCAACCTCTCGCACCTATAATAAGGAGGGGAGACACCGAGATTCCGGCTGGACCGCTATCCATTTTCTTCAACGGGAGGGAGATCCTCCTCGAGAATCCACCGTTTTACGCGGGCGCCGCTCTTCTCCTGGCGGCGGGTAAGTCAGAGAACCTTCCCCGGCCCGGAGAGCCTCCCTACCTCTTCTGCGGAAACGGCGCCTGCCGCGACTGCGCCCTCCACGTCGACGGCACCGACGACGTCACCTCGTGTCTCCATCCGCTTGCGCCCGGGATGTCGTTTCGTCCGGGCGAGGGAGCGGGGGAGGAGAACGCTCTCTCGAGAAGCCTCCAAGGCCTCGACCGAGGAGACGGTGAGCCTCTCGACGTGACTCTCCTGATCGTTGGCGCAGGACTCGCGGGGTCTGCCGCTTTCGAGTCGGCTCGCGAGCTCGGGGTCAATGCGGTCGTCGTCGATACGCGGAGCTGCCGGCCCGTTTCCGTACGCGAGGGGCGACTCGCGGTCGCGGAGGACGGCTTCGTTCGAGGAGTGGACGCGCGGGCGGTCATCCTTGCTACCGGAGCAGGCAAAACGAGCGAGCCTCAGCTCGCGATCGCGAAGGCGCTCGGCTGCCGAACAGCCTACGACCGGCTTCTCCGGCACGAACGGCTGGTACTCGAGTCCGGCGGGGAGACTTCCATTCGAGGCGTCTTCGCCGCCGGCGGCGCGAGCGAGAGGGACGCCGTCGAGTCCGGCCGGCGCGCTGGGGCGGCGGCTGCGGCACGCGTCGGGAAATCCTCTTGACCCAGCTCCTCTTGCTCCTCGCCGTCGTCATCTGGGGCGCGACGTTCGTCGCGTCGAAGTTCTGCCTTTCCGTGATGAGCCCGTTCCAGCTCGTCGCCTACCGGTTCCTCCTCGCGTCGCCGGCGCTGTTTCTCGTCGCGCGTCTTCGAGGGGTCTCGTTCCGGTTGGGGGAGCACAGGAGGATCTTGTTCCTCGCGTCGGCGCTTTTCTCCTTCCATTACCTGCTCCAGGCGTGGGCCCTCGAGTACACCACGGCGACGAACAGCGGGTGGCTCATCACCGCAAGCCCTCTCGCCATCGCTCTTCTGGCCGCGATCTTTCTCCGCGAGCCGGCGCCGCCGGCGGCCGGGATCCTCTTCGCGAGCCTCGGCATCGTGCTCCTCGTCTCGAAGGGAGACTTCTCGAACCTCCGGGCGCTTTCCTCGGTCGGAGACTTCATGGTTCTCGTGACGACCTTTACCTGGGCCGTCTTCACCATCATCACCCGCAATCCGAGCCGCGCTCTCGATCCCGTCGTCGTGACCTTCGTCATGACCGTTCCCCTCGCCGTTTCCGCGCTCGTTCTGCCTTTCGTCCTCGACCGGTGGACTCCGTGGCGCGATCTCGGCCTCGAAACGGGTGTCGCTCTCGGCTTCCTCGGCTTCGCGGGAGTCGCCCTCGCGCAGTGGCTGTGGCAACGGGGAGTGGCGAAGCTCGGAGCGGCTCAGGCCGGACTGTTCCTCTACCTCGAGCCTCTGGCGACGACCGCGCTCGCCGGGCCCTGGCTCGGCGAGCGGTTTGGACTCTGGACCGCGGTGGGAGGCGTCCTGGTGGTGCTCGGCGTATTTATCGCCCGGCGAACGTAGCACCCGGTGCTAGAGTGGAGTCCATCATGAGAACCCGAAGCACGGTCAAGATCGTGAGGGCCCAGGAGGCGACGGAGGGGGCCGGCGTCCGCATCCGCCGGAGCCTCGGGACCTACGCTTTCGACTACCACGATCCGTTTCTGCTCCTCGACGAGTTCAAGTCGGTGGAAGGCTCCGACTACATCGCGGGGTTTCCCGACCACCCCCATCGGGGATTCGAGACCGTCACCTACATGCTCGCGGGATCGATGCGCCACGAGGACCACAAGGGAAACCGCGGCGAGCTCGGTCCCGGGAGCGTGCAGTGGATGACGGCCGGCCGCGGGATCATTCATTCCGAGATGCCTCTCCAGAAGGACGGGCTCATGTGGGGCTTCCAGCTCTGGGTGAATCTCCCCGCACGCAGCAAAATGAATGCGCCCCGCTACCAGGACATCCCGGCCGCGGCCATTCCCGAGGTCACGACCGACGAGGGAGTCGTGATTCGCGTCATCGCCGGGGAGGCGCTAGGGACTCGTGGCCCCGTGGAAGGGATCGTCACTTCGCCTCTCTACCTCGACGTTCTCGTGCCCGCAGGGGGGAGTTATGTGCACCCCATCCCGCCCGATCACAACGCTCTCGTCTACGTCTTCGAGGGCGCGGGGGAGGTCGGAGGCGAGCGCGTGGAAGAGCGGGAGCTCGCCGTCATGTCACGAGACGGCGAGGAGTCGGTGCGCCTCACCGCTTCCGATGGCGCGATGCGGGCTCTCCTTCTCGCGGCGAAACCCCTCGAGGAGCCTCTCGCGCGCTACGGTCCTTTCGTCATGAACACCCGGGCGGAGGTCGAGAAGGCGTTCGAGGACTATCGGCGGGGCACGCTTCTCGACTGATGCGCCGACCGATCTGGGGGCAGCTCGAGACCGAGGCCCTTCATCCGAGAAGCGCCAATCTCGACCGCCTCTCCCCGCGTGCCCTCCTCGCGCTTCTCTCGGAGGAGGATCGCAAAGTCGTTGCGGCCGTCGAGGCCGAGGCCCCGCGCATCGCGAAAGCCGCTCTCGCCGTCTCCCGCGCGCTTGCCCGAGGTGGCCGCGTGTTCCTCGCGGGGGCGGGAACGAGCGGGCGCCTCGGAATCCTGGAAGCCGCGGAGTGTCCACCCACCTTCGGAACCGATCCGGATCGCATCGTCGGCCTCATGGCCGGCGGCAATGGCGCCGTGTTTCGAGCGGTCGAGGGCGCGGAAGATCGGGAGGCCGACGCGAAACGGTTTCTGCGCCGACTCCGCTCCAAGGATCTCGTCATCGGCATCTCCGCGTCGAGCGTCACCCCGTTCGTGAGAAGCGCTCTCTCGTTCGCGCGCGGGCGAGGTGCTCTGACCGTTCTCGTCACCTGCGCCCCCGCGCTCCCGGGTGTCCGCGGGCTAGCGGACGTCGTGGTCGCGCCGCGGGTCGGGGCGGAAGTGCTCGCGGGCTCGACCCGCATGAAGGCGGGGACGGCGACCAAGCTCGTTCTGAACCGGATGACGCTTCTCGCCATGACCCGGCTCAAGAGAATCCACGGCCCGTACATGGTCGCACTGCGGCCGGGCTCTGCGAAGCTCCGCGACCGCGCGCGGAGGATGGTCGAAAGCCTCACCTCGGTCGATTCCGGCACGGCGGCGCAGCTCCTCGACGCGGCGGGCGACGTGAAGACGGCCGTCGTGATGGGCGCACTCGGGCTCAGCGCGGCCGAGGCCCGCCGGCGGCTCGCGCGGACGAAGGGCGACCTTCGCGCGGCGCTCTCGCGTGCAGGTGCTCGAGAGCGATCGCGACGGCGCCGCGCGCGGGCTCGACGGTAAGCTCGACGACCGACGCCCAGGGGGCGACTTTCTTGATGAGGCCCTCGAAGTCCTGCCGCAGCACCGGCACCGCCTTCCAGAGGCCGCCGGAGAGCACGAGGCGGATGCTCTCTCCCGCGAGATCGAGCTTGCCGATGACCGACTCCACCGCCCGCACGAACTCGCGGGCGGCGTCGTCGATGATGCTCTGTGCCTCGCCGTCGCCGAGGTCGGCCGCCTGCTGCACGAGAGGGGCGAGCGCCGCGATCTCCTCTCTCGCGAGCTCCCGGTACACGCGATGTACGAGGGCCTCTTCGCCCTCGACCCCGAGCCGATCGAGAATTGGGCGCGTGAGCAGCGTCGCTCCCGACCGCCCGTCGTAGGCGCGCATGACCGCGCGAAGGGCCCGAAGCCCCATCCAGTAGCCGCTCCCTTCGTCGGCGAGAAGGGGACCCCACCCGCCCGCCCGCGCCTCCCGTCCCTTGCGATCGATTCCGTACGCGGCCGATCCCGTTCCTACGGTGAGCACGCAGCCGAACCGCTCGCCCGTTCCAGCGACGAGGGCGATGGCCGCGTCGTGAGTGACGAGACTCTCCCGCGCGATTCCGAGCCGTCCGAGGATCTTCTTCATCGCGAGAAAATCTCTCTCGCGGCCCGCTCCCGCCATTCCGACGCAGAGGGCATCGACGCTCCGACCCCTCTGCCCCTGGAGCACCTCGCGCGCGAGAGAGCCGAGAGCGAACTCCACCTCGTCTTCGCTGAAGAGCTGGAGGTTCACGCCGGCTCCCCGGGCTTTCGCGAGCACCGTGCCCTTTTCGTCGGCGAGAAGGCACTCGGTTTTCGTGGCCCCGGCGTCGATCCCGATAACTCGCATAGCGGCTGGATTAACAGTAGAGGCCCCCCCAAGTTCTGTCAAATCACATGGATGGAGGGGTGTCTTGACAGCTCGCAACCGCGTGCAGTAGATTACCTACCGGACGGTAAGTTCATTCGCGCGCTGGCCCAGGGCGGCCTCCAGACTGCCGAGGGAGAAACCATGAAGAAGTCATCGAATCGAGTCGTCATTTTCGACACCACGCTCCGGGACGGCGAGCAGTCGCCGGGCGCGAGCATGAACCTCGACGCGAAGCTCACGATGGCGAGGGCGCTCGCGACGCTCGGAGTGGACGTCCTCGAGGCCGGCTTTCCCATCGCCTCGAACGGAGACTTCGAGGCCGTGAGGGAAGTGGCGCGGCAGATCGAGGGCCCGGCGATCGCGGGCCTCGCCCGCGCCTCGCGGCTCGACATCGAGCGCGCGTGGGAAGCGCTGAAGGAGGCCCCGCGCCCCCGCATCCACGTTTTTCTCGCGACGAGCGCCATCCACCGCGAGCACAAGCTGAAGGCCGCGAAGGAGGAGATCGTGCGCCGCGCGGTCGAGGGAGTCGAGCTGGCCCGCGAGCTTTGTGACGACGTCGAGTTCTCTCCGGAGGACGCCTCGCGGACGGAGCTCGATTTCCTCGCGGAAGTCGTCGAGCGGGTCATCGCCGCGGGGGCTTCCACGGTGAACATCCCCGACACCGTCGGCTACGCGACTCCCGACGAGTTCGCGGAGCGCATCCGCTACCTCCGGGAGAACGTGCGGAACATCGACCGCGCGGTCATAAGCGTCCATTGCCACAACGACCTCGGTCTTGCCGTCGCGAACAGCCTCGCCGCCCTCGGCGCCGGGGCGCGGCAGGTCGAGTGCACCATCAACGGGATCGGCGAGCGCGCCGGCAACTGCTCGCTCGAGGAGATCGTGATGACACTCCGGACCCGCTCCGACTTCTACGACCTCGAGACAGGGATCGACACCCGGAAGATCCATCCGGCGAGCCGGCTCCTGTGTCAGGTCACCGGGCTCGTCGTGCAGCGCAACAAAGCTATCGTGGGCGCGAATGCCTTCGCCCACGAGGCGGGGATCCACCAGCACGGCGTCATCCAGAACCGGCTCACGTACGAGATCATGAAGCCCGAGGACGTCGGCCTCACCGACAACTCCCTGGTGCTGGGAAAGCACAGCGGAAGGCACGCTCTGCGCAAGCGACTCCACGAGCTCGGCTACGACCTCACTCCCGAGGAGCTCGAGAAGGCGTTCGTTCGATTCAAGGAGATGGCCGACGCCAAGAAGGAGATTCTGGACGACGACCTCGAGATCTTGATGAAGGGAACCAGGCTCGAGCACTCCGATGCCTGGGAGCTCGTCGACTTTCATCTGAGCTCGGGGAGCGGAGCGGCGTCGACGGCGACGGTGAGCCTTGGGCACCGCACGGGGCGGATGGTGAAAGAAGCGGCCGTGGGAGAGGGGCCGGTCGAGGCGATCTTCCGCGCGATCGGACGGGCGAGCGATACCGCGCTCGAGCTCACCGACTTCCAGGTGAAGGGCCTCACCTCCGGCTTGAATGGAGTCGGCGAGGTCACGGTCGAAGTCGAGGACCTCGGCCAGCGCCACCGCGGCCGCGCCACCGGAAGCGACATCATGCAGGCGAGCGCCCAGGCGTACCTGCGGGTCGTGAACCGGGTGGTGGCGATGCGCGAGTCGCACAAGGAGCTCGTGGACGTATTCGGGCAGTGACCGAAGGCACTCCCATCAATGCCGTGGGGCCCCACCCCCACGGCTCTCGCTCCGCTCGCGCTCCGCTCGGGTTGAGGACTCCACTCACTCTTTTCGAGAAGCTCTGGCGGCGGCACCTCGTCGTCCCCGGGACGGACGAGCACCCGCCGGTTGTCTACATCGACCTCCATCTGATCCACGAGGTCACCTCTCCTCAGGCGTTCTCGGAGCTCGAGGCTCGCGGTCTTCCGGTCCGGAGGCCCGAACGGACCGCCGCCACCATGGATCATTCGACCCCGACCGTTCTCGACGAGAAGGGGCGGCCGCGCTTCTTCAACCGCGAGACGGAAGATCAGGTCTCGACCCTGAGGCGCAACTGCGAGAAGTTCGGAATCCCCCTCTACGCCCTCGGCGACGCGCGCCAGGGCATCGTCCACGTGATCGGACCCGAGCTCGGCCTCACCCGGCCCGGGATGACGATCGTCTGCGGGGACAGCCACACCTCGACCCACGGCGCTTTCGGCGCCTGGGCCTTCGGCATCGGCACGACGGAAGTGGGGCACGTGCTCGCGACCCAGTGCCTTCTCCAGTCGAAGCCCAAGACGTTCGAGGTGCGGGTCGACGGCAAGCTCGGTCCGGGGGTGACGGCGAAGGACCTGATCCTTGCGATCATCCGGAAGATCGGAGTGGACGGCGGCGTCGGCCACGTGATCGAGTACACGGGGTCGGCCATCGAAACTCTCTCGATGGAAGAGCGGATGACGGTCGCCAACATGTCGATCGAAGGAGGCGCGCGGGCGGGGCTCATCGCTCCCGACGAGACGACGTTCCAGTATCTCGAGGGGCGGCCGCACTCCCCTCAGGGAGAGGACTGGGACAACGCGGTCTCCGACTGGAAGAGCCTTCCCACGGACCCTGGCGCCTCGTTCGACCGCACGGCCTCTCTCGACGCCTCGACGTTCGAGCCGATGATTACCTACGGGACCAACCCCGGGATGTCGGTCGGAATCGGAGAAGCGATTCCGGCGAACGCGAACGAGAAGGCCCTGCGGTACATGGGGGTGAACGCGGGCGAGAGGCTTCTGGGAAAGCCCGTCGACGTGGTGTTCATCGGAAGCTGCACGAACTCGCGGATGTCGGATCTGAGGCTCGCCGCCTCGGTGATGAAGGGGAGAAGGGTCGCGAAAGGCGTCCGCGCGCTCGTGGTGCCGGGATCGCAGGAAGTGAAGCGGCTCGCTTCGGCCGAGGGGCTCGACCGGATCTTCCTCGAGGCCGGGGCCGAGTGGCGCGAGCCGGGCTGCTCGATGTGCATCGCGATGAACGGCGACCAGCTCTCGCCGGGCGAGCTCGCGATATCGACCAGCAACCGGAACTTCGAGGGACGGCAGGGAAAGGGCGGGCGGACGATCTTAGCGAGCCCGCTCACGGCGGCGGCGGCGGCCGTGACGGGGAAGATCACTGACGCGCGGACCTTGCTGGAGTAACCGCATGAAGCCGATCCGAACGGTAACGTCGAAGACGGTCGTACTCCCCGTCGATAACGTGGACACGGACCAGATTATCCCCGCGCGCTTTCTCACCATCACGACCAAGGAAGGCCTCGGCGAAAACCTCTTCGCCGACTGGAGACGCGCTCCGGATTTCGTGCTGAATCGCGCGGAGGCGAAAGGGGCGCAGGTCCTGGTGGCCGGGGAGAACTTCGGCTGCGGCTCCTCCCGCGAGCACGCTCCCTGGGCGCTCGTCGGGTTCGGGTTCCGCGCGGTCGTGAGCCGATCCATCGCCGACATCTTCAAGGGGAACGCGGTGAAGAACGGCCTCGTCCCCGTCGAAGTTCCGGACGACGTCCACCGCGCGCTCCTGGACCATCCGGGCTGGGTCGTCACCGTCGATCTCGAAAAGAAGGTCCTCGTTCTCCCCGATGGACGCGAGGTCGGCTTTCCCATCGACGGCTTCGCCCGCCACTGCCTTCTTCACGGGATCGACCCCCTCGATTTCCTCCGGGAGCAGGAGGAGAAGATCCGGGCTTACGAAGCGTCGGCATGACGCGAAGCTGCTCGCCAGGCCCATAGCGTCTCGAGCTCTCGCCGCCTCGCCGGATGGATATATCGTTTGTACGTCGGAAAGTCGCGCCAGACCGTTTTACCCAGGGTCTTCTCGGCCGCGCAAAGGCCATAGACCTCGACGAGACGGCCGACTGCTCTGGGATCGGAAGAAATTAACGCCACTGCGCTCTTGTCGAGTGTACTTGACAAGGCGTCCTCTTGACTGCCGGTTTTTCAGCCGGTATGGTCCCGCACCAGGATGATGGGAAGCAATCGCAATCGGTGCGCCTGGGCCGGGAGCAGCGACGATCTCTACATCGACTACCACGACCGGGAGTGGGGCGTTCCCGTCCACGACGATCGCACGCACTTCGAGTTCCTGATCCTCGAGGGGGCGCAGGCGGGGCTCTCCTGGGCCACCATCCTGAAAAAGCGCGAGAACTACCGGAAGGCGTTCGCGGGTTTCGACCCTGATAAGGTGGCGCGATTCTCCGACAAGAAGATCGCGAAGCTCCTCGAGGACCCGGGCATCGTTCGCAACCGGCTCAAGGTGCAGGCGGCCGTCTCGAACGCCCGCGCGTTCCTCGACATCCAGAAGGAGTTCGGAAGCTTCGACGATTACGTCTGGCCCTTTGTCGGAGGGAGACCCATCGTCAATCGCCGGAAGAGCATCAAGGACGTCCCGGCGACGAGCTCGGAGTCGGACGCCCTGAGCCGGGACCTGAAGAAGCGCGGCTTCCGGTTCGTGGGAAGCACCATCCTCTACGCCCACATGCAGGCCGTCGGAATGGTGAACGATCATGAAGTGAGCTGTTTTCGCTACGAGCCCTGCGCGCGCATGAGGTAGTCATGACATCTCTCTGCCTTCTATTCACGCTCCTCCTCGCCGAGCCCTCCGATCCGCGGCAGGTTCTCCGCGAGAACCTCGAGAAGGAGGTCCGCGAGATCGCCTCCCGGGTCGACGGCGTTCTCGGAGTCACGATCCTCGACCCCGCGACGGGCGACCGGTTCTCGATCCACGGCGACGTGGTGTTCACGCAGGCGAGCGCCATCAAGCTTCCGATTCTCGTCGAGCTCATGCGGCAGGTCGATGCGGGAGAGCAGGACCTCGACGCGCTCGTCACTCTCGCGGCTTCCGACGTCGTGCCCGGAAGCGGTGTCCTGCAGCAGTTGACGCCGGGGAAAGTGAGTCTCAGCCTGCGCGACGTCGCGACCTTGATGGTCACGGTGAGCGACAACACCGCGACCAACATGATCATCGACCGGGTTTCGATGGCGAAGGTGAACCAGGAGATGGCCCGCCTCGGGCTAAAGGCGACGAAGCTCCAGAGGAAGATGCAGGACCGCACGGCGTGGGAGGAGAACCGCGAGAATCTGTCCACGCCCAACGAACAGGCCGGGCTTCTCGAGCTCCTCTACACAGGCGAGATCCTCACCGCGACGAGCCGCGAGGAGATCGATCGGATTCTCTCCATCCCGAAGCCCGGGCAGATCCGGACTCTTCTTCCCGAAGGGACGAAAGTCGCCCACAAGACGGGAACTCTCTTGGGTGTGGTCGTCGACGTGGGCATCATCTACCTCGCCGACAGGCCGTTCATCGTCTCGGCGATGGGGAACTGGCTCGCGGACGCGGACGAAGCCGAGCGCGCGATTTCCGAGATCGCGTTAGCCGCGTATCGCTACTTCGACCGCATCGCCCATTCGAACGAGTACGGCCACAAGAAAAACTAGACCGTCGCTCTCCGGATCCGGTGCTTGAGCTTCTTGATGTTGTGCCGCAAGCGCTTGAGCTCGGACGCTTGATGGGCTGCGAGCACGGCCACTTTCTTATTCTTGAGAGCGCGGATCTGGGCCTTGATCTTGCTCTTGTCGAGCCCCACGACCTTATGGTGCGCGTGGGCGTCGATGCCGAGGGCGGTGCAGAGCGCAAGGAGGACCTGCTCCTTGTGCATCTGGGTGTGTCCCTTCACGGCTTCGTGCTCGACGCCGGCGGCGATCTCGCGGAGCTCGGCAACCGTCTTCTTGCTCAGCTCTTCATAGGTATATGCCATGGCGCTAATGTATCACGGGCCGAGAGCGGGATGCTCCGCGTAGACCATCGTCGACGCCTCCCGGAAGAAGCCGAGCTCGCGCAGGAGATCGAAGCAGGGGCTTTCGGCCGGTGGCCGATCGTCGATTGAGGCGACGCGAAGCCGGTGGGGTCGCCGCCGCGGGAGACGGAGGAGCGACTCGAGAGCCGCCCGGGCGACGTCCCGGTCCGAGAACGGGGGAAACGTGAGAAGCGTGCGCCCCCCCTTCTCCATGTAGAGGGCGAGCTCCCCTCGATGGAGGACGACCCAGGATGCGGGGACGCGCCGGGGGCGGCTACAAGTTCCCGTCTCGGGCCAGGGGAGGATCGCACCGTAGGGATTCGCGGGATCGACGGCGAGAAGAGCGCGGGTTTCGGGGTCCCGCGGTTCCCGGCATGCCCGCAGTCTCTCGACCGCGCCCGCGAGGGCGAACTGCGATCCCGCGAGTCCCTCGACGAAGTGACCGCGGCGCAGGCGCCCGCGCTCTTCCATCTCCCGGAGCACCGGATAGATCGAGGCGTAGCCTCCTGGGATCTCCTCGACCTGCGCTGTCGCGCGGCTCACGAGCCCGTAGCGTTCGAGAAGAATCGTCACCCGGGCGTGAGCGCGGGCCGTATCCGAGATCGAGGGGTCGAGGAGACCTTCCACGAGCGACCAGCGCCCCCCGGCATACTTCGGGACGGACGGGCGCCGGCCTCGCCTTGTCCTCGATTTCCCCAGGTTTCGGAGAGGGGAGAACGTGTCGTTCGTGATGCGTCCCTCCCACATCAAAGAACGGAGAGCCTCCTCGAGCGCCGAGAGCGAGAGGCCGTCTCCTCGGGGAGCAAGCTCGATCTCGAAGCTCGCTCCGCGCCTCGCGAGAAGCTCCAGGATCCGCGCTTCGAGCTCCGATCGAGGCTCGGACGGCAGGGGCGGAGCGAGAAGGAGAGGCGCGCGCTCGCGCCGATAGAAGACGACGCGCCCGTCTCGATTCCCGAGAGGGCCTCTTCCCACCCAAACGATCGCGCCCGATGCCGAGAGCATGTCGAGCATCTCCACGCGGAAATCCTCGACCCGCCCGGGAAGGATGGTCTCGACGAGAGAGGACCACGGAAGCGGAAGCCCCTCGAGCTGCGTCAAAACTTCTTCGAGCCGTTTGAGACCGCGTCCGCGCTCGTTCATCCCCTGCCAGGCAGGAAGGAACCGGCCGAGAACCGCGGGCTCGACGGGCGCCGCCTGCTTTCGAAACTTCTCGAGGCTGCGGCGTTTGAGACGCCGCAGGACTTCGGGATCGCACCATTCGCTGGTTTCGCCCGAAGGCCGAATCGCCCCACGGAGGAGCCGTCCATCGCTTTCGAGCCTCTCCAGAATCGGCGCGACCGTAGCGAGGGGAAGGCCGAATCGAGCGGTGGCATCTTTTGTGAGAAACGGTCCGTGACTCCGGGCGTAGCGCAAGAGGAGATCCTCGAGCCCTTCGAAGTCCCGATAGCGCGGGGTATCGGAAACCGCGACGTATCGGTCCTCTCCGGCCACCACGACCCGGGCAACGCGCTTCTCCTCCGAAAGCTTCGCGATCCACGGAGCGGGGTTCTCGGTCGCGCGCTTTTCGACCTCCGCCGCCGAGAGATCGCCGACGCGCCTCAAGAGGTCCTCGACTTCGTCCGCATTTCTCGCCTGCCATCCGGAAGCGAGCCCGGAAATCTCCGCCTCGACCTCCGCGACCGCGTCCGCATCGAGGACCTCGCGAAGCTCCGACTCCCCGAGAATCTCTCGGAGAAGGCCGCGGTCGAGGGAGAGCGCCTGGGCCCGCCTCTCCGCCGCGGGGGCATCCTGCTCGTAGAGGTAGCTCGCGATGTAGGCAAACGCGAGGGAGCGGGCGAAGGGAGAGGGCGAAGAAGTCTCGGCCTCGCTCACCTGGATTTCACCGCGCTCGATCCCCGTGAGGATCTCCCGCAACGCGGGAAGATCGAACACGTCCTTCAGGCAGTGCCGATAGGCTTCGAGGACGATGGGAAACGAGGGGTAGCGGCGGACGGCGGCCAGGAGGTTCTTGGCGCGGAGGCGCTGCTGCCAGAGGGGAGACCGGCGCTCGGGGCTTCTCCTCGGGAGGAGGAGCGCCCGTGCCGCGCTCTCGCGGAAGACGCTCGCGAACAGGGCCGAGCCCGAGAGCTCCTCGACGATGCGGTCCTCGACCTCTTCGGCCGCGGGAATCAGATCGGAGGCGCCGGGAAGAGAGTCGGCATCGGCGAAACGCAGCATGATGCCGTCGTCAGTATAGCTGGTCTCGACGTCGAAGCCGGCGCGCGCGCTCAGGACGTTCTGAACCGCGAGCGCCCACGGCGCGTGCACGCGGGCCCCGAAGGGGCTCAGGATGGCGATGCGCCAGTCGCCGAGCTCGTCGCGAAACCTCTCGATGACGATGTTTCGATCGGTCGGAATCGAGCCTTCCTGCTCTTTCTGCTCCTCGAGGTAGGAAAGAAGGTGCGAAGCGGAGTCCGGATCGAGTCGGCTTCGCCCGGTGAGGCGCGCGAGCGCATCCTCGCGGCCCATCTCGGAAACCTCCCGCGTGAAGCGGCCGAGGGCGCGTCCGAGCTCGAGGGGCCTTCCCGGCCCGTCGCCGCGCCAGAACGGCGTCTTCCCAGGCTCGCCCGGCGCGGGAGAGACGACGACACGGTCGCGGGTGATGGCCTCGATCCTCCACGTCGAGGCCCCGAGGGTGAACGTCTCGCCCCTTCGGACCTCGTAGACCATTTCCTCGTCGAGCTCTCCGATGCGCGGCCCGCCCTCCCCGAGGTGCACGGCGTAGAGGCCGCGGTCGGGAATGGTTCCCGCGTTCAGGAGGGACATCATCTTCGCCCCCGCGCGCGCGGAGAGAACGTCGCGCGCGCGATCCCAGGCGAGCCGCGGCCTCAGGTCGGCAAGGTCCGCGTCCGCGTAGTGGCCCGAGAGCATCTCGATGACGGAGAGGAGGACCTCACGCGTGAGCTCGCGGTAGGAAAAGGCGCGCCGCGCGAGGGTGTGGATCTCGTCCACCCTCCGCGGCCCGCCGGCGCAGAGGGCGACCACCTGCTGCGCGAGAACGTCGAGGGGGCATCCGGGAACGCGCACCGCCTCGATCTCGCCCGCGAGCATGCGCTCGGCGACGACGGCGCACTCCAGGAGGTCGCCCTTGAACTTGGGAAACAGGACTCCCCTGCTCCTCTCGCCCACGGAGTGTCCCGAGCGGCCGACCCGCTGGAGCCCGCGGGCGACGGAGCCCGGCGACTCCACGAGGATTGCGAGGTCGATCGCCCCCATGTCGATCCCGAGCTCGAGGGAGCTGGTGGCCACGATGGCCTTGAGCTCGCCGCGCTTCAGGGCCTCTTCGATCTCGCTCCGCTTCTGGTGGGAGAGGCTTCCATGGTGAGCGCGAACGAGAGGTGCCTCCGCGAGCTCGTTCAGTCGCTGCGCCGTCTTCTCGGCGAGAGACCGGCTGTTGACGAAGACGATCGTCGAGCGGTGCTTGCGTACGAGATCGAGGATCTCAGGGTAGGCCCGGGTCCAGAGCGTCCCGGGCTCGTGGGCCAGCTCGGGCGCGGGCACCCGAATCGAGAGCTCGACGTTGGCGGGAGCGCTCGCATCCACGATGTCGACAGGGCGGTCGCCTCCGAGAAACCGCGCGACCTCGTCGGGCGGCCGCACGGTTGCGGAGAGACCGATGCGTTGAGGATCCCGCTCGGTTAGCTCCGAGAGCCTCTCGAGCGAAAGAGCCAGGTGGGCGCCGCGTTTTCCGCCAGCGAGCGCGTGGATCTCGTCGACGATGACCGTATCGACGCTCTTCAGGTGAGCCGAGGCCCTCGAGCCGAGAAGGAGGTAGAGGGACTCAGGTGTCGTGACGACGATCTCCCCGGGCTCGCGCAGCTGCCGCCGCCGCTCCTTCGGCTCCGTGTCCCCGGTACGGACCTCGACCCGCATCCGCCGGAACGGAAGGGCGTCCTCCTGCCGCGTGGCGATCTCGGCGAGAGGTGCCCTGAGGTTCTTCTCCACGTCGTAGACGAGAGCTTTGAGAGGGGAGACGTACAGGATCCTCACGCCGGCGCCTGCATCAGGTGGGAGGCGGCTCACGCGGTCGATCGCCCAGAGAAACGCGGCGAGAGTCTTTCCGCTTCCGGTGGGAGCGATGAGGAGCGCGTTTCGCCCCGAGGCGAGGACGGGCCAGCCCTCGCGCTGGATGCGCGTCGGGGCTTCGTGCGCGCTCTCCAACCAGGAGCGCACGGCAGGGCGAAAGAGCTCCATCGGGCGAACGCTACCGCGAACGGGGCGGCGTCGCCAGCGGGGTCACGTTGATGTATAAAGCGCGTATGCGACTCGAGCATTCTCTCGCTCTCGCCAGCCTCTTTTTCGCAACCGAAGGCTACGCAAAACAAACCCGTGAAGCCGACGTCATCGTCGTGGGAGCGGGCATCGCGGGGCTATCGTCCGCGCTCGAAGCGGCGCGAGGTGGGTCGACCGTCCTCGTCGTCGACATGTGGTCGATCTTCGGAGGCCACGCCGTCCTGTCTCACGGAGGGCTCTGCATCGTCGGAACGCCAATCCAGGAAGCGAAGGGAGTCGTCGACAACCCCGAGATTGCGGCAAAGGATTTCCTCGAGTGGGGAGAGGACGCGAACGAGCCCTGGGTCCGGTACTACGTTTCCAACTCGCGCGAGCAGATCTACGACTGGCTCACCTCCATGGGAGTCCGGTTCTCGGGCGCTCTCCGGATTCCCGGGAACAGCGTTGCCCGATTCCACGAGCCCATCGGACGGGGGCTCGGTCTCGTGAGCCCGATCTACCGGAGCGCGGTCTCGAATCCCAATATCCGCTTCCTCTGGAACTTCAAGGTCGACGGCCTTGTGGTGGAGGAGGGACGCGTGAGCGGGGTCGAGGGCACGTACCTTCGAAGCTCCGAGCGCGCGACGCTCGGCTCGGACTTCGTCGTTCTCGCGACGGGAGGCTTCCAGAGCAACCTCGATATGGTGCGCTCGTTCTGGCCGACGAACGTCCAGTTTCCAGAGAGGATGCTCGCGGGCTCCGGGCTCAATTCCCTCGGATACGGTCACGCGGTGGCGGAGAAATCCGGCGCCGTGCTCGACCGGATGGACCACCAGTGGAACTACGCGACGGGCCTTCCCGATCCCCGCTATCCCGATGGGAAACGCGGTCTCAACGCTTCGAACAATGACTCGATCTGGGTCAACGCCGAAGGCAAGAGGTTCGTGAACGAGGAGGGAAGCGTGAAGGAGCAGTTCCCCGCGCTCGTCGCGCAGCCGGGCTCCCGTTACTGGGCGGTCTTCGACGAGAAGGCGAAGCGGAAGTTCGCGATCACCGGCTCCGACTGGGCGGATTTTCGCGTGATCGACGAGACGATCTTCTCGAATCCACACTTGGTGAAGAGCGCCGGCTCGATCGAGGCCCTCGCCGAGGCTGCTGGACTTCCGAAGGCCGCGCTCGCCGAGACGGTCGGGCGTTACAACCAGATGGTGCGCGATGGAGTCGACAAGGACTTCGGCCGCCCGCGGTTCGGAGGCGAGATGGGAAGCCCGCCCTTTTACGCCGTCACTTTCTTCCCGCTCGCGCGAAAGAGCATGGGCGGCATCCGGATCGACACGGACGCGCGCGTGGTCGACAAGGAAGGAAAGCCGATCGCGGGGCTTCTGGCCGCGGGTGAGGTGACGGGATTCGGGGGCATCAACGGGAAGGCGGGCCTCGAGGGGACGTTCCTCGGCCCCTCGATCGTGACCGGACGGGTCGCGGGCCGCACCATCCTGAAGGAGATCGCGAAATCGAAACCGCTCACCGCCGTCTCCGAAGCGGCTCCGTCAGCTCCTGGGGTCGCGGCCGAAACGTTCGAGAACGAGACCTGCGCAACCTGCCACAAGTTGAACGACCTTCTGGAAACATCCCGCCCCGGGTACTCGCACTTCGAGAAGGTGCATCGGGTGGTGACGGAGAAGACCTTCCTGTGCCGCACCTGTCACGAGGAGATGTTTCCCATCGACCTGGATCGGCACCGCATCGACGCACTGCGGCAGATCGACACGTGCAAGAATTGCCACGTGGCGACCGAGCGCTGAACTTGCTTCTCGCCGCCCTGGTCGCAGACCTTCTTCTCACCGGAGGTCACCCGAGAGCCACACGCACCCTCGCCTCTATGGGGGCTTCACCCGAAAGCTCCGCGCGCTCGTGATCGAAGAGGGCGTCGTGACTCTCCCGTTCGCCATCCGCGGCATGACGTCGCTCCCGGCGGCGTTTTTCTCCATTGCCGATCGCGGGCTCCTGAAGTCCGGCTTCGTCGCCGACATCGCCGTCTCCCGTGAAGCCGAGCTCCGCGACCGGGCGACGTATGACAGGCCGCGCCGCTTCTCCAAGGGAACGGTGCACGTGCTCGTGAACGGTCGATTCGCCTTCCGGGATGGAAAGCCGACGGATGTTCTTGCGGGCCGTCCCATCCGACGGCCTTGACCCCGCCTCGCGGAGGCATGGAAATCTCCCCGTACGCTCAAGTAAACTGATAGGTTGCGCGGGAGTGAACCCATGACCCGAGTGAGCCCTGACGAAAACAACCGAAAGCGCGAAGACGTTCTCGACCATTTGAAGCGGACGAGACCCGGTGAGGAGTGGGACCTCCTGTCCTCGTTCACCCGTGTCGTCTACGCGTCGCTCCCGGACTGGATGGCGGCCGGAATCGCGACCCCGGATCTCGCGGAGCGGATCTGGGACAACTACCGGTTCTTCGTCAAGGAGCTCCCTCCGCCGACGCAGCTCTACCGGGGACTCCCCGGCTTGCACGTGGTCGCGCGCCATTCCGTCGAGGCCGAGTCCCTCCATACCGTCCGGGGGAAGTCCATTCCCATGGACACCACCATCGTCGAGACCCACACTCCGGACGCCCCTTTCATTTTCGACAGCCTCAAGAATTACTTCCGCAAAGCGGGCTTCCGGGTGTTCTCCGCCATTCATCCCATCGTGACCGTGCGCCGCCAGTGGGAGCGGATCGTCTGGATCGGCGATTCCGATCAGGAAGGGGACAAGGAGCTTCTTTGCCGGTTCCGCATCGAGCACGTCGAGTCCAAGGACCGCCTGAGGCGAGTCCAGCACGAGATCTTCGCGATGCTCAAATGCCTTTTCCTCGCTCTCGAGGACTTCGACGACATGCTGGCGGCCGTCGAGGCGTCCGCCCGCCGCTTGCGAGCGCTCGGCGACGGGAGCGATCTCGGGCCCACGAAGGATTTCCTGCGCTGGCTCAACGAGGAGAACTTCATCTTCATGGGGGTGGCGAACTACCGGCTCGGAATGGACGCGACCCCCGGCCGGCAGGCGGACAGCGCCCTCGGTGTCTTTCGAGACCCCTCGCTCCTCCCCGTCGTGTTTCCCGGCGTGATGGAGAAGCTGGAGAGCCAGCTCGTTCCCGCGGCTGACGATCGAGCGCTCGTCGAGATCGACTACTGCCGCGATGCGTCCGCGATCTACCACCTCGAGCCGATCGACGCCATCGTCATCAGGCAATGGAGCGAGCACGAGAACCTCGAGCAGGCAACGCTCCTGCTCGGGCGGTTCTCCCAGGGCTCCTTCGTGCAGCGCTCGGCGGACGTGCCGCTCCTCCGGGAAAAACAGAAGTGGCTTCTCGACAACTCGAACGCCGCTCCCATGTCGTACTCGTTTCGCCAGATTCGAGCGCTTTTCAATCGGTTTCCCCGGCGCGAGCTCTTCTACGTTTCCGCCTCCGAGCTGAAGCCTTTCCTCGACCAGATCGCCCAGATGACGGGCGACGACGAGATTGCCATCCACCACCGGCTGGGCGGCGGATACGCCGCTCTCTACGTGGGGTTTTCGCGAATGCGCTACTCGTACCGGGTGGAGCGGGCCCTGGTGCGCGTGCTTTCGGAACGCTTCGGCCCCGTCGACTCCATCGCTTCCGAGGACGCGAGCTCGGTCCAGATTCTGACCCTCTACTTCGATCTCGATCGGCTGGAGCATCCCATCGACGAGGAGACGGCGAAGCGCATCGTTTCAGAGCTGGTCACGACGTGGGAAGACTCGGTGTCCGGGGCTCTCACCGAGCAGTTCGGCGAACGGCAGGGAAGGGCGCTCTTCGGCCGGTGGGTCACCCCCGAGACCAGAATCGGGATCTACCGGGAATCGACGCCGCCCCAGGAGGTGCCCTTCGACATCGAGCGTCTCGAGGCGCTCGAGGATCGGCTCGAGGTGGGGGTGATGCAGAAAAGCGCGGAGCACCTCACCCTCAGTCTCTACTCGGTTTCGACCCTCGGCTTCGTGGAGACGCTGGCGACGCTCAAGAACCTCGGGCTTCACGTGGTGGGAGAGCTGCACATCGGAATCCGCAAACCCGATGGGCAGAACGTGCACCTCTATCGCTACGAAATCGAGGATTCGCTCGACCGCATCATGTCGGTGGTGGAGGGATCGTCGCGGCTCGCCGATGCCCTTCGAGCGCTCAATGAGGAGCGCGCGACCGACGGCGCCCTAAACGCCCTGATCCTGACCGCGGGGCTCACCTGGAGGGAGGTCGAGGTCCTGCGCACTCTCCGCAACCACCTGCAGCAGATCCGGCCTCATTACAGCCTCGACACCGTGAACGGTGTCGTGCTTTCGAACGCGGGAGTGGCGAAGGCGCTGTTCCGGGCGTTCGCCTCGAAGTTCGATCCAACGCTCGCCGAACGGGACAAGGCGATGAGGAAAGCGCAGGAGGAGCTCGGTCAGGCCCTCGATACGGTCGGGAGCCTGGTGGACGACGAGGTGCTGCGGGCGCTCGCGAACCTGATCTCCTCCGCCGTGCGCACCAACTTCTACCAGAGGCCCGATCGTCCGGTCATCGCCATCAAGGTCGAAAGCGGGAAGGTCGAAGGGATGCCCTCCCCGCGGCCGCTCTACGAGATCTACGTGCACTCCCGCAGGCTCGAAGGCATCCATCTGCGCGGCGGCAAGGTGGCGCGAGGCGGAATCCGCTGGAGCGATCGGCACGACGACTTCCGCACGGAGATCCTCGGTCTCATGAAGACGCAGACGGTGAAAAACGCCATCATCGTGCCCGTGGGCGCGAAGGGAGGGTTCGTGCTGAAGGGCGAGCTCCCGCCGCGGCCCGCGCTCGACGCGTACCTCGTCGACCGGTATCGGGAGTTCATCTCCGGGCTTCTCGACGTCACGGACAACATCGTGGACGGGAAGGTCGTCCACCCGCCCGACGTGGCGCTGCACGATGCCGACGACCCCTATCTCGTGGTTGCGGCCGACAAGGGTACGGCTCACCTCTCGGACACCGCGAACGCCGTCTCGAAGCACTACGGCTTCTGGCTGGGCGACGCCTTCGCCTCGGGGGGAAGCGTCGGGTACGACCACAAGAAGGTCGGGATCACCGCCCGCGGCGCCTGGGAGTGCATCGTGCACCACTTCGCGAACGCGGGAATCGACGTCGAGAAAAAGCCGTTCACCGCGGTGGGGATCGGGGACATGGCGGGGGACGTTTTCGGCAACGGCATGCTCCTGTCCCGAAAGACGAGACTCGTCGCCGCCTTCAATCACGTGAACATCTTCCTCGACCCCGACCCCGATGCCGAGAAGAGCTTCGTCGAGAGGGAGCGCCTCTTCCACCTTCCGCGCTCCACGTGGCGCGACTACCAGGCTTCGCTCATCAGCAAGGGCGGGGGCGTCTTCGACCGCTCGGCGAAGAGCATCCCCGTGAGCCCGGAGGCGAAGGCCCTTCTCGGAATCGAGGCCGACAAGGTGAGCGGGGAGGAGATGATCCGCCGCATCCTGGCGGCGCCCGTGGATCTGCTCTACAACGGTGGCATCGGGACCTACGTCAAGGCCTCTTCCGAGGAGCCCGTGGCCGTCGGCGATCGGACCAACGATCGCGTGCGGGTGGACGCGTGCGACCTGAGGGCGCGGGTGGTGGGCGAGGGAGGAAACCTCGGCTTCACCCAGCGGGCGAGGCTCGAATACTGGGCCAAGGGAGGACACCTCAACACCGACGCCATCGACAACTCGGGCGGCGTCGACATGTCCGATCATGAGGTCAACATCAAGATCCTGATGGATCTGCTGGTGAAGAAAGGCGAGGTCGCGGCGCGCGACCGCGCTTCGCTCCTGATGGAGATGACGGAGGACGTCGCCCGGCTGGTGCTCGCGGACAACGCCGCTCAGGCCCTCGCGCTGACCCTCGACGGCCGGAGGAGCGCGTCGCGCTACGAGGAGTTCGTCGAGCTGGTGTACGGGCTCATCACGGATGGCGTCATGGATCGAGTGGGGAACGACGTTCCGTCGCGCAAGGAGCTTCTCGAAAGCGAGCACCGAAAGCGGGGCCTTCCGCGGCCGCTCCTCGCGCTCGTCCTCTCCCACGTGAAGATCGCGGCCTTCTCGCGCATCCTCGAGAGCGACTTCCCCGAGAGCGCTTTCGGGACGCCGTTTCTCACCGGCTATTTCCCCGAGCGGCTGCAGGTGTTCTCGAAGCACTTCGGCGAGCACCGTCTGAAGCGCGAGATCATCGCGACCGGGGCGGCGAACCACGTGGTCAACCACGCCGGCGTCGACTTCCTCTCGCGTCTCACGAAGGCGACGGGCCGGCCCCCCGGGGACGTCGTCAAGGGCTACATGGAGGCCTCGAAGGCCGAGGGAGCCCGGGAGAAGCGAGAAGCGATCCTCGCGTCGGGCAAGAGTGCTTCCGAGATCCAGACGGCGCTCCTCGATCTGGAGGAGGCGCTGGAGGTGGCGACGAGGGCCGCGCTCGCGGGGGAGGCCGCCGTCGCCGGCGGTGCCCGGAAGAAAAGAGGGTGACGGGCAGGCTCACGCCTTGCCCCGATTCTCCGAACTGCGTCTCGACCCAGGCGACGGATCCCGCGAAACGGATGCCGGCCCTCACATTCGAGGGAGAGCCCGGCGACGCGCGGGCCGCGATTCTGGAAGCGCTCGTGAAGACGCCGCGGGCGCGGGTGGTGAAAGCCGATGAAGGCTACATCCACGCCGAGTTCACGACGCTCGTGTTCCGGTTCGTCGACGACGTCGAGTTCCTGATCGACCGCGAGGCGAGGCGTGTCGACTTTCGCTCGGCTTCGCGGGTCGGCCACTCGGACCTGGGGACGAACCGCAGGCGGATGAGAAAGCTCTGCCGCAGGCTCGAAACGCATTTTCGACCGGTCCCGGCATCCTGACTGGCTGAGGGAGATTTCGGGGGCCTTCCCGCGTACGTCGTGAGGGACATCGACTTCATCGAAAGGGAAGAGCGGTACACCAAAACGAAACACCCGGGGTGAAGTCCCGTTTGCTGGCCCTCGGAAGCCAGGGTCTCTCCACGTGGTTAGATTCCGTTTTGGAACGGATGTGGGTTTTTTCAGCGAAGATAAGACGAAAGCTATGAGGGAATTTTCCCTCGAAGCAGGTACCCTCCAATTGTTAAACCATTGATTCTTAGCAGGATACAAAAAATAACCGTTGACAGGTATGGGGAAAAAATGTAAGCTTTGGCTACCCAACCCGCCCCACGATCTGGATCACAGAATGGGCACGGTGGCTCCGATAAGGGGCGCCGGCGGGAGGTTGCGATGCAAGCGCAGAAGTCGATCGAGACCCCGAGGCCAGTCGTTTCGACCGCGTCTTCTGGCGGTCCGTTTCAGGTGGTTTGCTTCTCGACGTACGTCTCGGACCCCGGCCACCAGGAGCCCCGCCACCGGGACGCGCGGAACTTCCTCCTCGCGCTCCGGGGCGAGCGCATCGAGGGCGTGTCGCGGATTCCCGTCGGGAGCGAGGAGCGCCCGCTTTCGGGGACGAACGCCAACGACTCGATCGATTGGTTCGGCGAGATGGTGGCGGGCTACCTCAGCGCCAATGATTTTCCGCGGCGTGTCGCTCTCGTTCCCGTTCCCACGTCCCGTACCACTCTCGACTCGAGCGCCGGCCCGTGGACGTCCCTTCTCGCGATCTCGATCGCGTCGAACGGCGTCGAGGACGCGGATATCGTCGACGTCCTGAGGTGGCGAAACCCGCTGCCTCCCCCTGGCCAGCGTTCTTCCACGGCGGCGGAGCTCTTCGAGAACCTGACGTTGACCCGCCGTCTCGACCCGGAAGTGCCCGTGGTCCTCGTCGACTACCTCTACACCTCGAGCGCCACTCTTCGCGCGTGCGCCGGCCGTCTGCGCGAGCAAGGCGTTCAGGTCCCGCTCGCCGTCTGCGCCGGACGTACGACGGACCAGGCGGTTCATGGCGCCTTCACCGTCGTGGTGGGAGAGATCTCCGCCTTCGAGCCCGGGCACTAATTGCAGTAAGCTTCTCGAGCGCCCCTGCGCCATTCAGAGGAGCTCGAGATGACATCCATCTACAAGCAGTACATCGGCGGCGTCTGGACCGAGGCGGGAAACCGCAAGACCTGGGACGTCGTGAACCCCGCGACCGAAGAGACCGTCGCGACCGTGCCCTTCGGCAACGAGAACGATTGTCTCGCCGCCCTCGAGGCGGCGGACGACGCCTTCCCCTCCTGGTCTGCGGCCACCGCCTACGAGCGCGGCGCCTATCTGCGACGGATCTCCGACCTCATCCGGGAGCGCGCCGACCGACTGGCGGAGGTCACCGTCCGGGAGAGCGGCAAGCCCGTGGCGCAGGCGAAAGGGGAGTGGCAGGTCGCCGCGGATCTCTTCGAGTGGTACTCGGAAGAAGGAAAACGAGCCTATGGGCGAACCATTCCCTCGCGCCGCGCCTCGAAGCGCATGATGGTTCTGAAACAGCCCATCGGGGTCGTCGGCGTCATCACCGCGTGGAACTTTCCCGCCTACAACCCCGTGCGGGCCTGGGCGGCTGCCCTCGCCGCCGGCTGCACCGTCGTCGCCCGCCCCTCGGAGCTCACGCCGCTCACCGCCATGGAGATCGTGAACCTTGCCCACGAAGTCGAGCTTCCCAAAGGCGTCCTGAATCTCGTCAACGGTGAGCCCACCTCGATCGGCCAGGCGTTTCTCGACTCTCCTCTGTGCCGCAAGATCAGCTTCACCGGAAGCGTTCGCGTGGGCCGCATCCTGATGGAGGGCGCCTCCCGGACGTTCACTCGCCTCTCGCTCGAGCTCGGGGGGAACGCCCCTGTTCTCGTGTTCCCCGACGCCGATCTCGAGGCTCTGTCCAAATCCGCGGTCGCCGCGAAATACCGCAACGCGGGCCAGGTCTGCGTCTCGCCCCAGCGTTTCCTCGTGCACCGGAGCCGCGCCCGGGAGTTCTCCGAGCGGGTCGCCCCACAGGTGCGCGCGCTCAAGCTCGGAGACGGGCTCGATCCGCAAACCGACGTCGGACCGATGATCAACGCGACCCAGAGGGATCGCGTGGAGGCTCTCGTTGCGGACGCCCGCGCGAAGGGCGTCGAGGTCCTCGCCGGCGGCGGAAGGCCTTCGGATCGCAAGCGCGGCTATTTCTTCGAGCCGACGGTGCTCGCGGGCGTCGAGCCCGAGATGAAGGTCTACGAAGAGGAGATCTTCGGCCCCGTTCTTCCCGTCGCTTCCTTCGCCGACGTGGACGAGGCGATCGCCGTCGCCAACAGGACCGACTACGGGCTTGCCGCGTACGTGTGGACCAACGACCTCAAGACCGCGATCCGCTGCTACGAGGGGCTCCACTTCGGCATGGTGGGGGTGAACGAATGGGCGCCGCAGGCGACGGAAGCCCCGTTCCCGGGCTGGAAGCACAGCGGTCTCGGCGCGGAGTCGGGCGCGGAAGGTCTCGAGGAGTACCTCGAGAAGAAGCTCGTCGCGATCGGAAGCCTCTAACTGAATGAGCTAAGGGATCGCCTGGAAGAGCCCGCATCCGAGCAGGCTTCGCACGTCCTCGATCGCGCCGGCCTCGAAACAAACTCCCGTCAGGACGCCGACGATCTCCTTCACCGGCTCGAATCTCTCGGCGCACCACACGACCCGGGCCGAGACCACGAGGGCGTTCTTCCAATGTCTGCTCTCGATGGTGAGCCCCACGGTGGTGCCTTCAGGGAGAGTGAAGTTCGTGATGATGCAGGCCCCGGTCTCCGACATGTTCGAGATGATTCCGAAAACCGGCCGCCCCTCGGTGTGAGGGGGCGCGACCAGACGGACCCGGATTGTCTCCAGAGGCAGAAACCGCGGGGCCTGCTCCGGATAGGGAGGGTGCTTCGGCGCGGCCGCAGACGAGGCGCTCTTCGACATCCGTTCTCGATGCGCGTGCACCGGGTGCTCGCGCGATGAAGGGGGCAAATCTCATTCAGTGTGCCTGCCAGCCGCGGCCTCGTCAAGCGAGCTCGGCCGCACAGTTGATTTGCCAATCGGTCCGCTGCTAGCCTTCCTCTCATGGTGCGTCGTGACGTAGACGGCGAGGGCCAGTATGAGCTCCCGTTTACTAGCTGCACTCTTCCAACGGGTGAGAGTCCCGTCCCGGTAAGCGCCGGAGCGCCGGGTAGCAGG